>VFQN01001944.1_pt1 | contig 33175 bp, 60 predicted proteins | sample 3512371 | NCBI WGS metagenome assembly VFQN01 (sample SAMN10412370, study PRJNA504923) | tailings metagenome | isolation source: Replicate 2 from Balatoc abandoned mine | place: Philippines: Itogon, Benguet | collected 2017-08-28 | reverse complement strand
TTAAGGGAGGGCACCATCTGGCTGCCCTCCAGGGAGCCGTCCAGCTGCGGGTGTGTGGTCTGGGGATCATGGCGTGCGGGCAGCGGGTCACAACAAGAAGAACCAAACCTGGGCACAAGGGTCGCCTGACCGATCCCTAGATGGGCTCTGAGTGTTCACACGTGTGCTACTGCATTTGTTCTTGATCAGCCTCTGCTCACCTCCCTTTGCCCTCCCACGCTCTGGGTGGGGTGTGAGTGTGGGCACGTGTGTGCTGCTGCGCGTGTCTTAGCCAGCCCCTGCTCACCTCGCCCTGCCCCATGTCCGCTACCGCCAGCACGCGGACTGTGGAGTGCGGCCCCACTTCGGGAGGGCTGATGAACGTAAAACCGGCGCTCCACTCGCCCGAATCCTGCGGTTCGGTAAAGCCAATGCAAGGGTTGGGTTAAGTTGTCCTCCACATTGTACGGTATGACGGTATGGCAGGACGCGCGCATTCCCTCCACTGACTCCTGCGTGTGCGGTACGTGCAAGTACGTGTATGCGCCACCGCAACGCCCCCCCCCGCCCACCGCCCTCCTCCCCTCTACACTCACCGCGTCCCCCACCCTGTAATCCGCAGCCTAGCGTACCGGTATACCAGTACCGTATACCATGAGTTGCAGCCCGCCCCCCCCCCCCCATCCTTCTTCCATACCGTACACTCATCGCGTCCCCCACCCTGTAGTGGTACCGTGTGCTAGGGACCAGGCCACTTAACACACAACGCTGCACACTGCTCCCCGCCGGCCCCTCCCTACTCACCGCGTCCCCAACCCTGTAGTGGTACCGTGTGCTAGGGACCAGGCCCGTCATCACTCCACTGTGCAGCGAGCCCGGAGCCATCCAGCCAACCTGGTGCAGAGGGACAAGGGGCGGAGCAGGGAGGTGACGGAGGCGGGATGAGAAAGGGGCGCCAAGACGAAGGACAAAGTACTAGTAACGCGAGGATGAGTACTGGTAGTAGCAGCAGTAGCAGTACGGCAAGTATTATTTCGGCCCACTGAGACAGCGGTCCGCCTGCTGCTGCAGCTCCCTACACGCTGCGATCGTTCCGAAACCTTGAAATATGATCACACGCCACAACTACAATTGACACTCCCTTTTCTGTGGTGTGGTTATTCTCCAGGACCCACGTTGCCACAGACACAACCCGCTTCACTCCAGGAATGGTTAGGGGCTACTAACCATCCCTGCAGCAGGTGCGCCGGTGCCAGCGTGGGTTTTGGAGAACTAGCACACCACAAAGAAGGGCTTGAGGTTTCAATCGTACAGGTGGCGTATGGTCATAACGTACACAAGGTTTCGGAACGATCGCAGCCTGTATTATACCCGCCGCTACGCCCTACCACGTGCCCTCCCGGGTATTGGTGGCCATGGCAGCTAGCATGATGATGGTGGGCGTTGGCGCTGTACGAGTGCGCCGCTCACGTGATGACATGAATCCCAAGCAAGAAACCCAAAGGGACTCACCCCCGCCGCCGGGCCGCCGCACATCTCCTCCTTCGTGTAGGTGGTGGTGGTGGCGTTGGAGGCGTTTGGGTAGAGTTTCGAGCGGCGGCCCTTCCCACTGCCCTTCTCCACAGCCTGTTGGTCGTCCAGTGACGATAGAGAGGGCGGCTGGTCGCTGCCCTGCCACCACTCCACCAGGGGTCGAGTACCCGGGTCCCGCGTGTTCCAAGAGACCCGCATTTCCCTAAGGGGGGGGGGGGAGGGGAGGGGGAGGGCACGTGTGAGGGGACGGGACGAGAGGCAGAGTGTTACAGGATGCAACCATCTCGTCATAGGACAAGCTTACATGGGGGAGGAAGGGACGAGGTAAGGCGTGAGGTAGAGGCGTTGGTGGACGTGTGGACTGTGGAGGGCCTTGCATGCATCCTTTGCACCGGACCTGGGGAGCTTGCTGGGTGCCCAGTGGCTCATACCATCGCACTGCAACGGCCTTATGCATCATGCGATAGTCAAACTTTGCTCGAGCTGCCCTGGCTGTTGCAGAAGTGCGAACGCCTTGCCATCTCCATGCTCCGTGGGCAAATACATAGCTGTTAATCATGAATGATGTGACGGGATGATGCCTCACCCTGGTCTGCCGGTCAGCGCCAAATGCACTTGAGTGGGCGCGTTGGGATGTAGCAGCTGCAGGGGTGGGTGAGCACAAAGGGAAAGTGTGCCAGTTACGGTACCGTACGAGGACAATGCATTAAAAAGGGGCCCCCGAATATCTGGAAGGGGCCACAAAGTTGGCGATGGCAAGTCGGCAAGCCACTCGAGAAAGGGAGCCGCTGGCAGTGCACAGTGGACGAGCATGCGTGCAGGGGTGGAGCCGGTGCGATGCCACCCGTTGCATAGACACAAGTCGTGCCCTGTGGGTCCAGGGTTGTGGCTGTGGCTGTAGGTGCTGTACATGTTGTCGCCAGTGCAACGTAATGCTATTGCTGTTGCTGCAACACACGTACTCGTTGCTGCTCCACGCATGTTGCCCTCACCTTGATGGGCTTGCTCCTGGCCACCTCCACGGGAGAGTCGAAGCCGTTACGCAGGAACGCGAATGCGACGTCGTACCGGTAGCTGATGAGCCGGAACCTGCGGGTGTACGGGTGTACGGTTGGGGTTGGAGGGGTGATGAGAAGGGCTAATAGCACAGCGGCGGGCGAGGAGTGCGGGAGGTGGTGGGAGTAAGCATGAGCAGGAGGGCCCTGGGGTAAGGGCCAACACGTCTGTGCGCCGTGCTTGGGACAGGTGGGGGTGCTGGTAGTGGCGTCAGTGCGGCATGGTGAGGCTTGGGGGCTGTGCATGAGGGGCGTGGGACGTCCGGCCGTGCAGCGCACGAAGCACAGTGCATAGGGTGCAAGGGGGCGCCGTTGACTACCCGCAGGATCGTTTGCCAGGGTCAGATGCATAGACCGTGCCGGCGTGCGGGGGGCCCTCGGCCCAGGGCAGGCAATGTTATGTGGGGGTGTCCTCCTGTCAGGTAACTGAGGCAGCATGAGCTATGACACGTGTGGCGCACTCAAGGGGGGGCCCACATGACTGGTGGCCGGCTTGGTAGGCCTCGGGCCTGCCGAGGTTTCAGCATCTCGGACGACCGACCCAAGGGCTGACCCATGGGTCAGTATACCTGCTATACCGTAGGTAGCTAGGTACCCTCGCTGCAGCGCAATGCGAGTCATTAAACCCGTACACACCGCTCAAGGGCATCGTCCTCCTTACATTTGTAAAAGTAAACAGTCACTAGCCATATGTGCATCCCTAACGCAGCCCCCAAGGATGTGGCTTCTTGGCCTACGGCACCGCATGTGTATCCCGTTTCCTACGCTCCCAGGCCTGAGCCAGTACCGCTGAGCCCAGGACCTGTAATCTGTACATCCGCACCTCATCTCCCCGCTGCCCGTGTCCACGTGCCGTGCATCCCCCGCCGCGTACTTCCACTTGGCGGGCGCAGAGTACGACAGGTCTGCGTCCGCGGGTACGACAAGCGCCACCCAGTCGTCGTACCGCGGGTCCGCCACGCCCGACCAGCGCACCGTGAACCACTCGCCAGAGCGGGACTGGTTGTAGCGGTCGACGGTGAGGGAGATGGAGGGGTCGGGGTTGGAGGTAACTGCCCGCACGTTTAGGCGCTCTAGGATGTTGTGCGCTGGCAGGGGAGCGGAACCCGCTGCAGCGGCTGCAGCCGCTGCGGCCTGCAGAGCGCGAGCCTGTTGCAAACCAGCTGCTACTGATTCAGAGACCGCGCGCGGCTGGTGTGCTTCCGCGCTGCCGCTCGAGCGGAGCTCAGCGAACCCGCCATTGCCCGAAACCCTGGACCGTGCCGCTGCCGCTGCCGTTGCCCTTGCAACAAAGCTGCTGCTGCTTGCAACTGATCGTATGCCAGCCGCAGAGGTTGCGGCGGGAAGCAAGGCGCACGCAGCATATGCTGCTATTAGGACGAGGGCTTTTTGGGCAGTACGCGTGGCACTATTTGGCTGGGCGCGAACACGCATCGGCTTGAGCATTTTTTGGTTGGCAAACTAACACGAAGTAGCGGTTGTAGGAGAGTTAAGGAAGGATGCAGAGCAGTAAAGTTTCGGTATCGGGCCATGTAAAAGCCCTTGCTCTGACAGTGCAAGCTAGAGCATAAGCATATAAGCTATTGCTAATGAGGAGCATACAGCTGCACCATGCTGTACAGTGTACAAGGGGAGGTCTCCCCCTAACTCGTCCCATTGTGTTTTGTCCATGCGCTGCTGGGGAGACGCCTGAGAAGCACGCTGGAGCTTCATAACATAATCAAAGCAGTTCTGTTTCTTTCTTCCTAGCATTGTTTCACTTTACACCTACAAGGTCAGAAAGTAGGCACAATGCAGGTCGGAGGAGCGGACGGCATTCAGAAGCTCCTTGCCGCTGAGCAGGAGGCTCAGCGCATTGTTTCAGAGGCTCGCAAGGGTGTGTCTCCCTCTCTGTCGGCTAAGGGGACGTAGCTGATTGTTTCTCTGGCCTCAACCAGCCTTCCTTCCACTTGGACCATGCAGCTAAGGCTGACCGCCTGCGTCAAGCTAAGGCTGAGGCGGAGAAGGAGATTGCTGCTTACCGCGCAGAGCGTGAGGGGGCGTACCAGAAGAAAATTGCCGAGGTGCGCGCACTGCGCACAGCGCACACCGTCGACCAAGGCAGCTGTTAGCAGGACGTTACAGACTGCAATGACTTATCTACATATCTGCAGGGGTCCAGCGGGTCTCAGGCGACTTTCCAGCGGTTGCAAAGCGAGACCGCCCTGGCAATTCAGAAGATCCAGTCCGATGTGAAGGCGAAGAAGGGCGAGGTGGGTTCATGGTCATGCCCAAACTGGACGCCTGTTGGAGGGGCAGGACGCAAGTGGCCAGCGGGAAGACAATTGAGCTATGTCGCGACAGCGGGTACAAGGGGTTGTGGGGTAAGCGGGCTGCGGCCGTGTGTTGACCGTCCCATAACCTGCCCACCCGTCCACGTCTTTGCAGGTGCTGGACATGCTGATGGGCTACGTGACCTCGGTGAACTTCAAGAACTAAGCCTTGGGGTGCAGGAGCTTGGGCGGAGCAGGAGCAGGAGCCTGGGCTTGCTGCGTGCCAATGAACGGCATGGCGCCCGCAGGGGGGCACTGCTTCAATGGCATTCGCTATGGCGCTGCTTATACGTGGGCGGCCTCCTAGCACACCGTAACGTGACTTAATGTCCCGTCTGGAGCGGGTTGGCTGACTGTGCGTCGGCTGCTCAGGTTGTCGGAGGGTTGCACCAAGCGTCAGTGCACGGGTCGACAACACGTGTTGGGGGGTGGTAGTGTTCGCAGAACCGCCGCTTTGCTGGTGTCGCCAGGCCACTGTGTGGCTAATATGGGCGCAAGGGCGTGCGCGGGATACTTGTTTCGCCTCATGCGTATGGGAGCATGGGGTGTTGGGGTTGGGGGACGGACGTGTCAGTAAGGACCAGAGGACTTCCGGGGTTCGCTTCGGCTGCCGTGTTGTCGATGGGTACTTTTGAGCGACAGTGCCAAGCTTTCGTGCATTTTGAACTTGGTATAGGTCTTTGACGGACGTGCGTTATTGTCGGAAGGACAAGGACCTAAGAGAACTCGCCCCTCGCGGAGGTACGGCCGGACCGGATGTGTAATCCCTTGTTTACCTGCCCTGCTGCTCGCAAGCACACATCGACATATACGCTGATATCTACGCCTTACACAGACATTGTTAAGCATCTACCTCAACGCGTATAACAGGCGCCGGACTGCAACAACACAGCTTTTCCATCCATGGCTTACACTGCACTGTGACAGCCTCACCGTCCAGTACTTCCTGTCAATTGCTTGCTGAAGAACGCTATGGGCTTATAGCGTAGTTCAGGTGTGTTGTTGTGAGGGCTTGGCGGCCTTGTCCACGCATGTGCACTCGGGGCACCGACACTGTCTATACGAGGCGGAGATGACCGCAGACATCGCTGCTCTTTGGGGCCATATAAAACGTGCTCATAGCTTGTGGAATGCGGCATAACTGGGTGCTTGGGGAATCGCCGTGCTTGTTTTCGCCATGACTGGCTTCGTCCCACCCAAGTCATCACCGTCCACACCCAAGTCATCATCGTCAGACCTCTCTATTTTGCCCCTTAAAACAGGTAATATCACCATGCCAGGCTCGCTTGCATCCACAGCAGCGCCGCGGGCCGTTCCTCGCGCCCAGCGCGAGGCGGTCACGGCGGAGCTGTCACCCGCCCCGACACCCATCCTGGGCGGAGCCATGAGCGGCACCCCCGGGGCATCCCCCTTCTGCATCCTCGCCACAGCCCCGGAGCTGCCCACCAGCACTTCAAGCAGCTTGACCCGCAGTAGATCCACAGGCCTGGCGCTGCGCCGTGGCAACTCGGGGAACTGCCGTACACCCTCGGGCAACCTAGACTCCTCCTCCGCCTCCTCCACAGCCCACACGGCCTCGGCTCCCCCAAGCCGGAGACTAACCATGGCCGGCGTCGGGTGGCGGGTGCTTGCCGTCTTCGTGGTTCTGCAGCTCACCTGGCTGCTCCTCCGCCCCGCCTCCGTTCTCCACACCGACAGCCTCCGTACCCGAGCCACCCACTCCCTCGCCTCCCTCTGGGCGCCCCACACCGACACCAGGGAGGCGACAACAGCAGCAGCAGCAACTGCACCGGCAACATTGGAAACAGCCGTTGAAGGGGAAGCTATCATCACCAATCCAGCCACCATTATGACAGCGGACGCAGCCCAGGCGGCCGCATTAGAGCGCGCCAAGGCCCTGGACGGCAGTGCCAGGGCCAAGGCCGTGCGCGTGGAGCCACTGTTGACCGCCGCCCGCAACGGGGGAGGAGCAGCGGGTGATGCTGCGTCTGCCACAAACAGTGCTGGTGCTGGTGTCGACGCGCCTGCCATGACCCAGATCGGCGCGTCCTTCCGCGTGCCGGTGGTGCCCTTCCCCGGCCGCCAGGCCAACCCGCCGCCGGTGGTGGGCGTCGTATTCTACGGCAGGTGAGCCGCACAGCGGGGATGAGGGGAGGCGGGGAGGGGCCGGGATGGTGACAAAGTGCTAGGAGGATGGGTAGAGAGACGGTGCGACAACGCGCAACCATGCAGGCTAGGTGCTGGGGGTGCTTGGTGACTGTTGCAGTGTTCTCTACGTTTGCAAGTCCGGCGAACTCGCTGTGAGCTGCAACCGGGCATGTGGGTTGGGCTGCAGCAGGTCGATGTCGGATGTGGGTGATGTGGGTCACCCGTGGATAGGGAGGGGCACTGCACAGCGGCAGCACGGCGTACCTTTTGCCTTGGATACGCCGTACAGGTATGCGGAGGCCGGGCTCTGTAGGGAGGGGCACTGCGCAGCTGGTTGATGGCTAACGTCGCGCACGAATGGTGGAGTACCGTACGGGCTACATGCCCCCTTCAAGGGTTGACCCGGGAGCTGCAACATAGAGGTAGCTCTGCTAACAAACAGTTTATCTGTGCAAAACCCCCAGGCGCTCCCGCGTGCGCATCCTGGACTGCTACCTTCAGCGCAACCTGTCCCTTACATGGCCACCCCACACTGTTCACCACTGCTTCACAGTTTTCCCCATGTCCCTCCCCCACCCCCCAGGCGCTCCCGCGTGCGCATCCTGGACTGCTACCTCCAGCGCAACCTGGTGCCCGCGGGGGGGCTGCTGAGCGAGGTGGTGTTTGTGAGCGCCACGTGGGACAGGGGAGACCTAGACTTCCTGGACCGCCTGCTGCAGCTGAGGAAGCCCTACTACAGGTGCGTGCCATAAGGACTTGAGCGTGCTTTGAAATGACCATGAACCAACGGGATGTGGGTTGGGGTAGAAACGAGCCGCATGAGCTAATAACGTTGTTGCGGCTGGACAGGCTGATGCAGTTGATGGGAGGCCGGGCTGCGGGTGTGGTTGTAGGCCGAGGGCGGCAAGGGGTGCAGCAGCTGCCCGTGACGCCCGACACGGTTTCCTAGCGTACTGCGCGTACCCGCTCTCCCCCAGGAAGCTGGCCCCCGAGCGCCTGGACAAGGGCTACACAGGGCACTACGCTTGCATCTGCACCTGCTTGCTTGTACAACCAGCAGGAAGCTCATCCTGACGTACCGTACCGTCGTACCCCATACCTACTTGTCCATACCGGCTTGTCGTGCCCCTGAAGGAAGCTGGTCCCCGAGCTCCCCCCGGAAGCTGCTCTCCTCGTCACCGTGCCGGTACGCTTTACTGGTACTTGTTTCCCTCCGCCCCCAGGAAGCTGGTTCCCGAGCGCCTCGACCAGGGCTACACGGGCCACTACGCGTGGATGGACCCCGGCACGCTGTACGTCAAGATCGACGACGACGTGGTGTACGTGGCCGACCACGCGATAGACCACATGCTGCAGGCGCACAACCTGGTGGGTGTCACCTAATAGAGACAGTAGGAACAAAGCTTGAAATGGGCCGGGAGAAGGGGGCGGGGAGGCTGGGCGGTGGGAAGTTGGGGCCGGGCGACGCCGTGGACCACATGCTGCAGGCGCACAACCTGGTGGGTGTTTAACCGCAGAGCAGGAGGGTAGCGGTAAACAGTACCGCCTGGCGGGGGGAGGGGCGAACCTGGTGGGGAAAGCGACGGAGGGCGGAGGACGGGCTGGAAAAGGGAGGGGAGAGAGGGGAGAGGGCTGCATATCCGCTACCGATGCTCGTCGGTCTCGTGGTGGTAGTGCGAGGAGAGGCGGACGGTCTCAAAGCTGCAGGCCACGGGTGTGTTAGGTGTCTCTGCGCCCGCACTGCTAGCCCCTGACCCGCGCTCCTGCCCCTCCCTCCCCTCCCTGGCTCCCCGCCAACCCGCAGAACCGCTACCACCTCATCTCCGCCAACGTCATCAACCACCAGCCGCTGGAGCTGCCGCACAGCCAGAAGGGCGCGCACACCGTGTGGGAGCAGGTGCGTCGTGGTGCATCTTGGGCCCCCCACCCTCGCCTTGCATGTTGCACTGAATCACGTACCGGTACGGTACTATGGGGAGCAGGTGCGTCGTGGTGCCCGCCTTCCCTACCTGCAACAATGGCTTCCGGGTCCTTCCACTTTGCCACTCTGCACTGCGGTACCCCGCCCCCTTTAGCCATCAGCATCACCATACGTCTGTCGGTACACGAACTGCACTGCCTTCCCCTGCTACCATGATGGCACATGCTGCGGCAACAAACGCACTTTGCTCCTCGCCCTCCATCCTCTGGCCAACGCCGCCCATCCTGCCTCGTCCTGTCACTTGGCTCTTGGTCCGAACTCCCTTTCCCCTGTGCCCTTTTGGGCCCAAGGCCCTGGTGTGAAAGCACCTTGACACACCCCGCCCATACTAATACTCATCTCCTCTGTACCTTGTCGCGCACACACTATGGGCGCAGGCGGTCAAAGGGGACAAGACCTCCTGGCGCCAGGTCATGCGACCAGCAGCACACCAGCCCACCCCCGGCACAAATGGCGTGCACGACGCCACCAGTGCCGCATCGCTCAACGTCGTCCCCGCCACCACCACAACCCCCGTCCCCGCGGGCGGTGTGCGCATGGAGGCGGTGCCGTTTGTGGACAACGGCTGGGACGTGTGGGGCGACTGGGCACGTGCCGCCAACGTGCACTACTCCTTCCTGGACAACGAGCGGGCTGGCAGGCTGAAGGTGCGTGCACACTTAACGCACGTGTATGACGCGGTGTGCTAAACAGTGTCAAACATCATCACTGTTATAGCATATGGCCAGTCGCATATAGGTGTTGAATTGCAGGGCAGGGAACATGCGTGTCAAGACGCGGCAGGTTTCGCGTGGGGCAAGGTGGTGCAGGTATACGTGGGTCAGCCCCGCTTGTCCCCCACGGTTCTGCTTCCCCACGCTTCACGTAATGTCCAACTCCCACCCCCACCCCCACCCGCCCTCTCCCGCCCACCGCCTCAGGTGTACGAGTTCCCCGAGCCCGAGGGCAACCTGTGGGACTTCAACGCACACGTGGGATACATCCGGTGGCGCATCAACATGATCATGTTCAAGGGTGAGGGGGGTGAGGGGCGATCAAGAAAGTTTGGCATTACCATGACAACCTGGAAACAGAGCATCCACATGATCATGTCCAAGGGTGGGGTTGTGACGGCGCATGGTGCTAGTCACGATACGGACGGAGCGGACAACACACAATTGCACGTGTGCGCATACGCATTGTTGCATCGGTGCTCCTCCTCTCCCATCGTGAGCAGCACCACGTGTAATAATACATCCTCCCTGCTGCCGCTCTGCCTTTCCACCCCCAGGCTCCACCATTGACGTGCACGTGTACAACATGAGCAGCACCACGGGCACCTACCCGGGAGACGACGAGGACTACATCACGCGCATACTGCCGCAGCAGCTCAACCGCACCAGCGCCGCCGCCTCCGGGGCGCTGGCGGTGCACTTCTCGTTCTACCCGCAGCGCGAGGGCCTCGAGAACAGCACCGACCTGCTGGACAGGTGCGCAGTACGTCTGGTATTTGTGTTGGTGGGTGGGTCAAACGTCAAGTCTTGTCCTGCAAAGTGGGCCAATAACCATCAGCGGAAGGCCTCGAGAACATTACCGACCTGCTGGACAGGTGCGCAGTACATCATCCTCTTTGCTTGCATATTGTTTGGCAACTACCTTCAGGAGCTAAGCTACTTTGTAACTGTTCGCGTCCAGCACTCCGTCATAGCAATGGAATGACGGCGTGGGGTGGGAGGGTGGCTGTGTGGGAGCGAGGGCGGGCGGCCGTGGGGTGAGGCGGGGGCAGGGGGCCATGGGCACGAAGCTTGGATGGTGGGGCACCTGTATCGTGGTGCTGTGTACGTACACTAGGCGGGAAAACAGCACGGACCTGCTGGACAGATGCATGAACCGTGATGGTGCCCTCTCTTGCCCGCCCTTGCTAGGTGCACGCCGCTGACTTTTTGGCCTCTTTCCCCCACCTTTCCCCGAGACATTCTTGTGCACCTGACGGATTGCACGTATCCCCTGCAACCAGCATCGCCTGCGGGTGATCCTCAGGAACGTCTGTCCTCCAACCGCCTAACCGCAACCGCCCCTGTTGCTCCTGTGCCAGGTACGCACTGCTGGCTGAGCGCACCTGCGGCAGTCTAGTGCCCGCGGAGATCAGCAACCGCAAGCTGCGATTCTAGACAACGCACCACCATCAACCGCAAGCTGCGGTTCCGAAGCCTCTGCAGCTTTTTGCGGCTGACGGCTGCGGTCAATGGCCACCTCCACGCAAAAGCTGCGCGTCTAAGGCGTTCCGCACACTGGCGACAAATGCCGACAATGGCGGCGACAACCAACGGTGAGCTTCACAACCACAACCACAACAGCCACCTCGGAGCCGCCAGGCAGCGGCAGCCCGCCGTGGCAGGGCAGGGCAAGTTCGCATGAGCGTGCGAAGTGCGACATGCTTTGATGGGTGAGAGCAATACGCTGGCCTGAGTGTATGGAGGCGGGATGCGTGCCTGCTGGTAGCGCGTACGGAGAGGGGGGAACGCCTGAAACGCGAGGAAGGAGTATTGAGCCCAGGCTGGGGTGTACAGAGGGCAGAGCGAAGCCAGGGACGGCGAGGGGAGGGGAGGGGAATGGCGCGCAGGCTAAGGTAGGCTAAGACATTCATATACAGGCTGAGGCATTCATGCATTTGGGTGGTAGGATGTCGTAGGTCTTCGCAGGTGTTTGTCAGAGGCCTGGTTCTCGCAGTCGTCGTGAGGCGATCGGGGGGTTACCTGGTGGGTGTGACAGCTCGCTCTTGTTTCTTGCCGGGCATTCATGTGCATGGAATGGATAATAAGTTCCTGCTGGACCCAGGCAATCCCATGGAATGCTATTAGGGATGCATATTGGCTGGCGCAGCGGCGACTGGGGCACGTGCGTTTGCAGGACGGGGTGGTGGGGAGGACGTGAGACCCACTACACGGCGTTTTGGGCCGGGCGACATCGCCATCCCCACAGGGATAGGTGTCGCCAATGCCATTTACCAACAATAATAAGTAGTGCAGCGCATTGCTGCCGATGCTGCGTTGCGCTGCGAACGGAGGGGGTGGGTGTCGTACGCGAGCACGTGGGCAAGCCAGGCATGCAGCACAGCACTGCATGCTGGCGATTTGCTTGGTGATCAGCCGTATAAGGCTGCGTGTCTCTCCTATCTGTGACCTGGTGGTTCTGTTTGGGGAGTGCGTGGGCGCCACAGCGCCATGCAAGATGGCGCATGTTACCCGATTTTTTTGAGGCCATGATACACATATGCCTGGGCTGCTGTGAAGGTACTGCCCCATTGAGGTGCGCGGAAGCATGTGCATTCGTGCATGCGTTCAATAAACGCTGCCTGGCAGCGGCAGAGTGCTGTCGGTAGTGCGCTGCCGTGTTTGCTGACGTTTGCAGCGAGCCGCACTTGTAGGTAGGAGAAGCAGTTTGCGTTGACCGGGTGACCTGCTGTGGATGTTTCGGCCTACCGTGTTGTGTCTCTCCAATGTATCAGTGCAGGTTAGTGTCCATGCCTCAACTCCATTAAGCCTGGGCCTCGTCTCCTGTTATACTATTGGTGACGTGGCTTGCTTCGTTCCTGGGCCTTTCTGGTGCGGTCATCCAGTGCTGCAAAAGCTGGCCTGCATGCGGATCGGGTGGATATGCGCTGCGTGGGTCCGCTGTTAGCAAGTTGCATGGCGAGGCACTACACATGGACCAATCTGTGTCCTGCCTTTGGCAGTGGCTCTCCTGTCCTGGCGGCAGGGGCTATGTAAGCTGTGAGCTGTAAGGTGTGAAGCTTGAGAGCGCGGTGTGAGTTGGTTTCGGTAACTTTGTTGCAGTGACCAGCTGCGCTGTCAGCTCTGGTCCTGCCTGGACTTGCCCATGCCTGGCGGCAGCGGCGTTGGTAGTATTCACTTCAGTACATTGGCTTGAAGTTGTTACAAGGAGTAACGCATGTTACTCGAAAGGTCCGAATCAAAACCAGGACCCACAGACAGCAACGCCGTCCCAGCCAACTGCAGGGGTCCGACCCACATCCGGATCGTCCACACCCCAACCACAAAAAACGGCAGACGAGCTGCTTCTGCATTTGCTTGGATACACGAGCGCAATGGCAAACCACCCAATCGCTCGAACTGAAACACAGCGAGTCCGCAGGGACTGCTTTCAGTGCCACTCCGGCACTCGCCCGACAGTGAGCCGCCCGCCAGCAGTCGCCCCCTCAGGAACGCTTTCTCGCGTAGCCAGCAACACTCAACACCAACGCAGCACCACATCCTGCAACGCTCTCCCCACTCCATGCCAGTCAACAGTCATGCGCAACCCACGACCGAGCCGCCATGCAAAATTGCCCTCAACCATCTCACATCCACCCGGCGCCGCAACCGCCCAACCCGCGAACTCAAAAAGCGAACTCGACATATCCGCACATTATTATTGCAAGGGTCCGCAGGTACAAACGCCGCCGTCGTCACGTCCTACCAGCTGTCGCGCGAACCGCGACGTTTGACTTTCCGGTCAACGCGAAGTCAACGCGACGAAGCCGCTTACTTCTCGTCCAGGGCGGCCACGCCGGGCAGCACCTTGCCCTCCAGCAGCTCCAGGGAGGCACCGCCGCCGGTCGAGATGTGCGACATCTTCTCGGCCACGCCGGCCTGCTCCACGGCCGCCACCGAGTCACCGCCACCGATGATGGTGATGGCGCCCTTGGGGGTCAGCTCGGCCAGGGTGTTGGCGATGGACTGCGGGAGGAAAACGGCAGGAAATCGATCAGAATTGCAGGTGAAGCATGCCATGCCGTACGCATTGTTCGTAGGAGTGGGCTACGCGACCGCCCCGTGCCGTGCCATTCCCCCACTCCATGCCAAGCGCGTGCCTTGAAGTGTAGCAAAGTCCGTAGCTTTACAACAGTTGGTACCATGTCTGCCAATACTCACCACGGTGCCGTTGGCGAACTTGGGGAACTCGAACACACCCATGGGGCCGTTCCAGACCACGGTCTTGGCGTCGGCCAGGGCGTCCTGGAAGGCCTTGACGGAGTCCGGGCCGATGTCCAGGCCCATCCAGCCGTCGGGGATGGCGGTCACGGGCACCGTCTGGGTGTTGGCGTTGGCGTCGAACTTGTCGGCCACCACCACGTCGGTGGGCAGCAGCAGCTGCACGCCCTTGGCCTGCGGGTGTCGAATGTGGGTCAAGGGGGTGAGGGTGAGCGAGGGGTGGTGGGCGGTGGAATATGGCACGTTGCGGTGGCAGTCGCTGTGAGTAGCGTTGAACATGCGCTGAAAAGGGAAGCGGCACGCACTGCGTGCCTGCACAACAGCAGTGCAGCTGGGGTGCACTACTGGCGCAAAACCGTTTCCACGCACACCAGCCCACTGAGCAGGCCAGTGCGGACGCAGATGCTATCTAGGTGTTGCATGGCTACTGTGAGGTGCAACTTGCGCACACGTACAATGCGCACGTGCCCGTTGCTCTGCAACGTTGGATACGAAGGGGCTGCCCACCTTGGCCATCTCCTCCAGGTTCTTGGCCAGCTCCAGCTTGTCCTCCTCCACCAGGGAGGAGCCCACCTTGAGGCCGCGGGCCTTGTAGAAGGTGAAGATCATGCCACCGCTGTGGGTGGGAGGAAGGAAAGTGTTGCTGAGAAGGCGGGTTGTGGAGTGTATCCGAGGGCACAGGGTGTGTATCCGAGGGCACGCATGTGTGTTGACCACGCGGGCGCCTGGGAATCAACAGCATGCACCCGGCCACAGTAGCGACGAGACAGAAACACGATGTTGGAGTCGGCCGATCAACGTGCATTACTGCCACGATTACTGCCTACCCGATGATGATCTTGTCGCACTTCTCCATCAGCTTCTCAATCACGGTGATCTTGGAGGACACCTTGGAGCCGCCCACGATGGCCACGAAGGGGCGCTTGGGGGCGGACACGGCGCCGTCAAGGTAGTCCTGCGGTCACGAGGGGAGGAGGTCGCATACACCTTATCAGCACCGGAAGACAGTACTCGAAACGAAAGCTAGTACTCACAACCACCGCGCCTTTCCGTCTATCCAAAGCAGCACGAGCCATCAACCCAAAGCAGCGCTGTCCAGCGTTGTGCTACATCACTGGCTACAGGAGAGCCATCCTGACAGTGAACCTTGACACATGCTACCACAGTACACACGCACCAGCTCCTTCTGCAGCAGGAAGCCGGCCACGGAGGGCTTCAGGAACTTGGTCACACCCTCAGTGGAGGCGTGGGCGCGGTGAGCAGTGCCGAACGCGTCGTTGACGTACAGGTCGGCGTTGGAGGCCAGCTGCGAGCGGGAGGGAGGCGACGGCGTGTGTTCATGGTCAGGAGAGAAGACATGCGGAGCAGGCTGAAGGAGGGCGAGCTGGGACGGGTGGTATGTGCTGGAAGTAGGGAGCCATGGGGGCAAGGGCAAGCGGCAAGGGATGGGCAGAGACCGTACGGCACAGCGAGCATGGAGCTTACCTTCTTGGCGAACTCAGCGTCGTTCTTCTCCTCCTCCTTGTAGAAGCGGACGTTCTCCAGCAGCAGCAGCTGCGGAGGGGAAAAGGTTGCGACAGGTGCTCAGCGAGCTGTCGGGGTCGAGAATTCAAGGTCAGCGCAGGTCACCATGCCAGCTGTCGGGGTACAGAAGCAAGATTCATGATCAAACGCATACCTCGCCGTTCTTCATGGACTTCACGGCCTCCTCAACGGGGGCGCCAATGCAGTCATCGACCTTCTTCACGTCCTGGCCCAGCAGCTGGCTCAGGCGAGCCACTACGGGGGTCAGGCGGTACTTGTCCTCGGGACCACCCTTGGGGCGACCCTGCAAATACCAACACAGTAGAGAGCAGTGTCAGGCCTCGACTTGCATCGACAGTTGGCCAGGCCTTGCCCTCCCCTCAATGTAACCAACTAAGGTTGATGAGCAACATAAGCTTTGTTAGTTATGAAACAGAAAGCTCCCGCAGAGCACCTAGACTGCTGCAAGCTTTCTCGATCGTCCGCATCCGACGCACCAGGTGAGAGGTCAGCAGGACCTTGGCACCGTTGTCCAGCAGGTACTTCAGGGTGGGCACCGCGGCACGGATACGAGTGTCGTCGGTGATGTTCAGCTGCTTGTCAAGGGGCACGTTCAGGTCGGCACGGACGAAGACGCGCTTGCCTGCGACGACCGGCGACGCGCCGGTCAGCAAGACCGTATGTTAGTTGGCCCCATTGCCAGCACGTGTATGCTCACATGCACAAGTAGCCTTTTGCTAAGTTACAGGTCAAGGTTAATTGCTCGCGGACAACAAGGCTGCTCTGGATCGATGGCAAGTTTCAATGCTCACCCTCCAGGTCGGCCTTGCCCAGGTCGCCCACGGACTTCTTCACGGCCTCAACGACCACGCGGGTGCGGCCAGCGCGGCGGATCTCCACGGCCACCTCAGGGGCGAACGAGGAGCGCAGCACAGGGCTGGCAACCGAGGAGAAAGGCACGATGCGAGGGGCAGCAGCGACGCGGCGCCCGGACACAACGCGCGCGTTGGCGCGCATGCGCATGGAAAGGGCCATGGTTGCAAGTTTTGGTGTGTCGGCACGGACGGGACCGGGTCGGAAAGTGCAAAGTGCTTCGGGCGACCCAAGGGTTAAATGGATGCCGCAGGATAAGGTACGGCACGCGGTCATCGGTGAGCACCGATGGAGCAGGCTGCGGTCCCGAGCGCATGCCATCTTTGTATCTAGGCAGTACCTGTTATGACCCACTTCCCCAGCCACGGATGACCATCGTCTGCTGGTGTTTTGCTAGGCTCCTCGTAACGGCTACTTAGTTCACAGGCCTGAGCCCTGCAGCATTACATAAAGTCAAGCTGCAACCAGACTGTTACATTTGTTACCTTGCACTTACCCTGTTGCGTATTGCCGCGAAGTTCGGGAGACCGGCCCTCGCTGTTGCCGCAGCCAGGCTCTCACGTTCGCCTAAGTCTACATCGCGCACAACAGACGAACGACTGTGCTTGTCTGCATTTATCAACAGCAGCTCCCGCGTGTGGACGGCCTCCAGGGCTGCTGGGACTGATGTTGCCAGTCCCCGTGCCCGTGGGGCCTCAACACCTGGCACTTGCTCAGCCTGACACCTTTCGACCGGGACACCGCCGGGGCCGTGCCGGTAGCCCACAGCGCTCAATACCCGGATCTACTAGCTCCCTACGTCGTGCGGCTTAGGGGACTGACACCATCGTGATCGGCGCGGAAGGGGTGACCGTGGCCCCGCCTTTGCGGGGGGAGCAGCACCCGACGTGGTGTCCGGCTGTCCGCATTTGCTTGCCTGTGGGAGGGCCCCAGGGCGCACATGGTAGGGCCCTCAAGGGCCCAGGCGGAGCCCTGAGGCCAAGGCACTGGCCAATGGTAATCAATATGCCACAGGGCCGGCAGTGACCACCAGGGTGTGCTGCTGAGGCGGATGGAGGGAGACAGTGCTGCCCCCCTCCCCTCTCCCCCGATGCCCGGGGACCTGTGAGCCGTGCGGCGCTGGACTGCCGTACGATGGTGGGGACGAAGGGTGCAGCGGCGAGCATGCGCGGGGCTTGGTTGGTGGAGTGGAGGCGAGCCGCAGGGCTCGTGTGGGACGGGGTCGCCTGGCCCATGCAAGCTGCTGGCTGCGTGGCGGCGGGCCGTGATCTCTGGGCGCGTGGGGCTGTCCTTGCGCCCTGCCGAGTGGGGACTCGGTTGCGGGGGGTTAAGCTCACGTCAAGTATGTTGTCGTAAGGAGTGTGGCTTGGGGGCGAGGGAGGGGTCTACGGGGCCCTCACTAACTGGGCCCCTTCCCCCCTTCAGTAGTACGGCCTGGCACGCACGGCGCACGTTTTTCAGCAGCCCTGTGTGTTGTCTGTTGTTATCAGTTGTTAGGGGTTGTGCGCCTTCGGCTTCCCTTGGCATGCATTAAGGCGTCCTTCCGAGTTGCAGGTACTTGTGCTAGCTGTGGTTGCCCTTGTGGGGGAGCGCCACACGTGCTGGTGGAGCAACACGGCACTCCTCCACCTGGGCATCATTGTGCGTTTGTGTTACCCTAGTTAACCTTGTACACTGTTGGGTATGCCTTGATGAAAGAGTTGTTGCCCCATACCCCATCTTCTGCGCCCTCACCGTTGGGGACGCAGAGGGTCGATATGTGAGCGAGCAGTGCACCAGCTATGGAAGCGCAAAGCGTTGGAGTGAGAGTGCAGTGCGATCTGGTGCGATGCAACTCCGTCCGCCTGCCTGGGCCGTGAATGCCGCCATCAAAATGCGGGCCGAGTGCAGTGTGTGTGCGTGTGTGTTTGCGTGTCTGATGCGGCGGACGTATGCTTAGCGTTCGCCCGCGGGCACACGCGGCCAGCGCCACCTGGCGCCACTGACCGTGAGGGCACGGCGGCAGGTAAAATTTGCTGCTGTGTTGAGCTGCCGTGTGTACCTGTGCCGTGCGTAGTCCGTGTCACCATGTGTGCCCGTGTGCAGTGGAGGCAGGTTAACCCACCTGCCTCAGCGGCTGACGCCACCGCGGGAAGCACACCTTGGTCCCGGAAAGAGTGCGCTGGTGCGCATGGCGGCCCTTTGGGCTGCGCGTGGCTAAGCCACCGGCACTGGCACTCTGCTGCTGCAACGGCCGTGCGCAAATGGGTGAAGCCACTGTACTGGCTAAGAGAGCACGCGTAAACCACAGCTGGAGTAGGTACTCCGCAGTGCGGTGCGTGCATCCGTCAGGTTACGAGGTCCCACGCTGCAGGACACAACGGCATGACGGTTGCAGGTACCACGTTGCCTGGTTGTGCGGCAGCTGGTAAGGTGGAGGGGTCGCCCGGGTTGTGCATTAGGCGCGTGTTTGGTATGTGCGGTGCGCCGTGCCACGCGGCTGGGGTATATGACGAATCGAGCTCAGCTGCGCAAACTGAAGCCATCGCTGTCACAGGAGCCGTGGTGAGATGGGGCCATACAAGGGAGTGACATGACAAGCTGTGCTGCTGCAGTGTGAGTTATACGGGTCCGGGGGAAGAGCCAAGGGGAAGGGCACAGGGAGGCCCAGGGGTTGAGCAGGGAGCGCCGAGGTGTTGCCCATGACGCATCAACCGCCCGCTGCGACACGCTGTATGTCGCCACAACCCAGATGACGCTTTTTTCTGCGAACTCTTCAAGCAGTTTCACCTATTGCGGCAGCAGTGGTATTACCTGTACCCAGTCCTATACTCTTTGGCGAGCTCGCAGTGACGAAAGCAGTCTTCACCTCTGGACTATCCACCTCCTTTGTTGGCAGGAGCTAACCTGATTAAATTAGAACTACAAAGGAGATATTAGGCTGCTTGGAAGCCATCAGCAGGAAACGTGCGGAGGTTCGATCGATAGCCGCGCTGTCAGCAGCGGACGCCTCAGTGCCATGCCGCGGACATATCAAGAGGTAAGTATTCGTCAATACAGCTGCAAAGCAGCTGCATAGAAGGATTGCGCGGTTTGGCAGGCCCGTGGGCCGGTGGCAAGGCACGTCACCATGGGTGGCCCCCCACCGCCGCACAGCAAGTTCTCCTCCCCGCACCATTGCCGTCGATACACCTGCACATACCTCTGCATCACCCCGTAGCGATGGATGCACAGTCTCGGCTTCCGTAACCCACACACGTCTGCGCAGCAGAACTGTGGCTTAGCGCCGGGCCGGAGGAGGCTGCGCACGTGCGCAAGGCAGGTGCATGGCTGCCAGCAGAAGCTGAAGCGGCAGCGTGGCAGCCAAGCCCTGCCCTCCCAAGGAACCAGGCAGACGCCCTCATGGTTAAGCATTCACAAACCCACATGCACGAGGCAACGTGTTTCCATGCCCCAACGCGAGTCGCGGGGGGTGGGGGGGGGGGGTTATGCACAGTCGGAGCGCCCGGGGACTGGCTTGGAGCATACCCCACAGCCCTCAGCACAGTGTCACAGCAACTGCCTGGACCACCTGGGACCACCTGGACCACTCCCCTACCACTCTCACACCTTGCTGATTCTGGAGCCGGCTCTCAACAGCCCCCAGCTCGCCCACAGTCCCAGCCGCAACCTGGACCACCCCGCCCCTGCACCCCTACTGCTACTGCTTGGGTCCGGAGCTGATTCGGCTGTGGAGCTGGCACACCAGCCATATCTGCTAGTGGGGCTTCCTGCACCTTACCTGCTCCTTGCCTTGCCCCCATAGGAGCTGTCGTACATACGGCAGCTGACCCCCGTGTCGTACGAAGTACGGCAGGGGTTCGTGCCGGGCATGCGCGTTCCGGGCGCCTTCTACGTCAATGACGCGCTCAAGGGGCTGCTGTTCGAGGAGCTGCAGCAGTCGGTGACGCGAGGGGAGGTGGGTTGTGTATCAACTGTTAAGACACAGGATGGTCTTGTGGGGCCTGGGGCTGCTGTTGGTGCTGTTGGAGGGAGGTGCTGCAGCAGGCGGTGACGGGGAGTGGGTGGGCGGGAGAGCGTGTGCATTAGCCGTTAAGCCACAGACAGGACGTGTGGGTTCCGGGACAGCATACCGGTATCGAACCCAGCAGCCCGCACGTACCCTCTCTCCCGCCTCCGCCCTTGTAACTATCCTACCGGTAACCACTCCCTCCCGTACCCGTCCCGTACAGCACGGCGGCTTCCTGCCCGCTGTACGGCAGCTGGCCAACGTGGCGGCGCTGCCCGGCATCGTAAAGGTGGGGGGCCGGAGGATGACGTAATGCCGTACGTAGGCATCGTAAAGGTGGGCGGGCGCCAAAGGGGAACACGAAGGGTAGCACGTGGTGCGTACGGCGGAGGAGAGGCGTGCCGTACTGCATGTGGCCGCAGCGGAGTCCGATGCACCCGGCAATGCAACGGACGACTACGGACAGCGCCTCGTGCCCGCTCGCAAACGCAGCACGCGATCGTCAACACATTGCCATAAACATCAATCAGAATTGCGCAAAGGAAGACCCTACGCCACTGCGCCTGTGACACAGCCATGCACCCCCGCCGTCCTGTCTCCTGCTTTCCTTAACCCCTCCTCCCTCCCTGCCCCTGCACGTGTTAACCCTTCTGCCTTTCCAACCCAGCGCTCCATCGCCCTTCCGGACGTGCACTCGGGGTACGGCTTTGCCAGTGAGTCCTGTGGTTCATGCGTGGGCTAGGGATGGCGCTAGGGATGGGGTTAATGCGTGGGCTAGGGATGGGGCCCGGGACTGACGCACATGGACCGCAGCACGTGGTGTGGTGGATATTGCGTCAGGGGAGGGTATGCGAAGCTCGGGGGGATAGGAATGTGTGTGGAATCTGGGTTTGGTTGTGGCTTTTGGAAGTGGACGGGGTAGGTTGGGGTTGGGGCGGGGCGAGGGGGTGGAGACGAAGGGGAGCATGACGCGAAGGCACGCAAGCAGAGTCCGCGGGCCGTGGGCCATGGCAGCATGCGTGGGTTAGAACACTGCTGTTGTGCTGTGGTGCAGGGAGCACCACGCCACCACCACCACCAACGCACACTGTGCGCGCTGTGTTTGTGCACCGTACATGCTGCAATTAGGCGCAACTGGCAATCTGGCTGCCGTGTGGAACAGTACGGTATGCGTCTGGCAACGGTGCGCACGCGCCTACCGGTGCCGTCTGCCACAATGAAAGCAGACAAGCTTAATGTTGCTCACTCCTCCTTTCCTATCCCTGCTTGCAGTTGGCAACGTGGCGGCATTCGACATGGACAACCCAGAGGTGGGTTGGTTGTGATTTGGGTTGTCGGTGGGAGCATGTAGGTAGTGGCTTGCAGGTTTGCGACTTTGTTCAGGAAGGTAAATCTGTTTTGACTGTCGGTTGGGCACTCATTACAGTAGGCGGTTGGGCGGTTGGCTACGGCTGGACCTGCCTTACTGTATGTGTGTTAGGCTAGCGGTGTGAAGTGGCCTGCTGGAACGAAGTGCGGAGGGGTGCGCGGCGCTAAAGGAGCAGTTGGGGCTTTGTGAGGGTGGAGGGGGAAAGGGACGCCAGCGCTAACAGGGCAGCAGCATCGAAAAATCGTTACGGTGTGTGTGCAACACTGCTAATTAGCGCTTGGGATGTGAATGTACTCCGCGTGGGAGGCCATGCTGCGGGCTCATTTGGTAAGGCAGTGTGGTAGGCACGATGAGCATCAGACTACAGCGAGCGTGTTCTCCTGTGCCCCAATGGTGTTTCTCAGTTTCATTGTGCTTGTGGCTGCTTGGCCGCAGGCTGTGGTCTCGCCAGGCGGCGTCGGCTTTGGTGAGTTGTCAATCAGGGAACGTGCCTTCGAATTGCAATGCCACTGCAAGGCAGTGTCCTGTTTATTGCATTGGAGAGCACCATTCGCACATTTATTGCAAGGTGCGTGCTCCAACCCACCCATGAATGCTAAAAATCAACTGCAGCGTGCGCCTGATGCAGCAAGGCTTGTCAACACAACCACACACTTGCTAATACACAACCCACCTGACCTAACCCACATCCGCAGACATCAACTGCGGCGTGCGGCTCATCCGCACCAACCTCACTGAGGCAGACGTGGGCCCTGTGAGGGAGCAGCTGGCCCAGTCGCTGTTCGACCACATCCCCGTAGGGGTGGGCTCGCAGGTGCGGGTGCACGTGTGTATTAAGGTCCGTGCGTGCGTGTGTATTAGCATGGGCATGCGTGAGGGAGCAACCGGCCCAGGCGCTGTTTGACCACATCCCCGTGGGGGTGGACTTGCAGGTGGGTGGTTGTGTATTAGGCGTGGGCCTTGCCGCGCATAGGGCATCATCCTCACCACCGCGGAGGCTGCCCTTGAGCCGGGCCTGGACTGGAGCCCCAGCACTTGCTTAACACACACCTGCGCACGAGCTAATACACATGCCTGCTAATACACACCCCAACGCAGGGCATCATCCCCACCACCGCCAAGGACCTGGAGGCGGCCCTGGAGCTGGGCATGGACTGGAGCCTGAGGGAGGGCTACGCGTGGGCTGAGGACAAGGAGCACTGCGAGGAGTACGGCCGCATGCTCAACGCGGGTGCGCAACGGTAATATTTAGTGTACGGCCTAAACCATGCCGTACGGGCGGCTGCGTGTTGGGCCATAGTAAGGGGTGGGCTGGTCATGCATGGGCGTTGGCGCTTCATATGGCGTGCAGCACCTAGAAAAACATTTAAACGTTTTTAGAGAAAATTTTAAGGAATAATACAAAAAAAACTTCATATGGCGTGCAGCGCCATGACGTCGCGGCTCACACCACAACGCGCACACCGCTCCCCACCCGCGAACCGCCCTCCACCCCTGACACACACACGCTCCTGCTGCTGCTGCCCCCCGCACCCCCAGACCCTACCCCTCCTGTGGCCCCTACCACACATGCCCCTGCTCCTGCCCCCCCGCACCCCCAGACCTTGCTTCGGGGGGTTGCGTTTGCCCCGAAGGGGCCCCTTGGCTTTCTCTCGCGTAGCGAGACTACAAGAAGGGCAATAGGAATGCCCTGCCACCGTCCTGCTTTGCACCACCATTCTTACATGTATTTCAATCTCTTACAACACGCTTCTTCCCGCAACAACCCACAGACCCTCGGCACGTGAGCGCCAGGGCCAAGAAGCGCGGCCTGCCCCAGATGGGCACCCTGGGGGCGGGGAACCACTACGCCGAGGTGCAGGTGCGTGGGTGGTAATACACAGGGGTGCGGTTGGGAGCTCATACACAGCGGTGCGGTGGGGGCCGGGAACCACTATGCTGAGGTGCTGGTGCGTGGGAACGGGGTGCTGTTACGCGCTTGGACTTGGAGTTTATACACAGCTCGTGGATATCCTGGGCGGGGAGCTCGTATAACGCTGAGGTGCAGGTACGGGGTGCTGGAGGTAGTGCCCACACGGAGACGTGGCTGGGAGCTAATACACACGTGCAAAGTCCGCTGCTCCCGCCGCCGCCCCGCATCATGCAGGTGGTGGACGAGGTGTTTGACCCTGTGGCGGCACGGCGCATGGGCATCGACCAGAAGGGGCAGGTGGTGATCATGATCCACTCGGGCAGCAGGGGGCTGGGACACCAGGTGAGGAATGGGGGGCAAGCCAGGGGGCGTAATTACTGATCGTGCCGCCGGCAACTGCAGGGATGTTGTATGCTAGGGGTTATTACTTGTCGGACTGGCGACATGACATGCGGGCCCGTGCGCCTGCTGAGGCGATGCAATAGGCGTTTTTGCGTACACTAGCAAATCAAAGTTCATGATACACCAGTTGTTTGCAATGGGGCTGTTAAAGTTCCCCATGGTTCAGATTGCCACAGACGCTATTGCTAATTGTTGCGTGTGCTATGTTGGTGTGCCTTTTGCCACCACCAGGTTGCCACGGATGCGCTTGTGGCGATGGAGAAGGCGATGGCCCGGGACGGCATCCACACGAACGACAGGTGGGGTATGCACACGGTACTTACGTAAGCGTGTGGGTTAGCATCCAGTCGTGTGGGTTAACACCCCATTGTGTGGGTTCGCATCTAGCTGTGTGGGTTAGGATCTCGCTACGCACCACACACCGGCGCTTGGCTGGTCAGCTGTCCCACTTGCAGGGCCACTGCATTGTCTGCAAGCCGCCGCGCGTAGCTGAACGCGTTAGAACCGCTTTTCAACCGACCAGTCAAGCAGCCATACAACCCTGTTGTGGGCGCTGGTGTGCGCGCGCCCGATGGCCCCCGTCAACCTAAACCGCTTACGAGCCTAAACGAGCCTAACAGTCAACCACTCACCCAACCCACTCCTCACCCCGGCCCCCAGGCAGCTGGCCTGCGTCCGACCGCAGCAGCTCCCCCACCCCAACCGCCCCAACCGCCTCGTGACCACCGGAACCACCTGAACCACCACCCCAACCGCCCCAACCACCCTGCAGGCAGCTGGCCTGCGCGCGCATCAGCTCCCCCGAGGGCCAGGCCTACCTGGCGGCCATGGCCTGCGCCGCCAACTACGCGTGGGTTAACAGGAGCAGCATGACCTTCCTGGCGCGGCAGGTGCGGTGGCGGCCTGGAGCTGGTCCTGGTGCCGTACCGTGTGTGTTTGCTACCGGTTGGTCCTGAGGCGTCGCTCAGCCTGGAGGAGCCCAGCTGCTGTCTGTTAACCCACTCACTGGCGGACCTCTCTCGCGGGGCATAATGCACCAATGAACCCGTGTCAGCTCTGCCCCCACTGCACCTCACTGCCCGTTAGCCCCCGCTACCAAGGTGGAACAGAGCGGACGCTTGGCCCTGCGCGTTCACGGCTCGGCCATCGTGTCATAGAGCTCCGGTCCTTTCTGTATCAGGGTGGGAAGCGCAAGGAGCCCGAGGCGGAGGATCCAAAAGACAGGGATTACTCCGGATCCTCCGCCTCAGGCTCCTTGCGCTTGCCACCCTGATACAGAAAGGACCGGAGCTCTATGACACGATGGCCGCCCGTGCCGTGAACGTGCAGGGACAAGCGTCCGCTCTGTTCCTCCTTCGTATCGGGGGCTAACGCCACTAGGCATGCAAGGACCACAGCCGGCCAGTGCCGCTGTGGCGCTTAGTTCGCGCCATGCAATTATTTAACGAATTGGTGTATACGTGGTAATGATCGAGTAGCAGAGTATGGCTTGGCTTAGGCCAACTTTTCCAGTAACCGCGGAAAACGGTCCGAAGGGCCCGTTAACCGTACCGCCCCCAACTCCTCCCTGCGTCACCCTTACCACTGCACGCTCAGCTACACCCCATCGATGTCACATCTCACGACAGCGCACGCCCATAATGTTATGGTAGGTTGGTGGGTTGGTAGCTCACTGCCCCCACTGCACCCCGCCATGCGTTCCACTGCACACTTATCCTTGTTCATCCCAACCACCAACCCTTCCCTCTCCATCTCCACCCCTGTCCTTCCCCACCCATCCTGCCTGAGTCCTCCCACCCCTCCACCTCGACACCTACTCCGCCCCGCCCCCACCACCTCCACCTCCCCCCCTTGCACCCCCAGGCGTTCGCCAAGGTGTTCAGCTCCACCCACCTCCTGCATTCCCCCGCCCCTGCATGCCATGTACCTCTCGGCCTCTGTACCTATTCCTCTCCACCTCCACCTCCGCCCCTACCCTTCCACCTCCCCCCCTTGCACCCCCAGGCGTTCGCCAAGGTGTTCAGCTCCACCCACCTCCTGCATTCCCCCGCCCCTGCATGCCATGTACCTCTCGGCCTCTGTACCTATTCCTCTCCACCTCCACCTCCGCCCCTACCCTTCCACCTCCCCCCCTTGCACCCCCAGGCGTTCGCCAAGGTGTTCAGCTCCACCCACCTCCTGCATTCCCCCGCCCCTGCATGCCATGTACCTCTCGGCCTCTGTACCTATTCCTCTCCACCTCCACCTCCGCCCCTACCCTTCCACCTCCCACCGCCACCCCCAGGCGTTCGCCAAGGTGTTCAGCTCCACCCCCGACGACCTGGACATGCACGTGGTGTACGACGTAAGCCACAACATCGCCAAGGTACGGCAGGGCGTACGGCAGGGCACGGCACGGCGCACTCAACTGCGTGCGAGACGCCAGTAGTTGCACAATTACACACGTTTCGCGCAGGCGTTATATCCTCTGCATCAGATACTTTCACGCTGTGACACGTGTGCGTAAGCACGCCCTAAGCCTTCCCTTCATGCACCCAGCTGCTTACCCCCTTGCCGTGCCAAATCACATTCGCGTCTCACGCCCCAAACCTGGGCTTTCACCTGCCGTACACATTCGTATCTCACGCCCCTCCCTCCGCTTTAGCCTGCCGTACACATCTCCTTACACATGCCGTACGACAGGTGGAGCAGCACGTGGTGGACGGCAAGCCCATGAAGCTGCTGGTGCACCGCAAGGGCTCCACACGTGCCTTCCCGCCCCACCACCCCCTCATCCCGGCAGACTACCAGCTGATAGGGCAGCCAGTGCTGGTGGGGGGCACCATGGGCACCTCGTCGTACGTGCTCACTGGTGGGTGTGGGTTAAGGAGGGTGGTGGTGGTGGTGGGGCAGCCGGTGCTGGTGGGGGGCACCATGGGCACCTCGTCCTACGTGCTCACAGGTGGGTGTGGGTTAACGGTCGTGGGTGTGGGTTAAGGGTGGTGCTAGTGGCGGTAGGGCAGCCGGTGCTGGTGGGGGCACCATGGTCACCTCGTCCTTCGTGCTCACAGGTGGGTGTGGGTTAACGCGGTGTGGGTGTGGATTAAGGGTATGGTAGTGGTGGTCAGTCAGCCGGTGCTGGTGGGGGGCACCGTGGGCACCTTGTCCTACGTGCTCACAGGTGGGCGTGGATTAACGCGGCGTGGGTGTGGGTTAAGGGTGTTATGATTGTGGCGGTAGGGCAGCCGGTGCTGGTGGGGGGGCACCATGGGCACCTCGTCCTACGTGCTCACAGGTGGGCGTGGGTTAACGCGGCGTGGGTGTGGGTAAGAGGTGTGGTGGTGGTGGTAGGGCAGCCGGTGCTGATGGGGGCCACCATGGGGACCTGTCCTACGTGCTCACAGGTGGGTGTGGGTTAACACGTTGCGTGCGTGTGGGTAAGGGTGTGGGTGTGGTGGCGGTAGGGCAGCCGGTGCTGGTGGGGGCCACCATGGGTACCTCGTCGTACGTGCTCACAGGTGGGTGTGGGTTAAGCGGTTTTGAATGTGGGTTAAGGGTGGTGATAGCGGCGGTAGGGCAGCCGGTGCTTGCCTTGCGCCGCGCCCCGCCCGTCCGACAGGGCGTTGTTTCACTCACCTATCCCAGCCTATCCATTGGTTAATGTGTGCATTCACGTTCATACGGTAAATACTTCCGTAACTCCCCTCTCCCCCTCCAGGCACGGAGCGGGGCTTCGCTGAGACGTTTGGGTCCACGTGCCACGGAGCAGGTGGGTTAGTCCTGGGTAGCAACGGGGCGGCAGCAGGCCTTGCAAAGCAGCCGATGCCGATCAGGAACGCTCGCTGGTTGTACCTTGGCACTGCCCGGCGCATAATGCAATGTCATAGTGCTAGCTACCGCCTTCCCATGGGAGCAGGTGGGCCCGACCCTCCACTGGTTTTGGGGTGGAAGGTGGGTTTTTCTCAAACCCCTGTTCCCCCCACCCCTACCCCAACCCCTCTTGAACCCCCACCCTTCCAAACCCCCAGGCCGCGCCCGCAGCCGCAACAGCAGCCGCAACAAGCTGGACTACCAGGAGGTGCTGGACAACCTCAAGGTACGGCAGCCGTACCGGACTGTACGGCCAGCACGGTTACGACAGTTTAGCACGCGGCAGGCGTGCGTCCTCAAGGTCAAGGACGGTTCCATCAGGGGTCCCGCACAGGCACAGCGCCTCCTTAGTACACAAGCAGCTATAACACACTTGCCCCCTACCCAAGATGGTCATGGAAGAGGCTGCATACATTGGCCTCCTGTTTTTAATACCCATCTAGCTAATACACATGTCCCTCACCCTGCCCCCCGCAGGCCAAGGGCATCTCCATCCGCGTGGCCTCCCCCAAGCTGGTCATGGAGGAGGCGCCCGAGTCGTACAAGGACGTGAGCGCGGTGGTGGACACGTGCCACGAGGCGGGCATCAGCAAGAAGGCGGTCAAGCTGCGGCCGATCGCCGTCATCAAGGGGTAACGGGCACGTGGCGCGTGGGACGCGTCAGCATGGCACGTGCCGGGGACGTGCCACGAGAGTAAGAAGGCGGTCAAGCTGCGGCCCCATCACCGTCATCAAGGGGTGACGGACACGTGGCACGCAGGACGCGTCGGCATGGCGCGTGGACTGCACGTGCCGTGAGGCAGGTAATGGCAAAAAGCGGCGACCATCACCAATTGTCAAGGGGTCAAGATGAGTGGACAGAGCATAGTGAGTGTCGGGGGCCTATGGGGGCCTCGCAGGTTGGCAGCAGGCAGGGGGTTGCGCATATCGGGTCGGGATGTGGCCCGAGGCAGTGGGCGATGGGCAGGGAGCGTTGGCATTGGGTACATGCGCATGGCATGTTGGCATTTGGTGTACCGTTTGGCGCTCGGGGGGCAGCACGGGTGTTATGCGACTTGAGCGCTGAGCCGGCCTCAGCCCTCAGGCCGCTGAACAGGACACGAGTGGCGCGGGAGCGGCGCTGACTGTTGGTGTAGAGATGCTGTTGCGGGAATTGGGGTGCATGTTTCGGGAATCGGGACTGTTGATGTGTTGGGTTACAAACGGACAACGGGGGAGGGGAGAAAGAACCGCACCGCGCCGGTCAGCGCTCGTCGGGCATTGGGCATTGACGGACGGCTCCCAAGGGGGCTCCTATGTCCCTGGTTGTTTTCATTTGCCGTAATGACCACCGGCGCAACAGGGCTACCCGGTGGTCGGTTCACGGGAAGCCTGTCCTTTGAATTGCTGTTGCACGTTGTTGCACGTGGGGCACAGGCGGCAGGATTGCACTTTGCTTGGGGCACGACGCACAAGTCGCGGGCGGACGGGCAAGCGTGGGGGAAGCGGGAAGGCGGGACGAGCTCTGGTTCGCAGCTAGACAGCGTAGGTAGCACGTAGCAGGGGGCAAGAGGAAGAAAGCCCAGGGGAGGCCCCCTGGCGCCCTGGGGGAGCTGGTGCGCAGGGGGAGGGGGGGCTGCACATCAGCTGAACTGAGCGGATGTTGCCTTGTAGCTGATGCAATGTGTCCTGCTTAGCTGCGTTGAACGATTTTGGCATCAGTTGTGTGTTGGCACTGGTGGTTGGGGTGCTGTGGGGCTGAAACTGTCAAGGCGGTAGTCGAAGGGCCAGGGCCGTGGGCCGGGGCTGCTGCATGGGCATTTTGGTTGCTGAGGTGGCAACAGCGCAACTGTCGGTAAATGCTTTAGCTGGACGGCTTTCCATAGCAGCTTGACACAATTGCATACTTTCAAGTACATAAGCTTTTACTTTCGTGGGCAAGTTACAGCGATACCAATGGACGATGCAACGCGTCGACTCCGGATTGTGAGCGGCCACTTCTTCCTGCCGGAGCAGAAGCCCGCGCAATCCGGTTTCGATGTTTCCGAGCTGCAAGCTGTCCTGGAGCATGATAACCTGGAGCTGCGCAAGCAGATGAAGGAGTTCATGAAGCAAGATGTCTATGTCCCGTAAGCAGCGCTCACTTACAATGGAGGATGCTCTGTAGCTTACGTCCACCATTTATAAATATTTGCCTTAAAGGCGCCATGGACGAGTTGCAAGCCTTCGGGCGACCCCTGGCGCTTGAACCGACAGCACAAGCACGAAGTCAACAGTGTGACCGGGGCCACGCAACGGTACCCTTGCACCCCAACGGCACACCCGCAGACACCCTCGTCAACCCGTCATTCCTTCCAGCACCGCCCACGCATACGCAATCGGCAGGGCGCACCTTCATGCCTCCCGTCCCATCCTGCTTATACCCACTTCCGTTCCCTGGACACCTGCTCGACCCACATCCTGTTCCGCCTCCTTCGCACCCACCTTCCTCCCACCTTCCTCCACCTTCTGTTCCCCCGCTACAGCCAGTACGACATCAGCCTGCGCGAGGAGCGCGAGCTGGCGCTGGAGCGGCTGCGCCGTGTGGCGCACGCGGGCTTCATCTCCGTGCTGGACTTCAGGAACAACCCGCTGTGAGTAGCGATGCAGTTGCATGGTAACACTTGCAATCTGTGTAAAGCAGGTTGCGGGAGAGGAGAGGGCGAAGCGAGTGGCATGGGCAGTAACCCGCCGTGAGCGTGGGCGCGTTGCATGGCAGTAACACCGTGTATACATGCACCTGGAGCACAATGTTGCACAGCTCCGTGCTGGACTTCAGGAGTTCACGGCCTCTTGTTGCCCGGCCTCTCCAACCCACCTCCCCCCCCTATTTGCAGGCGCATCTTTGCCGCGCATGAGGTTGCCGCGCTGTGCGACCCCTCTATGGCCACCAAGATGACGGTGCAGTGGAACCTGTTTGCCGGCACCGTGCTCAAGCTGGGCACCGAGCGGCACCACGGGGACTTCCTGCGCCAGATCGACAGGTGGGTAATCAGGCTGATGCAAGTGGGTTGCGGGGGCTTCCTCAGGCAGGTTGACAGGTGGGGCCCTGGTGCAAATGTCCACCGGCTATTAGGCAGGCATCCAAAATTTAGTGCGAATGGGTTGCGAGGGCACGAGGGCTTCCTGCAACGCTGGTCACTGGTGCAAACGTCCATCCAACGGCAAGGCAGGTGGGGTGGAATGGTGCAGTTGGGTTGCGACGGCATGGGCCCTAAGCCGCACGGACCCGCCCGAGTACGGGAAATTACGTTTGCGTGCTGTGTGTCGGGTCAGCCCGTTGCGTATAAAGCCCCGCATAATGGCATTCTTGGAAGGGGCGACTGGGCCGGGCGACGCACCCTCCTTTTACCAGGTTGTCATTTTGGGCCATAGGCTTCTGCGACAGAGGGCTCTGGTGGGCCTCACCCTGGCTGCTACCCTTTTGTGGACGCTATCTTGATGCAGTCTCCCCCCTGCCCCGCTGCCCTTTCCAGGCTGGACGCCATCGGCTGCTTCGCCCCTAATGATGTTGTGTATTGACTCGCCGTTGTGTATTAACCAGGCCCCCCCTCTCCCTCCCCCAGGCTGGACGCCATCGGCTGCTTCGCCCTCACGGAGCTGGGCTTCGGTGAGTGGATAACGCGAAGTGGCCATGCATAGCATCTCATCCTTGTTTCTTGCCTGTGTGTCGGCTGCTTCGCGCACGCCGGGAGTGCGAGGGGCCGCACGGCGGCAGGGTGGCATGTGCGTGCATACTCCACCCCGCGGTAGTCCCGCCGTCCTGCCGTACAGTGCAGCTTGCGCTGGTAACAGCGTGTCTACTCCCTCGTGCGTCTGTAGTCAAGCGCAGGGGGCCCTGCACCATTGCCTCGCCTACCCTGCCCTACGTACTCGCTCGCTTGCCTACTTCCCTTTCAATTGTGCACTGCAACACAGCAAAACATCCTCATCGCCCTCGCCCCTTGCGCACATGCCCCCTCTCCCTCTGCAGGCAACAACGCGGTTGAGATGCAGACCACGGCCGACTACGACCCGCGCACGCAGGAGTTCATCATCCACACGCCCGGGTCGCTGGCGCAGAAGTGGGTGCGGGGCGGGGGTGGGGTGGGGTGGGGGTGGGGGTGGACGAAACTGTGTAGGGCGTCAGGAAGTCGTCAGTACCCACCTGGACATCCCCCATGTTTCAGTTGCAGTACAGTGTAGATGGTAGTGCGCGTTGGGCACCCTTGAAGACCCCGCGTCGTTGCCCTGTGTATCTTTTCCTCCCCCCTCCCTTCCCCAGGTACTGGATCACCAACAGCGCGGTGCACGCGCAGTGGTCGGTGGTATTTGCACAGCTGAGCGTGGGCGGCCGCAAGGAGGGCATCCACGGCTTCCTGGTGCGAATCAGGTAGGCAGGGGCGTGTACGGCACTCTGTAGATGGGTGGGCGTGTACGGTACTGTGTACGACAGAGGTTGTGTGTGTACGGCTGTGGGCGGCCGCAAGGAGGGCATCCAGCTTCTTGGTGCGCATCACGTGGGTAAGGGTGGGTGGGCGGGCGTGTACGGCACTGCGTACGGCAGCCAGCGCCTGGTGTACGGTAATGTTGCGTGACACATGCTAGGGTGGACGAGGTGCTTGTTGGATCGGTCGTGTCTCCTGTGCAGCCCACCCGTTGCAGAACACACAGCTGGACAGGGATGCTGCCTGGGCGCGGCACGACGTGCACGGCTGAACCGCTTGCGTACACGCACTACGACATGCACAACAGCTGTACAGTGCTTGCATTCAGTCTATGGCGGTATGTGTTGCCCTGCTGACGTGCTGCCTCTGGTTGATTGCACCACCTCATCCCTGTCTTGTGCCCCTGCCTACCCTTCCCCCTGCAGGCAGCCCGACATGACCCCTTGCCCCGGCGTACAAATTTATGAACACATAAAATAACACCCCAGCACCTACATTGCTATTTCGTACCCTTCCCCCGCAGGCAGGACGACATGACCCCCTGCCCCGGCGTGCGCATCGAGGACATGGGCCACAAGATGGGCTGCAACGGGGTGGACAACGGCAAGGTGGGGCAGGGTGTGGCTATAGCTGTGGCTTAGCTTGTGCTTCTTGAGGTGTGTCGGTGTGCAATAGCGGTTGCAACGGGGTGGTCAACAGCAAGGTGCGGCAGGGGGGTCGGCTGTGGGGCCGTCTATAGACGCAGGGGGGTCGGCTGCGGGGCCGTCTATAGACGCAGGGGGTCGGCTGCGGGGCCGTCTATAGACGCAGGGGGGTCGGCTGCGGGGCCGTC
>VFQN01001943.1_pt1 | contig 33176 bp, 30 predicted proteins | sample 3512371 | NCBI WGS metagenome assembly VFQN01 (sample SAMN10412370, study PRJNA504923) | tailings metagenome | isolation source: Replicate 2 from Balatoc abandoned mine | place: Philippines: Itogon, Benguet | collected 2017-08-28 | reverse complement strand
TCACGCCCTCGCCGGGCTGGGATTCGCTGGGCTGACCACGCGCCGCGCCGCACGCCCCCGTGCCGGCGGCGTGGCCGGGGCCGCCGGGCTCAGCCCCGGCAGCCGCTCAGGCGCAGGCTCTGGCCGGCGCGGATGACATAGGGCTCGCGCAGCCCGTTGGCGCGGGCCAGCGCCGCCGGCCCGGCGCAGCCGTGGCGGCGCGAGATGCTGCTCAGCGTGTCGCCCGACCGCACGCGGTAGCTGCGTGCGCCCGCGGCCTGCGCGGCCGGGGCCGCCGCCACCGCCGTGGGTTTCTGCGCCGCCACCAGCCGGGCCGCGAGCTCGGCGCGCGGACCGCTGACGCAGCGCTCGGCGTAGGCCGGCGGCACGGCGACCGGCACGCGCAGCTCGGTGCCGGCGGCGATGGCCAGGTGCGGCTCGTAGCGCGGGTTGAGGTTGCGCAGCGCGCGGAAGTAGCCCTCGCGCGGGCCGCCCAGGCAAATGGAGAGCTGGTAGATCGACGCCGGCGCCTGAAGCTTCATCACCGTCGCCGCGCCATCGACCCTGGGGAACTCCAGGCCGTATTCCTCCGGGTGCAGGAACAGCCAGGCCGCGGCCAGCACGTAGGGCACGTAGTCGCGGGTTTCCGGCGGCAGCTGGCCGTAGACCGCCGGGTCCCAGAAGGACTTGTCGCCGGCGGCGCGCTTGAGCCGCAGGGCGCGGCCCTCGCCGCCGTTGTAGGCGGCGACCGCGAAGGCCAGGTCGTCGCCGAGCTCGGCGAAGCGCTCGTTGAGGTACATGACGCTGGCGCGCGCGGCCAGCTGCGGGTCGTAGCGGGTGTCGAAGCCATCGCGCCAGCCCAGGCCGAAGCGCGCGCCGGTGGCCGGCATGAACTGCAGCGGCCCGGCCGCGCCGGCGCGCGAGACCGCGTGCACGCGGCCATTGGATTCCTTGGCCAGGATGCCGAACAGCAGGGCCTCGGGCAGGCCGGCGCGCTCGTATTCGGGCCACATCAGGAAGCGCATCTGCTGGTAGTTCTCCCAGCTGGTCATCAGCTGCGGGCGCATCCAGGTCAGCCACTCGGCGATGGCGGCCTGCACGGGCTCGTTGAGCGCGATCAGTTCGCGCAGGTCGCGGCCATTGAGCTGGGCCACCGCCCGGCCCGAGGCCGGCAGCGCCGACAGCACGCCGCCCGCCCCCGCCGTGCCGCCCTCGCCGGCCGCGGCGCCGCCGTTGCCGGCCGCCGCGCCGAAGCCTTCGTCGCCGCCGGCGGCCGCGGCCGCGCCCTGCTGCAGCAGGGCGTCGTAGGCGGCGATGAAGCGCTCGACGTCGCAGCCCCGCGTGGCCTGGCAGCGGCGCGCGCCGTCCATCATCGCGGCCGACGCGGCGCGCATGGCCTCGCGGCCTTCGCGGGCCTGGCCGGCGCGCACCTGGTCGAGGCCGGCGCGCCAGGCGGCGTTGGCCTCGTCCAGGGCCACGTACAGGGCTTCGGCCTGGCGCGGCGGCTTGCGGGCCGCCCCGGCGTCGGCGGCGGAGAGGATCAGGAGGGCGGCCAGCGCGGCCAGGCGAACTCGCATCGGGATTCCAGGGGTGCAGCGGGAAGGCGCGCAGCCTAGCGGCCGGCGCGCGCGCCCGGCAAGCGCCGCGGACGCGGGCATCGTGGCTAGAATCGGCCCATCCCCCTCCCGGAAGCGCGCGACGATGAGCGACATCCTGATCGGCAAGGGCGAGCAGCCCGTCCGCCTGCTCGGCAAGTACGGCAACCGCCACGGCCTCGTCGCCGGCGCCACCGGCACCGGCAAGTCGGTCACGCTGATGGTGATGGCCGAGGGCTTCTCGCGACTGGGCGTGCCGGTGTTCATGGCCGACGTGAAGGGCGACATCGCCGGACTGGCCGTGCCCGGCGTCGCCAACGAGAAGATCGCCGCGCGCGTGCAGCAGATCGGCGTCGAGGGTTACGCCAACGAGGCCAGCCCGGTGGTGTTCTGGGACCTGTACGGCAAACTCGGCCACCCCGTGCGCACCACGGTGAGCGAGGTCGGCCCGCTGCTGCTCTCGCGCATGCTCGAGCTCAACGACACGCAGTCGGGCGTGCTCGACATCGCCTTCAAGCTCGCGGACGACCAGGGCCTGCTGCTGCTCGACCTGGACGACCTGCGCGCCCTGCTCGGCTTCGTCGCCGAGGCCCGCGCCGAGGTCTCGCAGCAGTACGGCCTGGTCAGCCCGCAGTCCATCGCGGCGATCCAGCGTTCGCTGCTGCGCCTGGAGCAGGACGGCGGCAAGCAGTTCTTCGGCGAGCCGGCCCTGCAGCTCGAGGACCTGATGCGCCAGGACATGTCCGGCCGCGGCGTGATCAGCCTGCTCGCCGCCGACCAGCTGATCCTGCGCCCGCGCCTGTATTCGAGCTTCCTGCTGTGGCTGCTGAGCGAGCTGTTCGAAACCCTGCCCGAGGTCGGCGATCTCGACGTGCCCAAGCTGGTGTTCTTCTTCGACGAGGCACACCTGCTGTTCGACGACTGCCCGCCGGCGCTGCGCCAGCGCGTCGAGCAGGTGGTGCGCCTGATCCGCTCCAAGGGCGTGGGCGTGTACTTCTGCTCGCAGAATCCCGACGACATCCCCGACGAGGTGCTCGGCCAGCTCGGCAACCGCGTGCAGCACGCGCTGCGCGCCTACACCCCGCGCGACCAGAAGGCCGTGCGCACCGCCGCCGAGACCTTCGTGCAGAACCCGAAGCTCGACGTGGCGAAGGTGATCGGCGAACTCGCCACCGGCGAGGCGCTGGCCTCGATGCTGATGGACAAGGGCATCCCGATGCCGGTGGAGCGGGCGCTGATCTGCCCGCCGCGCTGCCGGATGGGCGCGATCACGCCCGAGGAGCGCGACGCGGTGCGCCGGCGCAGCCCGGTGGGCGGCCGCTACGACACGGCCGTGAACCGCGAGTCGGCCTTCGAGATGCTGGCCAGGCGCGCCGAACAGGCCACGGCACCGGACGCCGCGCCGGCGCCGCGCGGCGGCAAGGCCGCGCCGGCCCCGGCCGAGGCGCCGCGTTCGAAGCTCGACGAATTCCTCTGGGGCACCAAGCGCCGCCAGGGTGCCGTGGAAGCCGCGGCCAAGTCGGCCACGCGCACCGTCGCCAGCGGCCTCGGCCGGCAGCTGCTGCGTGGCCTGCTGGGCGGCCTGCTGGGCGGCAGGCGCTAAGCGCTTGCGACGGGGCCGCGCCGGTCCCGTGCACCCGCGACGACGGGACCTTTGGGTATAGTCGGGCGCCCCCGGGCCTGCCCCACCGACCCACGGAGTCCACCGCATGACCCCCGACACCCCCGCCCGCCGCGGCGCCGTCGACCGCTTCCTCGGCATCGTCGAACGCGCCGGCAACCTGCTGCCGCACCCGGCCACGCTGTTCTTCCTGCTGACGGTGTTCGTCGTGGTCGCCAGCGGCATCGCCAGCCAGTTCGACCTGGCCGTGGCGCATCCGAAGACGGGCGACCTGGTGTCGCCGGTCAACCTGATGAGCGTCGAGGGCCTGCAGCGCATCATGGCCTCGCTGGTCACCAACTTCACCAGCTTCGCGCCGCTGGGCACGGTGCTCGTCGCCCTGATCGGCATCGGCGTCGCCGAGCACAGCGGCCTGATCGGCGCCTGCCTGCGCATCGTCGTGCTCAACGCCCCGCGTTTCCTGCTCACGCCCATCGTCGTCTTCGCCGGCGTCATGTCGAACATGGCCAGCGAGATCGGCTACGTGCTGCTGGTGCCGCTGGCCGGCCTGCTCTACGTCGCCGCGGGCCGCCACCCGATCCTGGGCATCGCCGCGGCCTTCGCCGGCGTCTCGGGCGGCTATTCGGCCAACCTGCTGCTCGGCACCATCGATCCGCTGCTCTCGGGCCTGTCCCAGGAGGCCGCGCGCATCGTCGACCCGACCTATTCGGTGAACCCGGCCGCCAACCTGTTCTTCATGCAGGCCTCGACCCCGCTGATCACCCTGCTGGGCTGGTACGTGACCGAGAAGATCGTCGCCCGCCGCTTCCCGGACGGGAACTACGGCCGCGGCGACGAGAAGATCGAACCGCTCAGCCCGGCCGAGAAGCGCGGACTGGCCTATGCCGGCGTGGCGACCGCCGTGCTCGCCGGGCTGATCCTGCACGCGACCGTGCCGGCCGACGGCGCCCTGCGCATCGCCGGCGAGACCGACGTGCTCAAGTCGCTGGCGCCCTTCCTCAACGGCATCGTCTCGATGATCTTCGTCGCCGGCGCCCTGGTGGGCATCGCCTACGGCATCGGCGCGGGGACCATCCGCAGCGACGCCGACGTCATCAACGGCATGTCCAAGTCCATGGGCACGCTGGCCAGCTACCTGGTGCTGGTGTTCTTCGCGGCGCAGTTCGTGGCCCTGTTCAACTGGACCCAGCTGGGCCTGATCTTCGCGGTCGAGGGCGCCGAGTTCCTCAAGGCGATCGGCCTGCCGAAGATCCCGCTGCTGCTGTGCTTCATCCTGCTGACCGCGGTGGTGAACCTGGCCATGGGCTCGGCCTCGGCCAAGTGGGCGCTGATGGCGCCGGTGTTCATCCCGATGTTCATGCTGCTGGGCTATTCGCCCGAGGTCACCCAGACCGCCTACCGCGTCGGCGACAGCGTGACCAACATCATCAGTCCGATGATGAGCTACTTCGCCCTGGTCATCGCCTTCCTGCAGCGTTACGAGCCCAAGGCCGGCATCGGCACGGTGGTGGCGACGATGATCCCCTACTCCATCGTCTTCCTGCTGGGCTGGTCGGCGCTGTTCGCGGCCTGGATCTGGCTGGGCCTGCCGCTGGGCCCGGGCGCGCCGCTGACCTATTCGCCGGCCGCCGTCGCGGGCTGAGCCATGGGCCGCTGGCGGCCGCCGGGCGAGAAGTCCACGGCGATCATCACGCGCGCCGGCTTCGAGCGCCTGCGCGCCGAGCTGGACGAACTCTGGCGCCTGCGCCGGCCGGAGGTGGTGCGGGCGCTCGCGGCCGCGGCCGCCGAGGGCGACCGCAGCGAGAACGCCGAGTACACCTACCGCAAGAAGCAGCTGGGCGAGATCGACCGGCGCGTGCGCTACCTGAGCAAGCGGCTGGAGGTGCTCAAGGTGCCCGAGGGCCGGCCCGCCGACCCGGAGGCCGTGTTCTTCGGCGCCTGGATCGAACTCGAGCATGCGGCCAGCGGCGAGCTGGCGCGCTACCGCATCGTCGGCCCGGACGAGACCGACGCCCGCGCCGGCCTGATCAGCGTCGACTCGCCCCTGGCCCGCGCCCTGCTGCGCCGGCGCCTGGACGACGAGGTCGAGGTGCAGCTGCCGGCCGGGCCGGCGCGCTACGTCATCATCGCCATCGACTACGACTGAGGGCTCACCCGGCCGGCCCGAGGCCGAGCTCGGCCGCGGGTTCCGGGGTGTCCTCCATCCAGACCGGCGTGCGCGGCACGGCCTCGCGCTGCTCCGGGCGCGGGGCGTAATCGCCCTCCGCGGTCAGCTCCAGCACCTGCCGGATGCGCTGGCCGGTCAGCCGGTTGGTGCTCAGGCGCAGGCCGTCGTGGGCGAAGGTGCGGCTGTAGAACTCCAGGTCCTCGCCGATCAGGCGCATGCGGTGCTCGGCCGGGTCGTAGCGGAAGCGGTGGGTGCTGGCGATGGCGCTGGTGCCGCCGGTGAGGTCCTCGAGCACCAGCACGCCGCGCCTGACCGACAGCGTGGCATCGCCGAGCGGATAGGGGTCCAGCGCGAGTTCGCCGAGCGTGTCGAAGCCGGTGTTGACCTCGTCGGCATAGGCGACCAGCACGCGCAGCAGGCGGGCATCCTCGTTGCGCGCGATGAAGGCGACGTCCTCGAGCCCGTCGCCGGTGAGATCGGCGTCCACCCGCACCTCGAGCCGGGTGCCCTCCGGCAGTTCGTGCAGCAACATCGCGTCGTCGGGACGCAGCGGGCCGGTCGCGGCCGCGAGGCCGGGCAGCAGCAGGCTCAGGCAAGCGGCTAGGCGCATGGGGGCACTCCAGGCTCGGGGTGCCCTTTCTATATCACCGCCCCGGGCGGGCGGCGAACTCAGTCCTCGTCGTCGCCGACCAGGCCGAACAGGTCGTGCTCGTCGCTGCCCATGATGCGCACGTCGCAGAAATCGCCGGGCTTGAGGCCTGCCGCTGCGCCGTCCTGGATCTGCACCAGGCCGTCGATCTCCGGCGCATCGGCCATCGAGCGGGCGATGGCCAGCTCGCCGTCGATGGCATCGACCAGGCAGCGCTGCACGGTGCCCACCTTGCGCTCGAGCTTCTCGGCGCTGATCTGGGCCTGCAGTTCCATGAAGCGGGCCAGGCGCTCCTGCTTGACCTCTTCGGGCACCGGATCGGGCAGCGCGTTGGCCGCCGCGCCCTCCACCGGCGAATAGGCGAAGGCGCCGACGCGGTCGAGCTCGGCCTGGTCGATGAAGGCCAGCAGCTCCTCGAAGTCGGCCTCGGTTTCGCCCGGGAAGCCGACGATGAAGGTGCTGCGTAGGGTGATGTCCGGGCAGATCGACCGCCAGCGCTGGATGCGCTCGAGCGTCTTGTCCACCGCGCCCGGCCGTTTCATCAACTTGAGGATGCGCGGGCTGGCGTGCTGGAACGGGATGTCGAGGTAGGGCAGCAGCTTGCCCTCGGCCATCAGCGGGATGACGTCGTCCACGTGCGGGTACGGATACACGTAGTGCAGGCGGTTCCAGGTGCCCAGCTCGGCCAGGCCTTCGCACAGGGCCTTCATGCGGGTCTGGTAGGCCTTGCCGCGCCATTCGCGCTCGGCGTACTTGAGGTCCACGCCATAGGCCGAGGTGTCCTGCGACACCACCAGCAGCTCGCGCACGCCGCCGCGCGCCAGCTTCTCGGCCTCGCGCAGCACCTCGTCCACCGGGCGCGAGGCGAGGTCGCCGCGCATCGAGGGGATGATGCAGAAGCTGCAGCGGTGGTTGCAGCCCTCGGAAATCTTCAGGTAGGCGTAGTGCTTGGGCGTCAGCTTGAGGCCGTAGTCCGGCACCAGGTCGATGAACGGGTCGTGCTTCGGCGGCACCGCCGCGTGCACGGCCTGCATCACCGAGGCGTAGTCCTGCGGGCCGCTGATCGAGAGCACGTCCGGGTGGGCGGCGCGGATCTGCTCCGGGCGCTTGCCCAGGCAGCCGGTGACGATGACCTTGCCGTTCTCGGCCAGGGCCTCGCCGATGGCGTCCAGGCTTTCCTCCACCGCGGAATCGATGAAGCCGCAGGTGTTGACCACCACCACGTCGGCGTCCTCGTAGGTCGGCACCAGCTCGTAACCCTCGACCCGAAGCTGGGTCAGAATGCGTTCGGAATCGACGAGGGCCTTCGGGCAGCCGAGGCTGACGAAGCCCACCTTGGGCTGGCTGGCTGACATGGGCGAGAGCGGTCGCGGACGGTTCGCGGATTATAGCCCCGGCCGGCCGCCCGGCCGGTGTAGGCTGGCGGCCGGGCACCACTCCGGGGGAGCGAGCACATGGGCCAGACGATTTCGATTGCCACCCGCCACGGCCGCATCTCCGGCTGGCAGGCGAAGCCGCACACGCCCCCGCGCGGGGCCGTGATCGTCGTCCAGGAGATCTTCGGGGTGAATTCGCACATCCGCCAGGTCGCCGACCGCTTCGCCAACTATGGCTACCTGGCCATCGCCCCCGCCCTGTTCGACCTGGTCAGCCCCGGCACCGAACTCGCCTACGACGAGGCCGGGGTCGCGCGCGGCCGCGAGCTGGCCGCCGAGCTGGGCTTCAACGGCGCCCTGGACGGCGTGCGCGGCGCCTTCGACCTGCTCGAGGCGGAGAACCGCGTCGCCGTGGTCGGCTTCTGCTGGGGCGGCAGCGTGGCCTACCTGGCCAACACCCGCATCCGCATCCCCGCGGTGAGCTACTACGGCGGCCGCACCGTGCCGCTGCTGGGCGAACGACCCAAGGCCCCGCTGCTGCTGCACTTCGGCGAGAACGACCCGCTGATCCCGCCGGAAGACGTGGCCAAGCATCGCGAGGCCCTGCCCGACGCCGAGATCCACGTCTGGCCGGGCGCCGGCCACGGCTTCAACTGCGACCAGCGCGCCGACTACCACGAGGCCGTGGCCCGCCAGGCCATGGAGCGCACGCTCACCTTCCTGCAGAAGGTGCTGCGCTGACCATGCCCGACGGTTTCGCGCCCGACCCCAGGCTGGCCGCCGACACGGTGCTGGTCGCCGAGGGCCCGCTGTCCCAGCTGCGGCTGATGGACGACGCCCGCTTCCCCTGGCTGGTGCTGGTGCCGCGCGTGCCCGGCGCGGTCGAATGGATCGACCTCGACGGCGGCGCCCAGCGCCTGCTGCTGGCCGAACTCAACCAGGCCGGCGCGGCCCTGCGCGCGGTGGCGCCGGTGCACAAGCTCAACATCGGCGCCCTGGGCAACGTCGTGCGACAGCTGCACGTGCACGTGGTGGCCCGGCGCGAGGGCGACGCCGCCTGGCCCGGCCCGGTCTGGGGCGCCGGCGCGCGCGAGCCCTACGTGGCGTCCGCCCGCGAGGCGCTGGTATCGTCCCTGCGCGTCCACCTGGCCCGCGTCGCGGGCGGCTGAGCGAACGGAGTCCCCATGAAGAACAACCTGGTCCCGGCCATCATCCTGATCGCCCTGGGCGCCCTGCTGCTGGCCAACAACCTCGTCCCGGAATTCCGCATCTGGGCCACCCTGATGAAGTGGTGGCCGGCCGCCCTGATCGTGGTCGGCGTGTCGATGCTGTTCCGGAAGTAGCGCGGGGCCGCGCGGCGCCCGCGCCTCAGGTGCGCGGCAGGGTCACGCCGGTCTGGCCCTGGTACTTGCCGCCGCGGTCCTTGTACGAGGTCTCGCAGACCTCGTCGGACTGGAAGAAGAGCATCTGGGCGACGCCTTCGCCGGCGTAGATCTTGGCCGGCAGCGGCGTGGTGTTGCTGAACTCCAGGGTCACGTGGCCCTCCCACTCGGGCTCGAGCGGCGTGACGTTGACGATGATGCCGCAGCGCGCGTAGGTGCTCTTGCCCAGGCACACCACCAGGGTGTCGCGCGGGATGCGGAAGTACTCGACCGTGCGCGCCAGCGCGAAGGAATTGGGCGGGATGATGCAGACGTCCGCCTCGACGTCGACGAAGCTGGTCGGATCGAAGGCCTTGGGATCGACGATCGTCGAGTTGATGTTGGTGAAGATCTTGAACTCGCGGGCGCAGCGCACGTCGTAGCCGTAGCTCGAGGTGCCGTAGCTGACGATGCGGTGGCCGTCGGCGGCATGCTTGACCTGGCCGGGTTCGAAGGGCTCGATCATGCCGTGCTGCTCGGACATGCGGCGGATCCAGCGGTCGGACTTGATGCTCATGCGGGGGCTCGTGGGGCGGAAGCGACGATTCTAGCGGCACGCGGCCCGGCCGGGTCGCGCCGGGACGGCGGGCCGGGCGCCCGGCCCGGCCCGGGCGGCCGGGGCTCAGCTGTTGCTGACGACGATGTTGGGCAGGCCGATGGCCTTGTTGCGGGCCTGCAGGGACAAGCGCGCGGCGGTGCGCCGGGCGATGTCGCGATAGGCCCGGGCCAGGGCCGAGTCCGGGTCCGCCGCCACCGTCGGGGCGCCGCCGTCGGCCTGCTCGCGGATGCGGATGTCCAGCGGCAGCGAGCCCAGCAGCGGCACGCCGTACTGCGCCGCCATGCGCTCGCCGCCGCCGGCGCCAAACACATGCTCGACGTGGCCGCAGTTCGTGCAGGTGTGCACCGCCATGTTCTCGACGATGCCCAGCACCGGCACTTCGACCTTGTTGAACATCTGCAGCGCCTTGCGCGCGTCGAGGGTGGCGATGTCCTGCGGCGTGGTGACGATGACCGCGCCCGACACCGGCACGCGCTGCGAGAGCGTGAGCTGGATGTCGCCCGTGCCCGGCGGCAGGTCGATCACCAGGTAGTCGAGCGCGTCCCAGCGGGTGTCGTTGAGCAGCTGCTGCAGGGCCTGGGTGACCATCGGGCCGCGCCAGATCATCGGCGTGTCCTCGTCGATCAGCAGGCCGATGGACATGGCCTGCAGGCCGTGGCCGCGCTTGGGTTCGATGGTCTTGCCGTCCGGGCTGTCGGGCCGGCCCGACAGGCCCAGCATCTTGGGGATGGACGGGCCGTAGATGTCGGCGTCCAGCACGCCCACCCGCGCGCCTTCGGCCTGCAGGGCCAGGGCCAGGTTCACCGCGGTGGTGGACTTGCCCACGCCGCCCTTGCCCGAGGCCACCGCCAGGATGTTCTTGACCCCGGGCAGCGGGCCGAGCTGGCCCTGGACCCGGTGGCTGTGCACGCGCGAGCCCACCGTGACGCTGGCCCGGGCGATGCCGGGCAGGCCCTCGGCCACGGCCTGCGCCTGGGCCGCGAGGGCGGCATGCCAGCCGGCGGCCGGGTAGGCCAGCTGCAGGTCAATCGCGGCGCGGTCGCCTTCGATGGCCACCCCGCGCACGGCCTCCACGCCGAGCGGGGCGCCGGTGTGCGGATCGGCCAGGGCGGCCAGGGCCTGGCGCAGGGATTCGGTGGGGCTGGACATGCGGACTCCCGGAAGGCCCGGCGGCGGGCCTGTGTGAATATTTCGTTAATTCTTCCTTAACGAAACGCAATTCCCGGACATTGATTTCTTCCGCCCAGAGTTGTGTTACGTTCGCGTTAAGGATGACCGACGGCTGCCCCGACGGTTGCCTTGGAAGCAACAAGCAGTAGCAACCACAAGACCAATTCTAAGGGGGTTACACCATCATGAGGACCGCAAACGGGGCGACCTTCCGTCGCAACCTGCTGGCGCGATCGCTGGCCTTCGCCATCGCCATGCCGCTCGCCGGCGCGGCGTTCGCGCAGGACACCGATGCCGATGCGGAAGACACCGAGGAGCCGCAGACCACCGAACAGCCCGCCACCCTCGAGGCGGTGGAAGTCGTCGGTTCGCGCATCAAGCGCTCCAACATCGAGGGCCCGTCGCCCGTCACGGTCATCACCGCGGCGCAGATCGAGGCCCAGGGCTTCCAGACCGTGCATGAAGCGCTGGAAACCGTCGCCCAGAACGTGGGCTTCGGCCAGAACGACTTCAACGCCAACGGCGGCTTCACGCCGAACGGCGCGGTCATCAACCTGCGTGGCCTGGGCCCGGGCCGCACCCTGCTGCTGATCAACGGTCGCCGCGCGAACGACTATCCGTTCCCGTACAACGGCCGCAGCAACTTCCAGAACTTCAACAACATCCCGGCCGGCGCGGTGGACCGCATCGAGATCCTGGCCGGCGGCGCCTCGGCGATCTACGGCTCCGACGCCGTGGCCGGCGTGGTGAACGTGGTACTGAAGCAGAACTACGAAGGCGACATGCTGCGCGTCCGCGGCAGCGCCTACACCGAGGGCGGCGGCAACTCGTTCGACTTCCAGTGGACGGGCGGCAAGACCTTCGAGCGCGGCAGCGTCACCTACGCGTTCCAGTACTTCGACCGCAGCCCGATCTTCGCCTGGCAGCGCGATGCCTTCGACTCGGCCGAGGACAACCCCTCGCCCCCGGGCGTGAATGGCACGCCCGGCGTGGGTGGCTACCAGCCGCCGATCGGCATCCAGATCCGCCGCCTGAACTCCTCCGGCCAGACCCTGGGCTACGTGCAGCCGGCGGGTTATGACTGCTCGGGCAGCGCCTCCTATCGTCCGTGGAACTACACCAGCTCGCTCTCCGGTGCCAACCTGGGCCCGGGCTGCGGCTACGACCGCTTCGTCGCCGAGCAGACCATCCTCAATGGCCAGCAGGACCTGTCGGCCTACATCATCGGCAACATGGACTTCACCGACACCCTGTCGGGTTGGGCCAGCATCATGGCCTTCCAGTCCGATGCCGAGCTCGGCGGTGGCGTCGAGCAGTGGCAGGGTGGCCCGCAGCCGGGCGCCAGCCACTATGACCCGCAGCTGGGCATGCGCATCTTCCCGATCCGCGCCCTGACCCCGGAGACCTACGGCGGCAGCTCGGGCACCTTCCAGAAGTTCGACGAGGATTCCTGGGAGCTCGCCGCGGGCCTCAAGGGCGTCTTCGCCGACCGCTTCGACTGGGAGTTCACCGCCAGCAAGGCCGAGTACAACGCCTACCGCACCCGTCCGCGCCTGACGGTGCAGGGCGCGACCGACTACTTCCTCGGTCCCCGCCTCGGCACCACCGGTTCCGGCGCCTACACCGGCCTGGTCGGCATCCCGAACGGCCTGCCGGTCTACGCGATGAACTTCGACCGGTTCTATGGCCCGATCTCGCCGGCCGACTACGCTTCGATGTCCACCCAAGTGACCTACGACGCCCAGTCGGAGAACCAGCTCTTCCAGTTCGCCGTCACCGGCGACCTGTTCGAGCTGCCGGGCGGCACCGCAGCCTTCGCCGCCGTGCTCGAGGCTTCGTCGCAGGCCTACACCCTCAACACCGACCCGCGCATCTTCCCGTCGGTCCGTGCGATCTACAACCTGACCGGCACGGGCGGCGGTGGTGAGCGCGACCGCTACGCGGCCGGCGTCGAGGGCAGCTTCCCGGTGTTCGACAGCCTGACGCTGAGCGCCGCGGCCCGCTACGACAAGTACGACGACGTTACCAACGTCGATGACGCGATCACCTGGAACGCCGGCCTCGAGTGGCGTCCGCTGGACAACCTGCTGGTGCGTGGCTCCTACGCCACCTCCTTCAAGGCCCCGGACATGCACTACGTGTTCTCCGATCGCAGCGGTTCCTTCGGCGGCATCACTGACTTCGAGCTCTGCCGCCAGAACGGCATCCTGCCGGGCAACTGCGGCGCCGCGGGCGCGAACTACAACTACTCGGCGTTCACCACCTCCGAGGGCTCCCCGAGCCTGAAGGAAGAGACCGGCAATTCGTTCTCGTTGGGCTTCGTGTGGGACCTCAGCGACAACCTCGCCCTGACCGCCGATTACTACGAGATCGAGCTTGAGGACGAAGTGTCGGTGCTCGCCGGCGGCACCATCCTGCAGGACGAGTACGGCTGCAACACCGGCACCTACCCGAACGGCACGCCGTTCCCGTACGCCGCCGGCTCGGCCTACTGCAACGAGATCGCCGCCCGCATCGACCGCGACCCGCTGAACGGCAACCGCATCACCGAGATCCGCTCCGGACCGGTGAACCTGTCGTACCGCAAGGTCACCGGCATCGACGCCAACCTGCGCCACTCGCTGGACACCGATCGTTGGGGCCGCTTCACCACCACCCTGACCTGGTCGCACATCCTGACCCACGAGACGAGGCTCCGTGCCGACTCCCCGCTGGTCAACTACCGCGACAACAACGCCGTGTCCGACTTCCGCAGCCGCGCCGCGGTGCAGATCGACTGGTCGAAGGGTGACTGGAACTCGAGCCTGTATGTGTACCGCGCGGGTTCCTTCCCCCGCTGGAACCTCAACAACACGCTCGTGACCTCCGGCCAGCTCGACGCCCGCGGTCCGGCCTTCACCCAGGCCAACATCTCGCTGGGTCGCCGCTTCACGGAGGACCTGTCGATGCGCGTGAACGTCAACAACGTGCTCGACGAGCACGGTCCGGACGACGTGACCTACAACAGCTACCCGTACCGCTGGTATGGCTACGGCGCGCTGGCGGGTCGCTCGGTCGGCCTGCAGCTCGAATACCGCTTCTGATCGTTCCAACGACTTCAGAGTGGATTTTTTGGCCCGGCGCAAGCCGGGCCATTTTTTTGCGCCGGCTTCGCCGGACGACGCCCGAACGCCGGTCCCGACGGCCGGGGCCCAGGCGTTTTGGGCGATAATGCCGCCCCGACCCGCGAGACCCCCGCCCGATGCCGCCCCGCCCCGCCCTCGTCACCACCGCCCTGCCCTATGCCAACGGCCCGCTGCACCTGGGCCACCTGGTGGGCTACGTGCAGGCCGACATCTGGGTGCGGGCGCGCCGGCTGGCCGGCGGCGAGGTGCATTTCGTCTGCGCCGACGACGCCCACGGCACCCCGATCATGCTGGCGGCCGAAAAGGCCGGCGTGGCGCCCGAGGACTTCATCCGGTCGATCCAGGCCTCCCACGAGGCGGATTTCGCCGGCTTCGGCGTCGCCTTCGACCACTACCACTCCACCCACTCGGACGAGAACCGCGAGCTCGCCTCGCTGATCTACACCCGCCTGCGCGATGGCACGCACGGACCCAGGGCCATCGCGGTCCGGGCGATCCAGCAGCTGTTCGACCCCGAGCGCGGCATGTTCCTGCCCGACCGCTACATCAAGGGCGAGTGCCCGAACTGCGGCGCGGCCGACCAGTACGGCGACAACTGCGAGGTCTGCGGCAAGGCCTACGCGCCGACCGACCTGAAGAACCCGCGCTCGGTGGTCTCGGGCGCCACGCCGGAGCTGCGCGACTCCGAACACTACTTCTTCGAGCTGGGCAAGTTCGAGGCTTTCCTGCGCGAATGGCTGGCCGGCGACGTGGCGCACCCGGCGGTGAAGGCCAAGCTCGCGGAATGGCTTGACGGCGGCCTGCGCGACTGGGACATCAGCCGCGACGCGCCCTACTTCGGCTTTCCCATCCCCGACGCGCCGGGCAAGTTCTTCTACGTCTGGCTGGACGCGCCGATCGGCTACCTGGCGGCCTTCAAGGCCCACTGCGCCAGGACCGGCACCGACTTCGCCGCGTACACCGACGCCACCCGCGCCGCCGGCACCGAGATGCACCACTTCCTCGGCAAGGACATCATCAATTTCCACGGCCTGTTCTGGCCCGCGATGCTGCATGGCGCCGGTTTCCGCGCGCCGACGGCGCTGCACGTCAACGGCTACCTGACGGTCAACGGCGCGAAGATGAGCAAGTCGCGCGGCACCTTCGTGATGGCGCGCACCTACCTCGACGCCGGCCTGGACCCGGAAGCCCTGCGCTACTACTTCGCCGCCAAGACCGGCGCCGGCGTGGTGGACCTGGACCTCAACCTCGAGGACTTCGTCGCGCGCGTGAACAGCGACCTGGTCGGCAAGTTCGTCAACATCGCCAGCCGCTGCGCCGGTTTCATCAGCAAGCGGTTCGACGGCAGGCTGGCGGACGCGCTGCCCGACCCGGCCATGCACGCCCGCTTCGCCGCCACGCTCGACGAGATCGCCGCCAGCTACGCCCGCGACGAATACGGCCAGGCGATCCGCCAGGTGATGGCCCTGGCCGACGAGGCCAACCGCTACATCGACGAGCGCAAGCCCTGGGTGATCGCCAAGCAGGACGGCGCCGACGCCGAGCTGCAGGCGGTGTGCAGCCAGGGCCTGAACCTGTTCCGCGTGCTGGCCGCCGGCCTCAAGCCGGTGCTGCCGGACGTGGCCGCCCGGGCCGAGGCCTTCCTGCGCGCCCCGGTGGCGCGCTGGGAGGATGCCAAGGCGCCGCTGCTGGGCCACGCCATCGCGCCCTTCGAAGCCCTGATGACCCGCATCGACCCGAAACAGATCGAAACCATGACCGACGCCAGCAAGGAAGACCTCAAGCCCACGGACACCCCGGCCGCTGCCCCCGGCAAACCTGCGAAACCGCAGCCCGCACCCACCGCCACGCCGGCCGTCGCGTCCGGCGATGCGCCGGCGCACATCGGCATCGAGGACTTCGCCAGGCTCGACCTGCGCATCGGCAAGGTGCTCGAGTGCGGCTTCGTCGAGGGCTCGGACAAGCTGCTGCGCTTCCTGCTCGACGCCGGCGAGCTCGGCCAGCGGCAGATCTTCAGCGGCATCCGCGCCAGCTATGCCGAGCCGGAGAAGCTCGTGGGCCGCCACGTCGTGTTCATCGCCAACCTCGCGCCGCGCAAGATGCGCTTCGGCCTGAGCGAGGGCATGATCCTGTCGGCCGGTTTCGATGGCGGCGCGCTCGCGCTGCTGGACGTGGACGCCGGCGCCGCGCCGGGCATGCCGGTCCGGTAAGCGCCATGGAGGACATCGCCCTGCTGCTGGTCGGCGCGGTGTTCGTCAACAACTTCGTGCTGGTGAAGTTCCTGGGCCTGTGCCCCTTCATGGGCGTGTCGCGGCGGCTCGATGCCGCCTACGGCATGGCCCTGGCCACCGGCTTCGTACTCACCCTGTCCTCGGCCCTGGCCTGGGCCGTGCAGCACTGGCTGTTGGCCCCGCTGGGCCTGGACTACCTGCGCACGCTTGGCTTCATCCTGGTCATCGCCGCGGTGGTGCAGTTCACCGAGCAGGTGCTGCACCGGCAGAGCCCGCGCCTGTACCGCGTGCTCGGCCTGTACCTGCCGCTGATCACCACCAACTGCGCGGTGCTGGGCGTGGCCCTGCTGAACGTGCAGGCGCAGCGCTCGCTGCTGCAGGCCGTGCTCTACGGCTTCGGCGCGGCGCTGGGCTTCGGCCTGGTGCTGGTGCTGTTCGCGGCGATGCGCGAGCGCCTGGAGACGGCCGACGTGCCCGCCGCCTGGCGCGGCACCCCGGTGGCGCTGGCGACGGCGGCGCTGATGTCCCTGGCCTTCATGGGCTTCGCCGGCATGGCGCCGGCCTGAGCGCGCGACCCGCATGCTGACCGCGATCCTGGCCGTGCTCGGCCTCGCCCTCGCCGCCGGCGCCCTGCTGGGCTGGGCGGGGCGGCGCTTCCGCGTCGAGGGCGACCCGATGGTCGAGCGCATCGACCGGCTGCTGCCGCAGACCCAGTGCGCGCAGTGCGGCTATCCCGGCTGCCGGCCCTATGCCGAAGCGATCGCGCGCGGCGAGGCCGACATCAACCAGTGCCCGCCGGGCGGCGAGGCCGGCGTGCGTGCCCTGGCGGAACTGCTGGGCCGTGAACCCAAGCCGCTGAACCCGGAGAACGGCGTCGAGAAGCCGCCGCTGGTCGCACTGATCGTCGAAGAGGACTGCATCGGCTGCACCAAGTGCATCCAGGCGTGCCCGGTGGACGCGATCATCGGCGCGCCCAAGCGCATGCACACCGTCATCGCCGAATTGTGCACGGGCTGCGAGCTCTGCCTGCCGCCCTGCCCGGTGGACTGCATCGTGCTGGTGCCGCCGGCACCGAAGCCGGGGCGGCCGGCGTGGCCGCCCCCGCCCGCGCCTCAGAGCCGCTCGACGGTATAACCCTCGGCCTCGAGCAGCCGCACCAGGCCATCCTCGCCCAGCAGGTGCAGGGCGCCGACCACCACCAGGGCATCGTCGTCGGCCTGCGCGTCGAGCATGGCCTGCACCCGCGGCAGCCAGGCCAGGTTGCGCGCGGTGTTGATGCGCTCGTACAAGGCCGGGTACTCGGCCTTCATTTCCGCGCCGGTGAGCGCGTACAGGCCCTCGCCGTCGCCGGCGCGCCAGAGCGCGTGCATCTGCTCGACGCGCTGCTCCATGGCCTCGACCTCGGCAAGGGTTTCCTCGAGGCTCTGGCGCTGCAGCGCCGGGTCGAGGCCATCGAACAGCGCGATCTGCTCCTCGGCGCGCTCCAGGCCGGCCACGGCCTTGCCGGCGGCGGTCGCTCGCCCGGCGAAGTGCTTGTCCAGGCCATGCTCGGGCGACAGCCCCAGCACCTGCATTTCGGTCAGCCCGACGACCAGGCCGACGTACCAGGCCTCGAAGCGCTGCAGCGTGGCGATCGGCAAGCCGCGGCGCGCGGCCCAGCCCTCGAGCCGGGCGAAGGTTTCCGCCGACAGCTGCGCCTGCAGGGTCCGGTCGGGCGGCAGCAGGGCTGCCTGCATCATCTTCTGGCCCAGCGAGGGGTCGGCCAGTTCGGCGGGCGAAAGCTCGAACACCACCTGCTCGGCGTCCGCGAACGCGGCCTCGGCGGACGCGGCCAGCGGATAGTCCTCCGGCTTGAGCAGGTGGAAGGAGCCCATCAGGTAGACGCTGTTGTCGGCGTCGCTCACCTTCCACAGCAGCGGCACCGGCGGCGCGGCGGCAGGTTCGGCGGTCTCGCGGGCGCAGGCCACGCTGGCCGACAGGGCGAGGGCCAGCAGGGCGGCGGGAATCCAGCGGTTCATCGGCATCGGTTCACTCCGGGTAGGGCAGCGGCTTCTTCTCGCCCGCGGCCACGCGCAGGTCCAGTCGGTTTTCCGGCGGCGGCATCGGGCAGGTCGAATACGGCGTGAAGGCACAGGGCGGGTTGTAGGCGCGGTTGAAGTCCACGACGGTGGTGCCGTCGGGGCCGGCCGGCTCGGCGTAGAGGAACCGCGAGGCCGGATAGCTTTCATGCCCGCTGGTGCGGTCGGCGAAAATCAGAAAAAGTCGGCCATCGCCCTCGTCCACCGCCTCGAGCGAGTACGCCGCGCCGTCCTTTTCGAAATGCACCCGGCCCGGGTTGGCCATCGGCTCGACCATGCCCAGCATGTTCACGATCTCGATCGTCTTGCCCGGCGGATGCGCCTCGAAGCGCGCCTCGAAGCGGAAGGCCGGGTCGATGTCGAAGTAGACCAGGCCGGGGAAACGTCGCCGCGTGGGCGCCATGGCGTCGCGCACGCGCAGGCCGAAGCGGCCGCCGCGTTCGATCACGACGAAGCTGGCGTCGCCCCGGTTGAAGCCGACCACGGTCGGCCCGCCCTGGCTGTCGGCGCGCAGCAGCACCCGGCCGGTGGCGGGCTGGCCATCCACCATCACGTCCGCGCCGGGATGGATGTCCAGGCTCAGCGTGCCGTCCTTGCCCAGGCTGACCATACCCAGCTGCTCCGGGCCCACCGCCAGGCGCGTGCCGCTGCCCACGCCGCTGCCGACGAAGGTGGCGCCGGGCGTGAGCCAGTGCAGGCCGGCCAGCGACAGCCAGCCGTCCGGCCGCAGCAGGGCCGCCAGGCGCTGCTCGCGCCAGGCGCGGATCTCGGCCTCGTAGGCGCTGCGCGCAGCGTCCGCGGCGCGCGCGGCCTCGGCATCGGCCGCCGCCTGCTGGCCGCCGTCGCCACATCCCGCCAGCAGGCCCAGCAGCACCAGGCCCATCCATCGCTTCGTCTTGCGCATCAGCGTCCCCTCAGGAACAAACGGTCGAGTTCGGCCTTGCTCAGCTGCACCCAGGTCGGGCGGCCGTGGTTGCACTGGCCGCTGCGCTCCGTGGCTTCCATGTCGCGCAGCAGCGCGTTCATCTCCGGCAGCGTCAGGCGCCGGTTGGCGCGCACCGAGGTGTGGCAGGCCAGCGTGGACAGCAGTTCGTTGCGCGCCTCGTCGAGCTTGCGGCTGGCGCCGTGCTCGCGCAGGTCGGCGAGCACGTCGAGCACGAGCGCGCGCGGATCGAGGTCGGCCAGCAGGGTCGGCACGCTGCGCACGCTCAGGGCCTGCGGGCCGGCGCGGCGAAGTTCGAAGCCGTAGCCGGCCAGGGTGTCGGCATGCTGCTCGGCGGCATCGGCCTCGCGCTCGCTGACCGCCAGCGACAGCGGCACCAGCAGCGGCTGGCTGCGCACGCCCTCGCCGTCGCGCGCGGCCTTCAGCCGCTCGTAGGTGATGCGCTCGTGCGCGGCGTGCATGTCCACCAGCACGAGGCCCTGGGCGTTCTCGGCCAGGATGAACACGCCGTGCAGCTGCGCCAGCGCGAAGCCCAGCGGCGGCGCTTCGGCTTCGTTGGCGGCGGGCATCGGCGCCGCGCCGGCGGCCGGCGCGAAGTCCGCCGGGGCTGCCTCCGAGGCCGGCGTGCCATACAGCGCCGCGTAGCCCGCGATCGCTTCGCGCACCGGCAGGCCCAGCGCGTCCTGGCGCGGCGCCGCAGACCAGGCGCCGGGCGCGCCGCCCGCGAGGATCGCCGGCCTGGCCGCGGGCTCGCCGCCGGCCAGGCCCGCGCGCGCCGAGGCCAGGGCCTCGTGCAGGGTGCGGTAGATGAACTCGTGCACCAGGCGCTGCTCGCGGAAGCGCACTTCGTGCTTGGCCGGATGCACGTTGACGTCCACCTGGCGCGGATCGCATTCGAGGAACAGCACGAAGGCCGGATGCCGGCCGTGGAAGAGCACGTCGGCATAGGCCTGGCGCACCGCGTGGGCGACGGTGCGGTCGCGCACGGCGCGGCCATTGACGTAGAAATACTGCTGGTCGGCGCTGCTGCGCGCCGCGGTCGGCAGCCCGACCCAACCGTGCAGGCGCAGGCCCGCGGCGGCGTGGTCGATGGCCAGGCACTGGCTGGTGAAGTCCTCGCCCAGGGCCTCGGCGACGCGGCGCACGCGCTCGCCGCCGTCGCGCACCGGCCTGTAGTGGCGGGAGAGCCGGCCGTTGTGGCTGATGCGCAGCTCGACCTGCGGCCGCGCCAGCGCCAGCGAACGCAGCCACTCCTCGACATGCCCCAGCTCGGTGCGCTCGGCGCGCAGGAAGCGGCGGCGCGCCGGCACGTTGTAGAACAGGTCGCGCACTTCGACCGTGGTGCCGACCGGGTGCGGATGCGGCTGCACCGGCGCGGCCTTGCCGCCGTCGATCTCCAGCCGCGCGCCGTGCGCCTGCGCGGCGGTGCGCGAGCTGAGCGCGAAGCGGCTCACCGACGCGATCGACGGCAGGGCTTCGCCGCGGAAGCCCAGCGTGGCGACCTGCTCGAGGTCGTCGATGCTGGCGATCTTGCTGGTCGCGTGCCGCGACACCGCCAGCGGAAGTTCCTCCGGCGCGATGCCGCCGCCGTCGTCGCGGATGCGGATGAGCCGCACGCCGCCTTCCTCGAGCTCGATGTCCACGCGGCCAGCGCCGGCGTCGAGCGCGTTCTCGACCAGCTCCTTGACCACCGACGCGGGCCGCTCGACCACCTCGCCGGCGGCGATCTGGTTGACGAGGGTGTCGGGCAGGGCTTGGATCGGCACGTCGCGGCGGTTCCGGGGGATGGCCCCGGATGATAGCAGCGGCGTGGCGGTCTTCAGCCCGGGCGGCCGGCCCGGGGCGCGGGGCTTATTCCGGCGCGGACGCGACCTGGGCGGCGACCGGGATGGTCAGCCGCTCGCCGATGCGCACGGTGTCGTCCTTGAGGCGGTTGGCCTGGCGGATCGTCGCCATCGGCACGCCGTGGCGGGCGGCGATCTGGCTCAGCGTCTCGCCGCGGCTGACGATGTGCTGGCGGCTGCCGCCGAACTGGCCCTGGCGGGCCGCGTACCAGGTGCCCGGGGGCGCCTGCAGCGAGAAGTAGCCGCGCACGCCGTCGACGATGGCCGAGGCCATGCGCTCGCGGTACTTCGGGTCGCTGAGCTTGGCCTCTTCTCCCGGGTTGGAGATGAAGCCGGTCTCGACCAGCATCGAGGGCACGTCGGGCGAACGCAGCACGACGAAGTTGGCGCGCTCGACGTTCTGCTTGTGCGCCTTGCCCACGCCCTTGAGCGAGGCCAGCACCTGCGCGGCGACGTCGTCGGACACGCGCATGGTGGCGTTCTGCGACAGGTCGAGCAGCACCGCGGCCAGGTTCTTGTCGCGCGCGTCGAGCTCGACGCCGCCGACCAGGTCGGAGGCATTCTCCTGGTCGGCCAGCCAGCGCGCGGCCTCCGAGGAAGCGCCGCGCAGCGACAGCACGTACACGGAGGCACCGGCGGCGGCGCGGTTGTGCGCGGCGTCGGCGTGGATGGAGATGAACAGGTCGGCCTGCGCCTCGCGCGCCTTGTGGTAGCGCTGCTGCAGCGGGATGAAGACGTCGCCGTCGCGCACCAGGAAAGCCTTCATGCCCGGGTCGGCGTCGATCTGGCGGGCCAGCTCGCGCGCCATCGCCAGGGTGATGTGCTTCTCGTACTTGCCGCTCGGGCCGACGGCGCCGGGATCCTTGCCGCCATGGCCGGCGTCGATGGCGATGACGAGCTCGCGCTCGCCGCTGCCGATCACGTCCTCGACCGTGCGCGCCGGCGCGCTGCGCGCGACCGCCTCGCCATCCATCAGGTCCACGACCAGCCGGGCCTTGCCGCCTTCGCGCTCGACGCGGCTGCGCGGCTTCACGCCCTCGGCCAGGTCGAGCACCACGCGCAGGTCGCCTTCGGCCGGCTTGCCGGTGCGCACGCCGGTGACCACGCCGTTGGGCGAGGGCGCGCGGAAGCCGCCCGCCAGCCGGCTGCCCGAGAGGTCGAGCACCAGGCGGTCGGGATTGGCGAGGGTGAACACCTTGTAGTCCACGGTGCCGTCGAGCTCGAGCACCGCGCGGGTGCCGGCCTCGCCCTGGACGAGCTGCAGCGCGCGCAATTCCGCCGCGGACACCGCCATGGCGGGCAGGCCCGCGAAGGCCAGGAACAGCAAGGCAAGGGCGGCAGGTCGGCGCATGGGCGGGATTGAAGCACCGGCCGCGCGCAAACGCAAGCACTTTTTCCTTATGAATCCGTGACCTGGGGGACCTTCCTAGAATCGCCCCCAGAAAGGGGTCGGAACTGCCTCATTCCCGCCCTGCCCGGGCCTCGTCCAAGCGGCCCAGCCAGGCCTCGCCGGACGCCGTCCCGGACACCAGGCGGGCGCGGCGGCCGGCCCCGTGCACCGAGAGCTGGACGCGCAGGTCGGCCGGCGGCAGCACGCCCTTGCCGCGCTCGGGCCACTCGACCAGCCAGAGCGTGGCGTCGGCGGCCAGTTCGTCCAGGCCCAGGAAATCCAGCTCGGCGGCGCCGGCCAGGCGATACAGGTCCAGGTGCGCGGCCTCGCCGCCGATGATCGGATAGCGCTCGACCAGGGTATAGGTCGGGCTGCGCACCGCGCCCTTGACGCCCAGCTCGCGCAGCAGGGCGCGGGCCAGCGTGGTCTTGCCCGCGCCCAGGCCGCCTTCGAGGTAGACCACGGTCCAGGCCGGACGGCAGCCGGCGAGGTCGCGGGCCAGGCGCTCGGTCGCTTCCGGATCGGGCAGGTCGATGTCGCGCTTCATTCGGGGTTCGCCATCCGGCGCAGGTGCGGGAACAGGTCCGAGGGCAGCAGGCCCCGCTCTCCCCCGACACGGGCCGCGGCGTCGCCGGCGGCCGCGTGCAGCAGCGCGCCCGCCACCGCCGCGCGATAGGCCGGCAGGCGCTGGGCCTGCAGGGCGGCGATCACGCCCGAGAGCACGTCGCCCATGCCGCCGGTGGCCATGCCCGGGTTGCCGGCGGCGATCACCGCCGGGGTTTCCCCGGGCGCGGCGACGATCGTGCCGGCGCCCTTGAGCACGACCACCGCCTGGTAGGCGCGCGCCAGGGCATCGGCCGCGCCGTAGCGGTCGGCCTGGACGGCCGCCGTGTCGATGCCCAGCAGGCGCGCGGCCTCGCCCGGGTGCGGGGTCAGGATGGCCTGCGGCACCGGGTGCGGTTCGCGGGCCAGCAGGTTGAGCGCATCGGCGTCGAGCACCGCCGGCCGGCCCGAGGCCAACGCCGCGGCGAACAGCGCGCGGCCCCAGTCGCCCTGCCCCAGGCCCGGGCCCACCGCCAGCACGGAGGCGCGTTCGAGCAGCGGGGCCAGCGCGGCGGCGTCCTCGACCGCGTGCGTCATCGCCTCCGGCCGCGCCGCCACCAGCGCGGCGACGCCGGCGCTGCGCGTGGCCACGCTGGCCAGGCCCGCACCGGTGCGCAGCGCCGCTTCCGCGCACAGGCGCACCGCGCCGCCCATGCCGACCTCGCCGCCGATGCACAGCACGTGGCCGTGCTCGCCCTTGTGCGCATTCGCATGGCGCGGGCTGAGCCAGCGCGCCAGGCCTTCCGGGCGGCAAAGCACCGCCGCGGGCGCGATGTCGTCGAACTCACCCACCGGCAGGTCCAGCCGGTCGAGCAGCACCTCGCCGGCGTGGTCGAGCCCGGCCCCGGTGTGCAGGCCGCGCTTGCCCGCGATGAAGCAGATCGTCGCGGTCGCGCGCACCGCGATGCCCGGCGCGTGGCCGGCGTCGGCGTCCAGGCCGGAGGGCACGTCCAGCGCGAGCACGGGGCGCCGGCTGGCGTTCATGCGCTCGATCATGGCCTGGGCCGCTTCGGCGGGCGGCCGGCTCAGGCCGGTGCCATAGAGCGCGTCCACCCACAGGTCGGCCTCGGGCAGCAGGCCGTCGAAGGCCAGCACGCGGCCGCCGGCGCCGCGCCAGTCGGCCAGGGCCTGGCGCGCGGCGGGCGTGCGCGGATGCATGCCCGGCGGGGTCACCAGGCTCACCGCCCAGCCCGCCTCGCGCGCCAGGCGCGCGACCACGTAGCCGTCGCCGCCGTTGTTTCCCGGGCCGCAGGCCACGCCCAAATGGCGGGTACCCGGCCAGCGCTGCTGCAGCAGCCGCCAGGCACCGGCGCCGGCGCGCTTCATCAGCGCGTAGGCGGGAATGCCGAGCACGCGCGTGGCGTGCTCGTCCATCGCCCGCACCTGGGCCGGCCGGTACAGCGGCTGCTGTTCGCTCATGCGCGGATTCTATACTTGCGCCATGCGCGAACTGGCCGACCCCGCCGCCCTCGCCCGGGCCATCAAGGCCTGGGCCGCCGAGCTCGGCTTCCAGCAGGCCGGCATCGCCGCGATCTCCCTCGATGGCGACGCCGCCCACCTGCGCGACTGGCTGGGCAAGGGCCAGCACGGCGAAATGGAGTACATGGCCCGCCACGCCGCGCTGCGCGCCGATCCCGCGGCCCTGCTGCCGGGCACGCTGCGGGTGGTGTCGGTGCGCATGGATTACGGCACGGGCGACGACGCGGCGGCCTGGGCCACGCTGGCCGACGGCGAGCGCGCCTACGTCGCCCGCTACGCCCTGGGGCGCGACTACCACAAGCTGCTGCGCAACCGCCTGCAGAGGCTGGCCGACCGCATCGCCGCCGAAGCCGGCCCCTTCGGCTACCGCGCCTTCGTCGACTCCGCGCCCGTGCTCGAGCGCGCCCTGGCCCGCGACGCCGGCCTGGGCTGGATCGGCAAGCACAGCTGCCTGATCAACCGGTCCGCCGGCAGCTGGTTCTTCCTCGGCGAGCTGTACACCGACCTGCCGCTGCCGCCGGACGAGCCGGCGAGCGCGCATTGCGGCACCTGCACGCGCTGCCTCGAGGTCTGCCCGACCGGTGCGATCGTCGCGCCCTACCGCGTGGACGCGCGCCGCTGCATCAGCTACCTGACCATCGAACTGCGCGGCGCCATCCCCGAGGACCTGCGGCCGCTCATCGGCAACCGCATCTTCGGCTGCGACGACTGCCAGCTGGCCTGCCCCTGGAACAAGTTCGCGGTGCGCCACGCCCAGCCGGACTTCGAGCCGCGCCACCGCCTGGACGAGGCCACGCTGGCGGAGCTGTTCGCCTGGGACGAGGACGAGTTCCTGCGCCGCACCGAAGGTTCGGCGATCCGCCGCACCGGCCATGCCGGTTGGCTTCGCAACATCGCGGTGGCCCTGGGCAACGCGCCCACCTCGCCGGCGGTGCTGGCCGCCCTCGCCTCGCGCCGCGACGACCCCGACCCGATGGTGCGCGAGCACGTCGGCTGGGCGCTGGCGCGGCACGGCCTGCGCTGAGGCGCGCGGCGCGCCGCACGATGCCGCGCCGGAACGCCCCGCACCGGTGGCTCAGCGGCGGGCGATGACCTCGGCCAGCAGGGCCCGCGTCACCGGATCGGCGGCCTCGGTCCCGCCGGCGAGCGCCGGCAGCAGGTCGCTGGCGATGCGCTTGCCCAGCTCCACGCCCCACTGGTCGAAGGCATTGATGCCCCAGAGCACCGACTGCACGAAGGTGCTGTGTTCGTACATCGCCAGCAGCATGCCCAGCGAGGCCGGGGTGAGCTCGTCGAGCAGCAGCATGGTCGAGGGCCGGCCGCCCTCGTAGCGGCGATGCGGGTCCTCGGCGCTGGCGCCGTTGGCCAGGGCCTCGGCCTGGGCGAACAGGTTGGCCAGCAGCGCCCGGTGGTTGTCGGCGTAGGCGTGCGCGGGGCGGATGCAGCCGATGAAGTCCAGCGCCACCACTTCGCTGCCCTGGTGCAGGGCCTGGAAGAAGCTGTGCTGCACGTCGGAGCCGGCCCCGCCCCAGACCACCGGCGCGGTCGGCACCGGCACCCGGCTGCCGTCGATGCGCACCGACTTGCCCAGGCTTTCCATCAGCAACTGCTGCAGGTAGGCCGGCAGCAGCGCCAGCCGGTCGTCGTAGGGCATCACGGCATGGCTGCCCAGGCGCAAGGCGGTTCGGTTCCAGACCGAGACCAGGCCGTGCCGGACCGCCAGGTTGGCGCCGGGCGCGGCGGTTCGCACATGCGCGTCCATCGCCGCGGCGCCGGCCAGCAGGGCGTCGAAGTGCGCGCGGCCGACCGCCAGCTGCACCACCAGGCCCACGGCCGACCACAGCGAGAAGCGCCCGCCCACCCAATCCCACATCGGCAGCACGCGCGCCGCGTCGATGCCCGCCTGCGCCGCCCGCGCCGGGTTGGCGGTGATGGCGAACAGGCGCGAATCATCGCCGAGCCAATCGCGCAGGATCGCGCCGTTGAGCAGCGTCTCCTGCGTGCCGAAGCTCTTGGACACCAGCAGCGCGGCGGTGCGCGCCGGATCCAGGCCCGAAAGCACTTCGCGGGCGGCGCTGCCGTCGACGTTGGAGAGGAAATGCACGCGGAAGCGGCCCTCGCCGAACTCGCGCAGGGCGTCCACCACCAGCCGCGGCCCGAGGTCGCTGCCGCCGATGCCCACGTGCACCACGTCGGTGACCGGGCCGGCGCGCAGGCCCTCGTGCAGGGCGTCCATGCGCGCGCGCGCCGCCAGCGCCTCGGCGCGCGCGGCCCGCGCGGCCGGGCCGGTGCCGGTGTCGCCGCGCAGCGCGGTGTGCAGCGCGGCCCGGTGTTCGGTGGCGTTGACCTCCTCGCCCTCGAACAGCGCGCGCAGCGACGGCTCCAGGCCCGCGGCGTCGGCCAGCGCGTACAGCGCCGACCACGCGCCCGGGTCCAGGCGCTGGCGCGCGAAGCTGGCGTGCAGCGGGCCGACGCGCAGCGACGCGGCGCCGGCCTGCACCGCGGCCAGCGAGCTCAGCGGCTGCGCCGACAGGCGCTCGCCGTGCCGGCGCAGCACGTCCCAGGCGGTGGCGTCGATCAGCATGCGGTCGCCCGCGGCGTCGCCATGGTGGTCACGGCGCGTCGAACTCGAGGTTGTCGATCAGGCGCGTGCGGCCCAGGCGCGCGGCGACCAGGGCCAGCAGGCCGGGCTCGTCCGGCGAGCGCGGGCGCGAGAGGTCGGCGCGCCGCACCTCGGCGTAGTCCACTACGAAGCCGGCGGCCTCCAGGCGCGCCACCGCCTCGTCCTCGATGCCGGCGATCGGAAGGCCCTGGCGGGCGCTGTCGCGCATGTGCAGCAGCACTTGGTGGATGCGGGTGGCGGTCTGGCGCTCCTCGCCCTGCAGGTACTGGTTGCGCGAACTCATGGCCAGGCCGTCGGGCTCGCGCAGCGTCGGCGCCGGGATGATCTCGACCGGGAAGCTCATCTCGCGCGCCATGTAGCGGATGACCTGCAGCTGCTGGTAGTCCTTGCGCCCGAACACGGCCAGGTCCGGCTGCACCATGTTGAACAGCCGCGCCACCACCTGCGCGACGCCGTTGAAGTGGCCGGGCCGGTGCGCGCCGCAGAGGATGTCGGTGATGCCGGGCACGTGCATCTGCACGCAACCGATGGTGCCGAAGGGATACATCTGCTCGACCGGCGGCAGGAACAGCGCGTCGCAGCGGTGCTCGGCCAGGCCCTGGATGTCCGAGTCGGGCGTGCGCGGATAGCGCGCGTAGTCCTCGTTGGGCCCGAACTGGGTCGGGTTGACGAAGATGCTGGCGACGACCTTGTCGGCGTGCCGGCGCGCCAGCTCGACCAGCGCGTAGTGGCCGGCGTGCAGGTTGCCCATGGTCGGCACGAAGCCGACGCTGGCGCCTTCGCGCCGCCATTGGCGCAGCTGGGCGCGCAGCGCGGCCAGCGTGGTGTGGGTCTGCATTCAGTCGTATCCGTGTTCGGGGCCGGGGAAGGCGCCGCTGCGCACGGCCTCGGCATAGGCCTGGAAGGCGCCGGCGACCGAGCCGCCCCCGGCGAGGAAATCCTTGACGAAGCGCGGCCGGCGATGGCCGCTGTTGAGCCCGAGCATGTCGTGCATGACCAGGATCTGGCCGTCGCAGCCGGGCCCGGCGCCGATGCCGATGGTCGGGATGGCGACCTCGGCGGTGATGCGGGCGGCCAGCGCGGACGGCACGCACTCGAGCACCAGCAGGTCGGCGCCCGCCTCGGCCACCGCGTGCGCGTCGGCGAGCAGCTGCTTCGCGGCGGCGGCCTCCCGCCCCTGCACCTTGTAGCCGCCCAGGCGCAGCACCGACTGCGGGGTCAGGCCCAGGTGCGCGCAGACCGGGATCTCGCGCGCATGCAGGAAGCGGATCACCTCGAGCTTGGGGCCCGCGCCCTCGAGCTTGACCATGGCCGCGCCGGCCTGCAGGAAGCGCGTGGACGCATCGAGCGCGCGTTCGGGCGTGGCGTCGGCCTGGAACGGCAGGTCGGCGACCAGGAAGGTGGACTGCAGCCCGCGCGCGACGCAGGCCACGTGATAGGCGATGTCCGCCACCGTCACCGGCAGGGTGCTGTCATGGCCCTGGCAGACCATGCCGAGCGAATCGCCGACCAGCACCAGGTCGATGCCGGCCAGGTCCATGCTGCGGGCGAAGCCGGCGTCGTAGGCGGTGAGCGCGACGATCCGGCGGCCCTCGGCCTTCATCTGCCGCAGCGAAGGCACGGTCGGCCGGGATCGGGTCGAAGCCGGGGGCGGGTTGGCGTACATGGCGGTGGCCCGGTGCGGGGGCCCCTAAGGTATCGCTTCGATGCCCGAATCATCCACCGCGGCGCGCAGGTCGGCGACCCGGCCGTGGCCGGGCACGTGCACGTCGGGCGCGATTTCGGCCAGCGGCACCAGCACGAAGGCGCGTTCGTGCATGCGCGGGTGCGGCAGGACCAGGCCGGGTTCGTCGTGCGGGCCGTCGCCGAACAGCAGCAGGTCGAGGTCGAGCGCGCGCGGGCCCCAGCGCGCTTCGGTGGCGCGGTCGCGGCCGAAGCGGCGCTCGATCTCCAGCAGCGCGTCGAGCAGCACCTTGGGCGCCAGCCGGGTGCGCAGCTCGACCGCGGCATTGAGGAAGTCCGGCTGGTCGGTCTTGCCCCAGGCCGGGGTGCGGTAGAAGGCCGACTGGCGCTGGATGCTGGTCATGGGCAGGGCATCGAGCGCCCAGAGCGCCTCGACCAGCGTGGTTTCGACGTCGCCGACGTTGCCGCCGACCCCGACGTAGGCACGGACCGGATCTTCCGGCCTCACCCCGCACCGCCTTCGCCGCCCGCGCCGCCGGGCTTGCGGCGGCGGCGACGGCGGCGCTTGCGCGGCTCGCCCGCCTCGCCGCCCTCGCCGGCCTCAGGATCGCCCGCGTCGGCGCCGGCTTCGTCGCCGGGGCCGGGGCCGCGGCCGCGACGCGGCGACTTGGGCACCAGGCGTTCGGCCAGCACCTCCGGGGCCTCGCCCTGGGCCTCGCGCCAGAAGGCCAGTTCGCCGGCCAGCTCGGGCGCGGCGCCGGCGCGCAGCTCGAGGAAATCGAAGGCGGCGCGGAAGCGCGGGTGCGCCAGCAGGCGGAACACGCGCTTGCGGATGCGCTGCTGGAAACGCGGCTGCAGCAGCCAGATCTCCTGCATCGGCAGCGAGAACCGGCGCGGCAGCGCGATGCGCTGGGCCTGGTGCAGGGTGACGCGGTCGGCGGCGCGCTGCTGCGCCACCAGCGGGTCGACGCCCTGCTTCTGCAGCACGGCCAGCTCGCGGCAGTAGGCCGGCCACAGCAGGGCGGCGAACAGGAAGGCCGGCGTCACCGGCTTGTCCTCGGCGATGCGGCGGTCGGTGTTGCGCAGTGCATCGAGCACCATCGCGCGCAGGGCGCCGCTGCGGTTGGTCGCCATGGCCTTGGCCGACTCCGGGAACAGCGCCGGCAGCAGGCCCAGCTCCTCGAGCAGCAGGAAGCTCTTTTCGGCGTGGCCGGCCAGGAACATCTTCAGGCACTCGTCGAACAGGCGCGCGGGCGGCGCGCCGGCGAGCAGGCCGGCCAGCTCGGGGATCGGCGCCGCGGCGTCGTCGGCGATGCGGAAACCCAGCTTCGCCGCCAGGCGCGCGGCGCGCAGCATGCGCACCGGATCCTCGCGATAGCGCTCGACCGGGTCGCCGATCAGGCGCAGCACGCGGTCCTGCACGTCGCGGTAGCCGCCGGTGTAGTCGCGCACCGAGAAATCCTCGATGGCGTAGTACAGCGCGTTGGCGGTGAAGTCGCGGCGCACCGCGTCGTCCTCGATCGTGCCGTAGACGTTGTCGCGCAGCAGGCGGCCGTCGTCGCCGGTCTCGCGGTCCTGGTCGTCGTCGGCGCTGTTGGCGCGGAACGTGGCGACCTCGATGATCTCGGGGCCGAACACCACGTGCGCCAGGCGGAAGCGCCGGCCGATCAGCCGGCAGTTGCGGAACAGCGCGCGCACCTGTTCGGGCGTGGCGTCGGTGGCGACGTCGAAATCCTTGGGATGGCCGCCGATCAGCAGGTCGCGCACGGCGCCGCCGACCAGGTAGCCCTGGAAGCCGCCCTCGCGCAGGCGGTAGAGCACGCGCAGGGCGTTGGGGCTGATATCCTTGCGCGAAATGCCGTGCTCGGCGCGCGGCACGACCAGGGGCAGGGCATCGTGGGAGTTCGGGGTGTCCGTCATGGGCATCGGCGGCGCGGGTTCCTTTGCGCGGCGAAGGGCGGCGCCGGGCCCTCGAGGGGCTTCCCGGGGCCGGGAAAGCCCGGTATACTAGCGCCCGCTTCACGGCTCCGCCATCCGCGCTCCCTTCGTCTAGTGGTCTAGGACACCGCCCTCTCAAGGCGGGAACACGAGTTCGAACCTCGTAGGGAGCGCCACTCTTCCGAAAGCCCGGCCTTGCGCCGGGCTTTCTTTTTCCGCGGGCCGGCGCGCTGGGCGCGCGATGCGCGCGGCCGCTAGAATTGCCGCCATCGTCGAACCAGGAAGTCCCGGCCATGCCCTTCGTCGTCACCGAGAACTGCATCCGCTGCAAGTACACCGACTGCGTCGAGGTCTGTCCGGTCGACTGCTTCCACGAGGGCCCGAACTTCCTGGTGATCGACCCCGAGGAGTGCATCGACTGCACCCTGTGCGAACCCGAGTGCCCGGCCAAGGCCATCTACCCGGAGGACGACGTGCCGGCCGGCCAGGAAGGCTTCATCGCGCTCAATGCCGAACTCTCGAAGGCCTGGCCGGTGATCACCACGCGCCAGGAGCCCCTGCCGGACGCCGCCGAGTGGGACGGCAAGCCGGGCAAGCTCGACCAGCTGCAGCGCTGAGGCGCCCGGCCCGGCCCGCGCGCCGGCCCACGGCGGCATCGGCCGCAGCGAAAAAAAGGGCGCCCGATGGGCGCCCTTTCCGTTTCCACCCGGACGCCCGGGTTCAGCCCAGGCGCGCCTTGAGCAGGGCCAGCAGTTCGGTGGCCGGGCCGCTGGTCAGCGGGCGGCCATCGGCGCCCAGGGCGACCACGCGGGCGCCCTCGCCAACCGCCTCGGCGCGCAGCAGCAGGGTCGCGCCGCGGTAGCTGACGCTGTAGCTGTTGAGCAGCTGCGCGCGCTCGTCGATGGTGACGCCGTCGATCTTGCCCAGGGCCAGGCCCAGGCGGCGCCAGGTGCTTTCCAGGGTGTCGGCCACGGTGAAGCTGTCGATGCCGGCGACGGCCTGGGCCGCGCCCGGCACGTCCGTCGGGCCGCCCGCCGCGGTCGCGCCGGCCGGCAGCTCGGGGATTTCGACCGCGCCGCGCAGGGGCGGCGTGTCCAGGTCCGGCGGCACCTCCAGCGGGCGGTTCTGCTGGCTTTCCAGGTAGTCCCGGTTGCCGCCGAACTTGCTGCGCAGCCAGGAACAGCCGCTGGTGCCGACGACGGCAACCGCGAGGATGGCCACCAGCAGCGGGCGGGCGAAGGAACGGATCGGGGTCATTCAAGGTCTCCTGGGGCCGCGCCGTCCGGGCGCGGGAATGGGACGGGAAGCTTAAGCCAGTTCGGATTCGAGCAGGCGACAGGCCTGGGCCAGGGCATCGGCCCGGGCCTGGTGCGGCGCCGACAGCGGCAGCAGCGGCAGGCGCAGGCCGTGCCCGAGGCCCTGCCGGGCCAGCAGGGCCTTGACCGGGATGGGGTTGGGTTCGACCCCGAGGAAGTCGTAGAGGTCCTGCAGGCGGGCATCGAGGTCGGTGGCCGCCCCGCCCTGCCCGGCCCGGGCCAGTGCGCACAGGCGGGCGAAGGTGCGCGGCACCACGTTCGAGGCGACCGAAATGACGCCGGCGGCGCCGCCGAGCACGGCACGCACGAAGGTCGGGTCGTCGCCGCTGAGCAGGGCGAAATCGTCGCCGGCCAGCGGGTAGAGCGCGCTCCAGCGCGCCTCGTCGCCGCGGGCCTCCTTTAGGGCAACGATGTTCGGGTGGAGGCACAGGCGCGCGACCGTCTCCGGCTGCATGTCCACGCCGGTGCGGCCGGGCACGTTGTAGAGCACCACCGGCAAGCCGCCCTGGTCGGCGACCGCGGTGTAGTGCGCGACCAGGCCGTCCTGGGTCGGGCGCACGTAGGGCGGCGTGACCACCAGCGCGGCATCGGCGCCGAGGTCGCGGGCCTGGCGCGTCTGGGCGATGGTCTTGGCGGTGTTGGACAGGCCGGTGCCCGCGAGCACCGGCACGCGGCCGCCGGCCTGCGCCACGGCGGCGCGCAGCAGCGCGGCGTATTCGTCGTCGGACAGCGCCGCGGCCTCGCCGGTGGAGCCGGCGACCACGAGGGCCGAGGTGCCGCCGTCGAGCTGGGCCGCGATCAGGCGCGACCAGGCATCGAGGTCCAGGGCGCCGCTGGCCGCGAACGGCGTCGCCAGCGCGGTGATGCTGCCGGAAAATTGCAAGGGAATGGCCTTTCGGTGACTGCCTGCGATGTTACTTGCGGCCGGAAAGCGGCGGCAAGTATGCTGGCCCCGACTTCCGCGCCGCCCCGCGGCGCCCGCCTGGAACACCGCTTTGACCGACCCCGCCGCGCGCCCGACCGCCAACGAGAACCACCTGCTGATCAGCGCGTACACCACGCATCCGCAGTCCCCCCTGCTGGCCGTCACCCGCCGCATCTCCGACAGCGGCTGCAACCTCGTGGACGCCCGCCTGTCCACGGTGGGCCGGGACGTGTCCGTGACCGCGCTGGCGGTGGGCTCCTGGGACGCGGTGGCGAAGCTCGAGGCCATGCTGGCCCGGCTCGAGCGCGAGGAAGGCTTCAAGCTGGTCTGGTACCGCACCGGCCCGAAGGCGCTGCAGTCCAACCTGCTGCCCTACATCGTCGAGGTCGTGGCCGCGGACAAGCCCGGCATCCTGTTCCAGCTGGCGGATTTCTTCGACCGCCAGGGCATCACCATCGAGA
>VFQN01001942.1_pt1 | contig 33185 bp, 28 predicted proteins | sample 3512371 | NCBI WGS metagenome assembly VFQN01 (sample SAMN10412370, study PRJNA504923) | tailings metagenome | isolation source: Replicate 2 from Balatoc abandoned mine | place: Philippines: Itogon, Benguet | collected 2017-08-28 | reverse complement strand
GATGCCGCCGCCGACCACGAACAGGTCGAGCGGCCGATCCTCCGTCACACTCATCGCCCACCTATAGCCCGCTTGACCGGTTTGCGCAGGAACCGCAAAAGGCCGCATGGGATTCCTGCTCAAAATCGCGCTGTTCGGCCTTGCCCTCTACGGCGTTTACAGGAGTTTCCGGTACTGGAAGGGTCTTTTCGACCGTTTCACCGGCAACGATCTGCCGCAGCGCCCGCCGCCGCCTCCGCCGGCCCCTGCGCGCCCCGAGCCGCCGCCGGCCACGCCGGCTCGCAAGCCCGTGGTGATCGAGGATACCGTCCAGTGCAGCGGCTGCGGTGCCTATATTTCGGCCTCTGCTGAAAAATGCGGCCAATGCGGTCGTCCACGGCCATAAGGCCGCATCGTGCCAGCAGCCTTGACCGGCTGGGGGGTGGAACCTATTTTGCCGCACCGCAAAAACGGCCATAAGTTGCGGAAATAAAAGGCCTTTAGAGCGTCGGGGAATACCGGTGTCGAACCCCTCAGCAGCGCGCGGGAAACCGACGTGCTTTCAGGAACTGATTCTGACCCTGCAGGCTTACTGGGCAGCCCAGGGCTGTCTGATCCTCCAGCCGTTCGACATGGAGATGGGCGCCGGTACCTTCCACACCGCGACGACGCTGCGGGCGCTCGGGCCGAAGCCCTGGTACGCTGCCTATGTGCAGCCGTCGCGGCGGCCGGGTGACGGCCGCTATGGCGAGAACCCGATGCGGCTCCAGCATTATTACCAGTTCCAGGCCATCCTGAAGCCGTCGCCGCCCGACATCCTCGAACGCTATCTGGGATCGCTGCAGGCGATCGGCATCGACACGACACTGCACGACATCCGGTTCGTCGAGGACGACTGGGAGAGCCCCACCCTGGGCGCCTGGGGGCTCGGCTGGGAAGTCTGGTGCGACGGCATGGAGATCACGCAGTTCACCTACTTCCAGCAGGTGGGCGGCATCGAGGTCGACCTGGTGGCGGGCGAGATCACCTACGGCCTCGAACGGCTGGCGATGTACCTGTTCGACAAGAAGTCGGTCTACGAGCTGCCGTACAACCGCACCGATTCCGATGTGCCGCTGACCTATGGCGACGTGTTCCTGCAGAACGAGCGGGAGCAGTCGGCCTACAACTTCGAGCATGCCGACACCGGGATGCTGTTCCGCCACTTCGCCGATGCCGAGCAGGAATGCGGCCGGCTGGTTGAGAAGAAGCTGCCGCTGCCGGCCTACGAGCAATGCATCAAGGCATCGCACGCCTTCAATCTGCTCGATGCGCGCGGCGTGATCAGCGTGGCGGAGCGCCAGAGCTACATCCTGCGCGTGCGCGAACTCGCCAAGGCCTGCTGCGAAGCGTGGCTGGCGACGCAGAAGGCAGCGGCGTGATGGCTGAACTTCTTCTCGAACTCCTGTCTGAAGAGATTCCCGCCCGCATGCAGGCGCGCGCGGCCGAGGACCTGAAGCGGCTGATCTGCGAGGGGCTGAAGGGCGCGGGTATCGGTTTCGAGAAGGCACAGGCCTTCGCGACGCCGCGGCGGCTTGCGCTCGTGGTCCAGGGCATCCCTGCCGTCCGCGATGATGTCAGCGAAGAAAAGCGCGGGCCGAGGGTTGGCGCGCCCGAGCAGGCCGTGCAGGGCTTCCTGAAAGGTGCGGGCCTCGCCTCGCTCGACCAAGCCGAGAAGCGCGACACCGGCAAGGGCGAATTCTGGTTCGCCGTGATCACGAAGAAGGGCGGGCCGACCGCCGACGCTCTTGGGGCGGTGATCGATGCCGCCCTGAAGGCGTTGCCGTGGCCCAAGTCGATGAAGTGGGGCAGCAGCACGATGCACTGGGTGCGCCCGCTTCAGTCCATCGTCGCGCTGTTCGACGGCAAGGTGCTGAAAGGCGAGGTTTCACCGGGCGGCCAGATGGCGCCGATCGCCTTTGGTGCCACGACGCGCGGCCATCGCTTCCTGTCGCAAGGCACGTTCGAGGTCACGAGCTTCGGCGACTATGCGGCCAAGCTGCGCGCGGCCCATGTCATCCTGGATGCCGCCGAACGCAAGGCGATCATCCTCGAAGGGGCGGGCAAGCTCTGTACCGAAGCGCAGGTCAAGCTGAACGAGGACGAAGGCCTGCTGGACGAAGTGGCCGGTTTGACCGAATGGCCGGTGCCGATGCTGGGCGCCATCGATGCCCGGTTCATGGACGTGCCGCCGGAAGTGCTGATCGTCTCGATGAAGGTGCATCTGCGCTTCTTCACGACGTCCAGGGCCGACGGCACCCTCGCCAACCGCTTCGTGGTGGTTGCGAACAACGTCGCGCGCGACGGCGGCAAGACGATCGTCGCCGGCAACGAGCGCGTGCTGCGTGGCCGTCTCGCGGATGCCAAGTTCTTCTGGGATCAGGATCGCAAGGCAACTCTGGAAAGCCGGCTGCCGGCCCTGAAGCAGGTCGTGTTTCACGCCAAGCTCGGCACCCAGGCCGAGCGGGTCGAGCGCATCGTGAGCTTGGCCGTCGCGATCGGGAAGCTCCTGCCCGGTGCCGATGCAGCCGAAGTCGAGCAGGCGGCGCGGCTCTGCAAGGCCGACCTGGTCACCGGCATGGTCGGCGAGTTCCCCGAGCTGCAGGGCGTCATGGGACGCTATTATGCGCTGGGCGAGAAACTGCCGGCATCCGTTGCCGATGCGATCGGCGACCATTACACGCCGGCCGGTCCCAACGACCGCTGTCCGACGGCACCGGTCTCGATCGCCGTTGCGCTGGCCGACAAGCTCGATGCGCTGACATCTTTCTGGTCGATCGGCGAGAAGCCCACGGGGTCGCGCGACCCCTTCGCGCTGCGCCGGGCAGCGCTCGGCGTCATCCGCATCGTGGTCGAAAACAAGCTGCGTCTGCCGCTCAAGCCTTTCCTCAAGGCCGATGACTTGCTTGCCTTCTTCGCCGAGCGCCTCAAGGTTCAGATGCGAGAAAAGGGCGTGCGCCACGACGTCGTCGACGCCGTCGTCTCGCTGGGCGGCGAGGACGATCTCGTCCGGCTGCTCGCCCGCGTCGAGGCGCTGCAGGCCTTCCTCGGCACCGAGGCCGGGCGGAATCTGCTCACCGCCTATGGACGCGCGGCCAACATCGTTCGCGCCGAGGAGAAGAAGGACAAGGGCCTCGCGGCGAAAATCGCCGGCGCCCCCGAGCCGGCGCTGCTGGAACAAGCGGAGGAGAAAAGCGTTGCTTCCGCCTTGGACCAGGTGGCGGGTGCGGTGAAGCCGGCGCTCGCCGCCGAAGACTTTGCGGGCGCAATGGCTGCTTTCGCGGGCCTTCGGGGGCCGATCGACGCCCTGTTCGACAAGGTCACGGTCAACGTGGCTGACAGGCCGGAGGTTCGCCTGAACAGGCTGAAGCTGCTCAACCAGATTCGTGCCACCATGGATGCGGTGGCCGATTTTTCGAAGATCGAGGGCTAACAAGAATGGCCAAGTGGGTCTACAGTTTCGGGGATGGCAAGGCCGAGGGCCGTGCCGACATGCGCAACCTGCTGGGTGGCAAGGGCGCCAATCTGGCCGAGATGTCGAGCCTCGGCCTGCCCGTCCCGCCGGGTTTCACCATTACCACCGAAGTCTGCACCTACTTCTACGACAACAAGAAGACCTATCCGCCCGAGCTGAAGGACGAGGTCGAGGCGGCCCTGGCCGAGGTCGAGAAGGTCGTCGGCACGCAGTTCGGCGACGCGGCCAATCCGCTCCTGGTCTCGGTCCGGTCCGGCGCACGCGCCTCGATGCCGGGCATGATGGACACGGTTCTGAACCTCGGGCTCAACGACCGGACGGTGCTGGGGCTCGCCAAGTCGTCGGGCGACGAGCGCTTCGCCTGGGACAGCTATCGCCGCTTCATCCAGATGTACTCCAACGTCGTGCTCGATGTCGGGCACCACTATTTCGAGGAGGCGCTCGAGATCAAGAAGGAGGATCTCGGCGTCACCATGGACACCGACCTCAAGGCCGACGACTGGCGCGCGGTCGTGGCCGAGTACAAGAAGCTGGTCGAGAAGCGCACGGGCAAGCCGTTCCCCCAGGAGCCGCGCGAACAGCTCTGGGGCGCCGTCGGCGCTGTGTTCGACTCGTGGATGAACCAGCGGGCGATCACCTATCGTCGCCTGCATTCGATTCCCGAGAGCTGGGGGACCGCGGTCAACGTCCAGGCCATGGTGTTCGGCAACATGGGCGAAGATTGCGCGACCGGCGTCGCCTTCACGCGCGATCCCTCCACCGGCACCAACCTGTTCTACGGCGAGTATCTCGTGAACGCGCAGGGCGAGGACGTCGTCGCGGGCATCCGCACGCCGCAGCACCTCACCGTGCAGGGCAAGCTCGCCCAGAAGTCCGACGCGCCGGCCATGGAAGAGGTCATGCCGGAAGTGTTCAAGCAGTTGGCCGACGTGCGCCAGCGGCTCGAGCAGCACTATTGCGACATGCAGGACATCGAGTTCACCGTCCAGCGCGGCAAGCTCTACATGCTGCAGACCCGCAACGGAAAGCGTACCGCCAAGGCCGCCCTCAAGATCGCGGTCGAAATGGTGAAAGAGGGGCTGATCGACAAGAAGGAAGCCGTGGCGCGCATCGTGCCCGCCTCGCTCGACCAGCTCCTGCATCCGACGCTCGATCCCAAGGCGGCCCGCAAGGTGATTGCCAAGGGGCTGCCGGCCTCGCCGGGCGCGGCTTCGGGCAAGGTGGTGTTCACCGCCGACGACGCCGAGAAGCAGGCGCGCGCCGGTGAGAAGGTGATTCTGGTGCGCCGCGAGACCAGCCCCGAGGATATCCATGGCATGCATGCCGCGGAGGGCATCCTTACCTCGACCGGCGGCATGACCAGTCACGCCGCCGTGGTCGCGCGCGGCATGGGCAAGCCCTGCGTCGCGGGCGCCGGCGACGTACGCATCGATGGCAAGGCCGGCACTCTCAGCGTGCGCGGCACGGTGGTGAGGACCGGCGAGACCATCACCCTGGATGGCGGCACCGGCGAGATCATGCTGGGCGTCGTACCGACCGTGCAGCCCGAGCTCAGCGGCGACTTCGCCCAGCTCATGGAATGGGCCGACGAGTTCCGCAAGCTGGGCATCCGCACCAATGCCGAAACCCCGACCGACGCCGCGCAGGCGCGCAAGTTCGGCGCCGAGGGCATCGGCCTGTGCCGCACCGAGCACATGTTCTTCGACGGCGACCGGATCGTGGCGGTGCGCGAGATGATCCTGGCCGACGACGAGAAGAGCCGGCGCGCGGCCTTGGCCAAGATCCAGCCGATGCAGCGCCAGGACTTCGTCGAGCTGTTCCAGATCATGGCGGGCCTGCCCGTCACCATCCGGCTGCTCGATCCCCCGCTGCACGAGTTCCTTCCGAAGACGCCGGAGGAGATGGAGGTCGTCGCCAGGGACCTCGGGGTCGACGCGAAGGAGATCGAGGAGCGCGCCAACAAGCTCCATGAGTTCAACCCCATGCTCGGCCACCGCGGCGTGCGTCTGGGAATCTCCTATCCGGAGATCTACGAGATGCAGGCCCGCGCCATCTTCGAAGCCGTGGCGGAAGTACAGAAGAGGGCCGGCAAGACCGTCATCCCGGAAATCATGATCCCGCTGGTCGCGACCAGGAAGGAACTCGACCTGATGAAGGTCGTGATCGACCAGGTCGCCGAGGAAGTGAGCAGCTCGTCAGGCGAGAAGCTAGAATATCTGGTGGGCACCATGATCGAGCTGCCGCGCGCGGCGTTGCGCGCCGGCGACATCGCGGAATCCGCGGAGTTCTTCTCCTTCGGCACCAATGACCTGACTCAGACCACGTTCGGCCTCAGCCGCGACGACTCGGCCTCGTTCCTGGAGAAGTACCAGCAGCGCGGGATCTTTGAGCACGACCCGTTCGCCTCGCTCGACATCGAGGGCGTGGGCGAACTGATCGAGATCGCAACGGAGCGTGGCCGCAAGGTGCGCAACAGCCTGAAGCTCGGCATCTGCGGCGAGCATGGTGGCGATCCCGCCTCGGTCTTCTTCTGCCACAAGGCCGGCCTCGATTACGTCTCGTGCTCGCCCTATCGCGTGCCGATCGCGCGGCTGGCGGCGGCGCAGGCCGCGCTGGGCGGCCCGCTCAAGACGGAATGACGCTGGCGGCGCTCCGCACGGGGGGCAAGCGGGCACTGGCCGCTGCCCTTGCCGGCCTGGAGCGCAATCCCGACAGTGGCTCCTCCCAGGCGCTGCTCGATGCGGCCTGGCGCGAACCTCGCGCCCATGTAGTGGGCGTCACCGGTCCGCCGGGTGTCGGAAAGTCCTCCTTGTGCGCGGCACTGGTCGCGGCGTGGCGCCGATCGGGCAAAACGGTCGGCGTGATCGCCGTCGATCCCTCGTCCAGGACCAGCGGAGGTGCGCTCCTCGGTGACCGCGTGCGCATCGTCCATGACGGGGCGGATGAGGGCAGTTTCGTGCGCTCGATGGCCGCGCGCGACCGTCTGGGGGGGCTGGCCGACCAGACGGTGGCTGCCATGGTCGTCATGCGCGCTTTGTTCGATCGTGTGCTGATCGAGACGGTCGGCGTAGGCCAGTCCGAGACGGATGTGGCAGGCGTCGCCGACACGGTCGTCTTCTGCGTCCAGCCGGGATCCGGTGATTCGCTGCAGTTCATGAAGGCGGGCATCGTCGAGATCCCGCATCTGGTCGTCGTCACCAAGGCCGACATGGGTGCCGCCGCCGAACGGTCACGGGCGGACGTGGCGGGCGCGATGTCGCTTGCCACTGCGGGCGATGTCGGTGACTGGCCGGTGAAGGCCCTGGCCGCTTCGTCGCGCACGGGCAGTGGGATCGACGGGCTGGTCGCAGCCCTCGAGGCGCATCAGGAGCATCTGGCTGGGGAGGGACGGCTCGCCATCGCTCGCCATCGTCAGAGCGAGGGATGGCTCATCCAATCGCTGCGCGACCGGTTCGGCCGCGACGGGATTGCAAGACTGGGCCGGCTGGGCAAGGATCTTGCCCTTGCGCCCGGCGAGCAGCCATTTCGGCGGCTGCGTGAGCTCGGCGCCGCTCTGGAGAAACCGCTATGAGCCATCCGACCGACGGCAGCTGCATCTTCTGCAAGATCGTCGCGGGCGAGTTGCCGTGCTTCAAGCTGCTTGAGGACGAGGCGACTATCGCCTTCATGGACATCAACCCGGTCAATCCCGGCCATGCGTTGGCTGTCGCCAAGGGCCACTGGCCGACCATCGATGTCATCCCGCCCGATGTCCTCGCTGCCGTGGCGAAGACTGCCCAACGTGTGGCGAAGGCGGCGATGAGCGAGTTGAAGCCCAGCGGCGTGAACCTGCTGCAGTCCAATGGAGAAGGGGCGGGCCAGAGCGTGCCGCATCTCCATGTCCATGTCCTGCCGCGCTATCCCGGCGACAAGGTCCGGCTCAACTGGACTTACACTCCGGGCGACAAGGTCGAGATCGAGGCGACCTGCCGGAGGCTGAAGGCCGCCCTCTAGGCGGCCGCCATCGACCGGCTGCGCGGTGTGGTGGAGAACCACTCGCGTTCGTCCTGGCGGAACTGGTCGCGCACGTAGTCGATCACGGTACGGATGCGGGCGCCCTTGTTCGTCTCCTCGTGGCTGACCAGCCAGATGTCGCGGACGATCCTGAGATCGATTGGCGCCGCCACCAGGTTCGAAGACTTGGCGATGTAATCGGGGAACACCGAAATTCCGTAGCCGGTCTGCACCGCTTCCATGGCGGCGTAGGAAGAGTTGGTGCGCAGGACCACCGAAGTGCTGCGCTCGACCACTTCGCTCCACGGCTTCATGGCCGGAAGGCTGTGCAGCGTCGTGTGGTCGACGATGTGGTGATCGCGCATGTCCTCGAGCTTCTGCGGCAATCCGTACTGCTCGATGTAGGAAGGCGCGGCAAAGATCGACATGTTGACCTGGCCGACACGTGCGGCGACCAACTGGTTGGACGTCGGACGGAAGAAGCGGATGGCGAGATCGGCCTGGCGGGTGGCGAGGTCGAGGACCTGATCGCCGGCAATCACCTGGACGATGATGTCAGGATGGCTCCGCCGCAGCACTCCGAGCCTGGGTACGAGCCAGTGTGCGGCGATGCCTTCGGTTGCGGCGATGCGAACGATTCCCGCCATCTCACGGTCGAGACCGGCCAGGTGTCTTTCGATTGCTGTGGCGTTCGACATCATCGACTCCGCCTGTGCGAGCACGCCGCGGGCGGCTGGCGTCACCTCCATGCCATGGCGGTGGCGGTCGAACAGCTTGGCACCGAGACGGCGCTCCAGCGCCTGGATGCGGCGGCCGACGGTCGTCTGCTTGGTGTTCAGCTGCGTCGCCGCGGCGCTGAAGCTGCCGGTTTTTGCAACGGCGAGGAAGAAACGCACGTCGTCCCAGTCACCGAGAATGTTCGGGACCTTGTTCTTGCGGGGAGGGATCGCGACCATTGTGACAATCGATACGATAAGAGTTGCGCTCACGCATATCTGACGAGAGCTTCATGGTTTACCGTACACCATTATCGATGAAATGTCGTTTTCTGTCTTAAAATTAGGGGGTTAGACGGCTCAACGGACCCTGCCGGACCCTTCGACGCCTCCAGCTCACGTATTCGCGAGCCGAATTTTCGGTTGTATGTATCCGGACTGACGCTCGCAACGAGACAGGAGTGCTGCCGTGGCCGCCATCGGCTCTGACGGAAAACCGACGCCGGCCGAAGGGCGAGCCGGCAAAATCAGCCGTTATCTGCGCAGTCCATCGACGCGCATGGCCGCCTTTGGCGGACTTTTAACATATCTGAGCTATGCGTACGCGCACAGCAGTTGGGCTAACCCCGTCCTGATCTGCGTGTCAATCTTCGTCGGGGTGTTTCTGCCGAGCTACGCAAAGCTCAGTAACAAGGCCGAACTTTGGGCGAACAACCGGTTCGGCTTCGTCACGGCGGGCCGGCTCGGGCGGTTCATCCCGCAGTTGGCGTTCAACCTGGTGATGTTCTGGCTGATGTTATGGGGGGGTGCGCTCAACCAGCTCGGGATGGCGTCCGTCGGCGGCATAGCCGGCGCAGCGCTGGTCACGACCTTGGCGTCGCAGGGAACGCAGTATCTCGGCGGCTTCCTCGTCGCCCGGGGCGTGGGCGACGCGAACCGCAACACGCTGATCGGACTCCTTGTCAACGTCACCCTGGCGGCCTTGGGCACGGCGGGTGTTCCGGGTGCCCGCGAGGGTTTCTTCGTCCTGGGCTTCGGCCTCGGTGGAACGCTCTTCCTGGTCGGCTTGCTTTCGGACCTTCGGTCCGTCGCGGCTCCCAAGGGCGGCATCGGCCTCTATTTCGGTACCTTCAATCCGTTTCACAACACCCACCTTTCGATCATTCAGGCGGCGATCGACGAGCGCGCGCTCGACAAGGTCATCATCCACCCGGTGCTGGTTCCCAAACTGCACGTCGATGCGTTCCGCAAGGGCGAACTCCGGGTCGGTCACCTGAAGGATGGCTTCCAGGTCTACGAGAAGACCGACAAGGCCGATTCCAACGTCGACTATTTCCCGACGGGGAACGTCTTCCTGCCACCGGAAACGCGAGTGGCGCTGATCGAACTGGCGCTGGCCGAAGCCGGCGTGGCCGACAAGGTCGAGGTCGCCGTCTACTCCGAGATTTACTACGCCAAGGGGTTTCAGGGTGTGATCGCAGAGATCAAGCGGCGCCACCCGGGGGTACGGCTTCACACGCTCCACGGTACGGATTTCGGCGGGATGCTGGTGCGCCAGATCTGCGACGAATGCGGCTGGATCTACCCGTGGTGCATCCTTCGCCGGGACAAGGTGTCGGCGACCGCCATCCGGCGGGGCGCCAAAGGCATGACGCCGCCGGTCGTAACCGATGTGCTGGCCCAGATTTCACAGAATCTTCCGACGGTTTCGGCCGGGGGCCGACGCTTTCGGAATGACAACGGCGTTTTGACCGAAGGGGACTGAAATGACTGCACAGGAGACCATGGGTCCGAGCAACCGGCCCGAGATAACGATCAAGCTCGCATCGACATCAGACGAGATGATGCAGTGCTTCATGCTGCGTGCCGCCGTTTTCATGGGTGAGCAGGAGTGTCCCTATTGGGAGGAATATGACGGTAACGACTACACGGCCAGCCACTTGATCCTGTACGTCGACGGCGAGCCGGCCGCTTCCATTCGCGTGCGCTGGTTCTCGGGCTTTGCCAAGCTGGAGCGGGCCATCATCCTGAAGCGCTACCGGTCGTACGGCCTGTTCCTGCCGTTCGTACGGTGGGCCAAGGAGTTCTGCCGCAAGAAGGGCTATCCCAAGGCCTACCTTCACGGCCAGAAGCGTTTGTGGCCAATCTTCGAGAAGGACGGCTTCCGCAAGGTCGACGACAAGGTCTTCCACTTCTCCGACCATGAGTACGGCGCGTTCGCCTGCGATCTCGAGGTCGGCCCGGACGCCCCGACCGTGCTGACCGACCCGATGGTGCTGAACCGTCCAGAGGACAAGCTGGACATGCCGGGCATCCTGGAAGAGTCGATGGAACGGGGAGCGTCCAATCCGCACGCGGAATGGACCGAGCGGCGCGCGAGCTGAGGGGAGTAGGACAAATGAGCACCAATACACGTTCGATCGGCGGCCAGGCGGTCACCATCAAGCTGGCCATGAAGATGGAGGACTCCCTTCAGGCCTTTGCGGTTCGCGCCGCCTGCTTCATCGGCGAGCAGGACGTGCCGTACTCCGAGGAGTTCGACGGCCACGACTTCGGCGCCACCCACATCATCGCCTACCTGGGCGACGAGCCGGCGGGCGCCGTTCGTCTTCGCTGGTTCCAATCGTTCGCCATGCCGGAGCGGCTGGCGGTGATGAAGCGTTTCCGCGGCAATGGCATCGGCCAGCTCCTGATCGACCGTTGCGCCAGGATCGCCGAGAGTCGCGGCAGCAGGATGCTTTACACACAGGCCCTGCCGCAGGACATCAAGTACTGGGAAAAGCATGGCTGGCGCCGTCTCGAAGCCGAGGATACCGGCAAGGGGCCCAAGCGGGTGGTGGCGATGGTGCGGGCCGTCGATCCCGGCAAGCCGTTGCCCGAGGCCGAGGCGCCCGAGTCGGTGACTCTGCGCAAGGAGCGGCAGATTGATCCGGCGGGACTGCCCGTCGGCGGCGACCACAGCTGACGGGCGCCGGCCGACCAAAGTCGGACGAACTGGTGCCGGATTGCCCTCGCTTGGCATCGCTTTTGCGGTAGGCTTGGGCAACCGGCGATCAGCCGGGAGCGGGAGAGACGTTCGACGCGTAAGGCGTCAGGCGGGTAGGTACATGAGGGATGTCTTCGAGATCATCGTCGAACCGAATATTCGGCGACGGCGCGGCCGTGCGCCGCTTTCGGAGAAGCAGCGAGCGGCAGCGTTGTTCCGGGTCTGGCACAGCGTGCGGGAGATGATCGAGGAGGCCGAGCGTCTGGGCGATGGTGAACTCGTGCATTTTCTGGCCGTGTCCCAGCTCCTCGTCGAGGAGCGTGTAACGCTGCTGACCGGCAACGTGCCGGCCTTCGCTCTCGCGGACACCTCGCTGCCGAATTGATTTTCCGGTTCGCTTACTTGTGCCGCGGATCGAGCGCGTCGCGCAGGCCGTCGCCCAGCAGGTTGAACGACAGGACGGCAAAGAAGATCGCGAAGCCCGGCCAGAAGGCCATCCACGGCGCCTGGGCGATGAAGCGCTGGGCGGAGTTAAGCATGCTGCCCCAGGAGGGCGCAGGAGGCTGCTGCCCGAGGCCGAGGAACGAGAGAGCCGCCTCGGCGATGATCGCCCCTGCGATCGCCAGCGAGGCCTGCACCAGCAGGGGCGGCACGATATTGGGCAGGACGTGGCGCAGCGCGATGCGCCAGTGCGGATTGCCGACGGCGCGTGCCGCCTCGACATAATCCTCGACCTTGGCGGCGATGGTTTGGCCGCGGGTCAGCCGGATGAAGACCGGCGTGGCGGTGACGCCAATGGCGATCATCGCATTGGTCAGGCTCGGCCCGAGGAAGGCGGCCAGCGCGATCGCCAGGATCAGGAACGGAATGGCCAGCATCGCGTCGACGATGCGCGACAGGACCGCGTCGATCCAGCCGCCGGCGTAGCCGGCCAGCAGGCCGAGCGGCACGCCGATGCCGAGCGCGATGCCGACCGATACCAGCCCGGCGCTGAGCGAGGCGCGGGCGCCCCAGATGATGCGGGCGAGCACGTCGCGACCGACTTCATCGGTGCCTAGCCAATGGGCCCAGGAGGGCGGTTTGCGCACCTGGGTGAAGCTGGTGGCGATCGGATCATACGGCGAGATCAGCGGTGCCAGGATCGCGACCGCGACAAACAGAATCACGACCGCCAGGCCGAACATGGCTCCCTTGCGCCGCTTGAGGCGGCGCCAGGCACGGGCCCACGGGTTCTCCTCGCGGGCGTCTGCGGCAGGAACGACGGGAGCGGCGGCTGCGGCTGTCATGCTGGTCAACCCCGGAGACGTGGATTGACCAGCACGTAGGCGACGTCGGCCAGCAGGTTCAGCACGATGTAGGTCGTGGCCGTTACCAGCACGACACCCTGCACGACCGCGTAGTCGCGATTGAAAACCGAGTCGACGATCAGCTTGCCGAAGCCGGGGATCGTGAAGATCTGCTCGGTCAGGACGGCGCCCGAAAGGAGTGTCCCGAACTCGAGAGCGCCCAGGGTGATGACGGGCGTCATGGCGTTGCGCAGCGCATGCTTCAGCACGACACGCCGCTCGTAGAGGCCCTTCGCACGCGCGGTGCGCACGTAATCCGCGCCCATCGCCTGCAGCATGGCGCTGCGCGTGTGCCGCATCAGCACGGCGGCGATGGCGTTGCCCAGCACGAAGGCGGGCATCACGGTGGTGGCGAGGCTGGCTCGCCAATCCTCGCCCAGCCGGACGTAGCCCGAAGCCGGCAGCCAGCCGAGCGTTACCGAGAACAGGAAGATCATCAGAATGCCCAGCCAGAAATTGGGCGTGCTGAGGCCCCATAGGGCGAAGACGTTGGCGCCGTAGTCCCAGACAGTGTCCTTCTTCACGGCCGAGATGATGCCGGCCGGAATGCCGATTCCAAGCGCCACGATGAGCGCCATGGCGGCGAGCTGCAGGGTCACCGGCAGCTTCTCGGCGACCAGCGACGATACCGAGCTCTTGAGCCGCATCGACTCGCCCAGGTTTCCCGAGAGCACGCCCTTCATCCAGTAGAAGTACTGGACCGGGATCGGCTCGTTCAGCCGGTACTGCTCGCGGATCTCCTCGAGCACCTTCGGGTCGCGCTCCTCTCCCGCCATGATCAGCGCCGGGTCGCCCGGCAGCAGCTGCTGCAGGCCGAAGATCAGCATCGACACCAGGATCAGCGTCGGGATGATCTGCAGCAGTCGCTGGGAGAGGAAGGCGATCAAGGTCTTACTTCAACTTGACGCCGACGACGCGGATCAGCCCGTCGGGCATCTGCTTGTAGCCGTCGACCTTGTCGGAAAGCGCCACGAGGACGCGGCGATGATACAGATACTTGATCGAGCCTTCCGGCAGGTACCTGGCGGTGATCTTCTCGTAGATCTTCTTGCGCTCCGCCGGGTCGCTCTTGATGCGCGCCTCGTTGTGCCAGGCATCGACCTCCTTGTCGCAATAACCGGAATTGTTCTGGGGCTGGCCGCAGACATGGAAGATGTAGGAGTTGCCGTCGGGGTCGCTGCGGCCTGACCAGCCGATGAGATAGAGCTGGTAGTCGCCGCTCTCGGATTGCTTCAGCGAGGTCGCGAACTCGGTGACGCGGATCTTGAGGTCGAAGCCGGTTTCCGCGACCATCGACTGCAGCACCTCGGCGACCTGCCTGGTCTCGGGGTTGTTCGGCACCATGAAGTCGAGCGACATGCGGCCGCTGACACCCGCTTCCTTGAGCAGGGCCTTCGCCTTCGCGACGTCGCGCTTCGGCACCGGGAAAGCCTGCTGATAGTACGGATTGCTCGGATTGATCCACTGGTTGCCGACGACGAACTCGCCGTTGAAGACGACCTGGTTCAGGGCGTCGCGGTCGATCGACAGTTCGAAGGCCTGGCGGACGCGGGCGTCCTTCGCGAGTGGCGTGTCGGCCTTCGGACCGTTGGACAGGTTGATGGTGAGGCCCTGATAGCCAAGCTCGACGGCCGTCACCAGCTTGAGCTTGGGGTTGTCGCGCACCGTCTTGATGTCGGTCGCCAGCACGCGCTCGATCATGTCGAGGCTGCCGGAGCGCAGGTTGGCCAGACGCACGGTCGAGTCGGTGATCGGCAGGTAGGTGATCTTATCGATGAAAACCTGGTCCTTGTTCCAGTAGTCGGTGAACTTCTCGACGACGATGCGATCCTGCTGGACACGCTCGACGAACTTGTAAGGACCCGCGCAGACCGGCTTCAGGCCGAACTTGTCGCCGGCAGCCTCGGCGGCCTTGGGCGAAACCATCATGCCGGCCCGATCGGTGAGCTGCGCCAGCAGCGGCGAGAAGGGCTCCTTGAGGTTGAGTTTGACGGTCGTGGGATCCACGACCTCGATGGAGGCGACGGAGGCCAACTCGGGCCGGCGAAACGAGCCCTTCATGTTGAGGTGGCGCTCGAGGCTGTATTTCGCGGCGGCGGCGTCGAACGCCTCGCCGTCATGGAACTTCACGCCGGGGCGCAGCTTGATGAAGACGGTCTTGCCGTCGGCCGACGTCTCGTGCCCGAGCGCCAGCTGCGGCACGATCGCGAGCTTTTCGTCGATGTCGAACAGCTTGTCGCAGATCGACGAAAAGACGATGCGCCCGACATAGGTGCGGGCCAGGGTCGGATCGAGCACGTCGGGATCCTCGGCAAGGCCGATGCGCAGGTTCCCCTGGGCGGCCGCGCCGGACACGGCGAGGCCTAAAAACGTGGCGGAAAGCGCCAGGCGATGAAAGGTCTTCTTCATGTTGCCTCCGTTTGAGTGGTGACGAACGCCGCCTGCAGGCGGGCCAGTCGCATGCGGTCTTGGTCTTGGCCCGTGCCCTCGGCGAGCGAGGGCGCAGGCGGGAGCTCGGCCCACCATGGACAGGCGGTGGCGTGTCCGGCGCCGTCGTCGACCAAACCCGGCATGTCGACCTTGCAGGACGGGCGGACGTAGCGGCAGCGCGTATGGAAACGGCAGCCCGGCGGCGGGTTCATCGCGCTCGGGATGTCGCCTTCGAGCAGGGCGCGCTCGCGGATCACCGTCGGGTCGGGCAGCGGCACGGCCGACAGAAGCGCGCGCGTGTAGGGATGGCGCGGGTTGCGGAAGAGCTCGTCGGTCGTCGCGGTTTCCACGATCTTGCCGAGATACATCACGGCGATGCGGTCGGCGATATGCTTCACGACCGCGAGATCGTGGCTGATGAAGACATAGGCGAGGCCAAACCGCGCCTGCAGGGAGCGCATGAGATTGACGACCTGCGCCTGGATCGACACGTCGAGTGCCGAGACCGGCTCGTCGGCCACGATGAGCTTCGGCTCGACGGCCAGCGCACGGGCGATCGCCAGCCGCTGGCGCTGGCCGCCGGAGAACTCGTGCGGGTATCGACGGGCGTGTTCGGGCCGCAGGCCGACCAGTTCCAGCAGCTCGCCGACGCGCGCTCGGCGCGCCGATTCCGAAGCGGCGAGGCCGTGAAGCATCAGGGGCTCACCCAGCATGGCGCCCACGGTCATGCGCGGATTGAGTGAGGCGTAGGGGTCCTGGAAGATCACCTGCATGTGCCGCCGCTGCGCGCGCATCTTCCAATCCGGAAGGCGGAGAAGATCCTCCCCCTCGAAGCGGACGCTGCCGCCGGTCGGTTCCAGCAGCCGGAGCACCAGCCGGCCGGCCGTCGACTTGCCGCAGCCCGATTCCCCGACGATCGCCAGCGTTTCGCCGGCGTAGACATGGAAATCGATGCCATCCACCGCGCGGACATGGCCGGAGACGAGGCCGAAGGCACCGCTCTTCACCGGGAAGTGCTTCTGAAGCGCCCGGACTTCGAGCAGGGCGCCGCTCATGCCGCGACCTGCGAGAGCGGGGCGCGGCGGCAACGAGAGAGATGGCCGGGGGCCACCTCCACCAGAGCGGGCGGCGCGGCGACGCATGCCGGTTCGACGAAGGGGCAGCGGGGGGCGAAGCGGCAGCCGGGAGGCGGGCGCGTCATGTCGGGCACCCGGCCCTCGATCGAGGGTAGCCGCTCGCGCTTTTCGTCGAGCCGCGGGATCGAGCCCAGCAGGCCGACCGTGTAGGGATGCTCCGGGCGCGCGAAGAGATCGCGCACGGCCGCGCGCTCGACAATCTGGCCGGCATACATAACGGCCACGTCGTCGGCCATCTCCGCCACCACGCCGAGATCGTGCGTGATCAGGATGATTGCGGTCCCGGTGTCACGGCGCAGGCCGCGCATCAGGTCGAGGATCTGCGCCTGGATGGTGACGTCGAGCGCCGTCGTCGGTTCGTCGGCGATGAGGAGCTGCGGTCCGCAGGCCAGCGCCATGGCGATCATGGCGCGCTGGCGCATGCCGCCGGAGAGCTTGTGCGGATAGTCGTCGATGCGTTTCTCGGGTGAAGGAATGCGAACCAGCGTCAGCACCTCGATGGCGCGGGCGCGGGCGGCCGCCTTGTCGAGGTCCTGGTGCTGCTGGATCGCCTCGATGATCTGGTCGCCGATCGTGTAGGACGGGTTGAGCGAAGTCATCGGCTCCTGGAAGATCATCGCGAGCCGCGCACCGCGCAGGTCGCGGAGCAGATGTGGATCGAGGTTCAGCAGATCGCGCCCCTCGAACAGGACCCGCCCGCCGACCTTCGAATTCTCCGGCGGCAGCAGGCCCATTATTGCCAGCGACGTGACGCTCTTGCCGCAGCCCGACTCGCCCACCAGACCGAGAGTCCGGCCCTTGCCCAGCGCCAAGTCGATGCCGTCGACAGCGTGGACGACACCGTCGTCAGTGGCGAAGTCCACCGTCAAGCCGCGTAGTTCCAGCAGCGCTTCACTCATCGGTGTGCGTAGGCCAGACGAGCGTTCATCGGCCCGCCGCGTAGCCCTGCATGCCGCGCGGGTTGGCCGCCGCCTTGCGCCACGGATCGTCTCGCGTCGCAGCCGTCAGGCGGCCTTCTGACCATTCGTCGTTAACCTCGACCTCGTGGCCACGCTTCTTCAGCTCGGCGACTGTGTCCTTCGGAATGCGGCCTTCGAGCACCAGCACGCCCGGTCGCGCCGTGCGTGGCCAGAAGGAGGAGGGGAAGTGCTCGCTGTGCCAGGCCGGCGCATCGATCGCCTCCTGCAGGTTCATGTCGCAGTGGACGTGGCGCAGGAAGTGCTGCGTGACCCACTGATCCTGCTGGTCGCCGCCCGGCGAGCCCCAGACCATGTACGGCTTGCCGTCCCGATGAGCCAGAGTGGGCGTGAGCGTGCTGCGTGGGCGCTTGCCCGGCGCCAGCGACCCTGGAAGTCCTTCTTCCAGCCAGAACATCTGGCCGCGGGTGCCGAGCGGAAAGCCCAGTTCGGGAATGACCGGCGAGCTCTGCAGCCAGCCACCCGAGGGCGTCGCCGAGATCATGTTGCCGTCCTTGTCGATGATGTCGAAATGCACCGTGTCGCCGTTGGTCTGGCCGACGCGGCCGACCGTCGGCTCGCCGGCGCCACTCGACGCCACCCCCAGCCGTACGCCGTCGGCGCGGCGCAGCTTCACGACGCCGCCGAAGCCGTCGACCTTGCCGGGCCGCTGTTCCATGGAGGCATAGGCCGGATCGACCAGTTGGCGGCGTTCGGTGTTGTAGGCATCCGACAGCAATGTCTGCATCGGCACGTCGACGAAGGCGGGATCGCCATAGAAGGCTTCGCGGTCGGCATAGGCGAGCTTCAGGCATTCGACCTGCAGGTGGATGAAGTCGGGGCCGGTCGGGTCCATGCCGTCAAGATCGAAGCCCTTGAGCAGGGCGAGCTGCTGCAGGACCACCGGGCCCTGCGTCCACGTGTGCGCCTTGCAAACCGTGTACCGTCCGTAGTCGTAGGTCAGCGGTGCTTCGACGGTGGCCTGCCACTTCGCCATGTCCTGGCCGGTCAGCACGCCCTTGTTGGGCCGGCCCGAGACGTCCATCACCGCCTGCGTGCGGCAGAATCCGTCGATGGCCTCGGCAACGAAACCCTGACGCCATGCCGTTCGCGCCCGCTCGATCTCCGCCTCACGGCCGCCGCCGCCGGCTTCGGCTTCCTTCAGGATGCGGGCATAGGTGTTGCCCAGCGTGACGTTGCGGAACAGGGAGGCAGGTTTCGGCACGTCACCGCCCGGCAGGAACACTGCGGCCGAGGTCTTCCAGTGGGTGCGGAACTGCTCGGCCACCGTCGCGATCGTCGCCGTCGCGCGTTCCACGATGGGATGTCCGTTCAGCCAGTAGCCGATGGCGGGGGACAGCACGTCGGCGAGGCGCATCGTGCCGTAGTCGCGCAGCACCAGCATGTAGGCATCGAAGGTGCCCGGGATGCAGGCTGGCAGGAGGCCGGTGCCGGGAATGAGGTCGAGGCCGAGGCCTTTGTAGTGGGCTATGGTCGCGCCTGCCGGCATCGGTCCCTGGCCGCAGACAACCTCCGTCTTGCCGCGGCGCACGTCGTGCAGGATCAGCGGCGCGTCGCCGCCGGGACCGCAAAGGTGCGGTTCGACCACCTGCAGGGTGAAAGCAGTGGCCACCGCCGCGTCGAAGGCGTTGCCGCCGCGTTCGAGAATTCCCATGCCCACTGCCGTCGCGATCCAGTGCGTGGAGGTGACGACGCCGAACGTGCCGACGATTTCCGGCCGTGTGGTGAACGGATTCGGATTGATAAGCTTCACGGTCATCTCCTCGCGCGAACGGCGCCGGGAGACCTTAAGACGCGTGCGTCCTAGCCGCCAGAGGCCGCCGGGTCCGGAAGGCGCATCCAGGACGGGGTGTCCGGAAGAATTCGCACGCCGGCCGCCGTGAGCGCCGCCCCGTCGGCCCGAACGGCGTCGAGCCGCAGCATGGCGAGCGCGCGATCACCCGCTCCGGAACGCAATTCGCCCACTTCCTCGCCGTCCCGAACGACCGGTGTGCCGGATTCCGGCAGCGTTCCCTCGACCCTGACGGGAAAGAGCCGCTTCTTGATGAGGGCGCGGTACTTGGTGCGGGCGGTCAGCTCCTGGCCCATATAGCAGCCCTTCTTCCAGTCGACGCCGTTCAGCTCGTCGAAGCCGTTCTCCAGCAGCAGCGCTTTCTCGACCTGGAGGTCGCGGCTGCCATCGGGCACGCCGAGCGGCAGGCGCAGCGCGTCATAGGCGGCAAGGGGCGCTTCCGCAAAGCCGTGGGCCGACAGTCTCGTCGCTGCCTGTCCCGCCGGCGCGATCAGCCGGACGCCGAGCCGCTCGAGACGGGGATCGGTGAACGACACCGTCCCGTCGATGCCGAGTGCTTTCGAAGCGTCATCACCGAATGCGGCAGCGACCTCGAACGTGCCTCCCAGGTCCTCGACGGTGACCTTGGACCGCAGCGTGTACATCTTGAGCTTCCTCGCGAGGGCAGGCGCCCGCTCGCGTTCTGTCTCCAGGAAGAAGGTGTCTTTGCCGGCATCGGCCACGAACATGTCGTTGAGGAATCGGCCCTGCGGCGTGAGCAGAGCGGCCCAGATGGCGCGGTCCGGCGCAACTTTTCGCGTATCGTTGGAAACCAGGCCTTGCAGGAACTCGACACGATCGGCGCCCGCGACGGAGATCACGCTGCGATGGGGCAGGAGGCTGAATAAGGATGGCATGTCTGCAGAGTTGGGGGCCGCCGTGATGCTTGGCAAGCGTCTCGTGGCCACAGTCGAATTGTGGGCAATCTTCGGCGGAAGGCAGGACCACCCGGGGCTAGGCGCACGCTCGCCCCGGAACGCTTTCCGGTGTGTCCCGCCGTTTTGTTCTGGTGCGATGGCTCGGCCAGATGAAGAGGCTGCAATCGACACCCAGATCGCTCAGCCGGGCAATAGCCTCGTCGCGGATCGCGGAATCCTCCAACCCGTCCCGCGCTGCGTCCTCCGACGGGCGCATGTGGCTCTCCTGGCCGTTACGGGTGCCGTCGAGCGAGCTGCCGAGCTTGCCTTCGATGGCGCGCATATGGTCCTTCCGCACCAGTCGTACGGCGGCCGGCAACATCGGCCAGTCTCGGTGCTTGTCGCAGAAATGGTCGAGCAGTTGCATCGCCGTTTCGACCGGCCGGTCGATCAGGCTTTCGTAGGGGATCATTTTCACCAGGCCGGGATATTTTTCCGCCTGGAATTGATAGGAAATGAACTGGCGCGCGTAGGACAGCAGGGCCGCGTCGAACAGGTATTCCCGGAAGGACATGTCGGCAACCGGGCGGCCGCGGAACAGATGGTACGCCGGATTTACGTGCGCCTGGCAGTAGTTGAAATAGGAGAAAGCCTGATCGACCGGATTCCGATAGACGAGGGCGATCGGCGCCCCCCGTCCCTTGCGTGCCGCGCGCTCCATCGCCGGCACCTTGACGGGAGCATAGTCGTAGCTCGCCAGATCCACGGGAGTGTGCCGGTAACTCTTCTCTTCATGAAAACAGTCATACCCGGGCACGTGGAACGCCGTCCGCCGCCACCAGTGGCTTGCCGGAACCATGTCGCGGAATCCGGGGCATACCGTATGACCGATGAACATATGCTCGTCCGGCAGGGTCCCGCCCACGCGAAACAGCGGACCACCCCTGAAGCGGGTGAAGTCGAAGGCGGGGCCCTTGGGATCTCCGATGACTTCGTCGGTCAGCAGATCATCCAGTCGGCCACCCTGTTCGAGATGGCATACGAAGGAGAAGAGATAACGAAGAAACCAGGTACCCGAGCGCGGCACGGTCGACAGGATGGGGAGGCGAAAAGTTCCGAACATGCGAACGGGTACGCAAGAAGCGCCCTCTGTCTCCCCAAAATCAAGCCAACAAGTCATATTATCAGACCGGAAGCATTCCGGGACCAATATTTTGCGCGTCATGCCACTGGTGCGGCATGCCGCGGCCGTATGGGTCTCCGGACGGCGTCACACAAAAGCCAACTCGGGGAGCGGCGGGCAGGCGGTACAAAGGTCGAACAGGCGGACCCAATAGTGGTGGCTGGCCTGGGGGCGGACAGCGAAACGCGTCTTGGGCCGAGACTGTTTGAAGGCTGGCAGTCTTGCTAGAGAACTACTGCTTATCGATTGGGAGATTCCATGACTTTCCGCGCGCTTGTCTTGACTCAGGGTGCCGACCGAAAGGTCAGCGGCGCCATCGAAACCCTCCCCGAGGACAAGCTGCCGGACGGTGATGTCGTCGTGGCGATCGACTATTCGACACTGAACTATAAAGACGGCCTCGTGCTGACGACCGGCGGTGGATTGGTCAAGGCTTGGCCGCATGTCGGTGGCATCGACTTTGCCGGGACGGTCGAGACATCCGCTAACGCCGCGTTCAAGCCGGGCGACAAGGTCGTGCTGAACGGCTATCGCGTTGGAGAACTGCACTGGGGCGGTTACGCCAGCAAGGCGCGGGTGAAGGCGGACTGGCTCGTCAAGTTGCCGGGTGCGCTATCGACCCGCCGGGCGATGGCGATCGGCACGGCGGGATACACATCGATGCTCTGCGTGATGGCGCTCGAGAAGCACGGGATCGAGCCGGCAAAAGGTGAGATCCTGGTGACGGGTGCGGCCGGCGGGGTCGGCTCGGTCGCCGTCGCAATCCTGGCGAAGCTCGGCTACTCGGTCGTCGCAGCAACCGGCCGTCCACAGGAGGGCGAGTACCTCAAGTCGCTCGGCGCCACGACGATCATGGACCGCAAGGAACTGACCGAGGCGCCGGACCGGCCGCTGCTCAGCGAGCGCTTCGCCGGCGTCGTCGACACGGTGTCCGGCGTGATGTTCGCCAGGGCGCTGGCACAGGTGAAGTACGGCGGCGCGGCGGCGGTTTGCGGGCTCGCCGCCGGGCCATCGTTCCCCGGTTCGATCCTGCCGTTCATTCTGCGCGGTGTGTCCGTGTACGGCATCGACTCGGTGATGCTGCCGAAGGCGCCGCGCGAAGAGGCGTGGCGCCGTCTGGGGAACGACCTGCCACTCGACAAGCTCGATAGCACCGTGAGCGAGGCCGGCCTGGGCGATCTGATGGGACTGGCCCCGAAAATCCTCAGAGGCGAGGTACGGGGCCGCGTGGTAGTCGACGTGAGCAAGTAGTGCGGTAACGCCAAAGGAGGGATGAGATGGTGTCACTCACCGCCCTGGCTGCATTTGCCGCGGTCGCTCTCGGCATGGTGCTGACGCCCGGGCCGAACATGGCCTATCTCGTCTCGCGCTCGATCTGCCAGGGCCGCGTCGCCGGCCTCATCTCGCTGGGCGGCGTGGCGCTGGGCTTCCTCACGTACATGCTGCTGGCGGCGTTCGGCATCACGGCGCTGCTGTTTGCCATTCCCTATGCCTACGATGCGCTGCGCCTGGTCGGCGCGGCCTATCTCGGCTGGCTGGCGTGGTGCGCGTTGCGGCCGGGCGGCCGCTCGCCATTCGAAGTGCGTGACCTGCCGGCCGACTCACCGCGGCGCCTGTTCACAATGGGACTGCTCACCAACCTCCTCAACCCGAAGATCGCCGCACTCTATCTCTCGCTGCTGCCGCAGTTCGTCGATGCCGACCGGGGCAACGTGCTGGAGCAGACGCTGTTGCTAGGCTCGACGCAGATCGCGATCAGCCTTGCAGTCAATGCGCTCATCGTGCTGGCTGCCGGATCTGTGGCCGCCTTCCTTGCCGGCCGGCCGTTCTGGATGGCGGCACAGCGATGGTTGATGGGAACCGTGCTCGCGACGCTTGCGGTACGCATGGCGCTCGACACGGGTCGTCGCTAGAACGGTCCCTCGACCAGCCGCAGTGCAAGGGCCGGGGGAACGGGCGAAGTGACTCTCGATGACAATGTAGCGGCGCTGGTGGGAACGGCAGCCGCGGTGGCTCACGTCGCCATTGCGGTAGCCGTCACGGTCCATGTTCTGCTCTACAAGCGCAGCGTTGGCGCCGCGGTCTCATGGATCGGCATCGCCTGGCTCTCGCCCTTCCTGGGAGGTCTGCTCTACGCCATCATGGGCATCAATCGCGTCAAGCGACGGGCCCAGAGGCTGAAGAGACAACATCTGCCGTTCGCCACGGCCGGCGCCACGGCAACGGTGGCGTTGGATTCCCTGACGCCGCTCGAGTACGCGGTCGGTCGGCTGACGGGCTTGCCGTCTAAGCCGGGCAATGTCGTGGAGATGCTGCACAGCGGGGATGAGGCCTACCCGCGCATGCTCGCGGAAATCGCCGGGGCGAAGACGTGCGTCGGACTCTGCAGCTACATCTTCCGCGACGATTCAGCTGGTCAGAAATTCCATGAGGCGCTGATCGAGGCCCGGCAGCGTGGCGTGAAGGTGCGCGTCCTGATCGACGGTGTCGGCGGCGGCTACTTCTGGTCCGGGACCTTCAAACGGCTGCGCGAGGCCGGCGTCCCGGTCGCGCGCTTCCTGCATTCGTATTTTCCCTGGCGCACGCCCTTCGTGAACCTGCGCAATCATCGAAAGCTGCTGGTCATCGACGGGCGGGTGGCCTTCACCGGCGGGCTCAACATTGGAGCGGAGAACGTCGTCGCCGGGAACCCGGCCCATCCCGTACGCGACACTCATTTCCGAATCGAAGGTCCGGTCGTGGAGCAACTCACCGATGCCTTTGCCGACGACTGGCAGTTCACGACGGGCGAGCAACTCGACGACGACTGGTTTCCGACGCTCGAGCCCGTCGGGACGGTATTGGCGCGCGTCGTGCCCTCCGGTCCGGACGAAGACATGGAGCAGATCGAATTCGTGACGCTGCATGCCATTTCCTGCGCGCGCGAATCGATCCGCGTGGTGACGCCGTATTTCCTGCCAGGCGAGCCGCTCACCATGGCGCTGGGCCTCGCCGCGATGCGCGGGATCAAGGTGGATATCCTGCTGCCCGAGAACTCCAACCACGCGATCCTCGACTGGGCGCGCCGCGTGCCGCTCCGACCGCTGATCGAGGCGGGATGCCGCATCTGGCTGATGCCGGCGCCGTTCGATCATTCCAAGCTCATGACGATCGACGATTCCTGGTCGTTCATCGGCAGCGCCAACTGGGACACGCGCAGCTTTCGTCTTAATTTCGAGCTGAATGTCGAATTGCACGACGCGGCCTTCGCACGGCAGATCTCAGCATCGAAGAACCCCCAGCGCTGCCTGACCCTTGCCGAGATCGATGGCGACCCCCTGCCGATCCGCCTGCGGAACAGCGCGGCGCGTCTGTTGCAGCCCTACCTGTAGAAGCCTCGCGGGCGGACCCTGGGCATCGGCAATGGTCCCTGCTCAGGCTCCGTGCTGTCGGCAACACGCAGTTCGAGCCTGATCGGCCGATGGTCGGAGGGGCCGAAATCGAGCGCATCAGCCATGCTGCAGACCAGCCTGTGGGCGAGGCAGCGGTCGAGGCGGACCGGCATGACGTTGCCGGAGAGGTGAGTGGGTTCGCGCGGGCCGACATCGGCGAAGCCGGGCAGGAAGACCGGGCCGACCGCATTGTAGTCGCCGATTATGGCCGACGGTTTGCCCTGCAATGCCGCGGCGATGCGGGCGAGTTGGCGGCGGTTGAGCAGCTGGCCGTGCGAGAGATGGACGTTGGCGAAGGTAATCTCGCCCATCTGGATGATCTGCGCCCGTCGCCTCGGCAGCCTTCCCGGGAGCCGCGAGGCTGGCAGCGACAAGGCCACCGGGCGGGGAAAGTGGGTCGGACTCCAGACGGCCAGCCCGTGAATCCGGCCGAGCCACGACAGCCGGTAGAAATGGCCGCCGACCAGGCCCGGCAGCGCCTCCATATGCTGTGTCGCTTCCTGCATGAGCAGGACATCGGGCTTCTGGATGTCGATCAGTTTCGCCACGTCCTCGACGGCAGCGCCCGTGAGGCGCAGCAGATTCCAGCTTACGACCTTCACGGCTCGGTCACCTTCTCGCGCCGGGCGCGGCGGGTTTGTGCGGTCATCGGGCGGGGCTGCTTTCTAGGGTGAACCAAAGGGGCGGACCCTGAGGCCGGTCAACCTCTCTTCGAGAATCGACCAGGCGGCATTCGCGATCAGTTTGCCGCCATTCTGGTTCGGATGCCCATCTCCGGGAATGGACCAGTGGGACAGGGGATGGTCTTTCATTCCTTCTGCGATCGCATCGTGCAGGTCGCGGAAAAATATACCCTCACGACGCATTGCATCCTCAAGCCAGGGAAAGTGGAAAATCGGCCAACCCGTTGTGAGCATCGTTAGTTTCACATCACGCGCATTGCACCACTGGGCCAGGCGTCGGTAGATCAGCACCGTCAACTCTCTGGCGGCGTGGTCCCGTTGGGCGTTGACTTCACGCGGTTCGGGCGACGGGGCGTTGGCGGCTCCGGAGAAGACGATCGCATTGCGGAGGAGCTGCAGGAAGTGGGAGTGCTCAAGCAGGTATCCATAGAGTGCGTTGCCCTGCAGCATCTCCTTTAGGTAGGAGTTCCGGTCGGAGCGATCGACCGGTGCGACGCTCTGACGATCGGCTACGATTTGGTAGATGCCGGCGGTCGCCGAGCGGTCCGGATCACCAAAGTTCACGAAGACGACGACCGCGGAAGGCGCAAGCTGGTCGCCGAAGGCCTCGAGATAGGCGAGCTGATGGGCTGCCCCCCATCCGCCGGTTGCGGCATCCAGCAGTTGCACACGAGGGCGGCCTCCACGGGCATCGAGGCGGCGCTGCAGCATGTCGACAAAGGTGTCGCCCGTATCGAGCCCCCAGCCGAAGGTGAAGGAATCACCCAGCACCAGCACACGTGCGGCGTTCGGATCTGGCTCCTCGTCGCTGCGCTGGTGCCAGGAGTTGAAGCCGTAGTAGACGACGCGGCCATCGGCTAGCTCGTGACGGACAGGTGATCCTCCCGCCTTGTTGATCAGGATGCCCTGTGGACCGTTGACGAGCCAGGACCCCGACAGTTGCTGCGGGCGAATGAGGCGGGTGCCCAATTCCGCGAGCGCCAAGGCGACGGCGAGGCCCAACAGAAGTACAAGGAGGTTGCCGAGAATACCGTAGAGTTTCATGGGGCCAACCAAACTCTGTTGCAAACTTGGGGGCGCAGCAAGACTTGATGCCGGTCGAGCGACGACAGGCGGTAGTGAGAAACCTCGCAGCAGCCGGTTTCAGCTCATGACCTTCACGGCTTGGCCACCTTCTCGCGCCGGGCGCGGCGGATCCGTCCGGTCATCGACGCCGTGCCGCCTGCGGCGGCCTGCAGCTCGGTCCTCACCAGCTCGCGCCGTTCGTGGATCGAGGCAATGACGAGGCCCATCGGTACGCCCAGAGCCACCAGGGCCGATTCGGCCAGCTGGAGGCTCGCCTCGATCGTCTCCGGAACGGCATCGGTTACGGCCAGCGTGTAGAGATGGCGGGCATGATCGGCATCGTGGGCGCGGGCGACGATCATCACGTCCGCCCGTCGGGCGCGCACGGCGCGAACCACGTCATCGACCGCCGCCGTGTCGAGTGTGACGATCACGCCGGACGCTTCGTCGATGCCGCAACGCTGCAGGAACAGCGCGTTCGAGGCGTCGCCGAAATAGACGGGCCGCCCGAGCTTCCGCCAGCGCTCCACGCGGGCCGCGTCGCGGTCGGCCGCAATGTATGAAATCTTGTGCTTCTCGAGCTGCTCGCAGACCAGCTGGCCCACCCGGCCGTGGCCGACCACGATCACGCGCCTGGCGTGATCGGATGGTGGCAGCTGTGTCGATGGTGCGTCGCCTGTCGTCTGCTCGGCCACTCGCCGGGCAACGCGGTGGGCGAACAGCGACACGAAGGGGAGAGCGGCCATGGTGAGCGACACCACCGCCAGGACGCCCGCTGCGATCCCGGGGGCGACCAGGCCGAACTGCGCCGCAAGGCCAATACCGATGAACGCAAACTCGCCGCCCGGGGCGAGCAGCAAGCCCGTCTCGACGCTGGCGGCCCATGGCACGCCGAACAGCCGGCAGAGGGGGACCAGCAGGGTCGTCTTCAGCACCATCATCGCCAAGAACCCGCCGACCACGATGACCGGTTCGCGCCAGATGAAGCTCAGGTCGATATGCATGCCGACCGAAAAGAAAAAGACGCCGAGCAGAAGTCCCCGAAACGGATCGATCATGGCCTCTACGGCGCGCCGGTATTCGGTCTCCGCCAGAAGCAGGCCGGCGATGAAAGCCCCGAGCGCCATGGAGAGGCCGGCAAAGGCCGCGATCACGCCCGATCCGACGGCGATCAGGAGGGTTGCCGCCATGAAGAACTCGGGATTGTCGGTGCTGGCGGCCAGCCGGAAAAGCGGCTTCAGAACCACCCGGCCGACCAGCGCGATCACTGCGACCGCCAGGAGCGCCTCGATGATTGCGACGATGATACCCTGGACGATCGAGCCCTCGGCTTGGCCTCCGAGAGCGCTGATCAGGAACAGGAGCGGCACCACGGCCAGGTCCTGCGCCAGCAGGATGGCGAAGCTGGTGCGGCCGGTGGTCGACATCATGCGGCGCTGGCCGGAAAGCAACTCCATGACGATCGCGGTCGACGACAGAGCCAGACAGGTGCCGATGATGAGTGCAGCCGCGGCGGGCTGGCCGAACCAGACAGCTGCCAGGCTGATGGCCAGGGCCGAGACCACGACCTGGAGACCGCCCAGTCCGAAGACCAGGCGTCGCATGGTGATCAGGCGGCGCATCGACAGTTCGAGGCCGATGAAGAAGAGCAGGAAGACGATGCCGAGATCGGCGATGAACGCGATCTGTCTCTCGCCGGTGACGGTCAGCCAGTCGATGGCGCGGGAATAGTCGGCGAGGCGGCCAAGCCCGTGGGGGCCGAGCGCGGCGCCCACGACCAGGAAGCCGAGGACCGGGCTGATCCTGAGGCGCTGCACGACGGGAGCGACGACAGCCGCCGTTCCCAGGACGATGAGAGCATCCTTGAACGCATAGATGTCGCTGGGGCCTGCCATGTCGTGGAAACATAGACTGCAGACGGCGTTCTGTGCACACTTTCGTCCGCATCCAACGAAATCGGGCGGGAACGAGATGAAGGTGGTCATCACCGGCGGGGCGGGTTTTCTGGGCAAGAAACTCGCACGGCGCCTACTGCACCAGGGCCAAATCGCGAATGCTTCCGGGCAGCCGCAGGGAATAAGGGAGTTGCTGCTGTTCGACGTCACGAACGCCGAAGGCCCGGGGCTGGACGATCCGCGGGTCAAGACGGTGGCGGGCGACATCTCCAACTTCGCGACCGTGCAGTCGATCGTGCAGGGCGCGTCGACCGTGTTCCATTTCGCCGCCGTCGTCAGCGCCGGCGCGGAGGCCGATTTCGACCTGGGCTACCGGGTCAATCTCGACGGAACGCGCAACGTCCTGGAGGCCTGCCGGGCGCTCGGCACCAATCCGCGCGTCGTATTCACCAGCTCGCTGGCCGCCTTCGGTGGCGACCTTCCCCCGGCCGTCACCGACGACACCCCGCTGGCGCCTCAGACCTCATATGGCGCCCAGAAGTCGATCGGCGAATTCCTGGTGCGCGACTACACGCGCAAGGGTTTTCTGCGGGGCACGTCGGTGAGATTGCCGACGATCTGTGTGCGCACGGGCCTGCCCAACAAGGCGGCTTCGACCTGGGCGAGTTCGGTGCTGCGCGAGCCGCTGACCGGTGTCGACGTCGTGTGTCCCGTCACGCCGGAGACGGTCATGGTGGTCCTCAGCCCGCGCAAGACGGTCGACGCGTTCATGCGCCTGCACGATCTGCCGCCGGACGCTTTCGGTCCGGGCCGCACGCTGTTGCTGAACGGCATCAACGTGACGGCCAGGGAGCTGGAGCAGGCCGTCGGCCACCATGCCGGCAACCGAAAGGTCGGCAGGGTCGTGTGGCAGCACGATCCGGCGATCCAGAAGATCTGCGACGGCTGGCCTCAGGGTATCGACTCGGCGCGGGCCCGCCGCCTGGGCTTCGAGACCGACAAGGATCTCGACGAGGTCGTTCGGAACTTCATTGCCGACGATCTCGACGATCAGATGAAGATCGCGAAGCCTGCGACCTGACGGGCCGCAGGCTGAGTTCGGTCAGCCGCCGCGCAGCATACGCCAGCCGTTCTGGAGGTGGCGCATCGGCCCCCAGACATGACGGGTGCGCATCATGTGCCAGCGCTGCGGCTCGTTGTCGGGGCCGGCGATGGCGCCGGCATCCTCGACATAGTCGGTGATGCCGACGGCGTCCGTGTCCCAGGGGCCGGTCGTCTTGAAGATCGTCGTTTTGGCGCCGTAACCCTGGAGCGCGCGCGACATGCCGGACGCCATGAAATCCATGTAGCGCGGCAGGCTCTCGGGGCGGCAGAGATAGCCCTTGTTGAACCCGACGGCCAGTAGCCGGAAATGGAACGGGTTCTTCTCGAGATAGCGGATGACCTCGGTGGTGTTGGCCGGATATCGCGGCGAGAAGAAGTCGTCGATCACGACGATGCCCTCGGTGTTTACGATCCGGTTGGCGAACTCCAGTTCGCGATAGACGGCCGTGCCGGTATGCTCGCCATCGATGTGGAACCAGCGCACCGACTGGTGCATCGCCTGCAGATCGAGCTTGGCCGGCAGGTCGGCCGACGGGCCCGACAGCGGTACGATGTTGGCGGGCTTCGCGCCCACCGACTCGATCGAGCGGTGGACGGCGGCTTCATCCAACCGCAGATCGCACAGATAGAGCTTTTCGTTGCCCTTGCGGTAGGAGGCCAGAACGGAGGCCGACCGGCCCCGCCAGACGCCGATCTCGAAAAGGTCGCCGGAAGTCCCAGCCTGCTGGTCGAGCAGGGCACGCCAGACGCAGTAGGACTGGAACATGAACCAGCCCGGAATCGCGTCGATTTTCTCCCAACTGAGCATCCGCCATCCTTGTTTTCCGCGTCTTGCTAACAGCGCCCCATCGACGCTGCAAGCCGTGAAGGCTTGCACCCCCGGCAAGGGTCCTGTAGGCCCCCTCGCGGGGAAATGCCAACAACTGCAGTCGCATACCGGGCCACCGTCGGCCTGCTCTGGATCCTGGCTCTCTGGTACAGCTGGGAGTGCCGGGGGCTTTTCGTCGACGGATCCGCATTCCTCGTGCAGGTCGCGCGACGGGAGTTCTTCTTCGACTTCTACGACCCGCGCCTGTACGCGATGATCCTGGGGCAGGCGCCGATCCTGACGGCGGTGTTCCTCGGTGTCACCGACCTCCATCTGCTGGCGCAGCTACTGTCGCTGGGTCTCTTCGCCCTGCCGACCGCGCTCTATCATCTGGCGCTGATGCGGGTGAAGGACGATCCCGTCCTGCTGACCGCGGTCCTTGCGGCGATCGGCGTCGTCTTCATGACGACGTCCTTCTTTATCGTCGGCGAATACAACACCGCCTATGCCATCGGCATCGTGGTGGCCGTCCGGCTGGTGACGGCGAAGCAACTGAACGTAGGCGACGGTGCCTTCCTCGTTGCGGTCGGCCTGCTGGCGATCCGGACCTATGAGGTGATGATCTACCTGGGCCCACTCCTGGCGGTGATGATCGCCTGGACGGTCTACCGAATCCGGCCGCGACCCGTTGTCGCCACGTGTCTCTACCTGGTCGCTATCCTGCCCTTCCTGGGCGGCATGTGGGTGGCGGCGGATTCGGTGATCCATCCCTTTTCAGAAGACCATCTCAGCCGGACAGCCGCGACGGTCCTCGACGCCTGGCAGAACGTTCAATTCGACCTGGCGATGGGCGCCGCCCTTGTCATCTCCGGGTGGGCACTGTTGCGTCCGCAGGATCTCGGCGGGCGCAGACCGTACGTCTTCGCCGGCATTTTCCTGATCCTGCTGGCGCTGTCGCCATTGCTGGTCCTGACCGACTCGCTGGTGCGGCCGCATGCCAAGTCCCAATATACCGCCCGCAGCCTCGCCGGCCTCGTCGTCGCCTCCATCATCGTGCTGATGTGGCTCTACACGTCGCCGCTGGGCTCCCGGTTCGCCTCCTTCGTCGCCCTGCGCCGAACCGAGATATCGAGCCGGATCCTTGCATTCGCCTGCCTGACCGTGCTCGCGGTGTTGCCGTCGAACGTCTATCTCACGCTCGAATGGCGCACCTATCTCGATACGGTGCGAACGATCGTGCGCAGCAACAGCGGCGTGATTGCCTTCGAAGCCACTCCCCTTTCGCGGCGTCCCCTCGAGACGCTCGTCGAGTCGTGGATACTGCCCAGCCAGAGCCTGGCTTTGCGCGGCAAGCGCGGTGACGGCATCATCGCGCCGCCGCACGGCTTCAACAACTGGCAGCCTTTTCCGCCGGCCGAACCCTATCCGCTGGGGAACTACATGTGGCGCGACTGATCGTGCCCACGATGTCGCCCGTCGCCATCGCCCGGATTGTCGCGGTGCTTCTCTGGGCGCTCGCGTTGCACAATACGCTGGCCTGCCGCGGCCTGTTCTGGGACGGCGCCTCGTTCCTGGTGAATCTGCTCGACCTCGGGCACTTCCATGATTTCTATGCCGCCCGAGCCCACGTCGATTGGCTGACACAGGCTCCGGTGCTGCTGCTTGCCGAAGCGGGCGTCCGCGACACGCGGATGCTGGCGATGGCCTATTCGGCGGCCTTGTTCGCCCTGCCGACCGCCTTCTATCACTTCGCCCTCGTCCGGGTGCGCCACGATCCCGTGCTGCTGGCGGCGGTGCTGGCGATCGTTGCGGCGGTCTACCTGCCGACCTCCTTCTTCATAGTCGGCGAGTATAACGTGGCCTTCGCCTGCATTACCGCCACGATGGCGGTCGCTCTCACGACCGACGGCTCCAGCCGCCGGGACGCCGCACTACTGCTGGCTTTCGGTCTGCTCTGCCTGCGCTCATACGAGGCCACCATCTACCTCGGACCGCTGCTGGCGGGAGCGATCCTGTGGTCGGCGCGGCGCGCCGGCGATCCCGCGACGAAGCTCCTGTGTCGGTTGGCGGCGCTCGCCTTCGTGGGCGCAGCGGTCGTATCGGCGGTGACGATCTTCGACTACTGGGACCATCCGCACTTCATGAAGGTGCGCTCCACCAGTGTCGATTTCTGGCAGAACATGCAGTTCTCCATTCCGCTGGCGGGCTTCCTCATCTGCGCCGTCGCGGGCATGCGTCGGCCGGCCTGGCTGCAGGGCAGGGGCCCGCTGGTGGTGATGGGCGTCATCGCCCTGCTGCTCGCCCTGTCGCCCTGGTGGCGTCTCGTGCACGGGCCGTCGATCCTGTATCCGCCCGCGCACTACGTCGCCCGGCAGGCTGCGGGCATGTTGCTGGCGGCGCTTCTCGTCTGCATGTGGCTGCAGGTGGCGCTTCGCGATCCGCCGCTCGTCTTTGCCGTCATGCGCCAGCCGGGCGTGGCCCGCCGCATCGTGCTGCTTCTGGGCGCGCTGACCGTCGCGGGAGCCATCCCCGACATCGTGCTGACCCGCCTGTGGAGCGGCTATGTCGAGGGCCTGCGCGTCGTCGTCGATGGCCGCAAGGGCATGGTGCGGGCCGAGACGCTGCCGCTGCACAACTGGCCGAACAAGCTGTTCTTCCAGGATTGGTCCTATCCGGCGTTGAGCGCGGTCGTCAGCCGCTCTCCCGGCCAGTCCTATGTCGTGTCCGACCAGGACTATCTCAGCAATCCGCCCTTCGAGCCGGCCTGCGGCATGCTGCCGAGGCTCGAAGGCTACGGCTGGCGCAGCTAGGGCCGCATCCACATGTTGGCGGGGCCGCTGCCGCGCACCGGGGCGGCCAGGTCGACGAATTCGCAGAGGACCTTCCGCGTGTCGCGAGGATCGATGATCTCCTCGATCCAGAAGCTCTCGGCGCTGCGGAACGGCGACCGCAGCTTGTTCAGCCGCTCCTCGATCTCGGCCATCTTGGCCTTGGGATCGTCGGCCCCGTCGATGTCGGCGCGGTAGGCGGCCTCGATGCCTCCTTCCAGGGGCAGCGACCCCCAGCGGCCGGACGGCCAGGCATAGCGCCAGTTCATGCGCGAGCCGTTCTGGTGCGCGGCACCCGCCACGCCGAAGGCGTTGCGGATGATGAAGGTGCACCACGGCACAGTGGTCTGGAACATCGACGACATGGCGCGCACGCCCTGGCGGATGACGCCGCTCTTCTCGGCCTCGAGGCCGATCAGGAAG
>VFQN01001941.1_pt1 | contig 33185 bp, 48 predicted proteins | sample 3512371 | NCBI WGS metagenome assembly VFQN01 (sample SAMN10412370, study PRJNA504923) | tailings metagenome | isolation source: Replicate 2 from Balatoc abandoned mine | place: Philippines: Itogon, Benguet | collected 2017-08-28 | reverse complement strand
CAAGCACCAGCACCACCGAAGACCCAAACCCAGTGAACCCCAACCGCAAAAGGGCACACCTAGAGGCGAAGAGGACCTGAAACCAAACACCACAGAACAGGAGGAAGAGAAAAGACCAAAAAGAGGCCCAGAAACCAGTGCATGTGCAGTGCAGCAGACGGTGGGCTAGCAAGGGCTGACGTGCGAGCGCCGACAAGGCACTGGACCTGGAGACCTGAGCAGACCGGCTGTCTGCAACCCGTTTTGTGGCACAAAAGAGCTTGTGCTAAGCCGCCCGACACTGTGGGCATGCACCAACGGCATGCATACATACCCCGCCGTACCCCGCTGCTGTCCGTCCTACGGTGGCACGGCTTTCGTTTGGACTGGCCAGTGTACCCCGCCGCCCTCGCGCACAGACTGTGCCCGCAGCAGAAACGATTTCTGGCTAAACTTGCCTGATGCCTGCAGCGGCATTACCTGATGCGCGCGCAGCGACTTGGTAGGATTGGACCACGGCAGTCAGGGCATGATAGGCCGCGGTGCTTCCTAACCTCCAAGCAGCTGTCATGTTGGAACCTGGAACTGCTTCATTACTACATGTGTACGCGATACACCACGTATCTCAGTTGTACGGATGCTTGCTGCTTCCACTGTGTCCTCACTGTGCTGCCTGCACCCGTGCACAACCTAACGGTACTGGTACGCCCCGACAACCTTAACGCACGTGTCGCGGAAGACCGTACACCCTCAGTCTGCCTCAACAGTTTAACTCTTCAACATCATCCTCAACACCCATTCCTTCTGCAGAGGTGTGTTAAGGAGAAGAGACATGCAAACGCCGCACCAGCCGCCACCAGCGCTCCACTTTCTACGCCATTGCCCACAACTTTTACCCTTAGCAACCACACACGGTACGCCACACCCAAGGCGCCCTGCTCCATACTGCCTCACACCCATCCCCCATCCAAGCCCCACCAGCCAGCCGGTGGCCAAGCGCCGAGCCTTTCGCAGCTCCCCGTACGCCTGCCTCCGCTCCCCGCCAGCCATCCTTCGGCCAAGGCATGCTTACACGCGACCACCCCAGGCTCACTTCCCCGCGCGCCTGCCGCCGTGGAACTGCCCGCCGCCGCCGTGGCCCTCCGTCTCCCGGCCGTGCTCCGTGCGGCCGCCCTCCATCGCCCCCAGGTCCTCGAACTCCTGCTGCACACGCTGCGCCTCGCCCTGCATTTGTGTCATTTGGGGGTCATATTATGTTCATTTTGCGCTACCGGTGCACCCCAGGTGGTGTGACCACCGATCCTTTACTGGTCCCGACCACACCTAAAGGGAATGTACGTCGCGCGTCGCGCTGCACAGCCACAAGGAAACACCCAACCTGGGACAGGGTAGAGCAGTGGTACACTATGGCGTGCAGTCCAGTTGAAGCATATCTGGTTGCGAAGTCACTGATAGCAGACCACCACCGTAGCAGCATCGCACCTGCGCCGCCGCCTCCCTCATCATGGGCAGGGAGCCCTCAGCGCTGTTGGGCGGCGCGTTAGCGGCCGCGCCCATCTGGTTGGTCACCTAGACAGCAGGGGGACAGCGAGTGAAACACAAACAAGGATGGTGTTGCAAAATGGTATGACCAGGGTGCTGTCGGACGGCGCGTTGGCGGCCGCGCCCTTCTGGTTAGTCACCTAGACAGCAGGGGGACAGAGAGAGGTAACACGATTACTCGTACAGCCAGTCATTGCGCAGAAGCTGCTCGTTTATTACTTGAATTAATCAACAAGATCTAGCATGGGTTGAAAACTCAAGCTGCACTACACACAGCGGCGCACGGGGGTGACGGGTGACGGGTAGGTTATTAGGCGTTGGGACAGAGGGACAGCTCCACTGGTGACGCGGTGGGCCGGTGGCTGTTACAAGCATGGCGGGGACGACAACTGCACACGTGTGACGGCTTTCCGTGCCAGTCTGGCTACACATTAAGTACAGCAGCTGCATTACGGTACGTGCTTGGTACTGACTAAGTGTGATACAGGCTGGACAGGCAGCGGTCCGAGTCAATCCTAACGGAACCCCGTGCCACGATGCAAGCAAGAAGCAACCCACCTTGAGCCTCTCCGTGTTGCTCAGCTGCCGCGCGAAAGGTAGGTAGGTGAGGCAGGGGAACGGGGACGGCAGCTGTCAGTTTACCGGTAAGAAAGTGCACGTCTCCATACCAGGGTGGGTCCCCTGCATTGTAGTAGACAGCACATGGCTCTTGGCGCGCGGTATACGTTATGATGCCTGCTGTGTGTGGTACGGTCAGGGGATGCAGACAGTCGTGCGCGCGTATCAACCTGCTGGCCGTACAGCGTCCGGTCGTACTGCAAGAGAAGCATTCAACAGGCTGCCTGTTTCCTGTCCTGCTGGCACGTCACACGTGGCGATTCGACATTTATGATCCAATTATCGCCAAAGCATACAGCTTCGCCTGCGGTGCCGAAACGTACGCTGCCGCTATGCAGGACTGTTGCAGGTGCCGCGGGGCGTCGTGCTCCCATCCCCCTGGTCGTCCCGTCCTTGACCCACCTCGTCAAAGTCCTTGCCGAACAGCTTCTGTGTGCATTAACACACACAGGGTACACGGGCAAGGGGCAGAGGGACCAGGAGTATCAGCTGTCAGGTATTTTTACCTGTAGCCAACGGCACTCGCATGCAGACCGCGCCAAATGGTACGGCGAGGCGACAAAGCAAGCAACGAAGGGGGGCGGAAGCGGTAGGCCGATCACAGGCCTGTTATGCTCGCGGGCTTGCGACTATGATTTTGCGTGTCACGATGTAGTGTAACTGCTGTACGTCCCTAGCTGTGGGAATGGGGGCAGGCCCGGGCACAGGGGCCGGCCACAGCAAGCCCGGGTGACAAGGCAGACCCACGGGTCGCTCAGCCCCGAGCGGCGACAGTCCCGAAACGAACTCCACATCGCCAGTCGGCTGCCCCGTAAGGCGCGCCCATTGCGATAGCATTGCAATAGCATTGCAAAATAGCAGCAATGTGCCATGACGCTACGCTCAAAGCAAGCAGCGAAATGGGGACCAGCGCCGCTTCACGCGAGGAAAGGCCCTCACCCGCGCTGCTGCGTTGCGCTCCTCCTGGCCCGCCGCCAGCGCCTGGTACTCATCCTGCTCCATCATTGTAGCCATCTTGCTCGGTGCGTTTGTCAGTTTCTGACAATGCCAATGTGCGAAGCGCTCGAAGTGCGCAAATGTGTGGTTGCGGTCAAGCACGCAATTGCGGACACTGTTAGATTAGTGCGAATAGTGGCTAGCTGACAAGCAAGCACGTATCGTATCGCAGCAGGCGCTAGGGCACGTTGCGTCATCGTTGCCAGCAGGGCCCCATGCGACACATGCCATGCCCTAGACCAGGGGAGCGCTCCTGTTCCGGAGCTTACCCGTTTACCATAACCGCCGTGGAAGTGCCAACCTGCTCCTTTTTTTGGCACTTCGTGTTACACTCCAGGTAGTACGTGGCACACGGTCATTACGGTACTGGTCCCGACAACACGCACACATCAGGGAGTCTTGTCATCTAGCGTTGTGTCGCTGCTGTACTCCTGCCCGCTCCCTTCCCTGCCTGCTGCTGCCGGCCATCCGCACGCCCCATGCTCTACACCGGTGTCACCATCGCCTCATCCCTGGTGGTTGATACCCTCCCGCAGCTCGTTGGCAGTGGTCTAGACTGAAATCCCAGAACTGATCACCGACCTTCTGGCCATGCCAGGACAGGCAAGCGGGCCACGTGGTGAATCGCACGTGCACCGCGGTAGCTGCCCTGACGTGGACAGCATTACGGCGCCCGCCGTGCAACACTATCCCACAACAGGGCAAACACCAGGGGCAAGAACGGAAGGAGGGCAACGCCGCTCCCGCCAACGCCCCTGCCCCAAACCTATTCGCGACGCCGTTGCGGACGCGGTCTTGCCCCCGCCCGCTCACGGACCACAAGCCCACCCAGCCGGTGCCGCTGGGAGTGCTGCCACGTGCCCCAAGCCCGGCGGCCCCTGCCCACCAGCACCTACAGCATGACGCCATAACTCCTGTCTACCAACCTGCCCACCGGCGCCCACCACCTGCCCACCATACCCCTGTCTACCAACCTCCTTGCACCTCCTTGCAGCACCTCCCTGTCCCTGTCCCACCCTGTTCAGTGCCCCATTTGACGCTTGCACAACATTCTCCAAAACGGGATACTGGTTGTCCTTCATCCATTATCCTTATCCACAACAAACGTCAGATGCATAACGTCCAAGCGAGTCCCACCCGACTCCAGTGGCTGATGCAGCGCCTGGCGCCACCATCACCAGCAGGGTCAAGGTCCGACCACGGTGCTACCCCACGCACCAACCCACCGCCGCGCTATCTCAGCGCCCTATCACTGCTGCCGGTCCACACCTACAGACCCACTTGCCTCCAATGCAATGCACGGCAGCACCACCGCACAACACTCCCAATCCGCTACCGCAGCGCTCCGCTTGACGGCGCCTCATACACTAGGGGCGCCAGCGGCCCCGCGCCGTACGACTTGGCCACCTGCTCGGCGGGCGGCGTGCCGTACAGCGTCGTACGCTGCCGCGGCTGGCGGCCCGCAGCACGGATGACGGCCTCCATGGCGGGCGGGGGCAGCTCCTGGCCGTACGACGCACCTGAAGGCGCGGGTATCATCGGTATGGGTGATGTTGAAGCTCGCGTGGGCGGAGCGAAGCGGCAGGGGTGTGTATGCCATCCCTTGGCTGACCTGCTCTTGGCTTTGTGCTCTCCTGATTGGCCGTGAGCCGGCTCTCACGCCCCTACTTGTGGTGTATGCCCATGTTATCTGCTCCTGCTTAACGCCGATCCCCGGGACAACCTCGCAGCCCTCGCACAGCAGGGCAGCAGCCCCAGAACAAAATATGCAGCCGGCGTAGCTTGCTAGGCCCTTCGGGTGGGTACGGGAGCACACCGGTGATAATGAGCCACTTCTAAGGCACTGCATTACCGTCACATGTACCTCAAAGCTGCTGCTTACGTACGCCCACCTGCTTCCCGGGCGATGCTGGAATTAGTACTGGACCCGCCCACTCACGGTGTTACACGTCTGCTACGTTTCATTATGCGCTACACTGTACTCGGATACGCCCACCTGCTGCCCGGGTGATGCTCTCATTCATTATGGAGCCGCCCATGTCGTTGCACCCGGCCGCCAGCAGCGCACCCGCCTGCTGCGGGCCCATCTTGACCCACGAGGCCTGAGAGGACAGAGGATGCGATAAAATCAATCAGCCTCTGCACATACGGTCTGTTGCAGCCAATGCCTGGCGAATGCCTGGCGAATGCAGAAGGTCTGGGGACGGGGAGCAAGATGATTGCATACACGCGCTCACTAACACACCCGCTCCCCGAACTCCGGTGGTACTTCGGAATATCGGACATGCGGTCGCACCGCCAAGGCGTGCAGCACCAACAGCGGTAGCCAACACACGCCCCCTTAATACACATGCGCCTGCTAATACACATGCACGCACCTGGATGTTGGTGACGTGCGGGTGTAGCGCCAGGCGGGCCACGGCGTGGAGCAGCACGCCCTCGTGCAGCGTGGGGCCACGGCGGGCGCGGCCCTGGGAACGTACGGGGAGGCCATTGGGGGGGGGGGGGGGGAGCCATTGACTGGTGTGCAGGTGCCGGGTGGATGTGGGTGCTGTCGTACCTGGGGCCCTTCACACAACCAGCGACGTGTGCGGTCTCGAACATCCATATGCAGGCTGGTTGATGCGTGCATCACTCCATCACTCCACATCACTCCACAAGCACGTTTGGCAGGGATCCCCCGCATTGCATGCAACACGCGAGCCTGCACACGCCTAACGGACATCCCATTCACACACCCTGCGCCCGCACCCCCACCTGCGGGTGCACCGGCGCCTCCATACGCACGAACGGCGTGCCAACAAGCTAACACACCACCTGCCATTAATACACACCAACTCAAAACACCCACCTGCAGGTACACCGGCGCCTCCATGTGCACGAACGGCAGGGGCACGAACTCCGTCAGCCCCACACCCCTGCTGCTGCTGCTGCCGCTGCTGCTTCTCCCCTCCCCTCCCTGCTGCTGCAGCTGCCGGCTCTCCGCCCGCTGCTGCAGCTCCCTCAGCGCCACCAGGTGTGCGGCCCAGGTGGAGGGGCCCTCCTCCACACTGCCGAACATGAGGGTGGAGGTGGTGCGCAGGCCCACGCGGTGCGCAGCTGACACCACCTGGGGGTGGGGTAACAGTTAATACACATGTTGCGGGGGTGTTCAACAATTGGGTGGAACACGGCAAACGGACCACATGTGTTGCGGCTGCCAACACGTGATTAGACTGCTTACCCTTTCAAGGTTTGGTCGGCCTCCCGCGCCACCGTACAACACACCTGCTAACACACGTATGCAGCAGCACAGCTAATACACAAGCCCACCTCCAGCCATGTGGCGGTGTCTATCTTGTCAGGGCACAGCACGGCCCGCACACCGTCGTGCAGCACCTCGGCCGCGGTGCCAGGCAGCGAGCCCAGGCCGGCACGCTCCAGGCGCTCCAGGTAGCTGTACCGCATGGGCAATATGAAGTGAAATAGGATGTGATAACGGGAAGTATAAACGTCGTTTAGGTGTCACCCTCCGCGCAATGATCAAAATTCGCATTCGCAGGGTTACGTTTACAGGTACGCTGACATGAAAGCACAATGGACTTGGTTATGTCGTGCTCACCGCTCGTAGCTGAGTCCCAGGCTGGTTGCCCCGTGGTGCACCTCCAGTGGCGAGAAGGCGTGCACGTGCATGGCGGGCGCCGCCTGCCGTACGGCCGACAGGATGCGTTCGTACGTACGGCCGTCGAAGTCGGGGTGGATGCCGCCCTGCATGCACACCTGGCAGGTGGGGAAGGGGAGGGAGGGGTGTCTGTCGTGAACGAGGTAATGGCACGTGGTGCAGCAGGACTGAGCTTTGGCTTCCCTCGTGCACGCACACCGTTGCGTTCGGAAGTGGGAGGGACCGGGTCAAGAGAAGGCACGAGTGGGTAACCGGTGCTGCTCCACTCTGCTCATACTCCTATCGAGCTGGCGCCCTTCCTTCACCCTAAAAATGTGACCACCTGACCCTCACCTCGTGCTCCGACTGCGCAGCCAGTGGAGCTGAAGCACCCCTCGTTCCGCCCTCCCTCTATTGCCTCCATGCATGGCCTTCCCTGTCACCCATATCCTCGGCCCCGCCCCCTCCGTCATTTCCTATGGTGCCGGCTAACCCACCTCCGTGGCCCCCCTGTCCCACGCCTCCGCCGCCCGCCTCGCAATCTCATCGTACGGCACGACGTACGGCGGGCCGCGCAGCGCCTCGGCCGCCTTGCCCTTGCTGAAGGCGCAGAAGGAGCACCTGGGTGGTGGTGGTGGTGGGGGGCATGTGTATTAGCAGCATGTGTGTGTGTTAGCGTACAGGATGCAGCATCGGCCGCCTTGCCCTTGCTCAAGGCGCGGAGGGAGTATCTCAGGTGGTGGTGGTGGTGGGGCATGTGTATTAGCAAGATGTGTGTTAGGGTGAGGGGAGTGGGGAGAGCAAGCAGCGCCCCGGCCGCCTTGCCTTTGCTGAAGGCGCGCAATTCGCACCTGGGTTAGTGGCGGTGGTGGTTGGTCATGACTATTAGCAACAAGTGTAGAAGGGTGTGGGGAATAAGGAGCGGGGGCTCGGCTGCCGTGGCCCTGCTAGCGGCGCGAAAGTACAGAAGCACGCGAGAGGCACGGCAGCGGGCTTGGGGTGTGTTCGTTTGACACGTGTCCTTGTGGCACGATACACGTGTGCGCTGACATGCACCGGTGCAAATGCCGGTGTGCACGGAGCTGCACGTGTAAGCGGTACGGTGGGCAGCCCCCCAAGCTGGCTGTGCCCCCAGCAGGACTGTTACACATACCCTAGCACCTGTGACTGCCAGCAGTGTCGCCTCCAGGCCTCCCTAAGCCTGTGTTGCTACACGCTCTGTAACCCGTGCACGGCATCCTACCACACACTAGCACCTGGGGCCGTTCAATCCTAGCACCCACCGCACCTTTCCAGAGCCCCATCCGCTCGTTGCGCAACCTTTCCGTCCCCTCCGCCGCTTACCCCGCAGCCTGCCTGCCCCCCACACGCGACCCACTTGTACGTGCACACGTTGGTGTAGTTGATGTTCCGGTTGACGACGTACGACACCGTGTCGCCGCACACCGTACGGCGCAGGCGGTCGGCGGCGCCCACCACCGCGGCGAAATCGGCGGCGCGGCAGCGAAGCAGCAGCTCTATGTCGGGCTGCTGCAGCGGCCGCCCGCCCTCCAGCACGCCGTCCAATAGCCTAGCACAAGGGAGGCATAGTATGGCATGTAAATGAGCAAGAACACCAATTGGTGGTGCAGATACTGGTATCACAGCACAGCAGCAGCCGTATTTATGATTGGGAAAGGCACACTCTTTCCAAGACAGATTTTCACCGCTTCACGCACATCAATTACCCTCCCGCCATCCTTGCCTCTGCACCTCTGCGCCACAGGCCGCGGCTCCCGGGCCCGAGAAAGACTCGCACGTCTATCAAGCAGCAGCTAATGATGTTATGTCAGCAGCTAACCCCCGCCATCCGCACCTCTGCACCACAGGCCGCGGCTCCCCCGGCGCCTCCACGCCCGCCACCGCGCCGTCAGCGCCCACTTCCACCCGCCAGCCGCCGCCGGGCCGCCGCCGTACGGACGCCGTACTCGGCAGGGGCGTGCTGCGCCGCCGCGCCTCTCCCTCCAGCTCGGCCGCCGCTCCTGCTGCTGCTCCTGCTGCTTCTGCTGCTGGTCCACTGTCTTGTGTGCACGACCCCAGTCCCTGCTGCAACCCATGCCCCTGCTGCCCTCCCTGCACTGCACACAGCGCTGCACCTTCATCCACCAGCCCCTCCCCATTCCCCTCCTCCTTCCCAACCCCATCCCCCCGGCCAGCCACCCACCCGCTGGCCCTCAGGAAGCCCTCCGAATCCGCCGCCCGCAGCACCGCCGCCCCCACGCTCTCCCGCCCACCACTGAAGTCAAGCCACGTCCCCGCCCCCGCCCCCGCCCCGGCCGCAGGCCCAGCCCTTACCCCCGCTGATTGCCGTTGCCTCCCTGCTGCCTCATCAGCCTCCCCAGCGCCTGCACCTGCCTCCCTCCCTCCACCCACGTCGGCATGACCTACACCAGCACCACCACCAGGACCCACGGCCGTGCCCCCATCCCCCGCCAGCCCCACCCAGGCGGGGTACAGGGGCAGGCGCGGCAGCAGCAGCCGCCCCGCCGCCGCCGTGGCCTGGGCCAGGGGCGCCAGGTGGGGCCAGGGGCGCTCGGGGTTGACGAAGTCGCGGGTGACGGGGGAGATGCCTCCTGCGGGGTTGGGCGTGGGGAGGTGTTTGGAGGTGTTTGGAGGTGCGGCACTGGAAACCAGGCGGCAGAGATGCCGCCTGCGTGCCCTATGCGTGCGAACAGGTGCGTGAGGGGCCAAATGCAAACGAACGAGGCATTCGGAGGTGTGTACGCCCCAACACGTTTCGTTGCACTCCAGAACCCTGCTTCGGCCCCGCAGGAACAAAGGACTGGTCCCGAAACGTGTGCGCACCCTTCCTCACCCCAGTCGTTGATCCCTGCGTCCAGCAGGGCCCTCCAGCTGGCTGCTTGCAGCGCCTCCGCCGCCGACTCCCCTGCCGAGCCGCCGCCCGCACCGCCGGGCCCGGCCGCAGGAGGCGTGAGGTTGGGAGGCGCCTGCACGCACAGGAGTACGCACATACAGGTAGGAAAGGGTGATGCGGTTATGCAGGAGCTTCCGAACCAGCCAGAATACTTTACGAATAAACTTATTTACAACTATTATTGAACTTTGTTTTGTAAAATATATTATACAAAATGGTAGAAATGTCTTTTGAATCTAACGTAGCGCCAGGCTCTGGGCAAAAAGCTACTGCACAACGCGACGAGGGGGCCCTACCCTCCCTGAAGATGGGCATGGTGTGACTGCGTGTGTACCCCACGCATCCGCACGCACGTATGTGTATCAATTACACACCTTCCAGTACCCTCACATTCGTCCGCCCCCACCTTTACCCGCCTGTGTGATGACGCTCGGCCCGGCATAGTACCTAACCACCTACCCATGCCACCACCATAGTTACCACCACCACATACAGCATGTCCCCCGGGCCTTACGCACCTGGATGTTGACATCCGGTCCCACCATGAGCCGCGCGGCCGCCACCGCCCACAGCAGCTCCTCCAGGGGGGGCTCGGGGGAGGCGGCCATGGGGGTGCCACCCTTGGCGCGGAAGTTTTGAAGAATGAGCTCCTGCGTGAAGGATAGGGGTAGAAAGTTAAGGCAGTATGAAACCAATATTTGAGTGTGTTAGCAAACAGGTATTAGGGTGTTGCTTCACAGGCCGCATGGGGTTGCCGCCTTTGGCGCGGACGTTCTGCAGGATGAGCTCCTGAAGGAAGAAGTAGGGACATCGGAAAGGATGTCAGATTGTAGCGCCTCTATCAAAACGCATAGACTTCAGGCTCATAGACTTCACTGGGCGTGGGCGCCCTCCCCTGGTGCGGCATTATTGCAGGACCAGCGTCGAACGGGAACAGGCAGTGTGGCTCGGGAAGCGAGTACGGCAAAGGTGCAGCGTGTTGTCGTACAGCAGTAGCAGGGCGTATGGTCTGCATGGGGGCAGCCCCGCCTCCCCTTCCTCGGCACGCACCTGTATGTGCCCGTACCGGCGGTGCAGGGTGGCTAGGCAGGCCAGGCCGTGCAGCACGTCATGCCGCGTGTCGCCCAGGCCCAGCAGCAGGCCTGGCCAGGTGGGGTGGGAGGTGGGAGGAGAGCAGAAGACACGTTGAGATAAGGACACACGCTGCGTGCATATGGGGCTGCACGCATGTGGGGCCTCAGAGCAACGTGCCGTACAACAACAAGAGGCGGGAGGTCAGGGGGGTGAGGGCAAGGGGAGGTGGGGTGGTCACTCGGCCAGGGAACGCTGTGAAGGCAAGTTGTAGGCGGGCGTGGCCGGAGGCAGGCCAGGCCCTGCACCGCAGGGCGCTGTGGCGGGGGTAGCGCCCTGGGCGTTGATGGAGGTGGTGGCTCGCCTGCTCAAGCAGCAGTGCAACCACACCCCATTCAAACAAAGTGTGTATGTGTTGGCACGTGCAGTTGTGCAGCAATGGCGGGCGGGTACGGCGGTATGAACCAGGCGGCGCCCACCTGATGTGTACGGCACCGCTGCCTCGCCCGCCGCCTCTATGGTTGCCAGCCGTACGGCGGGGTGCTTGTCGGGGCAGCCGGCGTGCGGCCCCCCGGGGGCCAGCAGCGCCTCGGAGGTGCTCTCCAGCATCAGACCCTGGCTCGCAGATACCTGGGGGTGGGAAATAAAGGCCTTATTCTGTGAACTCTAGATACCGTAAATGTGTTCTTGGGGCCGTATGGACAACAGCTGCCTGGCGGCGCCCTTGTCTGGCGGACACCTGGAGGCCCGAGGGGGACGTCAGGGCCAACAGTTCTGAGCGAAGCTGCAAGTCGCAACTAACCCACAGCTGGGATTCATGCTGCTAAGCAGTCCGTGTGCTCACCGCCTGGCAGGCAGAGGGACGCTTGGGGTCAGCTCACCTTCTTGGGCCGCAGTACGGGCCCCAGGCCCATGCCGCCCGCGTTGGTTGTGCGTAGGATTACTGTAACAGCGCTAGTATTTTCTCTGTCAACATTGTCCATGAACGCACCTTCTTGAGCCGCAGTATGTCCTCCGGACCCATGACGCCCGCGTTGATGTGCGGCAGCAGTCCCGTCTCGCGCAACACAGCCTGGGGGAGGAAGGGGAGGGCAAAGGGCCAGGGAAGAGACATCTCAGTCAATGCACCGCCGCTTTTGAGATAGGCTGGTCCAAAATGCACCGCCGCTGCCACCTGACGTTGCGGCGCAGCACGGCCCGGGGCAGGGAGGGGAGGTGGGGCCAGGCCTCAACCCAACGTCCTTCCTCCCACGGACAAACTAGAGCACGTGTCATCTTTGTAATTTATGATGCCCCAAATCGGTTGACAGGCAGCACACCCACCCGCGCTGCTGCCTCCACGTAGTCGAGCGTGCTGCCGTACCCCATGCCCGCCAGCGTCGCTCACCCAAGGCCCTCACCACGCCGACAAACTATTGCAGCAAGATTTTTACTATGGCTCAGATGATTCTGGACGTACAGCGTACAGCGTGTTAACAGGTCCGGGGTGTGTATTACCGAAGGCTCCTACTTACTCGTGTAGAGAAGGGTTGGGCTAGTATTTAGTCGGCCCAACTTGTGTTTCGGCAACACACCCACCCGCGCTGCTGACTCCACGTAGTCGAGGGTGCTGCGGTACCCCATGCCCGCCAGCTCCTCCGCCGCCTCCCGCCACCGCTCCTCGGGCTTATCCCCTAGGGTGAACAGCGCCTCGGAGCAGCCCTGGGCGGCGCCCAACCGACACACCTGCAACAATGTACAATGTATTCATAAGCTTCTGGAAAACAATGAGAGGTGTATGGCTTTAATGGCAAGGGACGGCATGGTCCCTAGGGTGAACGCCGCCTGAGAACAGCCCTGTGCGGCGCCCAGCCGGCAAACCTGGGTAGGAGGCATGCAACAGGTGCGTTTACACCCAATGCGCCCTTAACTGCTTCATCAAAGGCCGAGCAAGAGCGCTCAGCCATCCCTCGCCCATTCCGATCCCCACAGCTACAACTCCTTTCCACAGCTGCACGTGCTGGCGACACATGCGCGACAACCTACAGGAAGGCGAAGGGGTTGTGACCACCTCTCCCCTTGACACACCCAGGACTCCCCTGCGCCCACTTTCCCACCTGCAGCACCTCCTCAAGGGTCATGTAGGCCCTGCGGCCCGGCCGAGGGGGCTGCGCGAAGGTGCAGTAGGCACACGTGTCGCGACACAGCCGCGTGAGGGGCAGGAACACCTGGGCCGGGTGGGGGAAGGACGTGGGTGCACGTAAACGTGTCAGGGTGTGTCAGGTCGGGGAGGGGTGCAGTGCGCACACGTGTCGCGACACAGCCGCGTGAGGGGCAGGAACACCTGGGCCGGTGAGGTGGGGGCGGGGGGAACGGAGGGGGGGGCAAAGTAGTAGTCAGGGCGGGGGCGGGAGGGGGAGTGAGCAATTGGCGCAGGTGTCAGGGTGTGTCAAGACAGTGCAGGGGCTTAGAATTAATCGTAAGAGTGTGTGATTCCAATAACCAGTGGCAGTGTAGGTCCTGGCTGCCACGGTGACTGGGTCAGCTGGGAGACTAACCCACGGGCTGAACTGGAGACGCGTACGGCATTGCGCCTTGCGTCTTAGCGCTGGGCCTTTGTACTAGCCACAAGATTTGCGATAGCAATGTGTGGGCGAGAGGATCCCACCTTGGGTGAGAAGGTGACGACGGCAGAGTGGCGGGCGGAGTCCCGTACGGCAGCCGCGCGGGCCATGAGCTGGTCCAGGGGAGTCTCGAGCATCCAGCCGTACTGCTCCATTACTGCCGTACGAGAAGGCATGACGGTACCGTACGGCAGCTGCCAGGCACCGTCGTGGGCGGTTAGCGATGGAATAGAATGGGGGTGGGAGGGAGTGGACGGGGACGGGGTAGGGGCCATGTGTGGCGTGGGACTGGGGTCGGGAGCGTGGGGGCTGGCGGCGCGTGTGAGGGTGCGGAAGCGGGGGTGGTGGGCGGATGGGCAGGGGGATGTTGAAATGCATTTAGCGTGGGAGGAGGAGGAGTAGCTGCGGTGGTGGAGCTGCATGGAGGCGGGGGGAGGTCTAAGGGCCGTGGCTTGGGGGCAGGTTGGCAGGTTACTGCTGCAGGCACCCGCGCTGTTGGAGCTGGTACTACTCAAGCCTGCTGCAGGCTTGAATGTGCAACACCGTGGAACCATGGCTGTCGGTTGTTGTTGCAGGGGCGAGAGTGAGGGAGGTGAGGGTTATGGGCGCTTATGGGCGCTGGGCGGGGAGTACCAGCCCCCAGAGCGGTCGTTGGCGGTGGTTGGCGGTGGCAAGGCCTTTGCTGTGTTCGCTGGGCACGCGAGCTGGAGCTTGAACACCTGCGATTGTTTGTGGGCAAGTCTGATGCTCTGATGCCTGTTCGCTAGCATGGAAGGGCGAGGTCTGGCCTGACGTCGTGGCAAAATGCCGAACTGGTGCGAGGGAGGTGGCCCCTCCTCAACCGCCTCAATGCAGAGAGCTTTCCAAATGAGTAATATCAATTGTATTCTGCAGTTTTCATGCCTCTGGCTGGGCTCCCAGGCAACCGGAAGAATTGAAACGCGTACGATTTTGGCGCATGAAGGAGAAGGCTGTCTGTGGCTCCAACCCAACCAGCAATTGCATGTTACGTGTACCCTATACTGTTATATAGTAGTCACATATACGGGGACGTGATCTGGCTTGGTCAGCGTTGACGCGCGGAACACTCTTGACTTGCCCTACATAGCACCCGGGCGTAGGAATGCCTCCGAACACGGTTAGTAACTTTTGCCGCAAGGAGATTATATTGGAGTCCTTCTCGGAAAGGTGTCGACAGCGCTGACCTTAACTTCCCCCATGCTCCGCACTTCCTTCAGTCCTTCGGTCTTCACGACCCCCACTATTTCCTGGGGCGTGGCGAGATCTTGGGATGGATCAACGAGACCCTTGGGCTACGCTTGTCCAAGGTGGAGGATACCTGCAATGGCGCGGTGGCTTGCCAGCTCCTTGACGCGCTCCATCCAAACACTGTCCCCATGCAAAAAGTGGACTTCAACGCGCGCGATGAGTACCAGATGATTGCAAACTATAAGGTTCTGCAAGACGCGTTCAACAAGCTCAAAATTGACAAGGTGCGGTGGGGAGGTAGCACCACCTAACCGTCTGGGGTACACAGCGTGTGTCCTTGCCATGCCCATGGCAAGCGCATGCAAGCTTCAGTCTCCCCTGGTGCACACGTTATGTTGACGCATGTGTAGCGCGGATCAGCCACACTTCCAGTGTCACAGATCCTTTTGATGCACCGTGTCGATGCCACGTGTGCCTTCATGGTAGCTTACTAGGCTCCTGACCCTGCGACAACTATACCGGCTCTGACCTAGAAATTATTACTTGTTCTGTCGAACAGTACGTGGAGGTGAACCGCCTGGTCAAGGGCCGGCCACTGGACAACATGGAGTTCATGCAGGTGGGTCTTGGAGGAAGTCGGTGCTTGGTCAGACCTGGTCTTGCCAGCAGCACGCCTACCCGTCCGAGTCTCCTTCGCATGCACGAAGCCACGCACATGTCATTCCCTGGCACGCCCGTGCGCTCCATGACACGCACGCTTCAGCGCCACTGCCACAGTAAAATCTCCCTGCCCCGCACCGCGTGCACCCTGTACGTCTTCACATCAACACCCTCGCCCCCTTACGGCCCCGCTCCCTCCCTCCCTCCCTCCCTCCCTCCCTCTCGCCGCAGTGGTTCAAGGCCTACTGGGACCAGGTCACCGTCGGCCAGCCCATCGGCCCCTACGACGGCCCCTCCCGCCGTGCCGTGTGCAAGACGGGAGACATCAAGACGTCCGGCGGTGCGGCCGGCGGCGCCAAGGCCGTGGGCCGCTCCGTGCCCACCTCGTCTGCTGCACCCGTGCGCGCGGCCGCTGCCGCGCCTGCGGTGCGCGCCGCGCCCACCAACAGCGGTAGCAGGGCCATTGGCGGCGGCGCGGGGGACAGGGACCAGGTGGACAAGCTGGCGAACCAGCTGGAGGTGGGTTGGGGGGCGGGGGCGACACATGGACTGGGAGCACCGTTTGCGGCGGGGGCATGGTGGGGGAGGGGTGCTGTTAGCTACGCTTCGCACGTGCATCATGCACTTGGGCAGTGTCATAAGAGGGGTTGTGGCCATGTTGTCCATGTGCTGGTGGGGACAGGTCACGCGGGGGCTCGTGGCTCCGACCCAGATCATGGAATGATGACCCCAAAACCCCACCTGAACATGCCCGTCCCTGCCCCCTTCCTGCAGGACCTGCGGCTCAAGGCTGACGGCTTCGAGAAGGAGAAGGACTTCTACTACTCCAAGCTGCGGGACGTGGAGCTGCTGTGCCAGACGCCCGTCATCACCGAGCTACCCATCATGAAGCGCGTGCAGGTGGGGCAGGGGTTGGCGTGGGTGGGGGGTCGCGTGCAAGGCGCGGGTGTGCATGCTTTACCCGCCGCCATGCTTGTCCTACCCATGGACCCACCAGGGATCTGGGACTTGGCACCCCTTTTTATTGCTTCCCACTCTTTCCCCCAACCTGAGATCCTGCGTAATGCCATCAGCGAGGACGACATTCCCACTCTTTTGCCTGTGCCTTTCTTACACGTGATCATCCTTGTTGCCCCGTCCGTATCCCAACCTGCAGGAGATCCTGTACGCCGCCACCGCCGAGGACGGCAGCCGCATCATGCGCGAGGCGCAGGTGGAGTTCGCGGGGCGGGAGTACACGGAGGAGGAGCTGGCGGCCGAGTGAAAGGAAACAGTGGGCGGACCAGTGAAAGGGAAAGCGGGCGGCCGAGTGAAGGGGACAGCGGGCGCATGAGGGAGGCGTGTGTCAGGGGACGTGAGGCTCGGCCTAGCGGCGAGCGACAGGGGCTACTGGATGGGGGCTGGCGGCGGAGTGAAGGGGACAGGGAGGGGAGGGTGGGGTGAGGGAGGTGCGCGATGCCGTTGGGCTGCCCAGGGGTGTGGTAGGGGCTGCAAGGACGGGAGTACTAAGGCCATCCCCTGGTTGAGGTAGCATTTGGACGGTCATCGTCTTCTACTCTTGAAGGGTGGCAGGGCTGACTGTGGAGTGCGTTTGCGCTAGCCCTAGCTTTGCTGGTATGAAGCCAACAAAAGCCGCGTGATGAATGTCAGGGGCGGTGAGCTGTCTTGACGCCGCCGTCACAATGAACACGTGTCTGGGTACTTGCACGGAAGTGCATCATAATGGAGTGCGTAATCAAGTGCAGCATCAATGGTTCGTGACTGGCCCGGACTGGGCCACGTGGTTTGACATGACATGCAGAGAGTAGTGCGTCCGCGCGCGTTATGCAACACGCTGTGCGAATGCGTGCGGTGGAGACCAGAGTCTTCCGGCGCTGCATCACCGATGCCTATTAACGGCTAGTAGAGGGCGTGACACTTTGCGCGCACGCTGCTCAGTGCTTTTAACATACGAATGCAAAAGCAACTGATGTGACCACAGGGTTCGTTTTGGGCCTTCCCAGCCACCTTCGCCCTGTAGCCATGGCGCTGGAGCGTTGCTGCTTATACGCTGGGTGATCTGGTTTCCGTGAAAGCAATGACAAAGCCAGTGCAACGCCGGTACCCACCAAGCTGTATGATGCAGCGCGCCTATGCTGGCGCTTGACACACGGGTAGCACCCGGCCATGTCTCGCAGCTTCCATGTGCGCTTCCGCCATGCCTCATTGCCATGCCTGTTTCAGTCCAGTTGATCTTCTCAAATGCTGAAACTTCAATCTTAACGCTATCAGGGTCAGGTTCATGCTCAACACCATGCACGCGGTGCACGTGCCACCGTTCCTCTCCTACCCCGTCTTTGTGCGCATGGGGCCACGCGACACCCTCATGACCGGCCAGCCCACCTCCCAGCCCACCTCACCACCTGGGTGCTTCCTCAGTCCCCTGCCCTACCAACATGATCGCAACAGCTCAGCGGCGGACCACCTACACCAATTCCCCAGATAACCAGGTACCGCCATTGCGAGGCCCACAGCTACCCGAAACCGACCCGTCAAATGCTCCCAGACTACCGGTGGTCACTCCTTAGCCGCCCAACTGCAGTACAGTTGCCAAGCCCCCTTAGGATCCCTCGCAGTGACACACCGCACACAACCAACTAGGCCGGCAACCGTCGCTCATGCGTGCCTAGCGCGCCACACGCTCAGAATGCTCGCTATGCCAGACCCCCCGTCACCTCCCGACAGCTATGCGCACCTCTCGGATGCAGTTTCGCTTCATTCATTCATTTGCTAAGTAGTAACCGCGTGCAGCATGGGCACAGTCAAGCGTGAATGCAGGGCGCCCTGACAGCCAGTTAGGCGCAGTCCGTTGATAGTCATGCATACATCTCCATCATCCACCAACACCTCCATATCAGTCTACCTATCAGTCTCCTTTCCAGTCTGAGAGTGCCTGGACTCCTGCACTTATGTTATGTGACCAGCGGTGTCGTCGCTTCGTTAGGGCCGCGGCACCGCGAGCAGGGTTGGCGGGATGGCCATGCCACACGACACCACGATCTCTGCGAGGGCAGGTGGGAATATGCACAACAGCAGCAACAAATCAGCATGGGGAGCCGGGAGGGGCACCAGTGCAGTAACGAGCCGGCTTACCGGTCGCTAACGGTATCTGGATCCACCTCTACCGCACGGACAGCACCATGCAAATGGCCTGCCAGGTGATTGCTCCAAGCACATAGCCGCGATCCTACTCCCCAGAGCCTCAGTCATTTCCCCCGAACTACCCTGTCCTCCCATGCGGACAGGTTTTGTGGAGGTTATTCCCCGGACCGTCAGCACCGCAACCCCGCCCCTTGCCCGGCCCGGCCCCCACTTACCCCACCCCGACTCACCCAGTCCCTCCCGCACGGACAGGTTGGTGTATGTGATCTCCTTGTCCTCCATGAGGAACACGTCGCCCACGTACACGTGGTTGGTGGGCACGTACACGATGTTGAGGTGCAGGTCCTGGCTGCCGGTCTGCAAGGGGGCAGGGAAAATGCAGGAATGGGTACTCGACTCCACGACTCCCATCTCAACATACTGCGCCGTCCGCACCTACCCCTGTCGGACCCCATCTTGGCGTGTAAGTACCGCCCTATGAAAATACATCCACGTTGCGCGCAGACCCTATTCCATATGGTAACCTTTGCCAGCGTATGCCTGCTTCACGGTCCGCCCAGCACTGTCCCCCCAGTACGGTCCACCCCGCAGGCAATGACAGTCTGGGTGCGTTGGTGACCCGGCTGCAGCACCGTCCGCCCTGCGATGCATGCCAGCGCGAATCCCCGTTGCGCCCCCACGGGCCCCCACGCCCCTCATACCGCAGTACCCGCCGTACCGCTCAGCCGCCAATGCTGCACAACCTCCTGTGACCCATTGATCCCACCTGCAGCACCGTCTTCCCTGTGATGCCCCGTGCGAAGTCCAGCACGTTTTCTCTTGTCCGCCCCAAGATGCCCCGCCCCATAGTGACAGAGCTACAGCACGGTCCTGTCCACGACGAAAGCTACTGAGGCGATACCGGTTAGCGCCCGGCCCCAAGCCCCCGGTACCTTGCGGCCCAAGTACCCTGTATACCCCACCTGCAGCACCGTCCGCCCGATGATGGATGCCAGCGCGTACACCTGTTTCCGCTCCACGCCCCTCATATGGTGTTACTCCCGTACCGCTCAGCCCCAATGGCCGCGTAAGCCCCACACACCCCGCATTCCCTGACGCCTTACACGGTTTCTCGCGTTCTGCGCGTACCCCACCTGCAGCACGGTCCGCCCCGTAATGAATGCCAGCGCGTACTCCCCTTTCCGTGGGTGGCGGATGATGACGCACTCCTGGAAGGCGCGGGCAGCCTCACTCTCGGGGTTGAGCGCGGCGCTAACCTGCGAGGGCGACGGGAAGGTGGCGGTTACGGTTGCGCTTATTGGCAGTCCATTTTACAGTTACAGTATCGCTGTACAAAACACGGGCGCCTGCATGGAACAGATGGAGGTGTGTATAATGTACAGTGTTGTAAACGCACCTGCTTTGACGCGCTGTACACGTGCTTAATGAGCGGCAACCGTTTGATCATCCACTCGCCGATGCCCAGCAGCGCAGAGCCCAGCCACGAGGAGAAGAACACGCCTGCGGGGTGAGAGAGGAGGGACGCATGCCGTGGGGTGATGCAAAAGGCAGGGCTTTTATGCAGCATGTTGGACCCGCACGGAGGGTAAGCATATGCGACTCGGCATCAGTGACAGCATCGGGGCACGATCGGCTGGAGGGATCCCAGGGTTTCCCTGGGTTGCACCGAGGCGTGCCGGTCGCCTAACACCAGACGCCACTGCTGGCTGCTGCTGCTGCTGCTGCTGCCTGGCACGGATGCCAACAAGCGAAACCGGGAGCAGCGGCCGTTGGGGCACCAGCACCTCCTGTGTTTTCCTGGTTGGTCTGTGCTCGAACGCAAACGCCACACGCGCGGCAGGGCGCGGCAGGGCCCTACAGAGGCCTCTGCCCCGGCTGCAGCACAAGGCCGGGTGCTGCCGCCGCCGCCGCCGCCGCAGCCGCCCCCGCCCCCATCCTCCTGTCCTTCGTGCCGCTGCCGACCGTGCTGATGAGTTCCTGCCCCAACATGGCATGAGGGCACTTGTCCTCCGGCTCGCTGTTGACTCAACCCCTGCGGCTGCTGCCGCTGTTCGCGCTGCCGCCGACCCTGCCGCCGGAGCCTCTTTGTGCAAGGCTTGGGCCACCTGCCCGCTGTTGACCCCGCCCCGTTGGTCCTGCTGCTGCCACTGCTGCTGCCGACCCTGCCGCTGTAGCCCAGCTCCGACGCTGCTTACCCAGCCGATGATCCATACGGTAGGGTTGCAAGGGCCGCCCAGGCACGTGGGCGCGCACAGCACCGCCAGCGCAACGCCGTACCGCTGCCGCCATGGACAACCAAGTACTGCTGGTCCAGCAGCAGCTGGCGACCCCAGGCAGGACCCCGCAGCTCCGGGCCTGCCAGGGTTGACCCGAGCTGCTCCATGCAGGCGCTTCGGGCTGCTGCGTCGACGGGCTCAGGCCGGCGCGCGCGTGCGCTGGGGGGCACTTGTGCCAGCCAGAGCCCGGCGCTTGTTGGCGTTGGGGCGGCAGCAAGGCAGCGCTGGCAGGGCCACGCTCCGAACAGCTGGTGCTGCTGCACCAGTACAGCAAGGTGTTGCTGCTGCTGCTGCACAGCGGCAGCGTGCCGCTGCTCCAGCGGAAGACTAGATCCTTCTGACCCACGCTCAGGGTCAAGGTTCGGTCTGAGCCCCACGGCCCTGGAGCAACTCCGACCCCCTGGGCGTCGGACTGTGCTCGCTCCCGATCGGAAAGCTCCGTCCCCTGTCCCCGACGCCTGAGCAGATGCTCCTTCGGGAATAAACCCAAAGAGCCCCGCTCCGGGTCTTCAACCTGCTGCTGTATTCGTGGTAGGCCCTAACGGCCTTTCGCCTGTACGGCTGTCCCTCCCTGGGAGCACCAACACCCAGCCCTGGTGAAGGTACTCACCGACAATGAAGATGAAGGCCATTGACGTCACGAAGCCAAGTCCAACGACGCGGATGCCGAAGAGTTTGTCATAGATGGGCTGGGTGTGGAAAGGCGGCGTGAGAGTGGGTAGCGGGAGCGTTCAGGGCAGTCCTAGGTGCAACCCTTACGAGTCAGCAGGCGGCATACTGCTGATGTAATGTATCAAGGTGTGCAGAGATAATGCGCAGCAACCATAAATGCCATCCGTTTGAAGTAGGGCAGCTGTGCCACGTGCCCCAATGCAGGGGTGGGGCCCCCCACGCCCATCCCCACACGTGGTCATAACCCTTGGCACTCACGGAGAAGAAGTGGTCGAAGAAGGTGATGAACCACCATGTCACGTAGACCGTGACCGCAACTGGGAAGAGGATTGCACTGGAACGCGCAAAGTGTTGATGTTAGCCATCCGCGCCGCAAGAGGATCGAGAAGCCCGAGGCACTGGAGCGGCCCCACGCCAACTCACCATCCTACTGCAAATTTCCGCGACGCCCAGCTGTGTACAAGTGATGTCAAAGCCTGCAATCGGGACGGCGTGACACACAGCGCGCGAACTTAGGCGTGCTTGGCGTGCAACACCGCGCAGAGCACATACAGATCCAACAACCAAAAGCCTATGCGAGGACAATGTCAATCATAAAGCTATCTTGTGATTATTTTGACACCTTCCAGCGAAAAATGCAATAGCGTCTGTCCGCGCCAACGCGACTGCCGACCTGTTGCCCGCTGCGGTTGCGGTTGTTGACCGCTGGCCGCTCTGGTCCTTTCTTCTCATCCAGTGGTCGTGATAAGGACGGCTGGCTCTCGACGTCATGAGCTCCAGCCATAATTCCACCGGAGTCTCTTCTTCTCTCCAGCCTCACTGATTGTCCTCAAATGCGGTTATATTATGGTAACGCAGAGTAAGAGCAAGAAGTCCGGCCTGTAAGTATCAATAGTAGTATGGGCACGTCCGCAAAACGCAGCTGGCTGCAGCCAAGGCACCTCGCAGTGTAAGCGCTGCTATCAGGGTTAGTATAAGAGTTATAATACGTATTAGATTGCAAGTGCGCTGCGTGTCTCTCTCTCTCCCTCTCTCTATTGCGCCGGGTACGCCGCTGCTCCGGAACCACTTGACACCACAGCCGGGGGGTCACAGCGCCTGCCCTGTTAGGGGAGCAGGGACAGTCCCCTACCCCGACGCCTCGCTGTCGCTGCTGCTCCCATACGCCCCCAGCAGGCCCAACCCCAGCCGGGTCACTGCGCCTGCCCCGTTAAACAGCGCCTGCCCAGGGGCCTGCGCCTGCCCCGCCCTGCACAGCATCGTTTGTGCGGCGAAAGACAATTGTACCACTGGCAAAACTTCATCAGCATCAAGTGCTTTGGTCATCTTCAGAACCTGGAGTGGCCATGCGGCACGCAAACGCCCGACAAGCTCCAGGTGTGGGCTCCGGTTGACAGTTGTGCCTCACCTGCTCTGCGCCTTATGCCGGCGCCCAGTTCCCCGGCGAGCCCCCTAATGAACACAGTAACCTACACAGATCCTGGTAGCCTACTACATTTAAGACGTGTGTGCCGTATCCTTTTGCCAAGTTGTCATCAGAAAATCAACCCCACCGCGCCAACCACGTCCACGCCCTTTCAGGCCCACGTGTAAGCAGACAGAGCGGAGTGCAGTAGGGGAGCTATGTGCCCCGGTCCAACCGTTAGACCAAGCCCAACTGACAAGATGTTATTCGTTCCTCAACCGCTCTCAGAATTACTCGGCTGGCACACCCACGACGAGCCTGCCGTACGCGGGCGTGCAACACAGGTCTGGTGAGACTGACACATGGCATTGCCAATCATGCCGTTCCTGTCCCTGCTCCGTCCCTTTCCTCACAGTTGGGGTACGGCCAGAGCGCTATACCTACGGTGGCCGCTCAGGTTCCCACCCCACGTCAAGGAAAGCAGCAACCAAGCCTGCTGCTTAAACCATTCGGACACTGACGCTGCAAGGTACACGGGCGCAAGGCTTCCACACAGCAATATGCCACACAGACTCGTCTGTCATCATGCGTCAGGCCAACCGCGCGCCGCAGCCCCGAAACCCGGGCATGGACGTCCAGGGGCCTAGGGCCGTGGGGTTCCGAACCCTGCGGAATGGCCACGCCGCATAGCACCACAACACAACCACGCGGGTTGGCCACAGGTGCAACGCGCATAAACCCCACACCAGACACCACTCCGTTGAACGTCCAACCTGCCCCCGCCAAACCTGCCCTGCAACAGAGAGCCCCGCTCAAGCCTCTCCAGCCGCCGCTTCCCTGCCGCACACTTGCGCTAATCAGGCCATGTTACCCTTGACTCCTACATGCTCCCATATGCACCACTCCCACACGCTGCACACCACCCCCTACCCCGACGCCTCGCTGTCGCTGCTGCTCCCGTACGCCCCCAGCAGCCCCAACCCCAGCGCGCCCCCACTCCCCCCCGCCTCCCCGTCCACTTTCGCCTTCTTGCCCCCCTCCCCGTTCCCGTCCGCTCCTTCCCCCTCCGCCGGCCGCTTTCCCCCTGCTGCCCCAGCCGGCCCCTGCTGCCCGCTCCCCCCTGCTGCCGCCTCCGCCGCCTTAGGCTTGGGCTTGACGATCACCTTCACCGCCGGCTTGGCAGCTGCCGCCGCCGCCGGCCCAGGCCCCGGCCTGCTCCCCGCCGCCCCCTGCTGCCCCTGCCCCCCTGGCCCCGCTTGTAGCTCCTCCAGCCCCGCTAACCGCCCTGCCGCCGCCGCTGCCGCCGGCCCCGGCCCCGCCGAGCCAGCCCGGCCGTCGCTGGGGCCTGCCGCCGCCCGGGAAGCCCCCGCCGCCGCCGCCGCCCGGGGCGCGCCCGCCGCCGCCGCCGCCACCGGCCCGTCGTCGTCCTCCTCGCTGTCCGACAGGCGCTTGGTGACCGCCTGCGGGGGAGCATGGCAGGGGAATGCCTGTGAGCCGTGCAACCAACCCCACCCGGACCAGCCCGTGCCCGCAGGTTACAGAAGTCCGCCGTCAAGGGTGCTGGTACTTACTGTTGCGTCCGCAGCCCCCGCCTCACCCCCGTCCCAGTAACCCTCCCCCCTCCCTTCCCCTCACGCTTTCTGATTTCCGTTCCTGCTACATGCCGCTCTGCGGGTACCCCTCCCCCGCCACCCCAAACCCCTCACCCACCACCGCCACCGGCCATCCCCCGCCAACCCCCACCCCCACCTGCGCCCGCAGCTGGTAGAACTCGGCCGCGTCCACCGCGTCGTCGTCGTCCAGCTGCTGCTGCTGGGCAGCTGCCTGCAGCGCCGCGAGCGCCTGCTCCGTGGTCACGCGCGCGTGCTGCGCCTTGAGCGCCTTCATCTCGTCCAGCGCGGCCATGATATCCATCTCGCGCTTGGAGTCCAGCGTCCTGTTTTCCAAAGCCTTCATTGCATTTCCCATCTCCTCCTGCTCGCGCTTCTGTATGACCTCCGCTTTCGTCGCTTCCTCGTCGCGCCATGGCTCGTAATTTCGCGTCGCGCCCTGCTCCATAATGTAGTCGGCGTTCTTTGGGTCCGTTTTCATGCAAAACTCCGCTGAGCATTTTTTGCAGCGGTAGTAGAAGCGGAAGACTTGGATGCCGAGGTAGTCCTCGCCGAGCACGTCCTCCTTGCGAGTGTTGAACTTTGTGCCCTTGTACATGAACGTCCCGCATGTCTTGCAGCGCACCGACATGGGCAACATCATGCGGACTTTCATGTCATTTGTCTGCGTGCGCTTGGCGCGCGGGAGCTTCGAGGGGTCGAAGTCCGGGGGGTAATACTTGTTGAGCACTGCGGGTGGGGGGAGGAGGGGGGAGAGGGGGGAAGGAAGGGTTTTTTTTGGGGTTGTTGAGGTGGTTTAATGAGGTTTCACATGATATGGGAAAGAGTATCAAGGGCTGCAAAAAGCGACCGGGGGGGTTACCAGGGGGGCGAGGGGGGAAGTGGGGGGAGAGAAAGGGGGAGGGCGGGTGTGTTGCGGGCATGTTGCAGGGTTGCCAAGGGCAAGTGAGAGCCCGAGGGCGGGGCAAGCAGGGTAAACAGAGGCAGGCCTTCAGTGTTGGGTAAGGGACACTTCAGGAGTAACCGGGGGCGCCTGTGGTGCTGGCAAGGAGAGGTGGAGCACCGTGAAAGGGGCAGGGTGGGGCGCAGTGGGATGGGGTGCGGGAGGGGATGCCGTCTGCGCATCCAGGGTATGAGAGGGTGGCTCAGGCTGGTCTAGCTAGACACATGGTAATACCCATGAGACAGGAATTTGTTGGCAGGTCAATGATATCGAGGGTGGGAAATAAACACGCAAACGACAGCGTCGAACAGGAGGGGCGTGCCTCAGGGTGGACCCGCATTCCCCCAAGTGCTGGGGGGCTGCAGCCAGCAGACAGCGCAGGGTGTGGTATGCAGTAATGGTTTAGCAGGTTTAGTTGGTGCCCCGGATGGGCACAAGGGTGATGTATTGCTTTGGCGGTAGGCCGAGTAGCAGAGGAGGGGCAGCTAGAGGCAACGGATGAGGCGGCATTGGCTAGCGCCTCGTTAGGTGGCCGCTGTGGATTAAGCTAGCCAAGGGCGTCCTGGCTTGCCCATTCGGCTGTACCATGCAAAGGGGCAAATTGACCATGCCCCGTTCACTTCAACATCAATCCACAATGGCGGAGGCTGGATGGTGCTGGGGCAGCCATGGGGGGGGGCACCCGCCGGCTGGCCGTGGCCTGCCGGTCCCCAGCGGGAAGCCAGCTTACTGTATCACATGCTACACCCGGCGTGATATTGTTATCAACGCACCTTTGCGCTCTCCCATTTTGTTGCAGTCCCACTAGAACTGCGTGCGGCGCCCCGTAGTCGATGCGATGCTAGGCAGCAACGCGCAGGCGCTCCGCCTTTTGGTTTAACAGCTATAGCGTATATGTGTGATTTAAGGTATTACAGTAAAAGGTTATTGAAGCGAATCTGGTCGATTTCGATACAGGGCGCGCAAAGTAATCCGCTAGGTAGTAAGGGGCCCGCACAGGCAACTGCGGCGGCCAACAGTGCAAGAGTGCACACTACAATCAGCGAGCTAGGGGGTTGGGATGGCTGAGGAGCGAGGGTGGGTCAGAGCCGGAGTACGACGGTCAATGGCAGGGGCCCAGCTCCCATGCATACCACCTCGCCCCAGATGGACATGGTAGGCACGCACGAGCCAGCGAAATGACAGTGAAGCCTTTGTTCTCTTGGGTAAGTGTAGGGCACCCCTTGGGCTTACCCACACGCAATTCTCCGGCTCAAGCCCAACTCCTCTCAGCACTGCACCCACTCCGCTGGCTGCGGCTGGGTCCAACGAGACCAAGGGGTAATTTGGGTCTCACCTCGTGGGTTAGTGTACTGGCGGGGCCCTGCAGCCGTTCAATGGCACCACGGTGTACCGGTATCTCGCACGCTACCACCCATCGAGGTACAGAAAAGAAACAGGTAGGGTGTACGACGCGTGGGGAGAAAGCGCGCGGCTGGGATCCATTTAGTGCCTGCTTGGAACCAGGGGGACCTGGGGGCACGCTTTCCTGCTTAGAAGTGGGCTTCCGGACGGTACGTGCACACCGTGGGCATCCAGCTTACAGCCGTAGAGCCCACAACCTTATTAAGCAGGTGTACGACAGGGGCGCCGGGAGAGTTGGATGTGCCGTCCGGCTCCTCCGGTGGACCCCTGGGGCCGGACCCCGAGTGGTGATCACCGTGTGGGCACATGCACCCTAACAACGCGGCAAAGACGCAGTGGTACCTTCCAAACCAAAACCATGCAGCGATATGGTACGTATACCGTAGTCTCCTGCACAACATACGAGGTGCAACTTGTATGCGGCAGAATGCGTCCACACATGCGGTCAGGCACACACGCACGCGTGGCAGTTGAGACCAGTTAATCAGTGTTGCACAATAAGGGTTCACCGGCAAGCAGGGGAGCCCTCGTGGTCTCAAGTGCAACGAGCCAACGACCCCCGTATGTACGAGCCAGATCTTAAGGTTTATCCAACCGTTGTGCCAAGAGCTGCCCTCAGGGACCGTGCCAACAGCTGCTACATGCCAAAGCCGTTCCTTTGCCGTCACTGGGCGCCGACACGCAGGGCCCCACAGTGCATTGCGTGGTTATGCGTATCATGACCAACTGCATCCACACACACACTAGCACGTCTTAGCCTCCGGTTTGCCGTTCCGCCTGCCCCAGGACCGCCAGCACTGCCAGAACAGAAGCCGCATGGAGCCACGTACAGCAGGGGGCAACGCAAAGTTTGGTCAGGTGTGGGGCATGTGCTGCGGGTCCTAAACGCTCAGGGCCCCAGCTGTACAACCATTTGGTATAACGGCAATTGTCGGCCTGAAGTGCCATTCAAATCACGTGGCAGGGTGTGTAAGGGCAAGGGGCCGCCTACTGCTGCAGCCACCAGCTGCATACGGTCGCCAATGTGAGCTTCAGACCTGTGACATGCTGGTGGTCCCCACAGGGAACAGGCAACGAATACAGCCGGCGAAAGCGTGGGGGCGGAGGCTGGCTGAGGGGAACTTGGTTGGGCAGAGGGTGGGACGATGGGCGCTGCTGTACCCTCAAAGCGCTCTGGCTTTCCCCGCACGACAGCATATATCAGGGCACTGCTCTAGTTATGTATGCACAGTTCGCGAAGGGTTTCAGCGCCTGATAGTGCACTGCATGCTCTTACCCCAGGTCCCCAGCGGGCCTGAATTGATGGTATCCAATTTGGTGTCTTGCGCTGCATGCGTGTGTCTTCAGTCGGGTTGGTATGCTCGCGGTCGTTGTTTTGAGAGACAGCGTGGCAGTCCGGTCGGCCCGTACGCTCATGCAGGGACAGCACGTCGGGTCCAGCAACAGCGGAAGGGCTGCACAGAGGCAGCAACAATTCAAAATATATAAACTTGAATCCTTTTCTCATACGGAATTGCGCGCGGTTGTTTTGTCACGAAAGAGGCTATAGCTGAGAACGGCGCTACCATGGCGTCTCGCGCTTGCCTAGCACTTGCAGTCCTAGCTAGTGTTGTTTGCGGTGCCCTTGCTGGTGAGGAGATCAAATTATGGCTGGCGTCGACTGAGGCTTTATGGGTCCCGGACTGCTGACCAAGTCGCTGGCGATCTGTGCTTTTGCAGCGGGCAAGGCCGAGCCTCGCGCTCATCCGTTAACAAACCTACCCCCAGCTGGCGATATTACGACTGCTCACTTCTTCCCAGAGGGTTCTGGGAAGGTCTTCACGGCAGGGCAGCCGGTGAGTAGACGCAACTGGTCGACATGTCGGGAAGCGTGGCGCTGACCCGTTACCTATGACACATACGCGATCTATCCGCCATGTTCCTGTATGTAGGCCAAGGTTGTCCTGGGCATTCGCAATGACGCCTCTGAGAAGTACAACATTAGCGCGATCATGGGCAGCCTGAACAACGCCCAGGACTTCCGGGCGTACTACCTGAACTTTACTCAGCAGGTACGAAGCAGAATGCAGGAGCTAGGGTGCTTGGGGCGTTCCATCCAAGGTTTGGGTTGCCCTTGAGGGCCCCCGTCCCTGAGGGGCACCGGGAGCTGCGGGTCCTCTGCATGCACTCGGCATATTTGAGTACAAGCACCCCAGGCCTTTGTGCAGCTGCACTAGAGCTATACCGTGTCCTGAGGCTTATTGCCAGGTCCATTCCAGAAGAACACATGTACTTGGCTCGAGGCGGGGTTCAAGCGGGTTCCTGACCTTGCCATGCAGTTCCATTGTTTGTGGCGTAGTATCCTGGCAAGCCCACCGCTGAGCCCAAATTCGGCTTCGGCTCCATTCTCACCTTCCCGCAGCTCTACTTCAAGGTCGTTGAGCCCAGCAAGGAGCTGTCGGTGGAGTACACGCTCACGACCCCCAAGGAGCTGCCCCCCAACGACTACCAGGTGGCCCTGACCGTGTTCTACGAGGCCGCCGATGGCTTCAAGAGCACGACCTTCTTCAACGAGACGATCACCGTCGTGGAGAAGAAGCAGCTGGTGGACACTGGGCTGCTCTGGCTGTACATGATGATGGTCGGCATCGTGGGTGTTGCCGGTGAGTGCCCGGGGGCAGCGAAAGGGGCACACGGTTAGGACCAAGGGTGACGGGGGCACATTGGCCAGTCTAAACGAAAGGACCGGATACCAAAAGTGACGGGGGCATGTACAGGTGTTCAGCTCAAGGTATTACGGAATGACTGGCGGCAAAATACCTAGGGGGCAGCAGTGTGCCTACATACCGTGGTTGTGCAGCTGCGAGCGTGGTTGTTGTGACAACAGGTCCCTGACGGCAACCGTCAGGACGGTTTCTTTGCACACGCTTCTCTGCATGCTATTAGATGCTGAGTTGCGTGTGTGTGCTTGGGCCTCGCAGGCTTCTACGTGTGGACTATGGTGAAGGACTCTGCCCTGTACAAGAGCACCGTGGGCAAGAAGTCCCGCAAGGTGGAGGTGAACCGCGCCGACAACGACGACGAGTGGGTCAAGGGCACCCCTTACGACAACTTCGTGAAGAGCAAGGCGAAGGCCGCGGGGAAGGGCGCTAAGAAGGCGCAATAAAATAGGTGTGAGCACCTTGCGGCACAGCAGCTGGGTGTTGGCTCGCTCGTACTAGCGCATCGTGTTGTGGCAAGACATGCAGGTCTGCCACGACTAGGGCATGAGATTCGTGCTCGGATGGATGCTATGTTAGCTTAGGTTACTGCCAGTTGTGCGGCTGGCTTGGTTTGCCGGGACTCATGATGGCTGGTAGAGGAGTGCACTCCTAGGACACGACTTGCGGGGGGTGTCCGAAAACCCCAGCGGGGGACGTGGGTAAAGCGTGCTGGAGCAACAGCAGCAGGTTACAGCGCATCTAGTTGTGTGGTGACGATGGGTGCCGTGCGCAGGGTGGGTGCGGTGAATTAGCAGGGCGTTTGACCGATACCTTCTGACTACTCGGTGAAAGACTTTTGGACGTTCCACACGTTCCATACGCTGGCCTGCTGCCACTGCGCGAAAGGCTCAACAGATCGCTCAGACGGAGCGATTAAAAACTAAAGCGATGATTGTAATTAATTTCGGACTGGCAGAATGTCTATGTACCTCTGCCTGCATCCTTGGCTTGGAAGGCCGCATGACAAGCGGTACGGCAGTGGCGCAGAGCCACAGGAACCCTCGGCGGAGGACGGCTTAAGCGCCCTGTGTGCATTCCGCTGGTTGTACATAAGCACCTGCAGTTCGAAATTTTTCTGCAAACATACGTCCTTACGACTACAGCAGCTTTACCTCACCTTTAAGTCGCAAGCAAAAATGATGGCCCTTCGCGCTCCCCGGTCGACGCCTGCTGTCGCTCAGCGCAGCTGCAGCAGGGTCTCGCGTCGTTTCATTCCTGTCCGCGCCCAGGCAGAGAAGTCGGCGCTTGCCAAGGTGCGTGAGTACATGATAGGCTTCCGACGGGAGACGCGATATTTATCTCCGATGGCCGGAACTGGCTAGTCGCTCGACAAAAGCTCAGCTGCCCAAACAAGGGCGCTGCTGCACAAAATGGAGCATGCGTATATATAGAAAGAATTGTTGTAAGCTCAGTCTGCTGTGTCAGGTAGGTACCCCCGCGAGGTGTGCGTCCACTCAATCCCTTGTGGCCTGTGTCCGCAGCTCTCTGATGCCATGGGCATGCCCACCTCCGAGGGCTACTTCGGCTTCACCCCCTTCGCGGAGCAGTGGGTCGGCCGCTGGGCTATGCTAGGCTTCATCTCCTCCATTGTGAGTACCCCTTGAATCCCTGACCGGCCACTGCTGTACCTCGACGCCCTTTGCACTCACCAATACACAGCTGTAACCGACCCGCTTGTGCAGTGGCGGGCACCAGTTGCAAGGACATGCTTCCTGCCCTCTCCTCCCCAAACACAAGCACAGTGCCACACTCTGCACACGCACTCAGCTGATAAACACGCTGATGCATTCCGCGTGCACGCAGGTGGTGGAGGGCGCCACCGGCAAGGGCACGCTGGCCCAGGTGGGCCTGGAGGCGCCGTCGGGCTCGCTGCTGCTGGCGCTGGCGCTGCTGTCGGGCGGCGCCACCGTGGCCGGATCCGTCATCACGGTGCAGAAGATCCTGACCCGCAAGATGAGCCGAACGTGAGTCTGTACACATGGGCGTATGTCGAGGATTACTGTATAGCTTCGCCCCGAGTGCCCTGCTTACTGATACTATGGGGGCTAAAGGGGGCCAAAGGATGTGGGCTGACGGTCTGACACTGAAGCGTTGCGCTGCAAGCTTCTTCAGGCTACTTTCAAGTGTATATTGCCGCCGTGCCTTCAGCCTGGCGTCTGTTTGTATGTCCATCACCGCCACCAACACGACCCACTTCTGCACCACGTACAACGCGCAGGCAGCTGGAGCGCTACCGGGCCTTCCTGGGTCTGACCAAGAAGGACGACTGGATGGTGGACAACACCGCGCGCTCCATGCAGCGGGGGCCCTCCTTCACCAACCCCGGCCTGGACATGGCGGCCATCGAGCAGGTGAGGGGGAGAATGTTTTTCAGGACAATTGTGTGTGTCAAGTACAACTTCTGCACTGGGCGCCGTTATGATGATGATGAGGCAGGTAGGGCTTGTAGAGCAAGGCGGGCTGCAATCAAGCTGCGGGCGTGCCCTGACGGCTGATGCACCAATGCATGATGGCTTGGATTTAGACTGACCTGCATGATGGCTTGGATTTAGACCGACCAAAATGCACCAATGCACAAGGTTACTTGTGCTGTATCTCGTCGTATGCGGCTACCCCGCATGTCCTTGCCGCGTGGAGTTATGAAATATAGATATTGACTTGGTGATTTCTCATTATTACCCCCCAGGTCCGCGCTGAGGGCATGCCCGCCGACCGCTTCCTGGCGCTGAACGACAAGCAGGAGGGGCAGAAGGCGGCCGAGTGAGTGCTTAGTGAATGAGAGTGGGACATTGTGCTTAGTACACACGGGGCAGCGGCGAGTCGACCGGGCATACATTGTGCACGGGGCATGCTGATGGTGGAAGTCCTCCTGTGCGGGGCTGCCGTAAAGTTCGTAACATTGACACTGCGTGACATCATCTGGCCGTTCCGTGTTGTTGTGGAACAGAAGCGTGACGTTGCAACATGCATGCTCGCTATGCCTGTGCAGGGAAATGAAGGCGGCGGAGGCGGCCCCGGCCCCTGCTTCCCAAGCAACGCTGGTGAGTGTGGCATGAGCCCCCATCAACTACCATTTAGCCCTTGACTTGAGCTGTTGCGGCCGTCGTGCTCATGTACCAACGATGCGCAGCCAGGACGTTCGCTGCCGCGCACGCCATGACGATTGTGCTCGCCATGTTGACGTGCTGCGAGCCAGGCTTGTATCGTCATATGTGACCGTTTTGTACACGGCGGCCGTGTCCCCTGTTGCGTATGGCTCATTGTACGACTGTCCTTCCTCCCTTACCTTGCAGAGCACGGACGAGCTGTACGGCATCAACGACGACGACTACGCACGTAGCGTGGAGCTGTCCAACGGTAAGCGGTTGTTTACCACGTGCTCCCGACGGATGCTTTCCTCACGGCCCTTCTGTTCTGCACAATCCACGCTTTCGCCCAGCAGCGTATGACTCGTCCTTTTTTGGGCAACCCCTGTGCCGCCATGCTCGGCTTCCACGGCATATTCTTCGCCTCCGCCTCGCAGTGCACAGCTGGTATATAATGCTTACGTTCTTCCCCTGCGCCTCTGTGCCGCTTCCACAGGCCGTGCCGCCATGCTTGGCTTCCTGGCCGCCATCCTGGTGGAGGCTGGCAACGGCCACGGCATCATTCTGCAGGTCATTGACTACCTGAAGTGGTCGGGCATTCTGGGCCCCATGTCCGGCTTCTAAAGGGCGAGGTGCAAAGTAGTCATGGCGACGGGCTACGTGGGATGCAGCCGT
>VFQN01001940.1_pt1 | contig 33190 bp, 27 predicted proteins | sample 3512371 | NCBI WGS metagenome assembly VFQN01 (sample SAMN10412370, study PRJNA504923) | tailings metagenome | isolation source: Replicate 2 from Balatoc abandoned mine | place: Philippines: Itogon, Benguet | collected 2017-08-28 | reverse complement strand
GCAGCCACTCCGGTTCGATCGCCGTGGCCAACGACAGAATCGTGCTCACCTCCCCGCCCCTCCCACCCACCTCCCGCACGTCCGCCACCACCAGCAGCGGACTGTCCTGCACCGCGCTCTCCCGCGCCAACACTCCCCGCCGCCCATGCACCAACTCGCACCGCAGCGTCCCCCCGTCCACCCGCCGCGCCACCTGATCCGAAAACGCCAGCAGCACGCATCGCCGCAGACCCGCCTCATCCCAGTCACGCGCCGACACATCCAACCCCTCCCGCTCCGCCAACCGCAGAAAATTCGCCAGCAACGGCGCCACCTGCCGCGCGGTCATCGCATGCACCCCAACCCGCTGGCACGCCTCCAGCCGGAATTCCTGCGAGGCCGCATACTCCCACGCCTTCATCAAGAGCAGGAAATCCGACACCGACCGGTCCCCGATCCGGTCCTCCCGCGTCCGCGCGGTGTCGCGATCCACCTTCCGCACCAGCAGATCCCGTCCCTGGGTCTGCGCCGCTATCAGCGCCGCCGCACGCACACACCCGGCCTCCTCCGCCGCCAATAGCAGCCGCGCATACCGCGGATGCACCGGAAAGGCCAGCATCCGCCGCCCCAGCCCGGTGATCGCCGTGACCCCGTCGTCCCCACGCTCCAACGCGCCAAGATCCACCAGCAACGATTCCGCATGCTCCATCGCCGCCCCGTCCGGCGCCTCCAGCCACCGGAACCCCCGCAGATCCCCGACGCCCGCCGACTTCAGCGTCAACACCACCTCCGCAAGATCCAGCCGCTTCACCTCCGGCAGCTCCTGCGCCGCCCGATGCGCGTGCTCCTCCATCGACCACAGCCGGATGCACGTGCCCGGCGCCGTGCGCCCCGCTCGACCCGCACGCTGGTCCGCCGACGCCCGGCTGATCTTCTCCACCAGCAGCGTGTTGATCCCCCGCGCAGGATCATGCCGCGCAACCCGCGCCAGACCGCTGTCGATCACCCACCGCACCCCGTCGATGGTGATCGAGGTCTCCGCCACGTTCGTGGCCACCACCACCTTCGGCCGGTCGTACCGCGCCACCGCCGCATCCTGTTCCCGCGGCGCAAGCTCGCCGTGCAGCGCCAGCAACAGATAGCCCCTCCCCTCCGGCCGGCCCCGCAGCGCCTCCAGCGTCCGCTGGATCTCATACGCCCCGGGCATGAACACCAGCACGTCCCCCTCCCCTCCCCGCCTCACCAGATCGGCAAACGCATCCGCCGCCTGCTCCCACACCGGCCGCGAATCCGCATACCCCGGACGCTCCGCATACTCGATCTCCACCGGAAACGTCCGCCCCCCCGATTCCACCACCCCGCACGGCGCGAGATACCGCTCCAGCAACCCCCGGTCCAACGTCGCCGACATCACCACCAGCCGAAGATCCGGCCGCCGCCCGGCCTGCAACTCCAACGCCTGCGCCAGCGAAATGTCCCCGTACAGATGCCGCTCGTGAAACTCGTCGAACACCAGCGCGCTCACCCCGCCCAAACCCGGATCCTCCACCATCCGCCGCAGCAGAATCCCCTCGGTCACGTACTTGATCCGCGTCCGCGGCCCCTCCACCCGCTCGAATCGCACCTGGTACCCCACTTCCCCACCCAGCGGCACCCCCATCTCCTCCGCCACCCGCCTCGCCAGCAACCGCGTCGCCAACCGCCGCGGCTGCAACACCAGCACCTGCCCCTCCCCCAACAACCCGTGCCGCAACAGCATCTGCGGCACCTGCGTCGACTTCCCGGAACCCGTCGGCGCGGAAAGCACCACCCGCGACCCCTCCTCCCGGAGCCGCGCCGCGAGTTCGCTCTCAACCCCGTAAATCGGAAGCCGCTCCACGCGCGCCATTCCCCAGGCCTACCTGGCCACCGGCTTCCCAGCCTTCACCCACCCCTCGTAACCGCCGTCCAGATGCACCACCGACCTGAACCCCAGCTCCTGGAACCGCGCCAGCGACCGCTTGCTCCGACCGCCCACCGCGCAATGCACCAGGTACGTCCGCTCCCGGTCCAGCTTCGCAAGCTCCTCTCGGAACCCCGGCGAGTTGAAGTCCAGGTTCTTCGCGCCCTTCAAATGCCCCTCCGCGTATTCCTCCGGCGTCCGCACATCGATCACCACCACCTCCGGGGTCCGCGCCAACAGCTTCGCCGCACCGGCCGCATCCACGTGCTTCACCGCCGCCGGCCTCCCCTTCGCCGCCTTCCCGGGCTTCTCCGTCACCGACGACGCCACCCGCACCTCCGCCGACCGCACCGGCTCAGCCCCCAACACCCCGCCCTGACCGCCGAACAGAACTGGGCACGCAACAACACAGTGAAGTACGGTCAGCGCTCGAAGCACGGAACTCATGGCGCCGGAGCATACGCCGCACCACGCCGCGGGCAACCCGTTTGCCCCAACCCCAACCCCACAACCCCCAACCCCCATGCCACCCGCCCTCCGCTTCCTCGCCCTGGCCCTCCTCGCCGCCTGCCTCCCCGCCACCCAATCCGCCCACGCCGCCACCCGCCGCAACCAAACCACCCCGTTCCTCCACTCCCAGCTCATCTTCCCCGCCGAACACTGGCACAACCACGGCTCCTGCATCATCGAAACCCCGCGCGGCGACCTCCTCGTCTGCTGGTTCCATGGCTCCGGCGAACGCAAGGCCGATGATGTCCGCATCGAAGGCGCACGCCTCCGCCGCGGCAGCTCCACCTGGAGCCCCCGCTTCACCCTCGCCGACACCCCCGATCATCCCGACACCAATTGCTCCTTCTTCCGCGCCCCCGACGGCCGCCTCTGGCTCGTCTGGCCCGCCATCCTCGCCAACCTCTGGGAAAGCGCCCTGCTCAAGTTCCGGGCCACCGACGACTTCGACCGCCCCGGACCCCCGCGCTGGCAGCAGGACGGCGTGATCCACATCAAACCCGGCCCCGAGTTCGATCAAACCATCGAACAATGGCTCCCCCACGCCGAAGCCTCCCTCGCCTCCGCCTCCCTCCCCCCCGCCGACCTCGAGGAGGTCCGCCGCTACCTCGCCGTCATGCGCGAAAAGGCCTCCGACAAACTCTACCGCCGCCTCGGCTGGATGACCCGCGCCCACCCCCACGTCCTCGATTCCGGCCGCATCATCCTCCCCCTCTACCACGACGGCTTCTCCTTCTCCCTCATGGCCGTCTCCGACGACCTCGGCGCCACCTGGAAAACCAGCACCCCCCTCATCGGCGGCGGCAACATCCAACCCGTCCTCGCCCGCCGCCGCGACGGCACCCTCGTCGCCCACATGCGCGACAACGGCCCCGCCCCAGCCCGGGTCCACGTCAGCGAAAGCTCCGACGACGGCCTCTCCTGGTCCCCGGTCCGCGACAGCGACATCCCCAACCCGGGCTCCGGCACCGACCTGATCGTCCTCGCCGACGGCCGCTGGGTGTTCATCGGCAATGACACCGAATCCGGCCGCCATCGCCTCGCCGTCCTCCTCTCCGAGGACGAGGGCCGCACCTGGCCCCACCGCCGCTACCTCGAGAACGATCCCCCCGGCCCGCTCGCCGGCCAGTACCACTACCCCAGCATCATCCAGGCCCGCGACGGCTCCCTCCACGCCACCTACAGCCACCACCTCAGCACCAGGCGCCCCCTCCCCCTCGACGCCCACGGCAAACCGGCCCACAGCTCCATCAAACACGCCCACTTCAACGTCGCCTGGATTCTCGAACCCCAGGCCCCCTGATCCCCCACCCCCCTATCCCTCGCCCCGCCCCCGCGCGGTCGGCACCGCCTCCGCCACCTCCAGAACCTGACGGTCAAGCGGCCACCGCGCCGCCTCCTGCGCCAGCAGCCTCCGAAACACCTCCTCCGCCAGGGTCGGCCGCCGACCCGCCGCATGCGCAATGACCCAGGGCCGCCGAACCCCCCGCGGCCCCATCGCGCGAAACGCCAGCTCCCCGCGACCCCGTTCGTCCGCGATCTCCCACGGCGCCAACACCCCAACCCCCTGCCCCGCGGCCACCAACGCCTTCAACATCCCGTTGCACCCGACCTCGATCACCACCGACGGCACAAAACCCAGCCGGGCAAAGTGCCGGTCCAACAACCGCTGCGTCGCCGCGTCCCCACGATGCGCGATCATCGGCTCCCGCCTCAGCTCCGCCTTCCCCAAAACCCGCCCGTCCACCCAGGCGTGCGACGGATGCATCACCCAGAGCAGTTCATCCTCGAAGACCCGCTCGGTCTCCAGCCCGACCTCCTCCTCACCCGCCACGCCCACCGCCACGTCCAGCTCGCGATCCCGAACCCGCCGCGCCAGGGAACCGAAATCACCGCAGTCCACCACGATGTGAAGCTTGGGAAACTGCCGGCGAAGCTCCACCACCACCGGCGGCAGCCACCGGCCCAGTGACGTCGGCACCCCGAGCCGCATCCGCCCCTGCCCCCAGCGCCCCAGGTCCCGGATGCGCGCCGCGGTCGCAGCCAGCGACGCCAGCGGTTGTTCAATGCCTGCAAGCAGCTGTTCCCCCGCCTGGTTCAGGATCATGCGGCGACCCGACCGCTCGAAGAGCCGGCAGCCCAGCTCCGTCTCCAGCGCCTTGACCCGATGACTCAGCGCCGAGGCGGTGAGATGAAGCTCCCGCGCCGCCCCGGCGAGCACCTCATGCCGCGCCACGGCCTGAAACATTCTCAGCAATCTCGAATCCATAATCGATGCCACCTCTCGCGGGCCCATCTGCCCCATGCGTGGTGTCCATAAGTTGGCCACATGACCTGCCCCGATCCAGCCAGCCTGGGCAAATCGCGGCAGACCCAACCCCGAAACCCCCACGCGAACGGCTCCCCCGACCCCGGGAAACGCCGCCCGCAGGTTGAGGCAGGACACGCGCCAGAGCCGGACCACCACCGCCGCACCCACGGGTGACGGACCCGGAACCCGACCCTCAAAACCCGCTCAACGCATCGTTGAGAAACCACCAACGCCCGACCCCTTGAATTTCCCGGGAGTGGCACGTGCGCTGCCTAGTGCATGCCGCGAGCGCTATGGAATACAGGGTTCGTCTCGCCCTCCGCTACGGGTCAAACGATTGGATCGCCCAGGACGGCCCGGCCTCACGGGCCGTCACCCCCACCTCCTCCGCACGCATCGAAATCGAATGAATCCCAACATGCATCCCCACCCCGACCCCAAACACCGGCCCAGTCGTCCCGCCCACCCACGCCGCAGCGCAGGACCCGTCGCCGCCCTCGCGGGACTCGCCCTCGCCGGCCTCCAGATCCACGCCCCCGCCACCGCCCAGGAGGCCGGACGCATCGACAAACTGGCCCAGGAAAACCTCGAACTCCGCCAGCGCCTCGAAGCCCTCGAGAACATGGCCCAGAAGGAAGGCCTCCTCCCCAGCGGCCAAACAGAGCCCAAGTTCGTCAAGTCACTCTCCGAAATCTCACTGAGCGGCTTTGTCCAGGCTTCCTACTTCTACAACACCCAGGATCCCGTCGACCGCGTCTCCGACGGCTACCTTTGGAACACCTCCCACAACTCGTTCTCCCTGAACAAAGTCAAACTCACCCTCGCCAGCAGGCCGGTCGAACGCAGCGGCGAAACCTGGGACAGCGGCTTCCGCGTCTCCATGATGTGGGGCGAGGACGCCTCCATCCTCAACACCGGCGGCGAACGCCAGGGCCTCGAGGCCGTCCGCGAAGCCTACATCGACCTCAACGTCCCCATCGGCGAAGGCCTCATCGTCAAGGCCGGCCACCTCATCTCCCTGCTCAACTTCGAGTCCGGCGACGGCGGCGCCGTCAACCCCAACTTCTCCCAGGGCTACCAGTGGTTCTTCACCGGCAACGGCCCCGCCACCGGCGTCCAGGCCGACTACCAGTTCACCGACTGGCTCAACGTCAAGGCCCGCGTCCAGAACGGCCTCTACGCCGGCGCGGTCGACAACAACGAGGCCAAAACCATGCTCGGCAGCATCGGCCTCACCCCCGACGACAAGACCTGGATCAACATCCTCGGCTTCGGCGGCGAGGAGTCCGCCACCCTCACCGTCTCCGGCGCCTCCATCCTCGCCGGCCGCAAGTTCGGCCAGAAACTCAACACCGGCCTCGAACTGGACTACTTCAACTTCGAGTCCGCCGACGGCAACGACTCCGTCCTCTGGTCCATCGGCGGCTGGGTCTGGTACGACTTCACCTCCAAGTTCGGCGCCGCCGTCCGCGCCGAATACCTCGACGACCGCGAGGGCGCCGGCCTCAAGGGCATCAACCTCCCCGGCCGCCCCGGCAGCGCCATCCTCTCACCCGACCCCGACGGCTCCATCACCAGCGTCGCCCTCACCTTCAACATCAAACCCGTCCCCTCCGTCCGCATCCAACCGGAACTCCGGTACGACCGGACCTCCTACCAGGGCGGCTTCGACGGCGAGGAGGACCGCTTCATCATCGGCGCCGGTGTCACCTACTCCTTCTGACCCGCAAACCTTCAGCCCCAAAACCCACAGTTCCCAACCCAGTCATCCGAACCCCAACCCAGATCACTTCGTTCCAACTCAGGCCCAAAAACCCATAACATGATCAAATCGACCCTGCTCAAACTCACCGCCCTCGCAGCCGCCGCCTGCGCGAGCCTCTCCGCCTTCTCCGCCGAAACGGTGAAGGTCGGCGTCCTCCACTCCCTCAGCGGCACGATGGCCATCAGCGAAACGTCCCTCAAGGACGTCCTCCTGTTCACCTTCGACGAAATCAACAAGGCCGGCGGCATCAAGGCCGGCGGCAAATCCTACCTCATCGAACCGGTGGTCGTGGACCCCGCCTCCAATTGGCCCCTCTTCGCCGAAAAGGCCCGCCAACTCCTCGAGAAGGACAAGGTCGCCGTCGTCTTCGGCTGCTGGACCTCCGTCAGCCGCAAGTCCGTCCTCCCGGTCTTCGAACAGCTCAACGGCCTCCTCTTCTACCCCGTCCAGTACGAGGGCGAGGAACTCTCGAAGAACATCTTCTACACCGCCGAGGCCGTGAACCAGCAGGCCATCCCCGCCGTCGATTACATGCTCGCCGAGGGCAAACGTAAGTTCTACCTCCTGGGCTCCGACTACGTCTACCCGCGCACCACCAACAAGATCCTCAAACAGTACCTCGAGTCCAAAGGCATCCCGTCCGCCGATATCGAGGAGATCTACACTCCCTTCGGTCACACCGACTACCAGACCATCGTCGCCAGCATCAAAAAATTCGCCGCCTCCGGCAAAGCCACCGTCATCAGCACCCTCAACGGCGACACCAACGTCCCGTTCTTCAAGGAGTTCGCCAACGCCGGCCTCACCTCCGAAAACTGCCCCGTCGTCTCCTTCTCCATCTCCGAGGACGAATTCCGCGGCCTCCCCGCCAAGGACCTCGTCGGTCACCTGGGCTGCTGGACCTACTTCATGTCCATCAAATCCCCGGAGAACACCAAGTTCGTGAAGGACTTCAACGCCTGGCTCAAGTCGCCCAAGGTCACCGGCGTCGACTTCCCCGTCTCCGGCATCGACTCCCGCCGCCGCGTGACCTGCAGCCCCATGAACCTCTCCCGCATCGGCGTCCACCTCTGGAAACAGGCGGTCGAAAAGGCCGGCTCCTTCGAGGTCGACAAGGTCCGCGAATCCCTGGTCGGCCAGAAGTTCAAGGGCCCCGCCGGTGAGGTCACCATGCAGGCCAACCACCACCTGGTGAACAACGTCTACATCGGCGAAACCCTCTCGTCCGGCCAGTTCAAGATCATCAAGAGCTTCACCGGCGTCGCCGGCGAGCCGTTCAGCGAGAAGTTCCTCGGCAAGTAAGGCCCCGCACCGGGCCGGGCCGCCACCCGAGGGGCGCCCGGCCCGGTCCCGGCCCCACCTCGCCGTTCCTCCAGGGGAGGCGGTCGTGCATCCGCCTCCCCTCCACCCACGCCCACACGTCCCACCCGCCCCACCCCCAACCACCACGCTCCCATCCCAGCCCCGATGAACCTTCCGGCCAACGTCGACCCAAACCCGATCCCCCGGCCCAACCATCCCTTCCTTTTCCTCCTCCTCCTCGCCTGCTCCCTCCTCCTGCTCCCCCACACCCCCTCCCAGGCCCAACCCGGCAACCTGCCCGCCGCACCCCAAGCCCGAGCCACCCTCGTCAAAGCCCTCCTCTCCGACGACCTCGACGAACAGGCCCAACTGCTCCAGCAGTTGATCGGCGTCGATGACCCCGCCGTCCTCGCCACCCTCGCCGCCTGGCGCGGCGGTGAGGTGTTCCAGCACGAGGACGAATCCGACGGCTCACGAACCCCCTTCATCCTCGACGCCCAGCTCGACGACGAGGGACGCGCCCGCGCCCTGCGCGTCGCCGACGGCTCCGCGATGCAGGATGCCGACGGCCAACCCCTGCTCCTCGCCGCCCCCGATCTCACCCCCATCGACGCCTCCTCACGCCTCAGGCGCCTCATCAAGACGGTGCTCGACCTGCACGCGCTCGGGCATTCCGACCCCAGGATGCGCCGCGATGCGGTCGTCAAACTGGGCCAGGAACAGAATCTCGATTACCTCCCCCACTTCAGCCAGCGCCTGGCCACCGAAACCGTCCCCGAGGTGAGGAAGGCCCTCGACGAGGCCGTCGCCATCACCGAACTGGCCGCCGAGGACCCGGCGCGTCGCCTGGACGCCGTGCGCCGGCTGGAGGCCATGAGGTCGATCAACGGCCTCGCCTTCCTCCAGAACCTCCAGACCAGCCTGCGCGACAACCCCGCCGACCAGCCCGCCGAACTGGCCCCCGCGGTCCGCTCCGCGGTCAAGGCCATCGAGACCTACATGGCCTGGGGCAACCTGTTCGGCACCGCCTTCCGCGGCCTCAGCCTCTCCGCCGTCCTCCTCGTCGCCGCCCTCGGCCTCGCCATCACCTTCGGCCTCATGGGCGTCATCAACATGGCCCACGGCGAGATCATCATGGTCGGTGCCTACACGGCCTACGTGACCCAGAACCTCTTCACCGCCTGGTTCGGCGCCACCGGCCCGGGCTTCGACGCCTACTTCCTCGTCGCCCTCGCCGCGTCCTTCTTCGTCGCCGGCCTCGTCGGCCTCGCCCTCGAACGCGGCATCATCCGCTTCCTGTACCGCCGCCCGCTCGAATCCCTGCTCGCCACCTGGGGGGTCAGCCTCGTCCTCCAGCAGTTGTTCCGCCATATCTTCGGCGCCGCAAACGTGCAGGTGACCTCCCCGCGCTGGCTGAGCGGAAGCTTCGTGGTCAACGATGTGCTGCTCGCCTACAACCGCATCTTCGTCATCGGCTTCGCCGTCGCCATCGTGGTGGGCACGTTCCTCGTCCTCACCCGGACCTCCCTCGGCCTCCAGGTCCGCGCCGTGATGCAGAACCGCGCCATGGCCTCCGCGCTCGGGGTGCGCACCGACCGCGTCAACATGGCCACGTTCGCCTTCGGCTCGGGCCTCGCCGGCATGGCCGGCGCCTGCCTCTCCCAGATCGGCAACGTCGGCCCCGGCCTCGGCCAGAATTACATCGTCGATTGCTTCATGGTCGTGGTCCTCGGCGGCGTCGGCTCCCTCATCGGCTCGGTCTGGGCCTCCCTCGGCGTCGGGGTCACCGACCAGATCCTCCAACCCTGGCTCGGCGCGGTGATGGGCAAGATCACCGTGCTGTCCGCGATCATCCTCTTCCTCCAATGGCGGCCCGCAGGCCTCTTCGCCACCCGCGGCCGCGGCCTCGAAGGCTGAACCCAATCCCATGCTCTCCCGTCGCGAACTCCTCGTCGTCTCCGCCCTCGCCCTCATCGGCCTGGTCGCCCTCCCCTGCCTCAACGCCTTCCTCCCCCCGGAACACCCCCTCCATGTCAGCAACTTCGCCATCACCCTCTACGGCAAGTACCTCTGCTACGCCGTCCTCGCCGTCGGCGTGAACCTCCTCTGGGGTTACACCGGCCTCCTCTCCCTCGGCCAGGCCCTCTTCTTCTCCCTCGGCGGCTACGCCCTGGGCATGCACCTCATGCTCAAGATCGGACAACTCGGCCAGTACAAGGCCGACATCCCCGACTTCATGGTCTTCCTCGAGTTCCCCAAGCGCTTCCCCGAAACCGGCGGCCTCCCCCCGCACTGGATCCCCTTCCACAGCTTCGGCTTCGCCGCCGCCGCCGTCCTCTGGGTCCCCGCCATCGTCGCCTTCATCTTCGGCTGGCTCGCCTTCCGCTCCCGCATCAAGGGCGTCTACTTCTCCATCCTCAGCCAGGCCCTCACCTACGCCGCCACCCTCATGTTCTTCCGCAACGACTTCACCTTCGGCGGCAACAACGGCCTCACCGACTTCAAGTTCATCCTCGGCGCCGACATCAACAGCCCCACCACCAAACGCTGGCTCTATATCGCCTCCGGCGTCCTCCTCCTCGCCGTCTACCTCGGCTGCCGCTGGCTCACCTCCACCAAGTTCGGCCTCGTCCAACGCGCCATCCGCGACAGCGAAAACCGAGTCCTCTTCTCCGGCTACGCCACCACCAACTTCAAACTCTTCGTCTTCGTCCTCTCCGCCGTCATCTGCGGCCTCGGCGGCGCCCTCTACGTCCCCCAGGTCGGCATCATCAACCCCAGCGAAATGGCCCCCGAGAAATCCCTCGAGGCCGTCGTCTGGTGCGCCGTCGGCGGCCGCGGCAACCTCCTCGGCCCCATCCTCGGCGCCGTCTCCGTCAACGCCATGAAAAGCTACGCCACCCGCGCCTTCGCCGACCAGTGGCTCTACTTCCTCGGCGGCCTCTTCATCCTCGTCACCCTCTTCATGCCCAATGGCATCGTCGGCCTCCCCGACCAGCTCAAATCCCTCCGCCAACGCCTCACCCGCTCCCCCATCCCCTCACCCCCACACACACCCACACCCACACCCACACCCGACCCCGACGCCAACCCGTCCCCGTCCACACCCCCCACCCAATGACCCAACGGCCCTTCATCCTCACCCTCGAGGGCGTCCACAAGGAGTTCGACGGCTTCAAGGCCATCAACAACCTCACCTTCTACCTCGATGAGGGCGAACTCCGCGTGATCATCGGCCCCAATGGCGCCGGCAAAAGCACCATGCTCGACATCATCACCGGCCGCACCCACCCCGACCGCGGCATCGTCGAGTTCGGCCGCAATGTCGACCTCACCCAACTCAACGAACACCAGATCAACCGCCTCGGTATCGGCCGCAAATTCCAAACCCCGTCCGTCTACGCCGACCACTCCGTCTTCGAAAACATCTGGCTCTCCCTCGAAGGACCCCGCGGCGTCTGGAACACCCTCTTCGCCCGCATCCGCCCCTCCCAGCGCGACCGCATCCATCAGGTCCTCGAAACCGTCGGCCTCGCCCACCACCACGACCGCAAGGCCGGCACCCTCTCCCACGGCCAGAAACAGTGGCTCGAAATCGGCATGCTCCTCGCCCAAAACCCCCAGGTCCTCCTCGTCGACGAACCCGCCGCCGGCATGACTGACGAGGAAACCGCCCGCACCGGCGACCTCCTCCTCTCCCTCGCCGGCCAGCACAGCGTCGTCGTCATCGAACACGACATGGTCTTCGTCCGACGCCTCGCCCGAAAAGTCACCGTCCTCCACCAGGGCTCCGTCCTCTGCGAAGGCTCCGTCGACGAGGTCCAGAACAACGAACGCGTCATCGAGGTCTACCTCGGCCGCCGCAAGAAAGGGGATCACTGATGCTCGCCGTCTCCAACCTCACCGCCTCCTACGGAGGCTCCCGCATCCTCCGCGGCGTCAACCTCGAGGTCCACCCCGGCGAGGTCGTCTGCCTCATGGGCCGCAACGGCGTCGGCAAAACCACCACCCTCAAATCCATCGTCGGCCACGTCCGCGCCGACACCGGCTCCGTCACGGTCTCCGGAAAATCCCTCCTCGGCCTCCCCCCGGACCAGCGCGCCCGCCACGGCATCGGCTACGTCCCCCAGGGCCGCGACATCTTCCCCAACCTCACCGTCGCCGAAAACCTCCGCATCGGCGCCGTCGCCCAGGGCCGGCGCCTCGGCGACCGCCTCGACCGCGTCCTCACCCTCTTCCCCGTCCTCAAGGAAATGCTCGGCCGCAAGGGCGGCGTCCTCAGCGGCGGCCAACAACAACAACTGGCCATCGGCCGCGCCCTCCTCACCGACCCCCAGTTCCTCCTCCTCGACGAACCCACCGAGGGCATCCAGCCCAACATCATCGACCAGATCGGCGACACCCTCAAAACCCTCCGCATCTACGGCCTCAACCCCCCGCCCCCACAACCGAACGATTACCAGGCCGAAATCGTCGACGCCCTCAAAACCCTCCGCAGGGAAGGCCGCATCGGCATCCTCCTCGTCGAGCAGTACCTCGATTTCTGCGTCGAGTTCGGCGACCGCTTCTATATCCTCGAACGCGGTTCCGTCGTCGCCCAGGGCCCCATCGCCCACCTCGACGAGGACCTCGTCCGCCTCCATCTCACCGTATGACCCACCCCGCCGCCGGCACCCCCGCAATCGCCGGCGCCGCCTTCCTCGCCATCGACCACGTGGCCGGTGCCTCCACCGTCACCTCCGCACGCTCCCACCAACCGGCCAAACTGCTCGTCCCCGTCCCCCGCGGCCCCTCCGTCTGGGCCTGCACCAGCAGCTTCGGCGGCGGCTTCGTCGGCGGCGACCACACCCGCCTCGATATCCGCCTCGGCCCGCACTCCCGCGCCTACGTCGGCTCCCAGGCGTCCACCAAAATCTATAAGTCCCCCCCAACCCGCCCCTCCTCCCACACCACCACCGCCTCCCTCGCCCAGGATTCCGTCCTCGTCCTCGCCCCCGACCCGGTCCAACCCTTCGCCAACGCCTCCTTCCTCCAACACCAGCGGTTCTCCCTCCACCCCTCCGCCACCCTCGTCCTCGTCGACACCCTCCACTCCGGCCGCACCGCCCGCGGCGAACGCTGGGCCTTCAACCGATTCCTCAGCCGCAACGAAATCCTCGTCGGCCCCGACCCCATCCTCCTCGACACCCTCGACCTCGACACCGCCCACGGCCCCATCGCCGCACCCCACCGCACCGGCCGCTTCAACGCCATCGCCCTCCTCATCCTCGTCGGCCCAGCCGCCTCACCCCACGCCCGCGCCATCCTCGCCGAGGTCGCCGCCCGCCCCGTCCCCCGCCACGCCGACCTCCTCCTCTCCGCCAGCCCCCTCCACGACGGCGCCCTGATCCGAATCGCCGCCGTCCGCGGCGAACAGCTCGCCCGCGAACTCCAGTCCCTCCTCTCCTTCCTGCCCCTCCTCCTCCATCACAACCCCTGGGAACGTAAAGGCTGATACCCCCATGCACCTCGCACCCCGTGACCTCGACAAGTTGCTGCTGCACAACGCCGGCTTCCTCGCCCAGAAACGCCTCGCCCGCGGCCTCCGCCTCAACCACCCCGAGGCCGTCGCCCTCATCGCCACCCAACTGCTCGAGTTCATCCGCGACGGCCGCACCGTCGCCGACCTCATGGACCTCGGCCGCCAGTTCCTCGGCCGTCACCAGGTCCTCCCCGGCATCCCCGCCATGATCACCGAGGTCCAGGTCGAAGGCACCTTCCCCGACGGCACCAAACTGGTCACCGTCCACCACCCCATCGCCCGCGAACACGGCGACCTCACCCTCGCGCTCCACGGTTCCTTCCTCCCGGTCCCGCCCCTCACCCTCTTCAACCCCACCCCGTCCGACGCCATCCCCGATCCCGGCGAATGCCTGACCCTCGACGGCGACATCGAACTGAACGCCGGCCGCGAAACCGTCTCCCTCCCCGTCACCAACCTCGGCGACCGCCCCGTCCAGGTGGGAAGCCACTACCCGTTCATCGAAACCAACGCCCTCCTCCGCTTCGACCGCGCCAGAGCCTACGGCTTCCGCCTCGACATCCCCGCCGGCACCGCCGTGCGCTTCGAACCCGGCGAAACCCGCACCGTCCGGTTGGTCGCCATCGCCGGCAACCGCGTGATCCGCGGCGGCAACAACCTCGCCGACGGCCCCGTCTCACCCGAAGGCCGCCTCGCCGCCGTCGCCCGCGCCGTCGACCGCGGTTTCCACCACGAACCCCTCCCCTGAACTCTCACCACCCCCAGCCCCCACCCCCCCCCAAACCCACCCCTTCCCCCTCCCGCCATGGCCCACCGCATGAAACGCCAGTCCTACGCCGACATGTTCGGCCCCACCACCGGCGACCGAGTCCGACTCGGCGACACCAACCTCGTGCTGGAGGTCGAGCGTGACGCCACGGTCTATGGCGACGAATGCAAGTTCGGCGGCGGAAAAACCCTGCGCGACGGCATGGGCCAGGCCACCGGCGTTCCCCCCGACCAGGCCCTCGACACCCTCATCACCAACGCCCTCGTCGTCGACACCACCGGCATCTACAAGGCCGACCTCGGCATCAAGGCCGGTCGCATCTCCGGCATCGGCAAGGCCGGAAACCCGGATGTCATGGCCGGCGTCGGCCCCGACATGATCGTCGGCGTCACCACCGAGGTCATCGCCGGCGAAGGCCTCATCCTCACCCCCGGCGGCCTCGACGCCCATATCCACTTCATCTGCCCCCAGCAGGCCTTCGAGGCCATCGCCGCCGGCCTCACCACCATGATCGGCGGCGGCACCGGCCCCGCCACCGGGACCTGCGCCACCACCTGCACCCCGGGCGCCTTCCACCTCCGCTCCATGCTCCGCGCCACCGACGCTCTCCCCCTCAACTTCGGCTTCACCGGCAAGGGCAACTCCGCCCTCCCCACCGGCCTCCACGAACAGATCCGCGCCGGCGCCATCGGCCTCAAACTCCACGAGGACTGGGGCACCACCCCCGCCGCCATCGACGCCTGCCTCCGCGTCGCCGACCTCCACGACGTCCAGGTCACCATCCACACCGACACCCTCAACGAATCCGGCTTCGTCGAAGCCACCCTCGCCGCCATCGGCGGCCGCACCATCCACACCTACCACTCCGAAGGCGCCGGCGGCGGCCACGCCCCGGACATCCTCCGCGTCTGCGGCGCACCCCACGTCCTCCCCAGCTCCACCAACCCCACCCGCCCCTACACCATCAACACCATCGACGAACACCTCGACATGCTCATGGTGTGCCACCACCTCGACCCCAACCTGCCCGAGGACGTCGCCTTCGCCGAAAGCCGCATCCGCGGCGAAACCATCGCCGCCGAGGACATCCTCCACGACCTCGGCGCCATCAGCATCATGAGCAGCGACAGCCAGGCCATGGGCCGCATCGGCGAAGTCGTCACCCGCACCTGGCAGACCGCCGACAAAATGAAACGCCAACGCGGAACCCTCCCCGGCGACCCCACCCGCCACGACAACCTCCGCATCAAACGCTACCTCGCCAAATACACCATCAACCCCGCCATCGCCCACGGCGTCTCCCACCTCATCGGCTCCATCGAGGTCGGTAAACTCGCCGACCTCGTCCTCTGGAAACCCGCCTTCTTCGGCATCCGCCCCGAACTGGTCCTCAAGGGCGGCATCATCGCCTGGGCCCAGATGGGCGATCCCAACGCCAGCATCCCCACACCCCAACCGGTCTACATGCGCCCCATGTTCGGCGCCTTCGGCACCACCCCCGCAAACACCTCCGTCGCCTTCGTCAGCCAACTGTCCATCACCGACGGCATCACCCCCGCCTACGGCCTCGCCAAACCCCTCGAACCGGTCCGCCACTGCCGGCAACTCGGAAAAAAGGACATGCACTGGAACAACGCCACGCCCGCCATCGAGGTCGACCCCGAAACCTACGAGGTCCGCGCCGACGGCGAACGTCTCACCTGCGAACCGGCCACCCACCTGCCCCTCGCCCAACGCTACTCCCTCTTTTGACCGACCCCGCCCTCCATACCCTCCTCCAGCTCGCCGACTCCGCCCTCCCGGCCGGCGCCTTCGCCCATTCCTCCGGCCTCGAAGCCGCCTGGGTCGCCGGCGAAATCCAGGACCGCGACAGCCTGATCGCCTTCCTCCACACCAGCCTCACCCAGGCCGCCACCGCCGCCCTACCCCTCGTCGCCGCCGCCCACCGCGCCCCCGACCAACTGCCCCGCCTCGACGCCTTCTCCAACACCTGGATCACCCAGCACGTCGCCCACCGCGCCAGCCACCTCCAAGGCCGCGCCTTCTGGCTCGCCATCTCCCACGCCTTCCTCCCCTCCCTCCCCCCACCCCCCAGCCCCGGCCACTTCGCACCCGTCTTCGGCCACCTCCTCCGCCTCCTCGACATCCCCCTCCCCACCACCGCCCAACTCTTCCTCTTCCTCCACCTCCGCTCCGTCACCTCCGCCGCCGTCCGCCTCGGCATCCTCGGCCCCCTCGACGCCCAGGGCCTCCAGTCCCGAATTGCACCCCTCACCGCCCAACTCGCCGCCACCGCCCCCAATCTCACCCTCGATCACCTCGCCCAATCCGCACCCCTCCTCGACCTCGTCCAGGCCATGCAGGACCGCCTCTACTCCCGGTTGTTCCAAAGCTGATCCCCCCTCCTCCCTCACCCGACACCCCCCAACACCCCCAAGCCATGCATGCCTCCATCCCAACCCCGACCCCAACCCACGACCACAGCCATCCCCACGACCACCACAGCCACAGCCACAGCCACGGTCACAGCCACGAACACCTCGATCACCCCGGGCACTTCCACCAACGCCAACCCCCGCTCCACCGCGACTTCAACCGCCGCGCCTTCACCGTCGGCGTCGGCGGTCCCGTCGGCAGCGGCAAAACCGCTCTCATGCTCCAGTTGTGCCTCGCCCTCCGCGATCAACTGAACCTCGGCGCCGTCACCAACGACATCTTCACCCGCGAGGACGCCGAGTTCCTGGTGCGCCATCACGCCCTCGAACCCGATCGCATCGCCGCCGTCGAAACCGGCGGCTGCCCCCACGCCGCCATCCGCGAGGATATCACCGCCAACCTGCTCGCCCTCGAAGACCTCCACCGCCGTTTCCACCCCGACCTCCTCCTCCTCGAATCCGGCGGCGACAACCTCGCCGCGTGCTTCAGCCGGGAACTGGCCGACTTCACCATCCAGGTGATCGACGTGGCTGGCGGCGACAAAATCCCCCGCAAAGGCGGCCCCGGCATCACCCAGAGCGACCTCCTGGTCATCAACAAAATCGACCTCGCCCCCGCGGTCGGCGCCGACCTCGCCGTCATGGAACGCGACACCCTCAGGATGCGCGGCAACGGCCCCTACATCTTCGCCGAGGTCAAACGCGCCATCGGCGTCGACCGCATCGCCGATCACATCCTCCACGCCCGACAGCACGCCCTCGGCATCCCCCACGGATCCCATTCCCACTGACCCAACCCTCACCCGCTCCCCGTGCCAACCCCGGCGGCGGAGGACACGACGGGCGCAGACAACCCGCTGGCCCCGGCGAACCTCGCAATGGCGGTTCGAAGGTCCTCCAGCCGCACCGGCTTGCTCAGGTAACCGTCCATCCCCGCCTCGAGGCACTTCTCAACGTCCCCGCGCATCGCGTTGGCGGTGAGCGCCACGATCGCAACCCGCCTCCGGCCCCCGCCCCCACCCGAACCCCGCGCCTCCCGATCCCGGATGTGGCGCGTGGCGGCATACCCGTCCATGACCGGCATCTGACAATCCATCAGCACCAGGTCGAACGTCCCGCGCTCCAGCGCGTCCAACGCCTCCCGGCCGTTCTCAACGAACTGCGGCCGATACCCGAGCTTCTGAAGCATCAGCATCGCCATCCGCCGGTTCAGCTCGTGGTCCTCAACCACCAGGATGCGAAGCCCGGAACCCGCCAGCCCCCCACCCGACAGGGATCCCGCCTCCGCCGCCTCCGCCGCCTCCGCCCCCACCGCCAGAGCCACCGAACCTCCCCCGGCGCCAGCCCCAGCCACCGAATCCTCCCTCCCGCGGCCCAGCGTCTCGAGAAGGGTCGACGCCCGTACCGGCTTCGGAAGCTGCGCCAGGACTCCCGGCGCCAGACAGGGCACCAGGCAGTCGGAAACCGGTGCGGTCAGAATCAAGCGCGGCGGCGGCACCAGGTCCTGACACCGCGCCGCAAGCATCGGACCGCTGAGATCGGGAAGATGCCGCTCCGCAATCACCACCCCGAAGGGACGCCCCGCAGCGCCCTCGTCGACAAGCCTCGCCAGCGCAGCCTCACCCGACGCGGCTTCATCAACCGGCATGCCCCACGCTCGGACATACCCGGCCATGGCTTCACGGGTGGCCGCGTGCCGGTCCACCACCAACACCCGCACCCCCGCCAACACCCCCGGCACCTCGGCGGGAGCAGCCACCCCCCCAGGCACCGCCTCCAGGTCGAGTTCCACCCAGAAGGTCGATCCAACCCCCGGTTCGCTCTCCACCCCGATCCTTCCCCCCATGCGGTCCACCAGCCTCCGACACACCGCCAACCCCAGCCCCGTCCCTCCAAAACGCCGGCTCGCCGAGGTGTCCGCCTGCACGAACGGAGTGAAAAGATCGGGTCGCAGCCCCGGCGCGATCCCGATCCCCGTGTCCGTCACCTCGAACCGCACCCCCGCCCGATCCCCTGCTCCCGCCAGGCTCGCCAGCCGAAGCGTGACCTCCCCGCGCTCCGTGAACTTGATCGCGTTCCCGAGAAGATTCACCACGACCTGCCGGATCCGCCCCTCATCCCCCTTCAACCCCGACGGCACGCCGGGATCGACGATCGCCACAAGCTCCAGTCCCTTGTCCTGGGCCCGCGAGGACAGCATCTCCACCAGGCTCTCGGCCATGCCCCTCGGATCAAACGCCGCGCACTCCAGCACCAACGGCCCGGCCTCGATCCTCGAGAAGTCCAGGATGCTGTTGATGATCTCCAACAGCGCTTCCCCGCTGAGCCGCACGGCGTCCACGTACTCCCGCTGGCGGGGCTGAAGGTTCGTTTCAATCAACAGCCCGGTCATGCCGATCACCGCATTCATCGGCGTCCGAATCTCATGGCTCATGACCGCGAGAAACTCGCTCTTGGCCCGGCTCGCCGCCTCCGCCGCATTCCTCGCGCGCTCCAGGTCCTCCTCCGCCCTGCGTCGCTCAATGATCTCCTGGCTCAACGCCCGGGTCCGCTCCTCGACCCGCGCCTCCAACTCCGCCCGCGCCCGCTCCAGCGCGATGTCCCGGTCCTGAATCCGCTCCAGCATCCCGTTGAAACCGTCAATCAACTGCCCGAGTTCGTCGTCGGCCCGCCGATGCACCCGCACCGAGTAATCGCCGTCGCGCACCACCGCCCGGGTCGCCTCGGCAAGCTCCAGCACCGGCGTGACGATCACCCGCTGCAGCCTCCGGGAAACCAGGTGCCCCGCCCCAAGCGCCAGCCCCAGCAGCCCCGCCACCGTCCAGCCATACACCCGGAGCCGCGCATTCAACGCCTCCAGATTCGACTCGATGCCGATCGCTCCCAGAACCTCGCCCTCACGCTCCATCCGGCGGAAGACGATCAGCCGCTCCCCCTCGAACCGGTGCCCCGATCCAGGCAGCACGCCGGCAGGCCCCGGAATCCCCACCATCCCCGGATGCTGCGCAAACGCCCGCCCGTCCGGCGTGTACAACCACGCCCCGGTGATCTCCGGAAGCCCGTTCAACGACCCCAGCACCTCCTCCGCATGGCGCACATCCCCGAAGTCCATCGCCACGGCCGCCTGCCGGCCCAGCACCTCCGCCAGCGTCCCGAGCCGCAGGGTCATCGACCGCCGGAACGTCAGCAGGTCGTACGCCATGAACCCGGCGCAGGCGATCAACAGCGCCGCCGCACTCGCCGTGAGAATGATCAGGGTCTGCTTGTTCCGCAGCGAACGTGGGCCTCGGCGCTTCATGCGGCTCGCACCCTCATTCCCCAACCCGCACCCGACCGCCCCGCACCGACTCGGCCACCGACAGCAGCCTCGAACTGATCTGCAACCCGGCCCGCCGCGCCGCTTCCAACCCCACCTGGATCCGCACTTTGTCCTCCCGCTTCACAAACCCGATCATCCCTCCGCAGTCCACAAACGCATCCCCCTCGCCCACCACCAGCACCGGGACGTTCCCCAACCCCCGCATCACCCGCTCCACCTGCAGCCGTTCGTTGAAGCCCAGGTAAATCATCCGGCAATTGCGAAGATCATCCCCGACGCCAAACCGACGCACCGTCACCGGATGCCCCACCACCGCCTTCCCCTCGGCCACCTCCCGCAGACTGGCCTCAACCTCCGGCGCCCCGATCACCCCCACCAGAAACGGGCCCCGCGCGTCCCCGGCATTCCCGGGCCATTCCACGTACCGGGTGAAATTGAACAGATACGTCGCCTTGATCTGGTCCTCCCGCAGCACCCCCTCCCCCGCTGCCCCGACCTCCAACCCCGCCCCGGACACCCCCAACCGCCAACCCATCCCCCCCAATACCCACAGCAATCCCCAGACCCACCCCGGCCCCAACGCCCTTCGACGCCACCTCCCCCGCCCCACCCCGGGGCTCTTCCCCCCATGGGCCGCTTCCTTACCCTCCCCTCCACGATGACGGCAGGTGCTCAAAGGCAGTAGGTGACCTGGATTCGTCACGTCCGGCCATCATCGGACAGGCCGTCCTGAACGTGCGCTCACCTTCCCGGAGAAGCGACATGCGCGTCGAACAGATTGTCGAGGGTTCCTCGGACTTCCTCTACGTAGGTTCACCTGCGTACCCACCCCCAAGGCAGCACCCGACACGACGTCCCGTATCCCACAGCCCGGTCGGACACCCGCTCAACGCGCCGCGTTCACCACCGTGATGCCCCGAAACACCCGGGCCATGGGATCCCGCAGGTCGGCACAACGAATCCCCCCGATCCTGTCACCCCCGCCGTCACTCAGAATCTGGATCCTTTCCACACCCGGCTGCTCCCAGGGCACGATGGACTCCGCCTGGAATCCCTTGGGAATCGCCCCCGGCATCTCCGTGACGACGGCGGAACCTTCGGTCCACGCAAAGAGCCGATGCCGCCCGCCGCCCTCGGCCGGTCCGGCCACCAACAGGACGCGCGCCCCCACCCGCACCGCGTCCCGCAAGCCAAGCCCGCCCAGCGGCAGGAGCACCGGCTCACCCCACCGCGGCGGCGCCCCCGACATGACCACGTCCCTTGGGTTCAGCCAGCGGGCAAGCAGGGCCTTCCGCTCAGGCACCGGATTCCGAAATCCCACCCAGAGCACCCCGTCCGATCCGGCGGCAAGCGCCTCGATGTTCAACCCTCCCGCCGCCTCCGCCGGACGCTCCGCGGCTCGGGCGAGTCCAAACCTCGCCATCCCCGCATCCGCCGCCATCGAGGCCAGCAGCGAGCGAAACGGCCGCCCGGCGGTCTCCAGGCCAACCCCCAGCCCCTCCCCCACAATCCGCGTGGCAAACACCACATGCCGCGACGGCCGCGGCCGCCCATTCGAATTGCGCGAATGCGACCCGATCCAGAAGGCCAGGTCGTCCACCCGCGCCGCTCCCTCGAGATCCATCTCCTCCCGCCCCAGGGCCGGACCCGGCACCCCGGCCGCAGGCCAGACCCCCATCGGCGCTCCCCCCGTATCCCGCCGGTACAGACGGATCACGTTCTCCTCGTCGCTGCCCACCGCGATGACCGACTCGTTCAAGGCCACCGCGGCCGAGGCATCACAGCATCCCTGGAACACCGTGGAACCCGCCGGCGCAGACGCCGCACCCGCCGGCCATCCACCCGCCACCCACAGCGCCGCCACCATGGTCGCCAGCGCCCGCCTCAACGCCGATCTCAGAACCTTGCCCGCCCCGGTGTTCAACCGGCCGCTAACCATGCCGCTCAAAAAATGCATAAGCCTCCTCCCGAACCTCCGGCGGAAATCGGTGCCCGCCGTCCGGATGCCGGAACACCAGCCGATCCCCGGCCTTCCACAGATCATAGACGGGACGAACGGCCGTTTCGATCGCCCGAACGCTTTCCCATCGGAAGTTGCTGTCACCAACCGGCGCACTGGCAAAGAAGGCCCGGGGCGCCAGCCCTGCGATGAGCTCGTGGAAATCAAAGGGAAGAGCCCCGGGCCGTCCACGATACGCCTCGAAGGCCGGCAGGTAACGCTCCTGGATCCAGCCGGAGAGATTGCCGCGCATGTAGTGAACATAGGCGTCAAAGGCACAACTGGTTGCCACCGCCGTCAACCGCGGCTCCAGAAACGCCGTGTAAATCGCGTTGTGCCCCCCAAGCGAATGGCCGATCGCCACAAACCGCCCCCGCCGCACGTACGGCAGCGATTCAAGCAGGTCCAGACCCCGGATGTTGTCCCAGATGGCCTTCATCGTCCCACTCGCGTACCCCAACCCCTTCAGGTCCGGCGCGTAATCCGCCAACAGCGGATACGCCGGGGCGAGACAGACGTAACCCCGCTTCGCCAACTCCACCCCGTACTCGTCGTCCGGACTCCGCCCCAAGCCCGCCACCACCTTCCTCCCCGCGGCATGCGTCTGATGCAGACACAGCGCCCCCGGCAGCCGCCGCGCCGACCCCGCCCCCTTCGGCACCAGCAGATACGCCGGAACCCGCCCGCCCGGCTCCGATTGATAGGTCAAATCGATGCGCACAAACGCCCCGCAGTCCTCCTCCGACACCACCCGCGGCAACAGCGGACAGCGCTTCTCCATGCCCGGCAACGGCCCCGCCACCGACTCAAAGGCCTCCCGTATCGAACGCCGCCTCCTCTCCCAACCCGACCGGCGCCGGATCGCCCGACGCACACCGTCGGGTCCCTGTTCCTCCAACAACGGCAGCCGCGACAGCGGCACCAGTTCCCCCGCCGCTCCCTTTCCCGCCTCCGCTGCCTCCACCACCCCCCCGGACCCGCCACCGCCCACCACCGCCGCCACCGCCCACGGCAGCATCGCCAACCGCCGCAACGCCGCCCGCCGCGGAACCCGCCCCGCCTCCCACAACCCACCGCCCCTCGATTCGTCGGACCGCTCGCCTTCCGCAGGGTCCGTTGCGTAGAGTCGTCTCATGTTCTCGCACGTGGTGATTTTCTGGACCGATCCCGCCCAACCCAAGGCCGCCGATGAACTGGTCGCCGGCGCGGACAAATACCTCCGCGGCATCCCGGGCACCCTCCACTACCATTGCGGCCGCATGGTCGGCAGCCACCGCCCGGTCGTGGACCAGTCCTACCAGGTCGCCCTGAACCTGGTGTTCGCGGACAAGGCGGCCCAGGACGCCTATCAGGTCCACCCATCCCACGTCGAGTTCGTGGAAAAGGTGTTCAAGAAGGTCTGCACCAAGGTCGTCATCTACGACTTCGAATGAACACTCCCGGCACCCCCACATCCAATCCCGCCGCCAACACCGCGACATCCGCCGCGCTGCCCCGCCGCGATTTCGTCCTCGGACTGCTCGCCGCCACCGCGGCGTCCGCCACCGCCACAGGCTGCGCCCTGCGCCCACCCAAACCCGCTCCCCTGCGCGTCCTGTCCTACAACCTCCACCACGGCGAAGGCGTCGACGGACGCCTCGACCTCGAACGCATCGCCGCGGTCATCCGGTCCGCAAACCCCGACCTCGTCGTCCTCCAGGAGGTGGACCGCAACGCCACCCGCACCGGCGGCGTCGATCAACCCGCGGAATACGCACGCCTGACCGGCCTCCATGGCTGGTACGGCGCCGCCATGCCCTTCCAGGGCGGTCAATACGGCCAGGCCCTGCTCGCCCGATGGCCCCTCCAGGAACCCCGCGTCGTCCGCCTCCCCGGAACGCCGGGCTCCGAACCCCGCATCGCCGTCACCGCCGTCATCGACATCCCCCGCCTCGGCCGCGTCCGCCTCGCCGGCGTCCACCTCGATGCCTCCCGCGCCGACAACGACCGCTGGGAACAGGCCGGCGCCCTGCTCGACGCCTTCGGCCACGACGGCCTCCCCACCCTCCTCGCCGGCGATTTCAACGCCACCCCCGAAAGCCGGGTGATGCAACGGCTGCTCGCCGACAACACCCCCTGGGAGGACACCGCCAGCGCATCCCCCGAACCCACCATCCCAGCCGAAAACCCGCGCTCCAGAATCGACTTCATCCTCGCGTCCCCTCGCGGCGCCTGGCGCGTCGCCGAGTCCCGCGTCATCCCAGAAGCCGTCGCCTCCGACCACCGCCCGGTCCTCGCCATCCTCGAATGGCAACCGGCCCATCCCCGCTGAACCCCGCGGGGATCGCCGCCTCAACCCAACCCCCGCCTCCAGCGACCGCCACCGATCCCCCCATGAGCCGAAAACCCACCACCGCCATCTTCCTCGGTGCCGGCGCCTCCTGCCCGTTCGGGTTCCCCGCCACCAACGGCCTCCTCCCCCGCACCCTCCAGGCCCTCGCCGACGACTCCCTGTTCGTCGACCACAGCCGCCATGCCATCAACGACCTGAAACACGAACGCGCCGAAACCCGGTTCCTCGCCAAAACCCTCCGCCGCATCCTCCCAGGCTGGCACCCGAAATTCGCCGACTCCGAACTGCCGCTCATCACCGAGATCCTCTCCCTCGTCGACTACAGCATCGCCGAGTGCAAACCCCTCTTCCCCGGCCAGTCCCAGGACGAGATGCTCCATATCCGGCACCTCCTCGAACGCGCGATCTTCGAGGTGCTGTCGGAATCGGGAACCCGACGCACCCGCAAGCAGCGCGAACTCCTGCTCCGGTTCCGCGACTGGATCGAGGGCAAGGCGGCGGAAGGCTGCGGGGTCATCACCACCAACTACGACACCACCCTCGAGCAATCCCTCTTCGACGCCCGCGAAAAAGGCGATGTCATCCGGGAATTCGACTTCGGCTTCGGCTGGCTGGACCCCACCACCCCGCTCAGGGTCCTCTACCCCCGCCCCACCTCCCCCAGGTTCCGCTGGTTCAAACTCCACGGCTCCCTCAACTGGGCCCGCTGCCCCTCCTGCGAACACATCTACGTGAATCCGTTCGGGGACATCGCCTTCCAAACCTTCCGGGCCGAGACCGACGACTACAACACCTGCCATTGCGGCGCCGCCGCCAGACTCCAACTCCACCTCGTCGCACCCTCCACCCACCGCAGCGTCCGGGATGCCAACCTGCTCGAGACCTGGAAAAACGCCCTCCAACTCCTCATCGAAGCCGATCACTGGATTCTCATCGGCTATTCGCTGCCCTCGGAGGACCTGGCCATCCGCTCCCTCCTGGGCCGCGCCCTCGAAGCCCGCCCCAAATCCAGAAAACCCGCAATCACCGTGGTCCAGTGGCAAACCACCGCCCAGGCCCGCTATGAACTGATCTTCCCGGGCTGCAATTACCACCCCGAAGGCCTCGAAGCCTGGCTCGCAACCCAAACCACCGCCACCGCCACCGCCACCCCCACCGCCGCCGCGGCCTCCTCCTCCTGATCCCCCCGCCCGGAACCCGCTCGCCGGACTCGTCAACCACCGCGCCGCGCTCCTAACCTCCGGCCCATGTTCCCGGGCCCGTTCCGCCAAGCCGCCTGCCTCCTCCTCGCCACCCTCGCCACCCTCGCCAGCCTGCTCCCCAAGCCCCTGCCCGCCCAGGACTCCACCGCCGAGTGGCAGATCCGCCCCCCGGCTTCCCCCTCCGCCGCCCCCCTCCCCCTTCCCGCCGCCCCGGTCTGGTTCCGCGCCTGGCTCAAGGTCCCCGACGCCATGGCCGGCGATTCCGGCCCCGACCTCTGGCGCGACTCCATGACCGTCACCCTCCACCACCTCCCAGGCCCCGTCACCCTCTGGATCAACGGCCAACCCATCGCCGACACCCGCGACATCCCCGCCTCCTCCCCGCGCCGCTTCAAAATCCCCCGCGGCACCTTCAAACCCGGCGCCTTCAACACCCTCGTCCTCCGCCTCGACGGCACCCAGGCCCCGCACGGCATCACCGAAGCACCCCACGTCAACGGCTACTTCGACGAGGTCCACCTCAACCGCGCCTGGCAATGGACCACCACACCGCCATCCCCCGCCGACTTCGCCCCCAATTCCAATCCCAACCCCCCGCCCGCCACCACCTACACCCCACAGGACTTCCACCCCGCCACCTCCGTCATGCAGGCCAGCCCCGAACCGGTCCGCGGCCTCTTCGTCCCCCCGGATGACGCCCTCCGAAAGTTGGAGACCACCCCCGATCTGGTCGTCGAAAACCTCCTCAACGAACCCGAGGTCGCCCAACCCACCCACGTCAGCTTCGACGAACGCGGCCGCATGTGGATCGCCCAGTACCGCCAATACCCCTACCCCGCCGGCGTGCGCATGATCAGCCGCGACAAATACTACCGATCCAAATACGACCGCGTCCCCCCGGCACCCCCCAACCACGACCGGGGCGCCGACATCATCAGCGTCCACGAGGACCGCGACGGCGACGGCCGCTACGAAACCCACAAGAACGTGCTCACCGGCCTCAACATGGCCAACGCCGCACTCCGCGGCCACGGCGGCCTCTGGGTCATGCACACCCCCTACCTCCTCTTCTACCCCGACGCCAACCACGACGATGTCCCCGACGGCCCCCCGGAGGTCCGCCTCCAGGGCTTCGGCCTCGAGGACACCCACAGCGTCGCCAACGGCCTCGCCTGGGGACCCGACGGCTGGCTCTACGGCGCCCAGGGCAGCACCACCACCAGCCGCGTCACCCGCCCGGGCATCGACCCGCCCGACGCCCCAGGCGTCTTCGTCGAAGGCTGCATGGTCTGGCGTTACCACCCCAGTCTCCGCCATTACCAGATCTTCGCCGACGGCAGCGGCAACACCTTCGGCGTCTCCTTCGATGACGAAGGCCGCCTCTTCACCGGTCACAACGGCGGCGACACCCGCGGCTGGCATCACATCCAGAACGGCCTCTACCTCAAGCAGGGCAAGGACCCCGGAAAATTCGGCCCCGGCTCCAACCCCTACGCCTTCGGTGAACTGCCCATGATGCGCAGCACCCACCCCGTCCCCCGCTTCACCCACATGACCATCCTCGCCAACGGCACCGCCCTCCCCGACCGCTGGCGCGGCCGATTCCTCGGCATCGACCCGCTCCACCACCACGTCGTCGCCTCCGAACGCACCCCCGCGGGCTCCACCTTCGAAACCACCGACATCGGCTTCCCCCTCCGCTCCGACGACCTCACCTTCCGCCCCGTCTACCTCGCCAACGCCCCCGACGGCAGCATCGTCATCGCCGATTTCCGCGAGGAGTTCATCGCCCACGGCCAGAACTACCAGAGCCAGATCGATCCCTTCACCGGCCGCATCTACCGCCTGCGCGGCCGCGAAACAGCCCGTGAAAAACCCGTCGACCTCGGCCGCGCCTCCACCCCCGACCTGATCGCCACCCTCGCCCACCCGAATCCCTGGCACCGCCAAACCGCCGTCCGCGTGCTCGGAGAACGCAGGGACCCCGCCGCCTTCGCACCGTTGGTCGCCCAATCCCGCAAACCCGAAACCCACCCCGCCCTCGAGGCGGTCTGGGCCCTCCACCAGATGGAGCGCCTCGACGAAACCCTCGCCGTCGTCCTGCTCGATCATCCATCCCCGCCGGTCCGCGCCTGGACCATCCGCCTCATCGGCGACACCCAACACCTGCCGTCGTCCTTCGCCGCACGTCTCGCCGCGATGCTCCCCGACGAACCCGACGCCGAGGTCCGCAGCCAGGTCCTCGCCACCGCACGCAGTCTCCCCGCCACCCAGGCCCTGCCCCTCGTCGCCGCGATCGCCCAACGATCCGTCGACACCACCGACCCCTTCATCCCCCTCATGGCCTGGTTCGTCATCGAATCCCATTGCTCACCAAACCGCGACGCCGTCCTCGATCTCTTCAGCAACCCCGCCCTCTGGGCCGCACCCCTGGCCCGTCAACATCTCGTCCCCCGCCTGATGCGCCGGTTCGCCGCCTCCGGCACCCGCCAGGAACTGACCGCCTGCGCCACCCTGCTCGAACGCGCCCCCACCGAGGAGGATCGCGCCGCCCTGATGTCCGGCTTCGAGGAGGCCTTCAAGGGCCGCCCCATTCCCCCCCTCCCGGACCCCCTCCTCAACGCCCTCGCCCGCACCGGCCGACGCACCCTCCTCTTCCGCGTCCGCCAGGGCGATGCCGCCGCCATCGACGAAGCCCTCCGCCAGGTCCAGGACCCCGCCGCCGACCGCGCCCAGCGACTGGCGGCGATCCGTGTGTTCGGCGAAATCCATCACGCCCCCGCCGCTCGTGTGCTCCTGAACACCGTGGTCCAACCCGGCGACCCCCTCGTCCGCAGCGCCGCCTGCGCCGCCCTGTCCATCCACGACAACCCCGACCTGGGCAAACCCCTGGCCGCCGCCTGGCCCAGCCTGCCGCCCGAAGCCCAGGCCGCCGCCCTCAATCTCCTCGGCAGCCGCCCCGCTTGGACCCGAGCCCTCCTCCAATCCATCGCCGCCGGCACCATCCCGCGCCACGCCATCGGCTCCGACCTCGCCCACCGCCTCCGACTCCACCCGGACCCCGAACTGGCCGCGCTCGTCCAACAACACCTCCCCCTCACCCCCCCGGCCTCCAGCGCCTCCCTTCGCCCCCGCATCGAAGCCGTCCGCCGCATCGTCACCAGCGCCCCCGGCGACCCCTACAAGGGCGAACCGCTCTTCATGGAACATTGCGGCGGATGCCACACCCTCTTCTTCAAGGGCGGCAGGATCGGTCCCGACCTCACCAGCTACCAGCGCGACGACCTCGGCACCATGCTCGTGAGCATCATCGACCCCAACGCCGAGGTCCGTGAAGGCTTCGCCAACTACCTCGTCACCACCCAGGACGGACGCACCCTCGGCGGCTTCCTCGCCGACCAGGACGCCCACGTCATCGTCCTCCGCGGCTTCGATGGCGCCGACATCTCCATCCAGCGCACCGAGATCGCCTCCATCACCCCCGCCGGCCGAAGCCTCATGCCCGAGGCGATCCTCGATGGCCTCGACGACGCCGAAATCCGCGATCTGTTCGCCTACCTGCGCCAATCCCAGCCCATCCTCCGCTGAAACCCCGCGCCCCGGCCAACACCCGGGAGCCGCAGGTCCCCCGACGCCACCAACCGCCTCGCCATCCCACACCGCTTTCCTCCGATCAGCCGAACTCATCCGGGATGACCTGAAATCGCCTGAAATGACGATTGCCACGCTCTTCCCCGGCTGTTTCACTGCCGACATTGGATTCGGCGGGACGTAGCTCAGCCTGGTAGAGCACCTGGTTTGGGACCAGGACGTCGCAGGTTCAAATCCTGTCGTCCCGATTTTTTCGGCCGCTGCTCCGTCCCAACCTGTTGGAAGAAGAGTGCTTGGGACAAAGTTCAATTGCGTCCAGGCGCCCAATGTCCATTGGACGCCGATTGAACTCAACTTGTCGGCAACAGCCTTTCTTGCTGACCGAGTTGATGCATCCAGGAGTTGGGCGTCGGCGGAATCGGGGAGATGGTTTCGAGCCAGCGAGGACTACTTGCAAAGGTCGCTGACATCAACCGCCGCGTTGTTCGCGAATGCTCCGCAGATGGCCGGCGAGCTCCAGGTGCCGGGCATATTCTGCCCATCCGTCGGGCGTGTTCTCGACCTTCGTGTCCCGTATAGTCGGATCGGCTCCACGGCTGAGCAGCCAGTCCGCCATTTCACGACGATTATTCAAGGCCGCATAGTGCAGAGGCGTTCCAGCAAAGTCGAACCCGGACGGGATGGCATTGATTTCCGCGCCACGTGTCAGCAGTTCGCCCGCTGTCTCGTGTTGCCCCCAGGCTGCTGCGAAGACGAGCGCGTTGTTGACGATCTGCCGATGATCGCGTCGAATTTCTTCGGGAATCGTCGGGCCAAACGGCCACCCAACTTCGCCAGCTTCCTGATTCAACTGGCCATTGGCGGCGAAGCAGCGTTTCACGCCCTTATGGTCGCCGAGCGCTGCGTACTTTCGAAGGTTGTCGACCGGAGCGCCGCGCTTTAGCAACAATTCGACCGTGGCTGAGTGCCCCCAATAGAGCGCCTCTTCCAAGGGGGACCACGTACCGTCCCCCGCAATCGGCGCACCAAGATCCAGGAGTGTCTCCACACCCACGACATTGTCGATGCAGGCGGCAGCGCCTAGTGGCCCACCCAGCTCAGCGCCAAACTGTGCAAAGAGGCGAATCAAATGCGCGAGTGATCGCCTCGGCGGCATCTCTAGAACGAGACAGCAAAGCAATGTTGGATGATCGCACTTCGAGAGGGACCGATCCGTCGCCAGCGATGGGTCTGTGCGCACGAGGCGTTCAAGCTCTTCGGAGTCATTCGAGATGATGGCGGCCTGAGCGGGAATGAATTTATCGTCCATGGCGTGCCTCTCAGCCAAGCAAGACGTAATGTGGTTCCACGAAAGCATCCTGTTCTATACATGACGTCTTTCGAGAACCGTCATCTGGCCCCCGACGTTTCTCGCAACGTCTCGATGACGTGGCAGCAGTCGGCTTGCTCCGTATCCTTGCATTTCTCCAGCGACGCCTTCAGCACTCGCTGAACATGACGCAAGTCCTTTAGCCGTTGATCCACTTCAGCCAGCCGATTTTCGATGCGAGACTGCACTTCTCGACAAGATGCAGCCGTGTTATTCGGCGTTGAAAGAAGCGCCTTCACGTCATCCAGCGTGAAACCGATGGCCTGCGCTGCCCGGATGAACTTCAGCTTGCGGAGTGACTCCTCGCTGTAGAGCCGATAGTTGCCCACGGTACGGTCTTCCGGTTCGACCAATCCGACCCGCTCGTAGTAACGAACCGTCGTGGTGGGAATGTCGGCTGCTTGTGCCAGTTGGCTGATGGTGTATTGCTTGCTCATCCTCTTGGCTTAACATCCTGAAATTACGGACATTGCGACCATTTCTCGGGAATATTCAAGAGTCCCGTTTAACGGCCTTGACCTTGCACTCAAGTGCAAGGTCGATAATACGGGAAAGGAATCCGATGGGCAATTCAATTCAGGGATTAGACGCCATGCCAGTTGAAGCGACAACTCAAACAAGGTTGGTTTGCCCCTCGTGCGGAACCAAGGGAAGGCGTGTCGGTCTGGCCACGTTGCGGGCCTTGCTGAAGGAAGAGTTTGTCCGCGAGTTCAGTGGCGGCGAGCAGGCATCCTGCGATGCAAAGAGCAACGGTGATCCTGGATGCTCGCCGCTTGGAGGTGACACGGGCTGGCGATTCTGCGACTCCCTGGAGTGCGATGTCGTCTACTTTTCCGAGACCAGCGACCGCACTTTCCTGAAGTGTCACTTGCATGTACCTGTCGGCGTCAAGGAGAAGGCTGGGGACCGGCCGCTTTGCTACTGCTTCGGCCACTCGATCGCCAGCATCAAGGATGAGTTCCGCACGAAAGGCCACAGTGACGCTTTGCAGCACATTCGGGCGAAGATGAAAGACCCTGGTTGCCGTTGCGTGACGGAGAACCCGTCGGGCTCGTGCTGCCTTGGCAGCGTGACGAAAGGAGTCGAGATCGCCCGGAAGGAGCTGACCATGAGCGACTCAGAAATCGGACCGGCTGCCACGCCTGTCAGGCCGCCATCGAATCGAGGCGAACTGATTGCCAAGATCGGCACGGTCTTCTCAGCCATCATGGCCTCGGCCTGCTGTTGGCTACCCTTGGCGTTGTTGGCGGTCGGAATCTCCGGGGCCGGGATCGCCGCGACATTGGAGACGTATCGGCCGCTGTTCATGGTCGTGACGTTCGGCTTCCTGGTCGCGGCGTTCTACTTCACCTATCGGCCGAAGAAGGCGTCTTCCGAGCCGGGACACGATTGTTGTCCCCCGGCGCAATCCGCCGAGAAGGACGCTCAAGGCAATTGCTGCGCCCCTGCTCAGAAGAGCCGATTCAGCATGATGGCCACGAACAAGGTCATGCTTTGGGGCGTGACCATTCTGGCCGTCGCCTTCCTGCTCTTTCCACAGTATGTTGGGTTTCTGCTTGTCAGTCGCGACGCTGCCAGCGAAACCGTGGCGGAAAGCCCGCTCGTTACTAACACGACCATCGCCATCGAGGGCATGACCTGCGAAGGATGCGCCGTCGCATTGCAGAACCGGATCAAGGACGTGCCGGGCGTGCTGGACGCCAGGGTGGACTATGCCAACAAACAGGCCATCGTCTCCACCGAATCCTGCTGCCCATTCCCGAAGGACGACATCCTCAAGGCCATCGAGGAGTCGGGCTTCGTGGGCCGTATTCCGTGAATTGCCAGCGATCAGGCTTGTCTGTGATCATCAGATTTCCCGGAGAAATGCCGCCGCAACGCGGCATCCCAGCCTTGGATGCCAGCGGTGAAAAGTTCAATCGCCGTCCTGTTCTCTCGATTGGCCGAAGGCCAATAGAAAGTCGAGGGGAGAAAGTAGAGAGTAGAAAAAGCATTTCGGCTCTCTCCTTTCTCCCCCTCGACTCGGTCTACTCTCTCCTTTCTACTCTCTGGACCTCGGGCCTGGTTCATGGCGTTCGCCTTCGAAAAGCTGATCGTCTACCAGAAGTCTGTCGACTTCGCCGACGCAATCTGTCAGCAAACTGAGACGTTCCCCCGAGGTTATGGTTTTCTCGTCGACCAACAGAACCGCGCCGCGCTTTCAATTGCCGCCAACATTGCCGAGGGCAATGGCCGTTTCTCAAGCGCCCAATGACACCAGAGTTCAATCTTGATGGAAACCTCACCGGGGAATGCGGAACGGACATGTCGATGCACCTAGCGGAAATGGCGCGGCAGATTCGTAACCAAACGATCGTGCAGTTGAAAGCCGCGCCGGAAGGCTGGCTGCTGTGGGCGCCGCCCGGCACGTCCAATCACATCCTCTGGCACGCCGGCCACTCGCTATGGGCTCAGGACGCGCTGTGCGTGGAGCCGCTCACCGGCGCGTCCGAATTGCCCGCCGGCTGGGAGCATTCGTTTGGCGCCGACTGCCGGCCGGTTCGCGAGACGCAGCATTGGCCCGAACGGGGAGAAGTGCTGCGGCTGCTCGAGAGACAGCTCGTTCGCCTGCAGGATCTCTTCCGAGAACGTGCCGAACAGTTGACAGACTCCGCACTCGCCGCGCAAATCGTCCACGGGCTGCACGACGAAGCACGGCACCAGGGGGAGATGTTCCTGCTGCTCAAGCTGCGTCGAGCGCAAGGCGACTGAACTTCCAAGGCAGGCGCGCTTAAGCGAGCCAAAGCAATATCGTAACTGTTCAGGTCCCGAGCGCTGAGGGAGGTCGTTCACGGAGCGGGAAGGGGC
>VFQN01001939.1_pt1 | contig 33192 bp, 49 predicted proteins | sample 3512371 | NCBI WGS metagenome assembly VFQN01 (sample SAMN10412370, study PRJNA504923) | tailings metagenome | isolation source: Replicate 2 from Balatoc abandoned mine | place: Philippines: Itogon, Benguet | collected 2017-08-28 | reverse complement strand
AGAACCGTAAGGGTATTTGTCGCTTTCTGACGGTTTTACGTTACAGTAATTTTCGGTGTAACGTAAATTACACCTTGAGCCTCGGTAAAGTAGGTAAATTTCCAGCACTGAACTGCACATAAACAGCAGCAGTGCAGCACCCGACGAGCCACACTGTGCCAGATGAAAAAACCAAGGTTGGGGCCGTCATGCGCAGCCGCCATCTGCCCACTCCCGCCTGCCTCGCTTCGCCGCGTTCGTCCTGTCTTGTTTAGTAGTTTTACTTGTCTATCGCTTGCTCCAGGGCATCTTACGCCTACATCCCTCAGCGCACTACCAATAAATACACCGTCCCTGTGTCTCGGACCGGTCATGGGACCCCGGCTCTTACCCGCAGTGTGGTAGCAAGTTGACGCGCACCGGCAACCGCACGGTCTGCAGCCGGCCCGCAACCAGCGCAGACCGCACAACCGCGCGCCAAACTACGCATCGATGGACTGGCTTGCCGCTGAGCCGGCTCCCAGCCACCGACCACCCCCGGTCAGACGGCAGGCGCACCGCTCTCCCCCGCCACCCCCAGGATCCCCTCCAGCGGCGTCCCCGCCTCCTCAAAGTGCGCCCACGCCTCCGCAAAGTCCTCCTGCCGCCACCAGGCCGCCCCGTAGTCCCGCAGCAGCTCCTCCCCGGCGGCGATGTCCCGCAGCGCCACCAGCACAGGGAGCACCAGCCCGCGGGCAACCACGGGCACCACCTGCACACGGAGCGTGACGGTTTGCACCGTTACTCATACTGGACGCTGCTTTGCCTGCTGAGGTGCGACCTTTGCAAGCGCAGGCGTACCCATACCCATACCCTTTGCACCGCACGGCAATGGTCCGAAGGGCACATCATCATCACCAATTGAGGCGCGCAAAGCGTGGTGTTTGCCCTTAAGAGCTTTACATGAAGGCTATCTGGTCACCCAGTCCTCCTCAAGCCAGCTTACCGCGCAGTTTGCTCCAGGGTGCGTGCCGGGCTGCGGCTGCCCCTCCTCGTCCGCCTCCACACCGTCCCCCAGCGGCCACGCCCGTGGGCTGACCCGTGGGTCGTTGGCCAGCGCCGCCAGGTTGCCGTAGCCCAGGCCGCACAGCTTGTGCCCTGCGCACATCGCAAGAGCGCTAGGCTACGTGAACACCTTGGAATCCCTACCGTAGGGCTACAAAATCCTAGCTCTGGGTTGCAGGAGGATGCCGATCCCAAAGCAGCTGCTGAGCTAGGAACGGGCAGCTGTACCAAGCCGCAGTCGGCACAATCGCTTTAACGGACGCATACGGGCATGAATGTGTGCGTCATGCACACGTGTACCACCAAGACACACACCAGCACACGTGTCCCGCCCAGGGCGCACACGCACCTGCACCGTACTCGGTCATGTAGGCCCAGGCCAGCAGCCACCAGCCCAGCGTGCGGTCGCGCCCCGCCCGCCGGTCCAGCTCCGCCTTGGCCTCCGGGCCGCACCACTGGAACCCACGCGCCACAAACGTCTTTGCCAAATCCCCGGGCATGACGTACCCTCCGCAGACACCGACAACGCTGCTGGCCGCGAGCCTCCTCACCGCGCGCAGGCCCCTGCCGCCCCTGCACTTGTCCCTGCACGGCTCCATTCCCTCCAGCTCCAATCGCCCCTCTGGCCACGCCCCATCCCACTCCCGGAACCAGCCCAGCAGTGAAGCCACCCCACGCGCAATGCGACCAGGGCTCAGCCCATGCCTCTCTACCGCCGCCTGCCCCTCGCGCAGGGCAGCTGCCACGTGTGCGTGCTCCTCCACCCACGCGCGATGGCCCTCCGGCACGTCCTCTCCCAGCCTGCCCACGTACACTTGCTGTGTATTAGGGCGTGCCTCGGACAGGGGTCCGGGCAGGGCAGCCAGCCAAGTGTCAAGGGCGACACGCGTGTCAGTTGCCACGTGTGGGTGGAAGGTCAGGCCGCACAGCCGGAGCTCGCCCGCATCAGACCGTACAGGCGGGATCTGCTGCTCCGAGGCTACGTAGCCGCACAGGGTGGCCGGGGTCAGGCTGGCGGCTGGCAGGTGTAGGACGTTGATGGAGGCAGCCGGGGCCACAGGCGCAACTTGCAGCTGCCGCTCAATCGCTGCAAGTGCCTGGCTGTTCTTGTTGCTACCCTCAGCCTGCCCGCCGCCGGGTCCGGCCCCAGCAGGGTGGCCATCGTGGTCCTGTGCTGCTGCAGGCTGCCCAGTCAGGCCTTGCGCTGGCTGCTGCTGCGGCGGCTGCTCTTGTGCCCCCGGCCGGTGCTGCTGCGCCCCCGCTTGCGCACCCTGCAGCGCTCCACCGTTGCACAGCACGTACGCGTGCAAGGGGCTCGAGCTGTGTGCTGCTGGAAGGTTCAGGTCCAGCACGGCCATCTGCGTGGAGCCCCACGCCGGCTGGCCACCCCGCCCTCCGGCACCCTGCTCGCCGCGCGGCGCGGAGGAACAGGTGCCAAGGCCCAGGGGTGTCGGCGATGGCGGCCGCTGCGGACCGCCGTGGACGCACTCGCCATGTGGTGTGCCACCACCAGGAGCTTGGAAGGGATGGCAGTGGTAGGCGTCCCGCCCCATGTTGGTCACACCGTGACCGTCAGATTCCACACCCGCCGCTGCAGCTCCCGCGTGGCGTAGCAGCTCCGTCACCTGCCTGCCACCCGCCACGCTGCCCCCCAGCCCTGCCATCTGCTCCTGCAACGCTGTGCGTCCGGACAAGCAACTCTGGCGGTGTGCCGCCGGCCTTTCCACCGACCCGCCGCCCTGGCCCGTCCCGCCTGCAGGCCCCGGGACGACATCTTGGCTGCGCGGCTGGCCCTGCTCCCACAAGGGTGAGGCTGCCGTACGTCGCTGCCCGTGCGCAGCTACAGACGCCTCAGCATCACCAAGCGCACCGGGGTTGACTGGTCTCAGTGTGCTGTCCCGCTGGTGCAGGGCGTGGCTCACGCCAGCCGCTCCATGGCCTGCGCCAAGCGGCAGCAGCTGCTGCTGCTGCGGCGGCGGCGGCGGCAGAAACACCAGCTCCCCTTGTTGGCTGGGCAGTGGGTTGCACGCCTCCAAGGGACCGGTGGGAGCACCCTGCTCCCCGTCGGGTGCACTGCGCCAAGGCGCGCCACCAGAGCCGCCAGCCGCTATGTCGCTCGCCACTGGCCCTGCGCCCGCTGAGCCTGACGGCGACTGCGGTGTGGAGGCGTCTCCTGCTGGCAGGGCACATCACAAATGGGCAGCCAAGTGGGGTCATGGTAACAGTAAATAGGCGGGCCTATACGCGGTCTTAGGTATGTAGGTTGCAACCATTCTGAAGGTACAGTCACGGCCTAAGGGAAGACAGGGTAAGCTGCAACGCTGACGCAACCGGACTAGGAGTTTACCAAGAGGTCCTCACTCCCCAGAAAGGTAGGGGACCCATAGCGCTAGGATGTGCATGCATCAACGCTGGCCACAGAGAGCAGAGAGCCACAGGAAGCACTCTGCAAGCCGTACGGTATGGCACGGTGCTCCTGTCCCTGCGCCTCCCCGCGCTCACCAATGCCATCATCGTCGCCGAACCTGCGGAGGAACCCCCGCCGCTGCTGCTTCCACAGCCGCAGCCGCCTGGCCCCCTGATGGTTGCGCACCTGGTGCTCCTCCCCGGCCTGCTGCACCCCCGATCCAGCTCCCTCGCCCTGCGGCTCTGCCTGCTGCCCGCCGTTGTCAAGCCCCTCTACCACGTCCCTGCCTGCCTCACATCGCTGCTGCTTGCCGGACTGCCCCTTCTCAGCGTCGCCCCCAGGCCCCTCCTGCCCTTGCCCCTGCCCCTGCACCACTGTCTCGAGTCCTGCATCCTCGCTGACTTCCAACTCACAGTCACTCCCTCTGCACGTTGGGTCAACGCACACCCCTGACGCAGTGTGGTCCCGGCAACCCTTCCTCTCTGCAATCAGCCTAGGCCTGCCGTCCGACCCGTCGGGCATGCGCTGTGGCAAGGCGGTGCGACACCCCATGGCCAATGCGTCGTCCTCACCGCTAGCCATTTCACCGTCGCTGCTGCAGCAGCTGCTGCTGCTGCTGCCCGTTTCCTCCTCCTCCCCTTCCTCCTCCCCCTGGGACGTACGGCGACTAACCTTCTGCGAGCCCCTTCGTCCACCGTGGGCAAAGTGCCTTATAAACTGCAACGCTTGAACGCTCGCTCGGCGCCGCGCCGCCGCCCCCTGCCGGGGCCCTGCAGCCTCGGCCCGCGCCTCGCCTCCTACGTCCTGCTCTGCTGCCTCCATCCTTGCCGCCTGCGCCTTGCCGTCTACCTCCGCCACAGCTGCCTCCACCCTTGCCGCCTGCGCATCCACACCTGCCTCCGCCTCCGCCTCCGCCCCTGACTCCCCAACCTCCCCATCCGGCCCTCCCGCCGGCTCCAACACCAGCAATACCGTACCGTCCTCCTGCACCTCCCGCACCATTCGCACCGAGGACGTGGGCGGCAGCTGCAGGTACTTCCGCAGCTCATAAAGCCGCGCCAGGCGCCAGGACACAAAGTTTCTGTCGGGGTACGGCGTCAGCGAGGCCTTGTACGGCACTGCCGTGCCACCGGGTCGGCGGGCGTAGACCGTCACGATGTACATCTTAAGGATGGTTTGGGGGTCAGTGCCTGGAGACTCCTTGGCCGTCTGGAGGTCTTGCCTTGCCGCCGCGAGCACCTCTCCCGGCAGCAGGTACTGCAACATGTCGCTCGGGAACGATATCCCGCTTTTGCACATGTAGCGTGTGCATGCCACGTGTGGGGCAGCGCGGCCGGCTGGGTCGACAGGTGGGCCTGCGGGCCGGGGACCACGGCCACACATAAGGAACAGAGTTGCCCAAATGACGACGCAATGGCCATGAAAGCCTTCAGCAGGCCAGGCATCAAGGTAGCGTGAGCCCAGCGTGAGCGTGAGCGCAGCGTGCTGTGTGGCATTGCATGGCACGTGTGATGCCACCGTACGACGGCGAACATTTGTCTTGACAAGCAGTCCCGCGTGGCAAGCTACGCATGGTAACGCATGCGCAACGGGGTAACCGCAGTGATATGAGTGTTTCGTAAGATGATACACTTACGCTTGCGCATTGGCCGGCCCATAAAGTGCACCCTAACGCCCTCTCCCAAAGGCGCAGCTGCGCCTCCCCTCCCTTCACACCTGCTTCGACGGCCTTGCGCGCGACGCGGCCTCGTCCCCGCGGTCGCCCTTCCGCCTGCTCCTGCTGCTCCTGCTGCTGCTGCTCCTGCTCCTGCTGCTCCTGCTGCTCCTGCTCCTGCTCCTGCTGCTCCTGCTGCTCCTCCTCGGCAACATGGGGCGTGCCCACGCACGCGCCCCGGTTCTGCTGGGCCCTCTGTGAGGGACGGAGGTTCTCTTCCACGTTTTGTCGCCCCTCGTCCTGCTGCTGCTGCCGCTGCTGCTGCGGTGGAGCCTGCTTGAAGTGAAGACCGAAGCGAGCTGAGTCACTGGCAGGCGGTCCGAACCTGCACACCAAGCACCACGTAAGTCAGCACCGCGTACGGGGCCTCTAACAAGGACACTTATGGACTGGTGGTCTTCAGAGCTTCTCAGCAGCGAGACTTGGGACGGCAGTCCAGGCCTCATTACACCTACAGAGTAGTCTACCAACATGTACTAAGCAGTGCCAACGCCTGCAGTTTCCAACGGCGGTTCAGCCACTGCCAGGTGCCCTCGCTCACCGCAAGATTGGGGGTTGTGGGGTAGCGAGCGTGACGACACTTGACGTACCCCGGGAGTCTAAAGTGCTTGCAGGCTGCTGCGAGCCAATAGGCGCACCCCCAGGTACGCTATTGAGGGCTGTGGGAGTGCCCGTACAAGCCGGCGCACTGCTGCGCGTGGAACCGCCATCAACGCCACCGCCACCACTGTCGCCACTGCCAGTGCCCACGCCGCCTCCACCACCAAAATCAACTGCCAGGCTGCCGGGCCGGCCGCCGGTAACACCCGCGCTTGCGCCCACATGCACGGGTATCCACCCGGCCAAGCGGCGAGGAGGGGCCAGGACAGGCGGCAGGCTCCAGCCCGCACCCGCACCCATACCGGCACCCGCACCCGCACCCGTACCGGCACCCGAACCGGCACCCGTACCGTTATCGGTGCTCAGCCGAGGCCGCTTGGCTGAGCTCTGTTCGGGGCTGGCCGGCCCCTCGTGGCCTTCCGCCTGAAGACTCCAGCTGCCAGTGCCCCCAAAAGCCATGCCCAACAATGTAGGTAACCCCGGGATGTGGGGTCCGGGGTGCGGGGCCCTGGCTGCGACCCGCGGGTCATGCCGTGGGTCACGCAGGATGCCGCCAGCAGCAGGGCCAGAGAGGACTGCAGCTCCCAGGGGAGTTCCCATGGCCGCCCCTGGGCCAGGCGTTCCAAGCGTGCTCCTGCATGGCGCCGTGTGTCGCAGCAGCTCGGCCCCTGCACCCCCGAACAGGTGTGCTAGTCCGCATGCCAGAGGGTCGTCGCTGGTGAAGCTATTGCCGCAATCGGTGCCGCCGTGTGCGGAATGCCCTGTGCCCAGCAGCTCCGCTTTCACGTCTGTGGGTGGGGCGGGGCCAAGAAGGCAGGGGAAGGGCAGGCTGGAACAAACCACGGCATGATTGCAGTAGCAGCCTGGACAACAAGTATGCAGCCGCCCACAGTATTCAGAGTTGCTGCCGCTCGCTGCGGAATGTAGCCTCTGGCTGTGAAGACATACCCGGACATACCCTTGGACCAGCTTGGACAATACCGTACGGTATGCGAGCATAACCCAACCGACCAACCCTCCTGCCGACGCGACTTCGCTAGACATGACCTTGTGCAAGGTGTGTTGTGTTATTAATTCCTGTTTGCGATGTGGTGGTCGCTGTGTTTATACAAGGTCCCGAAACCGAATATGCAACCGCTGAGGTCCGAAAGGCCCTTGGGCTCTTGCGATGCGCTGATCAAGGGGCTTCGCGGTGCCGTTTGGACCCAACATTACCTGGTATCATGGTCAAGATTTCAGGGGAAGGCGCACGTGCGTTGCGGCCGGCCTCTGTCCGGCCTCCAGGACTTCCGTCAGTTCCGCAAAAAGTGGCGCGTGGGAAGCACGCAAGTCTTCTCTTAAAGTCCGATAGCAATAGTGAGGCTCAACAATATGCGCCAGGTTTTCGTTATGCTCGCGAGCGGCTTCGAAAGGCAAGCCGTTGAGGCAAGCACGTTGATCCAGTCTGCCGCAGTGCACCAGTGCAATAAACAACAAATCCGCACCTTTCGTTTGCATCTCGCGATCGTCCTCAGTCCAAGCTAAGCGCGCTCTGCATTGCCGGTACGGCATGCCAACTGCACGGGCAGGGTAGCTCCCCAGTTGCACCGCAGAGCGAGCTTTGCCTCCCCTTCCTCCGTTTTGTAGGTCCAAATACGTGATGATGCGGTCTAGTTTAGGGTTCTCGAACCACAAGATAATAGGTTCCGTGGAAAGGAAGGGACAGGCCAGCGGAAGACCAGGGAGATCAGGGCCCCACCAAGCTGTGTCTTGCGAGGAGTACTGTACGGCTTCCACCAGCACATACGGCAGTATATTACGGCAGAACCGTACTACGACACCTCCACCTCATACGACATTTCCACCTAAGATGTATGCCAAGGGAGTGCCTGTACCTTTTACAAATTTTACCGGTATGCAGCTGCGCACTGCAACAGCAGCACGAGGACGAGCCGCACTGGCGCCGTCCCGTGCAGCCTGTGCCGGTATGTGACAGACAGCAAGGACGTGTCAAAATTTGATACGGCCCCTGCAAACTCTCGAAAGCCGCAGCTCACAATCCAGGCCATCGCACTGATGATTCCCCTTGTCTTCAAGGACGTCCCGTGCTCGGCCTCTCACGGCAACTCCAAAAGAACTTGTCCTCCTCAATCCACACCACGATATCCACGCACCTTGAGCGCGGCGTAACCACCATTTGCCCCACCACCTGCTTTACTGTCACTACACAAGGAGGCAAGGCAGGCCTCCCTCATGCGTACACACTTTGTGAACACGCGGACTCAACACGACATTACACGCCTGACATGCGCTCGGCCGTAGATCGACGGGCCTGAGCCCGTTGCCTCAGCCGAGGAAACACCGGTGCTCGTGCGAGACGACGCAAGGCCCCCATCACACGAGGCCCCCTTGCTTAATGTCGCCCGGCCAACACCTGAACGTCCGCCATCACAAGGCGAATGGGGCTGCCACCTGTCACCGGCTGGTGCAACAAGGCAAGACGAAGCAGCTGCGGCCGTGGGCGTCCTGCTGCCCTAAGCATGTGCCCGCCCCCTGCATCCCCCGGCCGGCAACCCTCCAGCTGACAGCACCATCGGACCTGCTTGGTCGCGGCTTGCAGCCCCTTACTTCTTGCCGCTGCTGGTCACGTTGAACTGCGGGGCGGGAGGCAGGAGCACGCAGCCGCAGCAGCGGCAGCGGCAGCAGGGCAATGAGTTACGGCACTGTACAAAAGCACCAAAGCCTTGGCACGTGCTATCAACTACCAGCAAAGGCCCCTGTGGTGTATGTATACCGTGATGTGCTGAGGCCCCTGTCTCCCCACTGCAACCCCACACACGCAGGCTGGAGGGCGACGGGGTGCCCCCGCCGGGATGCCCCTTTCACCTTTGCCTTATGAAGGCTAACCGTCCGCGTGCCTCCCACTCCTTCCTCCTACACTGACCGATGCGATAGCCTAAGGACAAGAAGTGCCGTACTGCAGTTGCCCGTACCTTGAAGTAGATGATGTCTCCGTCGGTGACCACGTACTCTTTCCCCTGCTGCCGGTACTTGCCGGCGGCCTTCACCGCGTTCTCGGTGCCCAGCTCCTTGAGCTCCTCGTACTTCATCACCTCGGCGCAGATGAAGCCGCGCTCTGCAAGGAGGGCGGAGAGGCAACACAGGGGCATAACAGGTGAACTTCAGTCCTGCCGTTGCAGTATCAGCACAGGGCCGTGCTTTATCACCTCGGCGCAGGTGAGGGGCAGGGCCAGGCAGGGACAAAAGCCGCACACCAATCAATCGGATGGATTGAGTACTTGGAAGAGACGCACAAACAGAAGGAGTAGCCTCAAGCCGAACGAACGGTCTGGAGCGCGCCCCCCGCTGCGTGACGAGGGGCCTGCAACGGGTTCTTGCTATGGGGTTGATACGGGCGGCCTATGCGGATGATGAGCAATAGCAGGCATGCCCCGCTAGGCCCCTCACCAAAGTCCGTGTGGATGGTTCCTGCCGCCTGCGGCGCCTTGGTGCCCTGCCGGATCTGCCAGCACTTGACCTCGTCCTCTCCGGCGGTGAAGAAGTAGATCAGGTGGATGGCCTTGAAGCCGGTGGTGATAATCTGGGAAGGGGAGGCAGGGAAGGAGGGGTGGGGCAGGAGAGTGTGGACCTTTGAGCAAGCAGGTGGTAATCTGGCCGGCATCCTCACCGACGACATGACCACAACAGGTGTGCTACTCGGGCTGCCTGGCGCACAGCCCCCAGCCCCTTACAGCATGCAGCGCACCTGGATTTCTCGTAACGGTAAAGCAGGTGTGCGTCTCTTGTAATGCATGCGACCGTATTTACGTAGGATGGTCCACACTGCTCACCTTTGGCAGCTGGCACACGACGCCCGCCTCCTTGCAGTACTTGTCGCGCTCGTCCTCGGGCATCTCGTGGATCTTGTTCTCAAAGGCGGCCGAGAAGGGGATGATGGGCTCCCCGCCGTGCGCCTGCACCCACTCGTGGATCTTGGGCAGGAACTTGTTCTTCTTGCGAGCAAAGTCGTGCTCAGACATGTTGACCTGCGGGTGCGGCCGGGGGGAGGGAGGCAGAGCAGAGGGAGGAGCGCGCGGGCGGGGTGAGGGCTAAGGATGTAGGGAGAAGCTGCATGCTTCGTGTCGTGGAGAGGAGCGGCACATCGATATCGGCCCAGGGGCTTGGGAGTGGGACGGAGACGGCGTAGAGATATAGCCTGGTGCTCTTGGGGTCCCGCTTTAACCACCTCCACCCCCACTTAACGCCGCCCACAACTACGTCCACGCTAACCCACCAGGTACATGGCCGGCTTTGGCGGTGATCAGCTGGTGCCGTTGGGCCCCACACCTACAAGCCGCCCGAACGGATCCTACACTTCCCAACCCACACCCCTTGACCCACCAGGTACACGACCAGCTTGGCGGTGAGCAGCTGGGACTCTTGACCCAACAACCTCAACCTGCCCCACCTCGTCCCACGCGCCTTAACCCACGCCCGCCCTAACCCACCAGGTACACGGCCGGCTTGGCGGTGAGCAGCTGGTACTCGTTCAGGTACTCCACGTCCCTGGCGGTCCAGTCGCCGAACCGCACGTCGACCTGGGGGCACAGCCGGGACGGGACAGGTTAGCAAGGCGTGGTGTGTTGTGCAGCAGGCGAGGCGCAAGGGCGGGAGTGGGCGGTGCAGGGGAGGCAAGCCAGCAACGAGGCACTGCATGTCTTGCTGCACACCAGCCACCCCTTGCCACTAGCTTCGCATACGCGACTCCATCCACCCCCCATCCAATTTGAGCTGTTCGCGCATGCTAGAAATGGTCTTGCAGCTAGCCCCTTGCAAACGACGGGACTGCGTGAACGATGCGAGTGCGCTTGGCTGCACCGCCCCACACAACGGCTGCCATTGCGGGTGCCGTTCGATCCAGCTGCTGGGGTGCACGGCAGATGTTCCTGACTTGTCCGTACTGCACCCACGTCCTTGTTCAGGTGCTCCAGGATGCGGCCGGCGGTGTCCAGCTCCTCCAGCTGCTCCTTCTTGAGGCCGCGGCTCTTGAGCTTGTTGATCGAGTCGATCACGCCCTCGATCTTGGCCTTGTCCTGCGGGGGACGGTGCGAGGGGAGGAAAGCGATGGGCGGCGTGGCGCAGCGGGAAGGTTTCCGATGTCCGCCGAGGGGTTTGACAACTCAATCCTGTAGCAAGGCACGCGCTTGGTGTTTCTGCGCTGGAGGCCCGCGGACCTTCCTCGCTGGTCGCGTCCCCGTGAAGCTTGCAAACCTCAGCCGCCGGCTACCTCGTCGTCGACCTCCATTAGCGATTCTTTCTGCGCCCGCACTGCTTGCACCTGGCCAGCTCTGGCCCCTGGCCCAGGGACCTTCCTTGTGAGGCACCAGGGACCCGCCGCCGCTTCACCGCCCACCGCAACGAGACGCACAGCCCTGTCCCGCCCGATGCCCTGCCTCGGTCATGGTCACGGCATCCCAGTCCCGCAGACCATCCCGTCCACGCACGACCACCGCCCACTGAGCCCTCCCAGGCCCTACACACAACCCGACCCAGCTTCAGCCCATGGCCCGGAAACTTCACAGACTGACTGCCCGGGGCACTTTCGTCGTTTCGTTTGCCCATACCCAGTTGCATATTCCAGCCCCGAACCCTTTACTGGCAGCTCGCTGCACATGGTCGGCCATTGTCCAACAAGGAGCCGTGAAATGCTACCGTGTGTGTCTTGACCCACATCCCCTGCCCCGTTTCCCGCCCCCATCCGCCCCACCTTTGCACGCAGCTCGCTGTGGATGAGTTCCTGCCCACCATACATCGGAGTATCATCACTGCCATCCTACCATGTGTGCCTTACTGACCACTTCCCGCCCAGTGTGGCCTACCCCCCCCATCACCGGTGGGACACGCACCTTGGCGCGCAGCTCGCTGTGGATGATCTCCAGGTCGGCCACGGGGTCCACGCGGTCCTCCACGTGGATCACGTCCGCGTCCTCGAACGCGCGGCACACGTGGTAGATGCCGTCAACTGCAGGAGGGGTGCAAGTGGGCGGAGACGGCAGGGGCCAGTTTAAAGGGACAGGCCAGAGGCGTGCGTAACGTGCGAGGTCCAGATATGCGAGGGTGGTGAGCTGATTAGGGGAGGGGGGGGGGGGGGGGGGGGGGGGGCGCGGCCATGGCTCACGAGGCTGACGCTGCCCAGCTGCCCTGCGTGCGGCCCCGAAGTGCACCTTCCCACGCCGCCACATGAGCTGGCGGGCGGCGCCCCTCGCCCCCAGCGGCAGGGCCCCAAGCGCTGCCTGCCGCCTGCTGCCCTGAGCCGCGCTGAGCTGGGCTCTACTGGCATCGTTCCCCCCTGCGTGTAATAGGCTACTTCGTCTTTCTGCCGCCAAACCCCCCGCCTCCCCGCAGCGTCCTCGTGCTCCCCAACGAGAAGGGGTATACATCGCCACGCCGCTGCCACAATGGCAACCGCGTTCCCAGCTACCCCTGGACCGCTGCTGCTGCGTCTGGCTGCCCCGAACGCTGCCCCGCCGCTGCACCATTACCGCCACCGCCTGCACCCAAGCCGCCCGCTGCCACGCCGCCTATCGCCGCCACGCCATGGCCGTGCCTCCATCCATCCAGCCAGCGAGGAGCTTAAGCCCGCCGCAGCTGCTGCCAGTCCGGAGCATAACGTCGGCTGCTGCTGCTGCCGCGAGCGAGCCCCTGCCCCCGCGGCCTGCATATGCCCCAGAAACGTAGCCCCGGTGCACTGCCGCTCTCCGGGCAGCTGCAGACCACTGCCGCCTACGCAGCGCACCGCCGTAAGGCCATACCCGCCGTGGCGCTAAGGCGCCGCAGGCGACAGGGGCCCTCACCCTGCCCCCAAGCAACGGAAACTCCGTCCGCATGCCGCCTCCCGCCAGCCGCTGCTGCCGCTGCCCCTTTCACTGCCGCTGCTGCGCCTGCTGCCCTAGGCAACGTTGACTGGTTCGTGACGCTGCTGAACGCCAACCCAACAGATTGCTTCACTCGCCACGGCGTGGCACCCCCCGGCTCCCAAACTGCTGGTAACTGCGGTTGCGGTGGCGGCAGCCGTGGCCGGCACAACCGACGCGCGACGCCTCCCTCCCATGTACGACGCCTCCCATGCCTGCGCCTTCTGGACGCCACACCCCGCTGCATGCTGTTGAACCTGCACGGCCAGTACCTCTCCTCTGCGGCAAGGCTCACTCGGACTGGGCCAGGACGGGGGTCAGGCGAGGTCCGAGCTGTGGCCACGCGCCGTGCGCACACCTGGCCACGCTGTGCTGGCAAACGAGCGACGTGCTGCCCTAGCTCCACCCCGCATCTCCAGTCCGTAGGTCACAGCTAGCTTGCGCTGCGCGCCCGGCAGTGCTAGAGGACTGCCGGTGCGGAGGGTGTACCGTAGCAGCGGCGGCGCCAGCCCCGACAAAAGCTGCTGTAGGCAGCGCGCCAGCAGCTATCTCCTTGAAGAGATATACGCTGCTTCGCTGCTGCTCCCATCGCCGCTACTTTCACCGCTGCCACCACCACTGCTATGTGCCAGCGATAGCGGACAGCCCTTGTGCCGTACCGTCCGGTCCACCCCGCCACTTCCCCAACCCCTCCCAAGCCTCCCTCCAATACCCTACTCCCTCCCCTCAGCCCCAAGAATGCTACCCAGCCGCTAATTGCACCACATTACACTCCCTTTAGGATTTGTGTCAACCGCAGCTGCAGGGTTGGGCAGGGAAGGGCCCACAGGTGGATTGTGGGCCCCTCCCGAGCCCCTGCTACCCACAGCGCCCTCAAGGACCAAGGCCCCCCCGTGCGACCCCTAGGCCGCTGTACTAAGCAAACAATACCCACCAGCAGCGATGTGCGACAGGAAAGCGTTGCCCAGGCCCTCGCCCTGCGCCGCGCCGCGCACCAGACCGGCAATGTCCACCACATCGAGGAAAGCGGACACCGCGCTCTTCGGCTTGTACAGCGAGCAGAGCCAGTTGAAGCGGTCATCCGGGACGTTAACACGCGCAGCGTTGGGGTCGATGGTGCAGAAAGGGAAGTCTGCGGGCGGTGGTCCAGTGCGCGTGAATTGGGCACGACGCGTCGTCAGGTAGTGCAAGCTGATCGCACATCATTCTAGATCAAATTCTACAGGGTAATGCAAAGGTTTCCTCGGATGATTTAAGTGCAGCGCTAAGCCGGGTAGACTCTTCAGCGTCTCCGCTCGCCGCCGGCGGGGATCGACCGAGCAAAACACCAGGCGCTGCGTTTCCGTTTGCAGTCATGGTAACCGTAAAGAAGCTGTATACGTTTGATGCTCGCGGGCCCGCGCGGCTTCAATATGACCCTTGAGCTTTGTGCCACTCACTCTCTGCGGGGACTCCCACGCGCGTCAGAAGGTTGAAGAGAGTGGACTTGCCCACATTGGGCATACCCACAATGCCCATCTTCAGGTTGCTCTTGAAGCGGCCCAGCAGCGGGCGCTCCTTGGGGGCCTCCTGCTTCTTCGGTGCCATTTCTATGAGACCGCTGTCTAAAAGGAAATCGCTTCTTCGAAGAAAGAACAGCGGGTGCTTAATGACCCGGTGAAAGGACCCAGAAATGCTTACGCGCACGCTTTGGCCGTGGGTAGCGGGCCGTACCCACATGGCCAACCGTCCGACGTCCGCAGCTTGGACAAGCCCTACAACGCCCAACGTCATCGATGGCTCATCATTTACGTTCAGGCATTCTAAGTAACCTACAACTGCTGCAAAGGGACAAGCCACTGACGATACGTGGGTGTCCGGCTCTGCCACGTGGTGGATCAACTGTCCAGGGCAGGCAACGTCGACGCGTCAGGCCGCGGCACTGGCCCAAGGCCAGTGGTCGCAGCAAGAGCAGAACTCGCGGGCTAGCTGCGCAACAGGCTGTGTTAACCCAATAGTGCACAGCTGACCGAGCCCAGAGCAGGTCCCCACGGCTGACACCTGCATGCCACTTTGTTCTTACGAAATAAACAGCGCACAGTTGGTCACTCCGTCTGCTAAAACAGCCGTAGGATGAGGCAGAAAGTGACACGCACAGTGCTGTTGCCGCGACCACTGGCCTTGGACCAGTGCTGCGGCCTTACCCCATCGTGCACGGAACCAGGCTCGGATCCAAAGCGCTGCATGCACAGCCAGCTACTCGGCCACCAGGTGACACGTACGCCGAGACCAATAGTACGGTACACAAGCATCACCTATAATGTACACCCAAAAAAATCATACATCTGTCCAGAGTTGCTGTACCTAACCCTGACACACGCGCTGGAGGCACAGGCTTGCGACACTAAAAAAAACACTCCCGAAGGTCCACACTCAACGTAGCTGCACTTCACTAGTACAACCCCCAAGTCATGACAAACGCAGGTTACGCACTTGCGTCATCGTAGACCAGGCCAAGGACCGCATTGCATCCTACTACCAGCAAGCAGGGGAGAACCTCTCTGACCGGGAAGGAAACACATGGAGCAAAGCATGCCCCGCCGGCCATCACCACACGAAGGCAGTTAAGACACACACGCAGTTTTTGCTCCAGCCGGTAAAATGCCTGAAGCATTTACCAGGCCCGACAGCGTGCGTCGTTCTGTTCTTGACAAATCGCCCTGTACGTAATTATCATCCAATAATTGGTGGCGGTGCTGACATCTTGGCCGTACTAGGCCGTACACGTCCAGAGAACATCCTGCGTAAACACTGGAGCAAGGCCTACTGACCTGTATTCAGACGCGGGAGCTCTCCTGGGTAAAAGCTGTCCCTCAGGGGTGACTCGCCAGGCCAAAGTCAGAACGGCACCTGTCGACACTGGCTTTCCCTAAGAGATGCCTGGCTAACCCCTAAACACACTGAACACCGGTCAGGGGGTGTTGACAAAAATCAAGGAACTACGCTGGCAACTTCAGTTGGCATGGTACCATGACCGTTAATCCGTTATACGGTAGCAGGGAGGACCACACTACCCCCTTGACAGTAGACAACCCTGTGCAGACTGGCTATCGGTAAACGGGAGGCAGAAACGTCGCCGAGCACCGGCACTGAGAAAGCAACGAATATCCCCAAATCCTATGCAGTTCCATGCCCTTCGGGTCTGCTGCTACCACATGCCCCCTTGAGCCTTGCACGTCGCCTCTTGCAATGTAGCTAACAAAGGGTGGCCAAGCTCGACCAAATTGTCTCGTGTTACGCCCGCCTTTGCAGGTAGGTACGGCACCCCCAACGTACGGCCCCCGTGGTCTGTGTGGCCTTTACTTCAGCCCGCCAGCAACACAGTGCCACAATGAGCACAGGCCTGTACGGCTGCCTAAGTCCCGTACCACTGCAGTCCAAGGCCCCATGCACCGACGGAGAACGTTCGATGTACCCCGTCCCCTGCCGCCCACTCAAGGGACGTCGTCCATCCCTCCACCGTGCTTGAGCTCCCGCTAAAGGTGCCTCGCCCCCGATAACAAACCTCGGCTTGCCTGACCGCTCCCCAACCGCATCCCTATGACAAACACCAAATGATACTGTCCGCCACGGCAGGCTCCCACCCCGCCCGCACCCTCGCCTGCAACTCCTCCGACGGCACCAGCAGCCCCACCACATGCCCCGCCCGCTCCTTTGCCTGCCTCACCACCTTCTCCACCGCCTCCATCCCCGCACTGCCCGCCCCCCGCTCCACCACATCCCAGAAGCAGCTGCCCCCGCTGCCCACCCACGCCCCGCCATCCACCTCCAGCGCGCCTCCACGGCCCAGCAGCACCCGCACATTACGCAGCGCCGCCGGGCTGCTACCCCCGCCCACCACCCGGCCCTGCCCCCCTTGGCCGCAGAATGCCGCATGCATCTGCCCCGGAAAGGCCGCCGCCGCCGCGTCCAGGCAGGCCGCCAGCGCCCGGGGCTCCATCAAGCCCCGCAGCCCCCCTACATCGGCCCCCGCCCCGCTGCCCACATGCGGATAGGCGGCTAGCAGGCGTACCACGCCGCACAGCACGCCCACCACATCCAGCTGCTGCAGCAGCTGCCGCCGCCACGCGGCCGCCATCTGCGGTGCCGGCCGCGGACCCTCTCGCTGCTGCTCCTGGCCCTGCCTGTCCCCACCCTCCACAGCCGCAGCCCCTGGCTCTCGCGTGCCATCCACCGCCGCCTGCCGCTGCCGCCCGCTCGGCTGCCCACGCTGCCCCTGGCCTTGCGTGACGCCACCTGCTGCCCCCCGCCCGCCCACTATCGCCACCTGCAGCAGCAGCAGCAGCCACTGCACCACCCAGCCAGCGGCGCACTGCACACAGTGCAGCCGCGGCGACTGCTCCACATGTCGCCTGCCGGGACCGTCGCACGGTAGCGCCAGCAGGCGCGTACCCAGGGCCGGCATAAGCCGCGCGGCGGTGTACGACAGCACCAGCCCTAGCTGCGTCACGGTACTGGGGACCGGCCCTGCGTTCTGCACGCTGGCGGGTGCGGCGGCGAGGGCGGGTGCAGAGGAGGACGGGCCGGGGAGCTGGCTGGCATCTTGTGCACTCCGGGCGCTGCCGTCGACCGTTGGCTGTGTGTTAACACACAGGCCCGCCAGGCGCAGGAGGCAGGACAGCAGCTGGGCGTCCAGCAGCACAGCCGCCTTAACCACGTCGGCTGTAGCTTTTTCAACGTCGGCCGCGAGGCTAGACGCGCGCGGGGCCCTCTCCGCGGCCCTCAGCATATGGAACTCGATGTCTAACCACAGGCAGGAGTGCGCCCTGTTGATTACCCGTACCACTTGTCTCATGTGCCCAAACATGGCCGCGTCGCACCAGCCGCCGTGCTGCCGCTGCATGCTGGACAGCAGCAGCGCGGCGGGGCCGCACGAGGAGCCGCGCCAGGGGTCCCATGAGGATGAGGATGAGGCCTTGGCGGCGGCGGGCAGGTTAATGGCGCTGAGCGCGGCGGCCACGTCGGGGTGTGGGCCCGCGGGCAGGGACTCGGGAAGAGGGGCTGTATGGAGGCAAGGACGTGCAAGAGGACAGACAGGCGCCGAGTTAAGATACATAGAGAATGAAGCAGGAATGGAGGGAGGTATCATAGCTGAACGTTTGTGGTCGCAGTGGTGATAGGGATTACGGGTCCCTACGTCTGCGGGCCTCTAGAACAGCATGTTGCCATCCTCGCCCCTAATTGATACTTGCTTTCCCTTCTGACGGCGTAGCAACACTATATCCAACGATTTCGGGGCACTGCTAAACGGCTGAATGGCCAAGCGAGTTACGCACTTGCAAATGTATACCAGCACTGGCCCTACCATCTGCTGTCGTTGGTACAACCCACGCACCAGGACTTACCCATGCAAGGCCCGCAAAAGTATGACGCGTCCGTCTGTCCCGTGCACGCCTCAGCCGTCCAGCCCGCACCGGCCAGCAGCGACAGCTCCGCCAGCCACCCCGTGTCCGCCGTTCGTCCTAGAGCCGCGATCCCCTCCAGCGCGGCCCGCCACCAGGCCTCCAGCCGCTGCACCACCGCGGGGGGCGCCGGCCGCACCGGGCACTGGCGCTCCGGAGCCAACGCCAGGCGCCAGCAGCGTAGCGAAGCCAGCAACGCACAGCGGGCCTCATGCGTGTCTGCTATGCGGTGGCGCGCACGGCTGCCCCGCAGCCTTGCGACAGCGGCTGCCGCCAGTCTGCGGCACAGCTCCACCGTGGCCGTGCGGTTCAGCGGCGGCAGGCGCTCCGCCGCCGCCTCCACCTCCAACGCCGCCAGGGTCTGGCGTAACGCCGCCACGCGACGACGCGATGGCGGCGGCGGCGCCGCTGCCGCCGACGCCGCCTCTGCTGCAGCTGCTAAGGATGAAGAGGGGCCGGCCATGCTTGCGCGGTCGCGGCCCGCTTTCGCGTCCATCGCCGCCTGGGGCAACCGTGGTTCTGCGTCCGTTCCCCGCTCCTCAGACGACCCTGCCCTTGCCCATGCCTCGCGTGCTGCCCCGGCCATGCTTTCCCGCTCCGCTTCCGCTTCCGCCAGCTCGCGCCTCAGGGCAGCCAACGCAGCGTTCGCCGTACGCCCTCCGTACCCTCGGCCACCCCTGCTGCTGCCGCCGCCCCTACCCGAGCCCGCTGCTGCAAACCCTGTGCGCCGGCCAGCCCCGTCGCGTGTGCGGGGACCCTGCGGTACCAGCTCCAGCCACCACGCATCCCGTGCCGCACTGCCCTCCCACAGCACCCGGGCCTGCCCCCACAGGAACATGACCCGTGTAGCGAGCGAGGCCCCAAGCGTCGTCGGGGTGGCGCCCGACCGCACCGCCACCCCCTCCCCGTCCAGCAACGGCACCTGCGCCAGAGGGCTGTGCGCACCGCCGCCCCCGCCGGCCCCTTGGCCGCCAGGGGTGTCCCCCAGCAGCCCGTAGGTGGGTCCCCCGTCCAGCGCGGCGCACAGCCGCACCACGTGCGCCGCCAGCAGGCACTGCAGCGCGGAGGGGAACAGCCGGCCGATGCGGCCAGTGGAGGAAGCAGCGGCGGCAGGGATTCGGCTGCTGCTGGTGCTCCTGCCGCCGCTGCTGGTGCTGCTGGTGCTGCTGGCGTTTCCGCTGCTGCTGTCTTCCTCGCCGCAACCAGGGCCCGGCAGCCCGAGCCGCGCCAGGGATGCGGGCGCCTTGCCCGCCACACTGCCGAGCCACAGGCCGGAAGAAGCAATGTACAGCGGTAGGTCCTCGATCTCCTTGTACAAGGATACCAAGATCCCGTGTAGCTGCGCCCTGGCAGTCCTGACTGGGGTAAACCGGGGGGCCAGCTGCAGCAGGTGCAACTGGACGCGGCAGAAGTTGTCCAACACCCCCTGTTCCAGCAGCTGGCATACAAGCAGCTCGGCACACGCGGATTGCAGGGCCTCGGTGCTGCTGGAACAGCTGCTGCTGCTGCTGCTGCTGCCACTGGGCGCGGGAGTTGAGACGGAGCACGGGATGCGGAGGAGCATCGGGAGGTCGGCCGCTTGCTGCGGTGCCGGAACGCTGCACCTAATGCCCTGTACGAGCGCCAGGAGCTCGCGAATGAGGGCGTTTGCGTTGTCAATGGCGGCCGTGATGCCTGGCAGCTGCCCCTCAGGCGTCTGACGCCGCTCAGCGCCACCGGTGGGGCCGTGGCACAGCGGTGTGTATGAGCTCAGGCCTGCTGCGCTCCCCGCCAACAGCGCACTGTACAGCAGCAGCGCGTCGGCCTTGAGACACGCCAGCGCGAGAGCCTGCCCAAAGCCGTCGCGAAATCCGTTAGAGGCCACAACGCCGCCCAGAAGGGTGCGTATGCGCCCGTACTGCGCGGCACAGGGGCGGTCGGTCCCTGCCGCGCAGGCGGTTCGCCGCAGCGCCAGACAGTACAGGGCCACGAAGCCAAGTGGGTGTGGCTGCCAGGCGCGCCATAGAGGCTCTGACTTCTCGTCCGGTTCGGCATCTTGCGACCACAGCTCGTCAAGCGAGTCCAGGCACCTGTTGAGCTCGTCAGGCTTGATACATGGTTCTCTCCCGGCGCCTAGGTCGATACAAATCTTATCGAGCCAGCTAGCGAGCCATGGGGAAGCGCGGGGATCTGCCTTCAGCTGAGCATCACCGGCCTGGCGAGAGCATCCCGGCATGATACATAGATCAAATCTGCATGTACACTAATGGATGTGCCCGCGTCAGCAGTGGCGACGCGCACGCGCGCACTTTTACGCAAATAGGATAGGACTTGGGACCAAGGGCTAGGGCGACAGCATGCCTTCAGCGAGTTGTATTCTTTATCTATCGTACAGTAATTTACTGAGAGCGGGCAGCCGTGACTGCAGGTGCCTGCGTGACGGGGGCAGAATCTGCATGGATTTCGGGCTGATTTCGGGCTGATTTCGGGCGCGGGAACGTTACTGGTCGTTGCCGACGTTGTTCCGCGTTCCGCACACTCAGTCCGTACTCGTGTCCAAGAAGCACCGCAAGCGACCGCCTGCAAAGGGCAGCGGCAACGTTGACAGCGCGTGAGCACGCCCGGCCCGCCAAAACGGTCACGGCGACAGATCTCGCGCCTCGCGCCACGCAGCCAGACGACGTGCGACACAGCCAAACCGAAAAGCTTGCGTACAAAGCATACAATCATGGCTGCGACCGGGCAACACATCTCCTGGACCTTCCGGACGAGCTGCTTCAGCACATTGCTGGGCACCTGCAACCTGCGTCACGTGTGTCGCGAGCTCGCCTGCGCCTGCACAGCCCCCAACACGCCACCATCCGAGTAGGCGCCTACCAGCAGTGCGGCAACCTGGCGCGCCGCGTCCTGGTCCCCGCACACCTGCTGCTGGAGTGCCCAGGCTCCCGACGGTGGTGGCGTAGAATGGGAAGCAGGGGAGCGGGCAGGGGTTTGCCTGGGGGCTACCATGGCGACCAGCGGTTGGGACGGCGGGCCAATGTCCATCAGTGGGATTGCGCTGGGAGCGGAGCAGCCTCCTTCTGGTGGTGGGCTGAATGTGGGAGTGGACATGAAGTACCGGGAGCACGAGAACGACGGCTACACCGAGTACGACAATGATCATGATACCAGCGTGGATGATGAAGACTACGGGGAGTATGCGGAGCAGCTCGTGAGGGTCTTGGAGAGGACCGGTTGGTGGCTGGCGGCGCAGCGGGACGCAGCGGAGCGTTGCACGTGGCTTGTGGGGCAGGGGTTCGAGCTGGGGGGCCCGGGCATGCTGGAGGAGGCGGTGCGGTGTGAGAACACGGAGCTGGTGGTGGAGCTGCTGGGGGAGGGCAGCAGCAGCAGCAGCAGCAGCTGCAGCAGCATTGGGAGGCCTGGTGGCGTGCAGGGTGGGAAGGAGGGCTTGGGGGTGGAGGGGATTCCGGAGGCGGCGGTGGAGGCATCAGCGGGCCGGGGACACCTCGAGATGCTGAGGTCGCTGTACAACAGGGGAAGGCGCATGGGGGTGGGGGTGCTGCATGCGACGGCGGCAGGGGGTCACCTGGCGGTGGTGCAATGGCTACTACGGGTGGTGCCGTTCGGAGGCGGCCGCGTGGAAGCGGGTGGAGGGGCAGAAGGCCAGCAGCAAGGGAGGGGCCACGGCGGCAAAGGGCAGGGACTGGGGGACGCAGGGGCGCAGGGGCAGCGCAGGGGGCTGGCAAGGCTCCTGACCGCTAAGCTGCTCACCGCTGCTGCGGGGTCGGGCAGTCGGCGGCTGGTGGTGTGGCCTGGCGTGATGAGGCGGGGCGGGGCTGCCAATGGAGCGTGAGGGCGCTGGCGGCGGCGGCAGCGAGGAATCGGTGGAGTGGGCGGTGCGCAGCGGGAGCTGCCTGGTGGGGGTGAGTGGAGGGGGCTGTGCCTGTTGGAGGGGCTCCAAAAGGCCATGACGAAGCTCTAAGAAGCTCTGCTTGCCGTGTTTGTTCCTTGGGTGACGGTACAGAGTGCACACGATCGTAGGCAAATCCATACCGTAGTCATTCCGGTCCTCCAGACAACATTTACCAGAATACACACGGGCATGAGCAGAACCATAGTCACTGCGGTCCTGCATCTCCGCCGACTGACTCCCGCGGACAACGTTTACCCTCACGCCCTTAGGTGGACGGCGCGCCGTACGTCCGGCCCGCCTCCCGGGGCCACCGGGCCATGGTGCGCTGCCTGCACGCGCTGGGCTGCCCATGGGGCGCCCGCCAGCCCGGCAGGTTGGTGTTCAGCCAGGCCGTCAGGGGAGGGGCCCCCATACCGGTGGTTCACCTCATACGGCGGAACGGGTGCCCCCTTGACTGGGAGGATGCGGCCCGCACGGCGGTGGGAGACACGCCAGACCCGTGGGTCATGGCCTTGGTGGGAAACGAGGATGCGACGGCCCGGAGTAAACGGCACGCGCGGGAGGAGCAGAGGCGGCAGGAGGAGGAGCGGCAGCGGCTGGCGCGCATGACGGTCAAGGAGCGAGCGGCGCACGAGGAGCAGCAGAGGCTGGAGCGGCAGCAGCGCAAGGAGGCGCAGAGGCAGCAGTGGAAAGAGGAGGAGCGGCAGCTGTTTCGGACTGCTCGTGAGCTCACCCGAGAGATGCGTGACGACTTCCGCAAGAACTGGTTCTTCCACGCAATTTCTGGCTTTATGTGAAGCGCCAGGGAATGCAGTACAGGGCTGCAGCTTGCTGCGCGGGTAGCTGTGGGACGAGAGGTGACGGCTGATGCCAAGCATTGCACTAGTCGTTGAGGCGGGCGAGGGCTCCGTGTGTGGGGCTGGAACAGGTGGTTGAAAGTGTTTCATTACCATGACCTTGGCAAGAGGAAGATCGCTGGGTCGCTGGGCGGGGTCAGGGCGGGTGGTGCGGAGGGCTATGATGGCCCCCCAGGCCCCAGCCCAGCATTTGGCCGCTAATGCCCTGCAGCTGCACTTACGTGTGTTTGCCCGCATATGCATGGCCAAATACTTGCAAGTGAGCCAATACCGGGGGCTTCCTGCCGTACCTGCTTAGCACAAGGCACGTGGGCTACCCTTCATGTCCTGCTGACAAACTGGCCGCGCAGCACTTGGCGGTGCGTCAAGCAACGGCTCGCAGGCCAGGGCCGCAGCCCGGTATTAATAAAATGAGACAAAAATATTTTATATTCTAATAGATATTTACAGCAGTCATAGGAATTGACTGCTGTAATGAGTAATCGGGCTTGGGGTAATTGTGAAATGAGAAGTTGGAAGCGTTCTGTCTGTGCAGCGTTTGGTCAAAGTGCGCTGATAGTCCGCACGTCCGCAGCTGCACGTGTGTGTATGTGAGCGCATGCACTGTGACACATTACATTCTGGTTACGTGGTTAGCATTGGTGGCCAGGGTTGTTGGTGGCCGGGGGCCGTAGCTTCGCCGCAGGGTGCCTGTGACGCGGTGCGGCAGACCGGTCAAGCAACGACGGTGTCATGCAGTGCCACTCTACAACTGCAGACCGAAGTTAGAGTTCCTGCTGTCACCTAGGCACGTGGCGTGTAAGCGTGCACATGTGCAGCCAGCAGTTGTGGAAGGGAGTACCGTGACTACCACGTGGCACCCAGGCGGAGCAACTACCTTACCGGTAGCTTTTGGGCGTGTACTGTGTCAGGCACGGAGACAGCCCAGTTGCGCTCACCGTTGCGGCAGCCTAACAGCAAGGTCGCAGCCTAACAGCAAGGTTTAACTAGCGGAGTACTGGTATGGTATGTCCATGGTACACTGCTGGTACGCAGAGGCCACAGGCTGGGCCAGCTCCTCACGTGTCCGGGGCACGGCAGCTGGTGCTCACAGCGAAGAATGCGCATTGTTGCATTTAGTGCGGCACGTGGAGCACTCCTTATGATGCAAAGGTCGCAGATGAGGTCTGGCATTCAATGCAGGCGAACTGGTTATGGCAGGTTATGGCGGGCCAGGGGGCCAGATGGTGGCAGCCCATGCAGCAGCTCCGTTTGACTGGCTCCTTGCGCCTTACTGACTGCTGGAACGCGTTATTGATTACTGTGACGATAGCCTTCAGACTGAACTCCACACGCTACTTCGTACTAATCCCTAGTTGTTCGACGATGGGTCAGTAGCACACTCCACGCCTCGACATGCTGGCTATCAGCGACAATCTGCAGATAGCCTAGTAGTCCTCGTTGTCATTGACTCCGTAAGAGCGATGTCGCGATGGCTCAAACTAGCAGTGCTCCGTCTCCTCTTTTTTTTGGCTGCTGCGCTTCATACTTGGCCTGCGCATGCGCAAAACCAGCGGAAACCTAATATAGTCGTAGTTTTAACGGTGCGTGTGTCAGCTCGTTTTGGGCCCAGCCAAGGGCTGGCCCGCCCCGGCATGTACTAGTTTCCTGTCTACGGTTGTGATGGACACAGCAGCGTCGGTTTTGGGGCACAGCGCTATCTATTACATGCTTCTTTGCATAGTGGTGCTTGCCTCCGAAGCCGATAGTGGCGGCAGCCAACTACAGCCCTGCCCTGCCATGGCGCCCAGGCGCGAACTCTGGCACCACCTGTCCGCCAAGCTGCCCTTGTCTTTCCCCTCAAGCAAACGCCGTCAGGGCGCCGCTCGGAGGACTCACCAGCAAGTTGAACTCCGTGTATGCACTGCAGGATGACCAAGACTTGTTGCTCAACAGCACGCACCCGCGCTACATGCCCAACCTGCACAGTTACATGCGTCTGCGCGGTGGGTCAGCTCCTGACCAGCAGGGGGAATCGTAACCACGACGCCCCATCGATATGGCGTGGATTGTCACTGCAATCCAGGTCCCAAATACTTGCAGCTGCCAGCGTACTGGAGCAAGCCGCGTGGCTCTCAGAGCCTTGGCAACCTTTGGCACCTCGCACCCCGTTTCATGCACACCCCCCACACACACCGCCTCACTCTCCCCGTCACCTGAGACCCCAACTGTACAGGATTTTGCCTTTGTCTAATTGTACCGTAAGATTTGCGTACACCTTGAATGCCATAACCCACTGTCCACCACAGAGACAAAACCCACATTACCCACACTACGCCCCCGGCCCCGCCGCCCCCTACGAACCAGGCATGGAGCTGGAGCACTTCGTCACCTCCATCGCCTCCTGCTGCCCCAGCCGCACCACGCTGTTGACGGGGCGCTACTGCCACAACACCAACGTCACCAGCAACGCATGTGGGTCAGCCGCCTAGAGCGCGTGCTGTCCCAGCGGTGCTGTCCCAGCGGTGTAGCAGATGGCGGCAAGAGCACACAAAATACATATGCTGCGGAAAGGAAGGGGACGGCGTACCTACATGGGGGTGGATGCCGGGCTGGGAGGAGGAGCGGCCGGTGCATGTGTGCACGTGGGGCCTCGCACGTGGCATCATGCAGGGCATGGAGAGACTTCCAACGCCTCGGCCGCATGGCTGCGTGCATCCTACATCCGCCCACGCACCATTGCGTATGCCGTGTCATCGCCGTGTTCACGGTCCTGTGCAGTGGGAGGCGATGTAGGGATCAGGACACGACATGTATCAGGACATAACATGTATCAGGACACGAAAATTCCTCGGCCTCGCAGCCCAGCTGCACCTCCTGACGCACGCTTGCAGTGCCCAGCGGTAGACAACCCGCCGGCTTCGTGATTCCGCATGTGCCCTCTGCCCCCTCCCATTGCCTGTTGCTGCCTCACGCTTCGCCGGCTCCGTCCCGGCGTCTACCTTCCCACTGCGCATTGCGGCGCTGTGGTGCAGACCCTCGAGGTGAGCGGCTGGTGCCTACGGCAGGCTGAGGGTGTCATCCTGCCCTTTTATTCCATGTAGCATGCAGTGGAACAGCATTTTGCTTGCATGGACGCAACCCGAACTGGTTGCAGCCCCTGCGCCCCTACCAGCTCAGTTGGCTGCTCAAGGCCCCCAGGCGCCTGGTCCTGTATCTGTTGTCAAGCTTTACTCCCACACTTACTCCTATGACCCACAGGTGGTTACGTTAAGTTTATGGAGAATGACCTAGACCGCGAGTACCTGCCCGTGTGGCTGCAGGTGGGGTGTGTGTGCGGGGGTGGGTATCGCGTGGTGTGTGAGTAGCAGTGTAAGTAATCAGGGATGCGAGGCAGGGCGTGGGCAGCGCCTTGCGTGTGGACCGTGATGACCTGACCGTGTGGCTGCAGGTGGGCTGGCGGGTTGCAGGGCGTGGGAGCTGGGCGTGGGAGGGGCCGGCGGGAAACTTTGGGCCAGTGCATGGGCGGAGGGCACCCGTAAAAGTGGTGGGCGCGTGTGCGGGCGGGCATACGTGCCCCGCTGAGGCGAGCAAGGGACGCTGCGACATGCATCGTTGAGGGAGGACAGCCATGCGATGCGCCGGCTACCAAACCCCCCGTGTTCACACCCACGTCCAGCTTGGTGCTGCTGTGACGACCGATTGCATGCCAGCGCCCCAGGCGTTCCATGCAAAGGCCCTGATGCTGACAGCCCGTCTGTTATGTCGCAATCATGGTAGGCACCTTCCCGCAGCGACCGCCTTTGGAGTTCGTTACCTACAGCACATACCATAGCGATAAGCAGCCTGCCTTCCCCTCACCGCCAACCCTGACACCCTTGCCACGACACACCCCTTTTTTGCTGCAGCGTGCCGGCTACGACACCTACCACGTGGGCAAGCAGCCTGCCTTTTCCACATTGTAATGCCTTACTCCCTTGCATTCAGACATCTTGGGTGCCTCAGCGAGCCGGCTACGACACCTACCACGTGGGCAAACGGCCTCCCTTGCCCAGCCTGTAAGCCCCTACACCTTTGTAACCCCACCCTCCTTTTGTCACAGCGTGCCGGCTACGACACCTACCTCATCGGCAAGCTGCTCAACGGCTTCACTGAGGCCAGCGTGTCGGCGGGCTGCCCGCGCGGGTGGAGCGTGCTGGGTGGGTGGGTGGGCGGGCGGGCCGGGGTATGCGCGGGATACTGGTGTGGGTAACCGGTACGGGCAGCGGTCGGGGATGGGGCCGTTTGCAGGAGCGATGTGACTGGTTCTGTGGACTGGGCCGACGTGGACCAATGCGGCAGGTGGCGTCGCGTGGGGAGCATGGCCGCTGCATGCGGCGCTGGGTTGCCTGGCCTCTGTTTCTGTTGCTAATAAGCTGGAACTGTGCCTGACCCGACCACAGACGCCCAGGTGATTGGCGACACGGGGGCCAACGAGGAGCTCTACTATCAGGACGTGAGTGGGGTGTGCATCGCGTGAAGCATGGGAATGAAGAGAAGGCGTTACAGAGTAACTCAGATAGGGTGGGGCAAGGTGCGGTGGGTAAGGGGGTTCGAAGGCAACAGGCGCCAGCAGCAGGATGCATACCAGTAGGTTGCTTTGAGGTTGGGTAGGCGTGCAGTTGCGAGTGCAGACAGCGGGAAAAGGGCGTCAGGCACCGCAGGACCCAATTTCACTGTTTAGAGGCCGTCAACGGAAGCTGCCCCTTGCAGCAGCACAGTAGCGTACCATGCCTCCCACTCCGCTGTGCGCTGCAATCTTGCATGCACGGATTAGCCTTGACCCAGAACATGGAGTCGCACATACCGCATGAGCTGGGTCAAGTACACGGGCAGTCGGGGGTGCGTGCTGCACGGCAGCAGCTCCTGCCTGCGTCCCATTGGAGTAGAGTGGAGGAGCAGGGGGCAGCGGGAAGGGAAACCGCGTGCGAGAGCCAGCAGGGGAGGCTGTGTTCTCGTACGACAATGGAATCCACACCCAACGGCCAGGACTCGTGCAATGGGGTCCTCACAGGTCCGCTCCCCCGTGCGTGCCCACCTCTTGCACCCTACCCTTTCCGCACACCCCCAGATGCCGCTGTTCCTGACCAACAACTGCACCGTCAAGGAGACCTACCCCAACATGTTCACCGAGGTGGTACTACGCGAGAAGATGATCAAGTACATCGAGTAAGCGGACTGTAGCGGAGGTCAAAGGCTGCGAGCAACTCAACGCGGTGTGCACATTGCCACAGGGGCTGTCGGCCTTGCTCCGTGCTTGTTACAGCAGCATCGTCTTTAGGGCAGTCCACAGCTGAAATCCAATATAACTCAACTTGAGTCTTACAGGGTACCTGTCCGCCGCTCACCTCCTTCTCCACGGCACCCAGTACATGTTCACCGGTCTGCCTGCTGGCCCCTGACCAACAACAACCCCGCCCCGCCGCCCCGCCCTCCTGCACCGCAGCCAAGCGGCCGCCGCCGCAAAGCCATTCTTCATGCTGGTGTCCACAACCGCCCCGCACGACGGGTACTGGTAAGAGTACGGCAACCCGGCGCGCCGTACAGCTCCTTAGCCCACGAGTGTGCTGTTGCCTAATCCCAGGTGTCCGTGTTCGGTTGCGTCAGGTTGGCGCGAGCCAAGTCCACTGCGGCACGCCCGAGTACCCCGCTGCCTCGGACAACCTGCCTCAACCGTGATATTGTTTGTGTTGAACCCATGTGCTTCAGGGACAAGGCCGCCGTCCCGGAGGTTGAGCACAAGTATCGTGACCTGTACGACGACGTGCAGCTCATAAAGGTATGCAACGAAACACACAGTGCAACGTCATGCCTCTGCCAGTCGCTGATGAAGATTAATATGCCTTGCTACCCTGCTTCTCCCTAATGGCCTCCGTGCCTCACGCCGCGTTTACGCCTGATGCTGCAGAGCCCCAACTTCGCACGGCCAGTGCCCAAGCAGATCGGATACTGGTGAGGTGTGCGGGACATGGCCTCCTCGCTCCTCGTCGTACGGATTGCCCCTTTAGCGCTCTGGCCCGGTGCCGTAGACCCCCGGCCTGGCCCCTGCTGCACAGCCACTACCTGGCAAGGGCAGCCTGTGCGCAACCCCAGGGTAGACCCGCCAACCCTGCCCACTCACCTCGATCAACACGCGGTCCTGGCCCTTGAAACCCAATCGGCCTGTGGGCGACTGGCATGACGAAACAGCTGCACATACGCTTAACCCGCTACTGCATGACATAACAGGCCTTTTGTCGTTTTATTGCGTTTCTCTACTCCCATTTTTGCCCTCCCCAGGTGGGAGGCGGGCGTGACGACGCAGCTGGACGTGATCCTGGGCCGCTACCGCGCGCGGCTGCAGAGCATGCGCAGCGTGGACGACACGGTGGGCGCGCTGTACCGCCGCCTGGCCTGCACCGGGCTGCTGGCCAACACGATTGTCATTTACACCAGCGATAACGGCTTCAAGCTGGGTGGGTCGCGATCGAGAACTTGACCTGGTCGGCGGGTTACGGAGAGGGGGTTGCTGCACTATGGCAAATAACACCCAGCCATGCGTCATCGGGCGTGCCTGCATGCCGGGCGTAGACGTTGGTACGCCAGGAGTACATCTGTGGCACCAATTGGTACACGCATGATGTAGATTCGGGCTGCAGTAGCCAAAGCCCCGGCCGCCCTCCGTTGATGACAATGTGCCCTGCTGTTCGTGCTGTATCCACAATACCTGCTGTACACCCCAGGCAACCACAACATCGCCCAAGAGAAGTTCACGCAGTACGAGGTGAGGGCTTGCGGGCTGCGTGCACAGCACCAGAGGCGCCCTTGGCCTTTCAGCTGTGAGCAACACACTCCAGCCCCTCTGACGCCACGTATCGGCACGCAGCCTCCCACCAACGTAACTCGGCCTGAGTCCCACCAACCGCAACCCCTGCTGCTCTTCCCGTTGGGATGGCGGAGGGCGGGCCCTGATGTACAACTGATGCACAGAAAGCCCTACGCCCCACAACACAACCGCTGCTTCCCCCGTCTATCCCTGCGTTTCGGCATCCGACGGAAGGGCGTGAGGCTGCGATCCTCCGTGTCCCTGCTTGCAACCACCTGCATACTACTGCGGCACGCCACATCCGGACGCATGTGCCACGTGTGCCGCCCTGCCGCCCCGCAGGAGGACGTGCGGCTGCCCTTCTTCGTGACGGGCCCCGGTGTGCCGCGCGGCGTGCGCGTGGGCAACGAACTGCAGGCCTCCATGACGGACCTCACCGCCACGCTGATGTGGCTGGCGGGTGGGTAGGGCTGAGTGGGGCAGGGTGTGGGTGGCGGGGTGTGTGGGCAGCTGGCCGTGCCGTGCAGTGTATTGTGCATGTCGACATAGCGAGCCGTTTGCGATCGTGAGTGACACATATGCCTTGACGGCTTGGCATGTTGCCATGTACTCGCGCGCCACCTGCTGCGCCACAAGTGCCACTGGTTTTCTGAGCGCAACGTATGGCACCGGCCCGCTCCCGTGGGGGTGCTGGTGGCCCATGAGCTCCTATGCGTGGATCACCAGCCCAGTCCCACACCCCTCGCCCCATTAGCTGACACACCTCCCGCCCCCTCCCACCCCTTTCCCCACCCTTCCAGGAGCCAACTCCACCGGCGAGCCGCTGGACGGCGCCGCCCTGCCCTGGGCCGACCTGCAGGCGATGTACCGCGCCCCCAACCAGGAGGGCTACACGCCGCCCCGCCCCGACTCCACGCTGTGCGCCCCGGAGCCGCCCCCAGAGCCGCTGGCGCCCGGGGCCACCGCCGCGCCCTCGCCGCCGCCGCTGCCACCGCCGCGGCCCTCGCTCACCGACTCACCGAGCCCCGCCATCCGCAACCCCAGCCCCAGCCCTCCTACCCCCAGTCCCAATGCTCATCCACCCAGCCCCGGACCTGCTCCCGTTCCCCTTCCCCGCCCCAGCAACACCACCACGCGCCCGCCAAGCCCCAGCATCCGTGCTTCCCCGCGGCCCCCGAGCCCCCGCGCGGTCCGCCAGCGGCCGCCCAGCCCCCCGCGCCCGCCTCCACGCCCCCGGTCGCCGCGGCCCCCGCGCCCGCCCCCGCGGCCCCGCGCCCCGCCCCAGCGCCCCAGGCGCAGTGTAGTCCTAGTGAGCGGCGTGCAGGACCAGGCCGAGCTACAGCCGCGCGGCGTGTGGAAGACACTCCTACCACACCAGGAGGAGGCGGATTTGCAAAAGCAGCAGCTGCAGCAGCAGCAGGGCCGGTCGCTGCTGGGGTTAGAGGGCCAGGGCTTGGCCGCAGGGGAGGAAGAGGAGGCGCCCATCCTGGGCTGGGGGGAGCGCGTTGCTGCATCGGGTGTGCAGGTGCTAAGCCACGTGGTCATCAGCCGGGTGGCGCCGCTGACGGTGGGGGGCGCCGAGGAGGGGCTGGGGTCCGGGCTGGTGGCGGGCGCGGGGTCGGCCGAGGGTTGGCTCCACGGCGGGCGCAGTACGGCACAGGTGGCGGGCGGGGACGAGGTGGAGGAGGGCGGCGGCAGCGGCATTCTGGAGCTGCTGGGGGAGTGGCGGCCGGAGGGGTGGTCATGGCAGCATGACACGTGGATCGAGGTGGGTGGCTGGGGGGCTCCCCTGGTGGGTGTGGGTGGTGTTGGCCCTTGGTGGGCATGACGGCAGCGAGGACACTAACGTAATGGGTGCCACGAAGCGCTTTTCAAATCATCATGCCGCCGAGGTAGCTTTTCCCTGAACAGGAAGCATACACCTCGGAGGGCATCCGTTATGCTGTACCGGGGTTTGCTAGCATCCTGCCTCACGTACACGCCGCCTTACCGCTGCCGCGTACACAGCTTACCGGTACATTGCATGCAATGTTCGCATCGCCCGTAGGAGCACGCCGAGGGCCTGGGCCTGACCCAATACATAGAGAAGGCCCGCCGCGCGGCAGCGGCGGAGGCGGAGGCTGCTGGCAGCGGCAGCGCCAGTGAAGGCAGCGGCGGCGACGGCGACGGCGGCCACGAGGCCCACGGGCAGCTGCGGCGCATCCTGCAGGAGGCGGTGGCGGCGGTGGCGGGCGACGGGCGGGCGCTGCACCGCCTGTCGCTGCGGCGGGCGCGGCGGGCGGCGGAGATCGCGCTGCCCAAGATCCTGGCGCGGCGGGCGGCGGAGGCGGCGGAGGCGGCGGCGGAAGGAGACGAGGGAAGCGGGCAGCGGCGGCGGCGCATGCAGGCCGGGCTGGGCGAGGAGGGGCCGGTGCCCACCACGCGTGTTGCCACGTGGACCAACGTGTAAGTGCAGTGGGTGAAAACAACATCCGGGCCTCACGGTGTCGGTTGAACGGTGGACAGAAGACTGGTTGGCTGAGCGATTAAGGACAGCGAAAGTGTTTGCAGGTCTTTCGGGTCCAGCCGTGCAAGTGCACCACCAGCATGAGCCCTGGATCCAAAGCTGTGTGCCTCGCGCTTGCGCTACCAAGGAGGAAGCGCCCATCGGCTGCCTAACCCCCGTCCCTCTGCATGGTGCCCGCAGCCAGCTGATCGAGTCGTGGCTTGACGGCATCTTCAAGAACAAGGACTACCGCACCCTGCGCGTGTGCACGCCGTACCAGGGGCTGGGCGGCCCGGCGGGCGTCCAGACATGCTACAAGTGCGTGGGGGCGGATGGGGGTGCGGGCGTGAAGAGGATCGTGAAAGGGGAAGGGGAAAGAAAGTGACACATGTGCGCGTTGCTGCAGTCGAATGGCACTCTCCTATCCCTGTACTACATGCCTTGCAAGCCCTTGAGACCCCAAAGAGCATGACACGCACCGGGTAGACCCTCGTACTCACGGTCTAACTAGGGAGCAATAAGATGCTCGTGTTTCGTGCATAGCTCCGTAGGCCCCACACACCAGCCCAGCCATGCGCCATGCCCAGTGTTTCCCTTACAACTCCGGTCCCCAGGTACACTGTGCTGTGCAATCCGGTGGCTAAGCAGACGCCCATCCGTACCGTGTACGAACTGTACGACCTGGGGCAGGACCCGTATGAGATACGGGACAGGTGGGTGCTGGCGCGTGCAGGTGACAAAGGCGCTCTGCACGGCACACGGTGTACAGCTTTCCATACCCCAGCCTACCCATAGCGCCGCCCTTGGCCCAGCAGCGGCGCCTTGGGACCCAAGGACAGTGTGCTCGGCGCTAGCTTCTGTTCATCCCCCATAGCTTATCGGCGGTCCCTGAGCCCCTGAGGCCTTCCTCTCTCGCCCCGCCACCACCTCATTGCTATTCTTGCCTACGCCCTCCAGGTCGCGCTCGCTGTCTGACCTGCGGCCCTTCTGGGACCGCCTGGATGCCGTGCTGACCGTCATGGCCTACTGCAAGGGAGCCACGTGCAGGTGGGGGGGG
>VFQN01001937.1_pt1 | contig 33228 bp, 51 predicted proteins | sample 3512371 | NCBI WGS metagenome assembly VFQN01 (sample SAMN10412370, study PRJNA504923) | tailings metagenome | isolation source: Replicate 2 from Balatoc abandoned mine | place: Philippines: Itogon, Benguet | collected 2017-08-28 | reverse complement strand
GCGATTTTGGTCCCCGCCGTACCCGGTCGGAGCGGGCTGCCCCTACATATGCCCTTCACAAAAACACATGGCGCAGGTGAGCAGACAAAGCGCGCTTTTGCTTAAATGCCGTCCGCTATATGCAATAAGCGTGGTATATGAGCCTTCATGAGTCATAGTTTCTTTGACTGTCTGGACTTGCGCACGAGACTTGCGCATGCGGGATCTTCGCAGCACCTATCGCAGCACATCGCAGGAAGTAAAGAAATTACATAAGATGCGTTACTAACACATTCTTCCTTAATAAAAGGACTGGCACACCAACATGCTCCCTTGGACTCCTTGCAAACCTTGCCCCGCCCAGGCAGCTCGGCGGCCCACATCCCACTCCCGGTCACCACTACCGGAGATGGACCAGGGGGATATCGGCCGCAGCACACTGCAGCGGCAGCTGCCCACCGCAGTCCAGCTACACATCCTGTCGCTGCTGACCCCCAACGACCTTGCCCTCAGCGGCCGCCTGGTGTCCCCTGACGCACGCGATGCCTTCAGCGGGGCCCAGCACCGCACCGCGTCTCTGTCCGAGCCTCTGGAGGCCCATGCTGCAGCTTGGGCTGTGGCGGCAAGGCAGCAGCACGTGCGGCAGCTGCCCTTCTGGCACAAGCTGCAGCTTCTGTGCACGGCTGCTGCCAGCGGGTGCGAGGTCAACCTGGAGGTTGCGCTAGAGGTGCTGCAGCCGAGCGTCTTCCCGGAGCTGCTGCAGAGCCCCATGAGCTGTGCGACCGTGTGGCGTTGACCCAGGCCGACCACTGGCCTGGGAGCCGCAACGAAGACGCATGGAGCGAAGCGCTTCCCCTCTACGACCCCGGTCAGGCCGCAGTCAAGGCGGGGCACCTGCACCTTCTGGCGTGGCTGGTGCGCCGCTGTCCGGGTCTTCTGCAGCCGAGGGGCGTGCTAGAGGCCGCAGCACGGCATTGCAGCCTTTCAGGGCTGCAGGAAGTTTACGAGCTGATCAAGACCTGTACAAGCAGCAGCACCAGCACCTCCAACGGCGGTAATGGTGGCGTAGCCAGCGGCAGCGGCCGGGTCCTGCTGGACACGGCTGCACTGGACGCAGCAGCCGAGTCCGCAAACCCTGACTCCGTGGCCAAGATGGAGTGGCTGCTGTCCTTTGGTAGCCCTAGCTTCCGCCTCAAGGACAGCACCACCCAGGCTGCCGCGCGCTCGGGGGACCTGCATCGGTTGCGGTGGCTACGGGACCGCGGCTGCCCCATGGGCGGGTACTTGATGATTTCAGCCGCCCTGGGCCAAGCCAACCTGGCCGTGGTGCAGTGGCTCGTGGACGAGGCGGGGTGCACCCTGCCAACGGCAGGGGGGGATGACCGTAACTGGAAGCTCTATTTCACTGTAGCAGCCAAGTCCCCTGACGGGGTGGCCAAGATGCGCTGGCTGCAGGAGCGAGGCGCCCCACCACTCGACGGTAACATGTACTGGCTACGCGATGTGGCGAAGACGGCCATCCTGGGTGGGCAGGTGGACGTGGTATCCTACCTGTTATCAGCTTATGGGCCGGGTAAGGTCCTGGCGGATGACCCGCGCATGTACAGCAAGCTAGCGGCCTCTTCCTGCAGCGTCCCCATGGCTGAGCGCCTGCGCGTAGTGGGGGTGCAGCCTGCGCCTGAGGCCTTGGAGACCGCTGTTCGTACACTACACATGGACATGGTCAGGTGGCTGCTGCGCGAGACTGGGGCGTCGTCCGCGGGATCAATCCGGCGTGGACTGCAAACTCAGCTGATGTTCTGGCCCAGCAGGACGTCCGCCGACAACCGCAACCTGCTCCAGGCAGTCCAGCGGGTTGTGGGTGCGGGGATCTGCGAGTGGGACCCTCTTGACGGTGACTTCTGGACAGCGGTTATGAAGCGTGGTGATCCGGCACTGGTGTGGTACCTGTTGGAGCAGCAGCAGCAGCATGCACAGCAGCAACAGCAAGAGCAGCAGCAGCAGGCTGGGAGTCAATTATACCATCGACCCATGGCTGCTGCGGCGGCCCAGGCCGGCTGCGAGGCGCTGCTGGAGTGGCTGGCAGAGCAGCCCGGCGGCCTAGCTACCCCGTCGCCCAGCACCCCTGCAGAATCCCTCTACGTTGCGCCGGCGGCGAGGGGCGACCGGGCTACGCTGACTGCCCTGCGGCGGATGGGCGTGCCGTGGAGCGCCGAGGACGTGGTGGTGCGGGCGGTGAATGGGTACGGCCAGGCGCCGGCGCTGCGGTGGCTAGTGGAGCAGGGCGCGCCGGTGGGTAGTGCAGCTGCGATGGAGGAGGCCGCGGCCAAGGCTGTGCGCAGGCGGAGCCTTAGCGATGCCGACGCCGAATGGCTGCGGGGGTTGGCGGCTTAGGTCAGGGCGGCTTGCAGAGCCAGTAGCGAGGACACCTGCGACAGGAGGGGGTCGTTGAGGCGTTTCCATTGGGTTGCTGGTTTGCTGTCACAGGCGCTGCCATCGTCTTGGTCTGGAGGACGTTTGAGGTGGGGCTGCTGCAGCATTGCACTGACGAACTGCAAAAGCGTGACGCAGTTGCATGCGTGACATGGGCTGGCTGCGGAGTTTGGTGGCTAGGCGGCTGACACAGCGGCCCGGGGGACGGTGTTACGGGGTTGATGGGCCCCAAGCAGACACGTTGTGTCTTAACCGGAGTGGCTGCAGGGTTACCGGGTAGGGTGCACGTGCGGGCTGGTGCCGTGGTGGGCTGGTGGCGCATGCCTTCATAGCGGCGATAGCCGGTTCAGTGGGTCTGACGTGGGTCGTGGGCTGCAAGGCAACGCCTGCAGGCACAGGGCCGTTCTGGCAAGGTAGCTTGGTGATGGCTGCGGCACCAGGGGGTCCCCTGTGCGGCACTGTAGGACTGTTGTTGGCCGTGGCACTCAAGTGTAGAGCAAAATATTGATTTCAATGAAATGGATTGCGCGTCGATACGGCAGTGGCCACGGCACAGTAGGACTATTCGTCAAAGTCCTTCCTGGGTGAAGGGCTGCCGTGCAGCTGCGTCCTTGGCGTACCGTATTGCCAGGGACTGACAGCTGGGAGTGACTACAGGATGCATGTACGTTGTGTTGCTAGCATCGACTTGATATGCACGGGCCGACTTATGGATTTGCCTAACTGTGTTTGTCAAGACCAGGGGTCAGCGGTCCGGGGAAAGGTACCGTGTCTTGTTGTCTTCCGGTGGGGTGATGGCAACCAGGGTTCCACTTAACAGCGCAGTAGCCGTTGGCCGGCAAGAGCTCAAGAGCATGGCCCAGCGCAAAGAAGTTCTGATAGTATGTGGATATTGGACATTAGGGACTCTTTCAGCGTAGGACATGGTTTCCGCCCCGCAACATGGTTTCCGTTCCCGATGAAAGCGATCAGTCTCAGTAAGGGTTAAGGTCCGGCAGTGAGAAAATTCGAACCTGGGATTTATTGTTTAATCACGGGACAGCGCGCTCGCGGGAGGGACGGCGGAAACTTTCCGGGAAAGGGATGTGCCCAGCAGGGGAGCTCCCCTGGTGGCTGGTGCCCAGCGCGGAAATCCGGGCATGGGCCTGGAAATCGGCCCCCCGGTTTCCGTATTTCTGGTGGCATCCAGACACGGCTGAACACTACAGTTAACTGTGCAGCCTAGCTCACGTTTCCGCCGAAGACAAGTCATTCGTGTTGTCAACCGTCCTTGCCAACCGACTCAAAAAACTTTGCCGTTCGCCCGCACGATGCCGGTAAAGATACTTACCTCTGAAGCAGTCATCGCCATTGACCCCCAGCACAACCTGCATCGCTTGTTCTGGTGGCTCTGGGGCAACCCGAAGATGGTCGAGACAGGCCTCGGGCCGGAAGGCGTTTACCTCCAACACGCTGAGAGCGGCATCAAATGCAATCTTACCGGCACGTATCACGGCTGGGACAAGCGCGGTGCTTTCGTGCACACGTTGGCGCACATTTACGATTGGTCGAACGGCATCGGCAAGGAAATCCACTACAAGACCTGGGGCGAGAAGGTGAGCCGCTGCGTACTGCTTGCTTAGAAAGACGTGGTGTAATTTATAGGGTAACCACAAGACAGCTGACCACAGGGAGTGTGGGGAGTAGGTAGGGAGAAGCTGGCTACTGCCGTTGCGGCCGCTGTTGCCGCTGAGGCCTTATCCGGGCCGTCCAGCCGGTCGTGCCATAGGCGGCGAGCTGCCCTGAGGGTGGAGGGTGCACAACCGTGGCCCCACAAGGGGAAGGGCCCGGGGCTGGTCGCCAGTGGCGTGGCTGGGGCCTGGTAAACCACAAAACCAGGGGAAGAGGTGGGCCATCCAAGTGTAGATCTGGGCCCAGGCACCCGCGTGGCCCAGAGAAGACTCTGCTTCCTTGGGCCACCAAACCCACCGTTGCTCAGGATTCCATCAATAATTTGGTGTTCATGGCCCTACGCCCAATGCCCCTGCTTGCAGTACGGCCGGCGGTGCCTCGTGAACGAGGTGGCCAAGGAGCGCTGGTACCCGCGCAGCGTCAAGATGCTCATCGTCAACGACAACGGTGACATGACGGCCTGGATGGAGGCGTCCCTGTCCAACGACCTCAACGACCAGGGCAAGGCGCTGCGCGGCCAGCTGCAGAAGTACGTGGTGGACCCTGCGCTTGACGCCGCCGTCAAGCTGGCCTGGAAGGCTGTGTCGAGCGCGGTTACCGTGGTGTGACGGCTGCAGCCCTGGTAATAACCTGGTATGCTGTGCTTCTTGGAATGACAGCCCTGTGCGTGGACAGCGAGATGGAGCTGTGGAGAGGCCGCGCGGAGTTGCTGGCATGTGGCCCTGAGCGGTGGGAGGTGCCGACCTCCAGGCTTGGCGCCGCCGGGGCGGGGCAGGAGTGCCACCGTGCAGTGTGTGTCACGGCGGGTGGGGGGCCGTGGGTTGCGAGGAGGTATCGTGGGCAACAGGAGCACCGGTGGTCCTACGTGCAGAGCAGGATGCCGCAATGCTTGTGCTTAGGGAGAGGTGTACCATAGCTGTATTGGAGATGCCGTGCGGGATGCAGGAATAAAGAGCCTGAAGAGAGTGATGGACAATGTCGGGTCCACACAGCAAAGGGAGGCAGGAAGGTAAACGACGGCTGTGGGTTGCTGGTGCTGACGCTGTGTCTGTGTACCATAACTGTGGGTGTGGTTGGGGTTGGGGGTCGTGTGGGGGGATCAGGGGCGCTGGTGTTGCGGCTCATCTGGGTGCGCCACGTGTGCGTTCGTGGGTCGATGAGGTACCGCCAGCCGCGATGCAGGCCACAAGACGGTGTGTTCAGCCCTGTGTTCATTATGATCTATATACAGTGTGTGGTTGGGGCCAGAAAGGGTGATGCAAGGGTGGTGCACGTGCCTCATGCTAAGCCCCATGGCGCCATGGGCCCTGCTCGCTCAACAAAGGTTGCACATGGGATGCAGGGTCGCGCATGCAGGACCACGCACGTGGCATGTGTTGTGTCGTCATGTGCTGTAACGTACAGGTGTCACGGCGGAAGGCGCCTTGCGCAATCCTGCCGTGAAGTCACGTGAAGATTGGCTTCAGCAAGTAATGTGCGGTCAGGCTCGGAGGAGCCTGGTGACATTGAGTGTATGTAACGGCCGTTGTGTCCGGTACTGTACGACAGCTTGAGACTCTCGACATACAGCTCTCAACGCTCCTCTCTTCCTGTTCCAGCTTCCAGGCACCCTGCCTTCTTCAGAAATTGTGTACAATCCAGGTGGTACGGTACTGCCGTGTTGGTCCCGACCACGCCCGCCTTTGCCGTTTTAGGGCCTCCAACGGCCCAACTCGGCGCATTCCCATGTCCCACAACAAACACGACACCTCCTGCCGACCAGGGAAGCTCCCTTGGTGTATCGCAACTCACTGCGTCAGTCCGTGACCCAGTGCCAAACAGCGCACGGACATGCATGCCTAGCACCAGGTACAGGCCTTCCAGGTGCCGGTACCTGAAAGTAGGGACGTAAACCTTCGACGAGCGTCATCAGCAATCCTGGACCAAACGGTTACTGACAGACCATGCCGTACGGTATGTGCGATGCCCCTCGCATGTCTGCTACCACACTGCGGCTTGTACGGCAGCCACGCAAGGTACCTACAGCTCTGTGCGTCAGGAGACTGGGCCTAATTGCTAGTAGAGTGTGGACGAAGGCCTGCACCAAACACCGTGTGGTCCAAGCACAGGTAACATCACCTCCCAAGCACTTCTGGGCCACAGAACCAACCGGCCCTGACTTGCATCAGACATACAGTCAGTCAACTTAAAAACTCGTACGATATATCTCTAAAGAGCATCCAGCGCGAAGGAGGGGGGCCATCCGAGTGCATCAGGACACCGGTAAGTCCAAGCACGTCCAAGCAGGTCCAAACTCCACGTCCATGCCTCTCACACCACATATTCAGGACAAGCGCACTAGCACAATAGCCTATTAGCCATATCAACCCAAATCCGTACGAAGTTGCTATATATGTGGAGTGGAAGCGCGCACGTGCGTGCACACGCGTGTGTATGCGTATGCGGAACTAACTGCAATTCCTCCAGTTGCAATGTATCAGGCCAAGGGCATGGCGTCTTGGTGCCGATGCCGTAAAACCCTGACCGTAACCAGCAACCATCACCAGCATAATTGGTGTGTAGGGCAGTGGCCCCGGCTAGCCCCCAATATGTAAGTAGGTCACCATACGGTAGATTGGCCCCCGCCCCCGACTCACCAGCAATGAGCCCTATCGACACACACGCCAGCTTGCGCGCGCAAGGAGACAGCACGTTGCACCGTAATACACACACAGAGAAACACAAAAAGGACTTGAGCGTCTGGCTCGGTCAATGCGGACATGTGCGAAGGTGACTCTTTCGTGATGAAGCTGAAACACACTGCTCCAGGCCCAGCCGCAGCCAGCCGCAGCCTGAACGGCATGACGCACGTACCAACCACCCCGACCACACAACACCCCCGTGCAGGTGACCTACCGAAGCCGGCACCCCACGCACGGTTCAGGGGCATCGGCCGCTGTACGATAATACTGCATAAGCGCAGTCGTCTCAAAATGGTGCACGTCGCACCTCACTCCCTCCTACGGCGCCAGGCCTGGGGCACTGGCCATCGCGCGTTTGCAATTTTCCGCTCTTAATACACACCTTCCTCTCCCCTCTCCAGAACCACGTCACCACATCAGTGCTTCAGGGCAACGCCTTGACCACCATGGCCATTGCGTTAATACACCAGGGCCCTCCCTCTGCCAGGCCAAGCACCCCCGTCCATGCGGGGTTGGGCGGGATGCCCCAGCCGCTGCTCGCTGCCCCAGCCGCAATCGGGTCGTTCTTGTACCCCATGTAAGCGGTGACTCCCTGTGGAGCCTTAAATGTAATAAGCTGGGCCACGTCGGCGAAGGGCGCAGGGGTCTGGACGCCGGAGACAGTCCCGGACAGGATGTTGACGCCAGCCTGTGGGGCATGCACCCATGGGCAGCAACGCCGGTTGCATAATAGTGGTGTCAAGCATCTATTTATGGGGTAGATCAGAAGGGATCCCTACAGGTGTAGATGAGGACCTACTGATATCAGTGCCTATCCCGCTTATCACCCCGGGAGCGTGACACTTATCGCCAAGTACTGCCCGTGTGCCATCCCACTGCAGCTTGCGTTGCATTTAGCCGCAACACGTGACCCGCTGTACTGTTTCGTAAGCATTAAAGTGAACCAAAGCGCACAGAAATCTCCCCGTGCTGCTGCAGGCCTCACGCACCTCGCTCAAGTTGATGATGGGGGACAGGTCCTGCGCAAAGTCCCTCAGGCGGTTGGCGACGGTTGTGCGGTTGGCGGGGGAGGCCAGCAGCAGCGTCGCGTGCAGCTGCGTGCCTGCGGGGTGCGTGCAAAGGCAAGGGGGAATAAACGTTTTCCGTCGTGCAAGGAACTGTCAAGTGCGTCTTGCAAGGAGGCTGAGAAACCGGGAACGCACAATGGCGGCCGTGTGGCAGGTGTATCATCATGTATGCCTGAGGCAGTGGACCACCACTCTCTCGTGAGAAATAGGGGAGGGACGTACGCGAAACACGGTGATTGTGTGCGCATGGGAATGGCCCTTCCGTCTTTTGTTGTGGGATAGGAACTTCGTGCCCTGATTCGTAGCTGCGTACTCACCCGTAGGGGGCATGCTAGCAGGCGCGTTGTAGGCGTACAGCACCTCGCGGCGCCACACCTCTTGTACGGCAAGCATGGGGCGGGCGGGATGCGCCGCATTGCACGCCGTGAAGTTGAGGTAGTCGGCCAGGGTCAGGAAGTCGTACACCTGTGTACGGCGTTGGTCGTACGGCAATTGTGAGCAGGAGGTTGTAACGGTCGAGTGCATCGCCATGCGTTCCACGTGTCTTTGTGCCGTACAATTGCGCGCCCAAATAAAATGCGCCCAGGTGAAGGTAGACGGCATCAGCTTCACAGTGCGGCAGGCGGACAGGGCAGATGAGCTTTCCACCAGCAGCTAGGGCGCCTCAACCCGCCTGTCCTGTGCTGTACCCGAGCGAGCGCCTGGCAACTAGGGGCGGCATACGGACCGTGCGTTGACGCATTCCATCGTGACGGCACACGCTACCGATGGAATAAAGGAAACAATTAACCATTCGGAGACACTGGTTAAAGGTTAAAGATTCAACAGCACACTAACCACTGTTCGGACACACTGGCGACCGCACCTTTGCGTGGTTGCCCCAGGAGGGGTCGGCGCTGTGCTCCAGGTTGCTGACGCCCACCACGCCCCCCAGCATGGCGTCCTGGCAGGAGGACGAGATGTAAAACTCGCCAGCCTGCGAGGATGCAGGATGCAGCAGGAAATGAGTTTAGTCCATACCATCTTATATGCAGTAATACACTGTGCTATGGTTATGCACAAAAGCAGCAAGAATGTGGCGGCCTCGCAGGAGGAGGAGATGTGGGACTCGCCAGCCTGCAAGGAGCGAGGTGAAGAATCGTCGTGGCCTTTCAGAATGCCCGACCTGAGACAGGGCGTGCAACAGCTTTGCACTTGAGCATGTGGCTCAGGACTACCGGCTCGTGCCTGAGGCCCAGTCGGCCGTTGCCGTGCCTCGCCCAGGATGCGCAGGAGCAGCACAGGAGGCACACCAGAGACCAGACATGCTAATGAGCATGTTGACAATGACATGCATCGCATGCCCAGTACGATACGCCACGTACTAAGCAGTGGGAGCAGCCCTCAGCACTCTGACACCGGCTACATATCGCACAGCGCACCCACATGCAGCACGGACAGGTTGCCCGTGGTGGTGTTCCACTTGGTGATGGACACCAGCCGGTACACAGGCGCGGTCTGGCCTGCTAGGGAAAAGCACATGGGGCCACCTTTTCGCGTGAGCAAGCCAAGTGGTACAAGATCCTGTGAACCCGCACGAGGAGCTAGGTGTGGTCCGGTACACGGGCGCGGTCCGGCCTGTGGGGCACGTGGACATGGAAGCCGTGGACAGGGAGTTGCTGTCGAACAGATGCGCATCAGGGAATGCGGGCGTGGACGTGGATGGCGGTGCTGGATGGCGGGGCAGAGGCTCCTTGGACGGAAACAGCGAGCAGTATGGAGTGTGCAACGCGCAGCATGGATGCATGTCCGGCTGCCCTGCCATGAGGCCTGATCCCACCAAGGGAGGGTCCGCGCCGCATCAGCATGCAGGCCTGATGCAGCAGCTGCACGCGAGCGAGACGAGCAGATGGTCAAGGCACGCGCTCAACCCCTGCCAGCAACCGCACCGTCCACAGCCGTCCACACAAAGCAGACACATGCATTCCACGCGCCCCGGGCGAAGCCACGCCCTCCGCAACACAGGAGATAACACGCACCTCACGTGGCCCCTCTCCCAACGGAGCTCCTGGACGAGCACTTTTGCCCCGTTAGCCGCAGTGAGCAAGCATGCCGGCCACTCTCAGCCGCCCCTGCAGCACACGTTGCCTTACGCCTTCCACTATTCCCCTGCACTTCCCGCGTACTGTAGCCCACACACACTCACACCCTTCCCCACCTGGGCTCCTGGACGAGCACCTGCCGCTAATACACGCGAAGCCCTGGGCACAGCAGCTCCCGTTGCAGCACGTGGTCCCGGCGGCGCAGTTGGCGCTCGTCCCGTTCAGCCCGCAGCACGTGGCGCCCGCCGGCATGCAGCCGTTACCGCACGCCACCGTACCGTCCGTACACACCGGCACACACGTGCCGCTGCCGCCGCACGCGAACCCGGCCCCGCAGCAGCCGCCGTTCGTACCGCAGCACGACTCCCCTGCCGTACTGTTGCAGTACCCGCTGCCCATGGGCCCGACGCCCGTACCCGTGCCTGTGCCGCAGCACACGTGGCCTGGCGGCATGCAGGCGTTACCGCACTGCACGGCGCCGTTCGTGCACTGCAGCGGTGGCGGCGGTGACGGCGGCGATGGTGGTGGGTCAACCCTCACACACGTGCCGGGACCCCCCGGGATGTTGACTCTGCACGCGAAGCCGGGGTTGCAACAGAAGGGCTGGCAGCACGTCTGCGTTGCACGGCACTGGCCGCCGGTGTTGCTGTTGCAGCACTGGTAGCCGTTACGGACGCAGGTGTTGGTGCCGCAGCAGGGGCTATTGGGGCAGAAGAGGGAGGCGGTGGGGGTGGGGAAGGGCGTGCAGCAGGTGGCGGTTGGGGGCATGCAGGTGGTCCCGCACGCCAACAGGCCCCCGCCGCATACCGTCTGTTGCAGCTGGCGGCCGGCGTGGTGGTTGTGGAGGTTGTGGGAGGCGGTGAGCTGGTGCTTAGGGTCCTCGAGGTGGTTGTGGTGGTTGTGAGTGGTTAGGGAGCGCCTGCTACCGCCGTGCACTGCGGTGCTGAGGTGGCTGTTATGGTCGGTGGTGGTGGTGGCTGCTGGCACCCACATGTGGGTGTAGGCGCCATCACCCCCGACGTCGCTCTTATCGCGGTTGCCTACTGCAGAGTGCTCCCACGATGTTCCAAAGGAGGTGAAGCTGCCTCCGCCCGATGCATTGACCCCAGACAGGAAGGTGCCTTGGGGAGAGAGCGTGATGAGGGCCAGTAGCAAGGCGAGTCTGAACGCCACTGTGACGCTCCTGCTCCGCATGGAGAACGACACAGCCTGCATCCCGTGCTTCTTCCAAGCTGTTCCTGTCGTCTTGGTGATGAGGATTCGCTGGAATGCCATCAAGTTTGTGGCCGAGTTGCAGAAAAGTGACCAGGGGTTGAAGGGCGTGCTGAGCCGCTGCTGTTGGCTGGGTACTGGTTTTGTCGGTGCGTTGTATTAGTTGATTCGCTGTTGTTGGTCAGCTGGTCAGATAGTCATGGCCGGTAAGCTCCAGTCCTCACATGGCGCTTTGGGAGGTATGTTTACGCCCTGGGTAGGGGGGTAGAGTGTCGGGCGGGAAGGGATGACCAATAGTCTGAAATGTCGCCTGGGAGTGTGAACTCGCAGCCCATATCTTGAAATTGCAGGTGTTGTAGCCATGAGAAGCTTATTCTTTAGGATAAATTGTGCATGCGGTGGTATTATAATCATTGGCGTGCAACGGAGGGCGGAGTTGCTCGGCCTCGTTGGCGCGAAGGAGGGGCGCTGCACAGGGGAGGAACTCTGTCCTTGCAGCCCGTCAGACCGCGGCGACAAGATACGCTTTTTCCGCGCCGAGTCGCATCATGAACACAGACTATGATAATACGTATTATGTAGTTCAGTTTGGATTGATTGCGGAATGCATGGCATGAACGCAATATCGACGAAGGGACCTAGACTTGAAAAGCCGCGCTTCACGCATTGACCCGCCGACTGGCCCAAGGGTAAGTAGAAAGTGCATGACATTACGCTGAAAGGCTGCATGGTTAAAATATCAGCATTCGGGGCCATTCTCCATTTGTTCACACGTGGCGAAGGGGCTTGCGGCACAGCTGGCATGGTCGATTGGGCTCAGCGGCTTACCTAAAACTGTAGACATCCCCATGTAAGTTTTGTGACGTGTCGCTGAAACCGGGTGTCAAGTCGGAGCAGCTCTTGCGAGTCGGCGTGAAGTCTTTGCGCGCAAGTGACTTGCAAGGAGCCGAGGAACACACGTGAGGACTTTCGTTCAATAATGTGTCGAATGTACCGATCAATAAATTTCACCGCCGGGCGGCATGGCGCCATTATGCAACAGCAGGCCTCACGCCGTACCCTTTTCAGCCCTACCTCGTCCAACCCCAGAGCATCCACCATCCCACCATGCATGTACTCATCCGGCATTCGCCTGTCACTGCATCACACAGCCTTCCGTCAAGCTCCAGTTATAAATCCGCCTTGCAAGCGACCCACGAGAGCCCTGGTGAGCGGCCATCCATAGCGCTGCACACGCTTCAGCGAGGTGGCGAGCCCAGGCTCATTCGCCTGGGCGAGCAGCGCCCAAACCAACGCACCGTAACCATCTCACATTTCACCAAAACACACACGCGAAACGTGTGCGTGTCCATTAACTTTATTATACACTACTTGCAAAACTGTGCGCCTCCTGCTCACGCGACGCTACCACGCACACTCAGCCCAACCACGCAGTACCCACCATGCCCACGCCAACCCTACCCCGCCCCCCCTTCCTCCCTGCCTCACCCCTGCTTCCCTCACCCAGCCCCACCCCTCACCCCACCCGCCCCTCCGCCTCCTCACGACCCGCCCTTCCCCCCGCCCTTCCCCTTTTCCCCTACCGCCTCCGCCACCGTATCAATCGTCACCGGCCCGCCCTTCGCCCCCTCGCCGCCCTCCGCCCCCTTGCCCTTGCCTATCCCCGCCGCCGCCGCCCTCAGCGCCTCCTTGGCCTCCTGGATGGCCCGTACCTCCTCCTCCTGCTCCGCCGCCTCCTCCAGGGCCTGCACCTCGTCCCACCGGTCCTTGTCCGGCAGGCGCACCGCCTTCAGTTGCTGCACTGTCGTAACGAGGCCGTCAATGGCAATCTGTGGGCCAGCGAATGATAAGCCCACGAATGAGTAAACAGTATGCTGGAGCAGTGAACCGATATTTAACGGTGCGTGTCAGGGGTCTGAGGAATGGAATTGTTTGTGTAAGGCCTGCACCTCGTCCCATCGGCCCTTGTCCGGCAGGCGCACCGCTTTGAGCTGTTGAACCGTTGTCACCAGCCCGTCTATGGCAATGTATGGGTTGATGTCATAGCGGAAAAGTGGAATCGATGGGAAAGGTACACGGCAGGGGTGTTGGGAGCAGGGCCTTGTTTGTGAGGCTACCGGTACGTTTCCGGCACACGCACATCCCTGAAGTGCTGCATCGGTTGTTACAAGCCTATCAACTACAGTCTGTGGGTTGTGGGGCGGAGTTACGGGGAGTTTGCATGGCCGGAATCTGCTTTCGTAGGGGAGTGAAGCGAACACCTATCGCCGCTCATGGGTTTGTTTCAACGCAACACCCCTTCCACAAATACACACGAGCACGCGCGCACACACGTGCGCACGTGCATTCCTGCTTCCTTTGTCTCCTACAACCTTGTGCGTATCCGGGTTACGAATTCCGAACCCCGCATCCTGCCCCGCTACACACGTACCTGCGTTGTGAACGACCCCAGCAGGCTGCCGCTAGCCGCCCAGGCCACGTTGGTGCATGCGCACAGGAAGGCCGACACCGCCAGGCTGCTGCCGTACGCCACGCGCTCCTCCGCCGTGGGCACCTCCAGGGTCACCATGGCGGCAACCTGCAAGGGGAGGAAGGGTGGAGTGGGGGTACACGTAAAACGCGAGAAACTGTGTGAGGGGGAGGGGGAGTGGGGAGGAGGAGGACGTCGTCCGAAGGGTGACGTGCAGCACCATGGCAAGCGGTGCAGGGAGACAAGGCCGCTCCCCGGCAATGGACACGCCCGCACTCACGTCATCAAAGAGGTCACGTCCGCATGCGCACGGCATCTCGCATCGTGCGTTCGTGCCGTCCGGTCCTGCCCCCACCATCCCCACCGGCCCCCATATCCACACCCCCACCTACCCCCACGCCGTCGTCCTCCTTGCCCCATGGCTTCGCAGGTCACTTGCGAATTAGCACAGCGTCCCTTCAATTCCTTGCCGCCCCCTTACGGCCCTCCCGGCCCCCACGCCCCCACCTACCCCCACTCCGCCCTGCTTGCCTCCGTCCGCTGCCCCGCCCCCGGGCAACGGGATGTCGATGGATACCTCCCGCCGGAGGACCCCTGCAGGGCAACAGCGGGCCAAGTAGGGTGATGTACAGGGGAGGTGCATGCAGGACAGGGTACGGCAGTGGAGGCAGGGTGAAGGGGCGAAGGGCATGTTGGACAATGGGTAGTGGACGGACACCTCCCGCCGGAGGGCAGGGGAGACCCCTGCGGTGCGGGTTTAGGAGGGGGGCGGCCTTGCGCAAGAAGCAATACTCCTATGTGCCTTGCACCTTTTGCAAGGGACAAGGGAGAGCCGTGCGGGATGGATTATGATGGGTCGGGACGACAGTCAAAACGGGCCAGGGACGGAAGGGCTGCAGGGGTCTCCCCTGTCCTTCGGCTGGGGCCAAGGGGTGATGCGGTGCGGACCCCGGCCAGGGACCTGTCGCAGCCGGGCGCTGGCGGCCCTGTGGCCTCAGCCCCAACCCTTGGCACGTGCAACATTCCCTGCCACGCTCACTGCCAGCCCCCGCCCTGCTCCCGCACGTGCAAACCCCTCCGCACTCGCGCCCGACCCTGGCCCCCGCGCCCGTCCCGCCGCCTGCGCCCGCAAACCTCCCCGCCCCGGCACCCCCGCCGCACCCAGCCCCGAGACGCTCCTTGCGGCCGGCGCCCCCTGCACTAAGGCGCCCTGGCGGCCCCAGTTTGTCCAAAGGACAGGCGCGTGTAGCGCGAGGCCCGGGATGCTGCGGGCACCATTATCCCCCCCCCCCTGCCCCCACCCAAAACCGCTACCCACCCAGCCCTGCGACGCTGATAGCGGCGGCCACTCGCGCCAGTAGCCCCCTGCCCCGGCCCCGCCCCGGCGGCCCCACTTCGGTAACCGACACCTCCATCCCGAGTTCCCGACCACGCACCCACCCAGCGCCAATACGCCTCGTGCCTGCTACACCCGCCCAACCCACTGCCCCTCTGCGCCCACCTGGGGCCGACACGCTCATTGCCACCGCCGCCCCCGGCCCCAGGCCCTTGCCCGGCTCCAGCTTGCCCAACGATCAACACGTGAACAGGTAGGCCCGGGAGGCGGCGGGCACCAATGGCCCCCGGCCCCATCCCCGGCCCCGGGCCCGCCCCGGCGGCCCCGGTGCGGTAACCGACACCAGCATCCGGAGTTCCCGACCAGCGCTTACCTGGCGCCGACACGATGATTGCAGCTGCCGTCCCCAGCCCAGGCCTTTGCCCAGCGCAAGCGCCTGAAGGGACACGCGCGCAGAGCGCGGGAGGCTGCGGACGCCCACAGCCCCCGCCCCAGCCCCAGCCCCGACCCGCATCCCCCTCACCGACCCCTGCGCCCACCTGGGGCTGACACGCTGATTGCGGCCGCCGCCCCGGTCCCAGGCCTTTGCCCGGCTCCAGCTTGTTCAAAGGAGGCGCATGATGCGCGAGGCCCGGGGGCCGGCGGGCGCCAGTAGTCCCCGGCCCCCGCCCCGTCCCGCCCCAGCGCCCCAGTTCGGTAACCGACACCTTCACCCCGACCACGCACCCACCCAGCGCCAATACGCCTCGCGCCTCCCACACCCGGCCCAGCGCTTACCTGGCGCTGACACGCTGATTGCCGCCGCCGCCCCCGGCCCCAGGTCCTTGCCCGGCTCCAGCTTGTTTAGGGACAGGCGCGCAGAGCGCGGGACGCTGCGGTCGCCAACAGCCCACGTCTCAGCCCCCGCCCCGCCCCGCATCCCCTGCACCGACCCCCGCTACCCACCTGGGGCTGACACGCTTATTGCCGCCGCCGCCCCCGGCCCCAGGCGCCCTGGCAGCTCCAGCTGTCCAACGATCAACACGTGGCCAGGAAGGCCCGGGAGGCGGCGGGCACCACAGGCCCCCGGCCCCGGGCCCGCCCCGGCGGCCCCACTGCGGCAACCGACACCAGCATCCCGTGTTCCCGACCAGCGCGTACCTGGCGCCGACACGATGATTGCAGCTGCCGTCCCCAGCCCCAGGCCTTTCCCCGGTAAGCTATTGAGGGACAGGCGCGCAGAGCGCGGGACGCTGCGGGCGCCCACAGCCCCCGCCCCAGCCCCAGCCCCGACCCGCATCCCCCTCACCGAACCCTGCACCCACCTGGGGCTGACACGCTGATTGCAGCCGCCGCCCCCAGCCCCAGGCCCTTGCCCGGCTCCAGCTTGTTCAAAGGAGGCGCATAATGCGCGAGGCCCGGGGGCCGGAGGGCGCCAGTAGTCCCCGGCCCCGGCCCCGCCCCGCCCCAGCACCCCAGTTCGGTAACCGACACCTTCACCCCCCCCCCCAGCGCCAATACGCCTCGCGCCTCCCACCCCCGCCCCAGCGCCCACCTGGCGCTGACACGCTGATTGCCGCCGCCGCCCCCGGCCCCAGGCCCTTGCCCGGCTCCAGCTTGTTGAGCGACAGGCGCGTGAAGCGGGCGGCCCGGGAGGCGGCGGGCGCCGACAGCGACAGCTGCACCGCGATGATGGCGGCGGCCGCCAGCCAGCGGGGCGTGTCGGGCGTAACCAGCTTGAACACCTGGAGGAGGCGAAAGCAAAAGCGTTGTTGAAGGGTTGAGTGATGAAGACGGTGATGGCGGCGGCGGCAGCAACCCAGCGCGGCGCATCAAGCGTGACCAGCTTGAACACCTTGCGAGGGCAAACAGGGATGTAGTGGAAGCACATCACAAAAGGCTTTGTCATGAGAGGCATTTTGCCGCGAGCCGGCGGGGCGTGTCGGACCTCGCCAGCTTACCTACCTAGTGAGGTAGCGTCCTCTCTACCCCACTCCCCGCTCTTCCCCGCCCGGTAGAATTAATTGCTCGCGTACGTGGCCCCAACGATGATGCGCATCCACCACCCCGCCAGCAGCTGCCAACCCCAGCCGAGCACCAACAGCTCCAAGCGCAACCCCACAACCCCACACACCTCGTTGCCTTGCAGAGGAGGTTGCGGGATCCGCGGCCAAGCCCCGTCCACCGGCCCGCCGCCCCCATTCGCCCACAACCAGCCACACATACACACCCATTTGCCCAGCTAACTGCATCACTACGCACCTTTGCCCAGTACAGTGGGTTGCTGGCGTCCGTGGCCCCCGCGATGATGCTCGTCCACCACCCAGACAGCACCTGGCCTCCCCAGCCGCGCACCAGCAGCTCCTGCGCGCTGCTGGCGGCACAGGAGGCGGCGTACAGGGCGCCGACGCGGGACCACTCGAACGCCGGGTACCTGCAAGAGTGAGAAGATGATTAGCCTTACGTGCGCCGTGATGATACACAACGCACGGGCGCAGAGCGAAATGCCATGTTTCCTGCCCCTGCCTGCAGTCGTGCCGTGGCTGTTCAAGGCCGCTGTTCCAACGCTATGTTGCCAGGCCACGCCTGCCCACCACGGCTTCTGCACGTGCACATACTCCAGCGCAGCTGATACGCCCTGCCAGTGCGCTGTAGCCTTGGTGTACCAATGGATATGCTCATAGTAAACCCAGATTGGGTCCAGGCACGACCCTTCTACCCACCACGGCTTGAGCACGTGCACCTGGTAGAACCACAGCCCCCTGCTCAGCGCCTGGGGTGTCATGGCGGGCTGCGGCGGAGGGGACGAAGTAAGGGCCGTGCGAGGGGGGGGGGGGGGGGAAGAAAAGTGTTACTTGAAATGTACTTAGGAAGCGTCAGCTAAGGTCAGCTACCCCACAAGCCACTCACCCCGGCTCCCTGCCTTGCAACTCTCTACCATGAAGCTTGTGCTGCAGCGCCTTGTTTTGCAGGGACGAGCTCTGTACTGCAGGGGCGTACCACCACACCAGGCACAAGCCCGCCCCCACCTGCGCCCCCTCCACCTCTCCCTTCCCTGTTGAGGGACACCACCAACCCTCCGCCTCCTCCTCCTTCCCCTTCCCCAAAGAAGGGCGCCAAGGGCTCTCAACTCTCCCTAACTTGCAGCTCCCTAGCCTGCAAAGGCCACCTCCACCACCACGCCAGACACTAACACGGCTGCCCCCTGCCCACCTGCGCTCCCTCCTCCTCGCCCTCCCTCGAGGCGACACCGCCCCTCCCCACGATACGTGCAGCAGGGTGGGCCGCTGCATGTGTGCGCGCCCACCCCCCACCTGCGCCCCCTCCTCCTCCCCCTCCCCCGAGAAGGGCGCCAAGGCTCCCCCAGGCTCCCTAGCCTGCAAAGGCAGCCAGTACCACTACTCAAGACATCACCACTAGGCCCCCCACCTGCCCCCCCTCCTCCTCGCCCTCCCCCGAGGGGATACACCACAACTCCCACCTGCGCCCCCTCCTCCTCGCCGTCCCCAGAGAAGGGCGCTAGGCGGATGATGCTGTCCTCCTCCTGGTCCACGTTGGCAACGGTCTGTAAAGACGACAGAGAGAGTGGAAAGGGTGCACGGGCGCAATGTTATGCACTTGCAGTATAATACCAAATGATGAATATAATCCGTCACAAGGACACGGACGCTGTCCTCCTCCTGGTCCACATTGGCAACGGTCTGCGGCGAGAAGGGGTATGAGTGCAGTGCAAAAGTTGTGCAGGTTTAGCTGCAGTGCGCAGCCGCCTGTATTTCACCCCCTATACCAATCCATACGCGCCGACACGCGCCCCTACATATCTGAATCCTCACCTGCAGCTGCTTTGCGCTGAATCATGGGTCCAGCTGCGCAGGACGACCACCGCTGGCTGCCATAATGCCCCTACACACGTTAATACACACCGCCCGTGTCCCACCTGCAGCTGCTTTGCGCTGAAGCCCGGGTCCAGCTGCGGCAGGAACAGCGCTGTGATGAACGCCACGCCGGGGGCGGCGGCAAGCAGGCCCACAGTGAAGGCGCTGCCTGGGCGTGCAAGGGGGAAAGTGACGCGACCACATGACGACGGGCAAAGGAAAAGAGGGTTGTGTCGTGCAGTAGGTAGGTGCAGTAAGTAGCTGTGGTGCAAAGAAAACGGTTACAGCTTCGTCCATGACAAGGCAAGGGGTACACGGGGGGCAAAGGAAAAAAGCGCATGCTGACGCAATGATAAGGGCCAGAGCTGTGAAGGCGCATCCACGGAAGTTGGGCGGGGGAGCAGGGCTGTGTTAGCTGTTGGCTTGTTCCACGACCTACCTGCGTCCGCCAGCCTGATCTGCTGCGTGACGTCCACGTCCGTCAGCTTGCCCAGCAGCATGGCCAGGCCGTACACCACCACCGCGCCAGCAACCTGAATGAGCATACCGGTAACAATGGTAAGTATTACCGGACGCAATCTGGATGGGAAAACGATGGATATGCTCCTTGCCGCCTGGTCAGTACGCGCAATGCCGCCACCGCCTAGATGAGAAGCATGGTGGTTGAGGGTGGGGGCAAGGCGGTTTTGCCGTCCATGGCAATGTCGTACACCAACAGCGTATATGCACCCTCATGGCTAGAAGGAGGTGGGATGCTATGTACGGGGCTAAGGAGTCTTGTCGGCGCTGCCAACCCCCGCGCACGAGCCTGTCACAGCCGGTCGCAATACCCTTGGCCTTGCACCTGTCCCTGCCCCGTGTAGACCCTTCACGCCGACCCCTCATTGGCGCGGCAAGTCCCCCCGCCCGATTTCCCCTTTCAAACTGGCTAGCAGACGTTACCTTTTCGATAAAGCTGGTCGCCACTGCCAGGTCGGTCGGCGTGGTCTCCTCATCGTCGCTATCGGAGCTACTCCCCGGCGAGTTTGACGCCAAAACCTTCTTCGAACTTGAAGGCTTTGGCTCCGAGTCCCGCTGTGCCCGCGTGGCCGTGCTGATGGGCAGCGTCTGAGACCAAACCCCCACCGATGGGTAGCACGGAAGTTGACTTTTGTGCCGAGTTTGCGCTGTTTGTCGTTAGTGCCGTATGCAACCTGATATGAAATAAGCGCATGAACCAAAGTTGGCTACCTACCTGCGCTCCAAACAGCTGGCGACCAAAGGTGCAACGAGGTCTCCGCCATGTTGCAGGCGCTGATACAAGTGGGGCGCATCCTAAGCTACGTCCTGCATGAGTATTGATTAACTTGGTCGTGGAGGCCCGGAGGGCCATTGCCGCAAGAGCGGCACTCCGTCCTGTTTGCAGCAACTCGATCTCCTTATCAGCTGCCGACTTCGGAGATTTGAAGGTAGCTAATGCTTGTGGTGAAGGCAAATTGGGTTAGGGATGTGCAACAGCAGCTGTCCGTCTGGGCAACAGTCGCGGGATTTGGGTCTCCCTTCGCGTTACACCGACCAGTCATTGCGCTTACCTCACCCCCGATACCGCCTTTATGAATTTAGGACCTCGAAACAATACATTCACCGGTATCTAGCCTGAAGCCTGACGCCTTACCCCGCTTACCGCCCGCTGCTCCCTGCCACGTGGCAATGCCAACCCACGGTACTGGTATGTGGGGGACCCCTGCCAACATCGCCTCTCATCCTGAACCACCTGTTTCTGAGTATGGAGCAGGTGCGCCTTCTGGTTGCGCCGTACTGAGCCACGTAACTGGTCTGGGTGCCTTGGCTCCCGGCATGCGAGTCCGCCAGGGTGAGCTGACGTGACATCTGGGTAACATCACCAGACCCGAACCCCTGCACCTAGTCGCAGGTAACGCTTCAGCAATCGTATGCCCTTACCAGCGTCGCAAGCGGCCCCGGAGCCAAGGATGTATGTGGGCACAATGTAGGCCAACGCGCAACGGAGCCGTGCGGGCTGTCAGCACCCCGCCGACTGTGTCACTCTGTCCTGATGCCACGTGTCACCGGTAAGCCGGGAAGGTCCCGGCATCTGCACACGTGCACAGCACACAAAATACCGTGCTCTGCGCCTCTGGTGCACTGCTGGTAGCCGGAATGACTGATGGAAATCATTTACCGCCTTGGCAGGTGGAGCAGGCTCATGGCACCCTGGGCTTTTCACCAGCAGGATCCACCACCAGGCGGTTGGGGGCGCAGCAGCACACTCCTATTGCCTACCCAGGTGAGAGGTGCTTGTGGCCGTGTGGGGACATGTCGTGCATACGGGTAGAGTCATCCGGGTAGAGTCATCCGGGCTGCCCTACCGTGCGTGTCACACACGTGCCACCGGAGTACGTCCCGGTACCAGCTAGCTATGCCGGCAGGCACAGAACACCCTGACGAAATTGTGGCCCACGCATTGTATCTTAATGAGACTGGTATGTGCGTATCTGCAGGTGGAGCCAGCACTTAGGCTAGATGGATTTCACCACCAGCAGGCAGTTGGGGAGCACTCCTGTCGCGTGTCGCCTGTCAAAGCCGCCCGTTTGCCGGCGACCCGTCAAACAGCGCCTCAAGCCGCCGAACAGCAAGCAACAGTTGTCTTCCTCACACACAATTGTGCGCGTTACTGCGGGTTTGCGATCAGCTATTTGCTACAGCGATCCCAACATGCGGTGACCCACCGAGGAGCCGCGGGGCGCGCAGTCTCCAGGCCAGTCGACAAGGTAAGCGCAAACCCGGTGCAGAGGCATGCAAGTATAACATAATGTATGTCTGCTACAGTATTTTGGTAATGCCAGTCGAGCGAGCTGCTTGGAAGGCGTTGTCGGCGGGAGGCCCAAACCGATCCTTGGATGCCCAATGTTGGTCCCATGGGTCTCCGCACATGGGCCGGGCCTTAACGTAACACGTAATCCCTTACCCCATCGTTCGTCGCTCCCTTGGAAGCAGGTGACCAGAAGCCACTATCCAGCAACCGTGAGCCGGGCGGCTCGATTGAACCATTGTCCCTGGGAAGGTTATCGCCAACGCGGAGTCGAGTATTTGCGGGACCACAGCAGCAGCAGAACGCTCGCGTGCGAGCGCGTACCGGTATCAAGTATTGCTGACACAGAGTAGCAGCGCATCAAGACCATGTCGACAGCTGGCGCAGAAGCGCCGGACCCTCAGGTCGCAGACGCGCTGAGCCGCATAGAGCCGGCCGGCGCGATCCTGCCGTTATGGGTCACCATGGCGGTCTTCGGCAACCTGTTTGCCATCGCCTTCCTCATTCACGGCCTGCTGCTCTACATGCCGCGCCTCCGAAGGTGTGTAGCAGATACGTCACACCTTGACGCACGCACGCACCAACTCGTTGTCGGGGATGTCCTGGTCCGTATTGTACCCCGTTCCTTGCCGCCGGAGACGTGTTGAGAGCCACTGCCATGCGGGTAGCCGGTCCACGTGTTCACATGCGTTGATGCCACGCCTCAGGTGGTGGGAAGAGAAGAGTGGCACACACCTGGAACACCACCTGTGGTCGTCGTGGGGGTCCTTCCCCTTGATGCACCCCTTTGCGTTAGCAACGGAAGCGCGCATGCCCTCCCGCACGTGCCACGTCGTCAACCACTGCCGTGTCACACCGTACCGCTCCTCGGTCCTTGGGTCACAGCAATGCGTGGCCACACTGTCGACAGCCAAGCAGCATTCAATGGGAACGGGATGTGGCCTCAAGTGAGAGGCTACTTGCACTTGCTGTGTCTAAGCCCGGCTGTTGGAGCCCACTGGTTCGTCAAAATATGCACACACCGTCACACATGTGCCGCTGCCGCCCCCACCGTCACGTGCACAGGGTTCTGGGTCCAAGCGCTCTGCTGGCCAAGTGCCTCGGCCGTAAAAGCCCAACGGGTGGGTCCGTTGTGAGGTCCGTTGTCTTGGGGAAGATGGCGGCTGTGGCATGCAGGTTCTCGTCAGGGGCTGAAGCGAGGTGCAAACGCGTGTCCTTGCCAAACCTTGATAGCGTGTGTAGCGGCGCTAACAGGACACTGCAAGCCCTGTTGAATTGAAGGCTGGCTGTGTCCTATCGCATGGGTCCTGCTTACAGGAGACCAGGAGCCCTCTGACCAGGACAGCATCGCAGCCAGCAGTACACACGCCCCAGAGCCCCACGGACCGTACGACACAGCTGCTGCCGTACCACCCGGCAAGGAGTACGGCATGGCGTTAGGCGGGCCTCACGTGGCGGGCGGTGCGACAGCCGCCATGCCAGCCGGTGCATCAGGGGCTGATGGAGGTGAAGAGGACTTGGAGGGTGGAGGGGACTTCGAGGAGGGGGAGGAGGAGGGAGAGGTCCTGGCTGGGGGCGGCAATGGTGGGCGGAAGGGTGCGCCCGTTGCTGGCGCGCTGGAGCGGGCGTTGGGCTACGAAGACGACGAGGAGGAGGGAGGAGGAGCCGGGGCAGGCCCACTGGTGGGTGTGGTGGGCGAGCGCAGGGGAGGGGCAGCAACGCGCAGCCAGGAACACATGTTGGGAAAGAACAATGCGGTCGGGCTTAGCGTTCCTGCCTTGTGCGGGCTGTAGGATATTGACAAGGAAGCCCAATGCTCGCAGGGGAGCGCCCTACCTCGTGCTTCCCGCGGCGTGACGCTGGAGTGGCGCGACGTCACGCTTCGTGTGATGGGCGTGCGGGGGCCGCTGACGGTGCTGCGCGGCGTGGGCGGCAGGGCGCCGGCGGGCGCTGTCACGGCGCTGCTGGGGCCGTCGGGGGCAGGTGGGTCGCGTCGCAAGTATGCGATTGTGCTCTGCAAGCCCATAGGACATTAAGATACGGTATGCAACGGTGAGGCCGTATTGGGAGGGGCCTAATGCACATTACTGCACGCCAAAACCAAGTTCCGTTCGGCAACGGCATGGCTTGATATTAGACTGATTACTGCACGGCCGGCGGGCGCTGTCACGGCGCTGCTGGGGCCGTCGGGGGCAGGTAGGTCTTAAAACTAGTTATTAGTTTTCTTTCTAGTTACTTTTGTGGGTCGCGGTCGCGGCAGCTATGGCGTCGTGCGTCAAGGCGGGTTGTGCTATGCAAGTCCGCATGGGTGTGCCGGTACAACACGCAGGCCGTTAGGGGAGTTGAGTGTTATGTAAACCGCTGCATGGCAGGTACGCCATGCTGGGGGCTCGCACGTGCAATACCCGGTATCGTACGTGGTATACCTTTGCGGCGGTCGGGCGAGGGTGGCTCGCGGCAGCTACAGCATCGTGCATGGAGCCGTACGGCACACGTGGCACGCCGGTGTGCTCTCCCGCGTGCGCCTTGCTCGCGTTGTACGGCATAGACTGCGGCTTTGCCTAGTTGTCGACGTCAGGATCCAACCAATAGCACGAGGCTCCATTTAGCTGATCCCAACCCCTGCCGGGGTGTGCACCTTCCGCACACTGCAGGCAGGTACTCCCTGCCGCAAACGTGTGGTGCTCCCCTGCCATACCCGCCCCCCCTTGCATACTACAGTATCGACTTAGTTCAGTCAAATTCGTTCCTCCCCATGCAGGCAAGTCCTCGCTGCTGGACCTGCTGGCGATGCGGGGTGCCGTGGCGCTCAGCGGAGACCGCCGCGGCCACGGCATCAACCCGACCTACGCCGCCGCCTCAGCCGCCTCTGCTGCTGCCGCGTCAGCTGCTGCCGCCGCCGCGCCCCGCGCTAGTACTCCCACTGCTGCTGCCGATCCCGGAGCACCTGCTGCCATTAGCGGCGGCGGCGGCGGCGGCGGGCGTGTGTGCTGCACGGGCCAGGTGCTACTCAACGGCGTGCCCCGCAGCGGGGGCGCGTTCCTGGCCATGTCGTCCTACGTGCCGCAGGTGCGTGCCGGTGCAGGTGGCCGGGGGTAGCATAGGGTTTCCGTTTTCACTCGAGAGCTCAGACGCTGAGGGGTGAAGTGTGGCTGTGAGGCTCTGGTCAATGTCGTACTACGTGCTGCAAGTGTGTACGGTAACGCTGGGGTAGCTCGTGGCCATGTGGCCCCGAAAGTGTCGTCCTGCGCGAGCAGATGCGTTTCGTCCCCTTTTAGAAAGCTGGGACTTGCCACATGGATGGATCATGGTGACGTGTTCCCCGTCTTGACCTTTCCAACCCTCAACCTGCCCTTCCTGCTCTTGCGGCAATTGCAGGACGACTCGTTTCTGCCTCAGCTGACGTTTCGCGAGGCCCTGCAGTTCGCTGACCCCACAGCTGACATACACCGACCCTGGTCCCCGTTGTGTCTCACTATCGTCCCTTTTACCCAACCACCGTGTCACAGGGTCATTGCTCCCCTTGCTATCGTTGGACTCGTTCGTTCCTGCCACTGCTGACACGTGATTGCTTGCTCTCACGTCTTGTCCCTCCCCTTCACGCAGGAGGACTCGTTCCTGCCTCAGCTGACGGTTCGCGAGGCCCTGCAGTTCGCTGGCCGCCTGCTGCTGCCGCCGCCGTACTGCGCGCCCGCCGCCGTGGCCGCCCGCGCCGCCGCAGTGGCGGGTGCGCTGGGCCTGGGGCGGCGGCTGGACAACGTGATCGGCGGTGTGCTGCCTGGCGGCATCCTGCTGCGAGGGCTGTCGGGCGGAGAGCGCAAGAGGCTCAACATCGGCCAAGGTGCGTGGGTGGGTGTGGCGCGTACGGTTGGCTTACAAGTTGGCGGTTTGGGGCATGCAGCAGATGCTGTAGTATACAAGGGTGCCGAGGGGAAGGTGCCTGGCATGCGGGGGTTAGCCCCGCCACAGTGGCGGGCGCGCTGGGGTTGGGGCGGGGTGTGGACACCGCCATCCAAGGGGATTGAAGTGGGGTGCTGCCGGGAGGCATCCTGTTGAGGGGGCTGTCGCATGTCGGGAGGGGAGCTGAGAGCGGGTCGGCATCGGACAGGGTGTGTGGATGTGTGTGTGGCGTGCGAAGGTAGTTGGGGTAGTTAGTTGATTGTACGACAGGGGCGGTGCTGGGCAAAGCTAAACGGGGGAGGTGCCTGGAATGCGGGCTTGGACGCCTCTGCCGTGGCGGGCGCGCTGGGGCTTGACAGCGTTCCTGAACTTGCGCGCAGGCCTGCTGTCCCGCCCCCGGCTGCTGCTGCTGGACGAGCCCACCAGCGGGCTGGACTCGTTCGCCGCCGCCGTGGTCATGCGGCACGTGGCAGACCTGGCGGCCGGGCCGGCACGTGTGGCGGTGGTGGCGTCGCTGCACCAGCCGCGCGCAGCCATCTGGGACATGGTGGACCAGGTGAGGAAGGCACGTAATCGTGTCAGGCATGATGGGACAGGTGGCAGTGAACGGCTGTGTTCAGTACATTCAACATAGCACGTGTACCGGTATCATGGCACTCAAGGACCCTGCGCCCTCTGCCCCAACAAAACTTTTCTCGCCCCCCGTGCAGGCTGTCGTACTGGCCCGCGGGCGGCTGATGTACAGCGGCCCGCCGTACGGCCTGCTGCCGTGGTTCCGCGACTCGCTGGCGTACGGCTACGTGCCGTACCTGCACGGCCTGGTGCCCGACTGGGTCATCGACATGGTGGCGCTGGCGCCGCCGGAGGGGGCCATGTCGACACACGGCGGGGCAGGGCAGCAGCAGCCGGTGGTGGTGGGGGCACCCAAGGGGGCAGGGCAGCAGCAGACGCTTGCGCTGGCGCCTGCCGATGAGGCCCCTTTGGCGGGGGCTCTCGTAGGGGCAGGGGCAGGGCGGCAGCCCGGGGTGGACGGAAACAGCGGGGATGGCGAGGGATGCAGCACCTGGCAGGGGCACCAGCAGCAGCAGCAGTTGCAGCCGCAGCTGCCGGTGCGTGGTGTTCCAACCAACAGCGGAAGTGCGCAGGCGCACAGCGTCGCCGCAGGCACCGCCCCGCCGCCATCCCACGCGCCCAGCAAGGCGTACCCCTCCTCGCCGCCGTCCCCGGGCGCCTGCCCTGCACAGGACTCCACCGCCGCCCCCGCACACATGACCTCCCTAGAGGAGCTTAACGCCGCCGCGGACGCCTTCGCCGCCGCCACCCTCTCCGCCGCCGCCGCCATCAGCTCCTTCGCTTCCCCCGCCGTCACCGACGCCGCCGCCGCCGTTCTGCCCCCCGCCGCCGCCGCCGCGCTGCCCCTCGGCGGCGCCGTCAGCCCCGGCGTACCCGACTATGCCTCTGTCCTCCTCCTGCAAGACATCCAGCGCCGGCAGCAAGCCCCCTCCGCCTCCGCCCCCGCACCCGCTGTCCCACACTCCCCGCCCCGCCGCCCCCGCGCCCCCGCCCCCGCCGGCCCCACCCCTGGCCCGGCCGTGCACCCGGCCGCGTACCCGCACTCCTCCTCCGCCTCCCCAACCCCTGATAAGCACTACCCTCTCCAATACCCTACCCCCGCCTCCTCCTCGGCTACAAACCCAGAGCAACCTACCCTCCCACACCACCCCGCCTCCCCAGCCCCGCCAATCCCTTCCTCCCCCGCCCCCACCGGCGCCCTGGCCACCTACCCGGGGACTCCCTTGGCCACCTCCCCGGGGACTCCCCTGGACAAGCCCCAGGGGACTCCCCTGCGCTGCGGCGGCTCCTGGCTGCGGCAGTACCGCATGCTGGTGTGGCGCGAGGTGCTGCTGGCCACACGCAACCCGGCGGACGTGGCGGGCCGCATGCTGACGTTCGTGTGGGTGGGCCTCTTCGCCAACCTCCTCACCTACAGCCTGCAGGTGGGTGGCGGGGCCGAATAGGGTGGGAGACGAGAGGCGCGGAGAGGGGTGTCTTGTACCGGCCTAGAAGGTGTGTAGGTATACCGGCGGGCCGCGTGCTGACGTTCGTGTGGGTGGGGCTGTTCGCCAACCTGCTCACGTACAGCAGGTGGGCCGTGGCGGTGATGGACCACATGAGCCAATTTGCCGTACCGTTTACCATGTTGCGTACGGTGTACCGTGTTGTACTGGCTCACTTGCAGCGTCAAAGGGCAAAAGCTGAAAGCAGTCTCGCCGGAGGGCTTGCAACTCCGTGACGCCTCGCACGGTTTCCTCGCGTCTCAACCGAACCTGCCCTCTTCTCCCCTGCCCTGCCCTCCCCTTCCAGGCCGACGCCACCTCCATCGCCCTGCGCGCCAACCTGCTGTTCGCGCTGGTCTTCTTCTTCATCGTCATGCCCTTCATCTTCATGAGCCTATTCACCGCGGGTGGGTGGTCGGGCACGCAGGGGTGGCTGGAAGGGCGCTGATGTTCATCGTTTTCGTCGTGCGGACTCGTGCCCCTTCATCTTTATGAGCCACTCCACCGGTGGGTTGCGAGTGCAGTGGTTGGGATGACCTGGGACCCTGGAGTGACATCAACGTAAGCAAACGTGCGCCAACAGGTACTGGGCTGAGCGGGTGGGTGGGCGGGTGGGCAGCTGGGCAACCTAGCGTGAATTGCCGGGGTTGGCTGCATGGGTGGGGTGTGTGAGGATGAGGGCGTGGGGGTGAGCAGTATGGGCACGATCGCCCTCGGGCGAGGGGATGATGGGCCCATGCACCCATCGCCGACATGGCCTTAAGTTCTGGGGACTTGTGCCGAAGGCTGGCGCGGACTGGAAGAACCGCAAATCCGGCGTGCACGTTATGTAGCCATGTAGCTATTGTAAATTATTTCCTTAAAAGAGTCACCAGTGCTGGGTTGGGGAGCTGTTGCGCCTGACAGCGGACCGATGGGGCATGGAGCGCAGCTGGACAAGGCGGACTGCACCGCTGCGACGCCATGTACACCAGATAGCACTGGTGTATCTATACGAGTAAATGATGCGTGCAAGCTGGCCGAAGCATGTTGTGGGGAGGAGCAACAGGTACTGGAAGCAAGGGCCCACCATTGCAGCGACGGAGTTGAAGACCGGAAGGGCTTGGGGCCGGGGGGTCCGAGGGGGGCGCAGACAAACTTCATACCTTTCTCGGCCTTTTGGCTCAGATCATGTGTAGTATCTGTTCTTATAAGCTTAATCGCTTATATGGGAATCATTGATTCCCTGCGATTAACTTTAATTTCTCTGGGGGCCAATCCAATGGGGGTGCTTGCATCCTCGGAGCGGCAGGATGAAACTGGCACTGCACTACGGCCTTTTCCGTCCACCCCTATCCAATCACAACCGAAACTGTCTTGATTCTCATTCAAATTTCGTACTCACCATTTGCGAGTTGGCTCATTCCCACTAAGGTCACGAAGTACCTTCCACTTTGTCCTTATAAACATGGGAACCCCTGCAGTAAACCACACGTGCACGTGCCCCTACTGCTACGTCTCGGTTGTCATATGCGTGTGCACCCTTCTGCCCTTACCCCCGCAGACAAGCGGTTCTTCCTGCAGGAGGCCACCACGCGGGGTGGCGGCGGCGGCGGGCTGTACTCCCCCTCCGCCTACTACGCCGCCAAGGTCACCGCCACCGCCCCACTCAACATCATCATCGCAATCACCTTCGACTGGATCGGGTGCGTACGCGAGCGAGCGACCGTCGTTTGCCCGCACATCGTATTTCGTATACGTGTCGACCAGTCCGTGTAGGCGTGTACGTGTCAGCAAGGGTCCCTTTGGCCTTGGGTGCAGCTGCTGCGGTACAAGCACAAAATTCACTGCAGGTGCTCTGCCTTTCATGAGCATTTGTGGTATTGGTAACGGTATCGCCCCCGTCAACTGCCTCCTTGCGTCTCCTCCTCCGCCTCCGGACCCTCTCCCGTTCCCACCCACGCCCCTTCACAACCGTTACCCCAGGTACGGCATGCTGGGCCTGCGCCACAGTGTGCTGGCGGTGGTGCAGCACAGCGCGTGCAGCTGCCTCATGGCGCTCATATCCATGCAGTGGGTGCAGGTGGGTACAGCGAGCGTGTGTATTAACGTGTGTATTGACGCAGCTGCCTCATGGCGCTCATTTCGGTGCAGTGGGTGCAGGTGGGCGCAACGGAAAGGGGAGGGGAGGGGAAGTAAAGTGCTAGTAACGCGAGGAGGTGGCAGGGGGGAACAGAGGCGCATGCACGCAGGTGCACACAACCAAGTCTACGGAATTATGTACTGCGACGGCGTGAGGTGTGGTGACCGCATGTGTGTGACCAAATGTCGCCTACTTGGGAGCCACGTCACGTGCGCTTGCTGCACACCGGTATGGTGCCTGGGCCCCTGCCAACCCCCCGTTACATACACTCGCTCGATCTCCACTCCCTGCAGGCTGCGGTGGCGTTCTCGCCCAGCCAGGGCCTGGCCTTTCTATTTATCATGTTAATTATCATTAAATGGTTACAATATTTCTATTTTGTTGGTAATTTTTCCCTTATCCCCTGCAGGCCGCGGTGGCGTTCTCGCCCAACCAGGACCTGGCCTTCTGCGCCGCCGTGGCCTTCGCGGTGGTCAACCTGCTGTTCAGCACGCAGTTCCTGGGAGCAGGTGCGTGTGGGGGTACACTTGATCTTAATGCACTACCACAGCGTAGCTACATGCACGGTCAAGAGCGTGTTCTAGCACGACTCGCGGCCTACCTGCTGCTCAGCACGCAGGTCCTGGGAGCTGGTGTGTGTGTGTTAAGGCAAAACCTTTGGTTGGGGCACAGCGGATGCGGGGTTGGGTACGGAATGGGGGGCAGCGTACGCGTGCAACACCCTACCTCAGAGGGCGCAGTGCTCTTATGGCTGTCATGCCCAGCCGACCTGCCCTTGCGCTTGGGGTCAAAGAACGCCTGGCCCAGAACACTCAGCCCCGTCCTCTCCCCTCAATTCCCATCCCCTTCCCCCTGGCCCCTCCCCTCCCTGCCTACTGGTTGCATCCACCTGATGTACAATTGGTGCAGCATGCAATCATACTCTAGCACCTCCTCCGTTCGTGCCCCCGGCCCCCAACCGCAGCCAGGCTATACCTCCCCTGGATCCGCCGTCTAGGTGCCATCTGCGCTCGACCGCAATGCCTCTTGCCTGCCAGAGTCACCACCTAGCTGCTTTACAACAGTTGCTATACGCGTTCCCTTCAACCGTGTACTGCTCTCTTTGCTCCCGGTCCGGTACGCAGCCAAGCTGACCCTCCCCTGGATTGGCCGCCTGCGTGCCATCTCGGCCCTGGACCTCACATGGCGCGGCATGGTGGCGGCCGAGTTCAAGGACCGCGCCTTCGCCTGCGGCCCCCCGGACGCCACCACCCTACTGGGCACGGATGCGCTGGGCCTGTTCCCGCAGTTCGTGCCCACCGGCCGGAGGTTCGTCCTTGTCAGGTGGGTAGGGATGCAGTTGCGGCGACACAGTAGCATATCAACAAGCAAGTGGCATGTCCAGCGATTAGGAGCTAACATTGAGGCAGGCTCGGAGGCGTCTTTGTCAGGTGGGTGGGCAAGATACCCGCCATGAGTTATCCACTAATGACATATGGCCCAAGGTGCAATATGGGCCAAAGGGGGCACGGACGCGCTGGGGCTGATTCCGCAGGCTGTGCCCACCGACCAGAGGTTGCTCCGATGAGGAGGGGGGCAGGAAAGCAGGGGAAGCAGGGGGGCAGGAAAGCAGGGGAAGCAGGGGGACAGGCGCAAGGGAAGCAAGGGTGGCAGGCGCAGGGGAAGCAAGGGGGGAGGAGCAGGGGCTAGGCCAACTCGCGGTTTGGGTTCATCAAGTAAGGCGGCAGGCAGGGGAGCAGGGGCGCTGGGGGAGGGGCAGGCAGGGCGTGAGGATTGAGTGCCAAGCCGCGGTTTGTCCAGCGCTTGTTCCTGCCCGACGCTCCAAATTACGGTGCTGGGGTTCCCGTGCTGCATGCGCGGCACAACCTTCTCTACGCGCCACGCGAGACGCCCTTGGGGCGACGCCCTCTGGCGAGCCTTCAGGCACAAAAACGGTGGAACAGCAACTCCTTTACCGACACCACCACGGCGCACAGTGCCTTGTTGAAAGTCAGAGCCGTTGTACAACGGCAACGTACGTCTCAGACCGCTCAGGGGTCGAGCGATTTGGGCGGGAGAGAGCTACAGCTGTGGCGATCTGGGCTGGGGAGCAGCATGGGTGCGGGGTCGCGTGTCTGTCCGCGTGCGGCGGCAAGCGGCAGGGCCGTACGGTGTGTACGACGGGACGTGAACCGCCACCGTGGGTTCAAGTCCTCTGTAGTACACAGGTACGGCCCTGCCGCTTGCCGCCACCCGCGGGCAGACATGCGACCTCACATTCCTGCTGCTCCCCAGCCCTGCACGCCACAGCTGTAGCCCTCCCCTGCCTAAATCACTCGACCCCTGAGCGATCTGAGGCTCCCTTATGCAGCTTGAAACGTATTGTTCGTAGCTACCATGCATCGTGTCTCGCCCTGCCGCACACGTGCGGGACCGGCATGACCACGCCGTACGAAGCCCAGCACATACTAGATCATATACATGATATAACTTACTGTTTTATTGCATTATAACACGCAGGGCCGGTGTGACCATGTCGTACGACGACAACTACGTTGTTGACGCCAACGCGGTGTCTCTCTGTCACACATCACGACGGCGTCACTGTCTGGCGTGGCGTGGAGTGGTATCATGTAGAATTATAACATTCTTATGCAATAATATGTTCAAAATATAATGCAATAATATGTTCAAAATATAACGCAAGTGTACGAAGTGAAGGATTTTTCACGACGCCCGCAGGGCCGGCATGACTATGACGTACCCCAACTGCGTGGTGGACACCAACGCGCTGCTGTCCTTCTACGAGGTGCACGGCAGCGTGGGGCAGTACGTGGGCTGGCTGGTGCTGTACCTGGTGGTAATACACATCATCACCTACGCGTCGCTGCGGCTGGCGCTGTGGCGGGGCAGCAGGGTCAAGGGGTAGCGTGGGTTAAGGAGTGGTGGGGGGCTACGTGGGCTGGCCGGTGCTGTACCTGGTGGTAATACACATCATCACGCATGCATCGGGTCAAGGGGTAGCGTATTGGGGTAGCGTATTGGTGTTGCCGTGCGGGGGTTGCACCAGTAGGTGGTGGCCGTGGTCACGTTTGGGTGGTGGAGGGTGGGGTATGCGAGACGCCAATTTGGTGGTGGGCAGGGTCAAGGGGTAGCGTGGGTTAAGGGTGGTGGACGAGCGCACGCGGGATGGCCGGTGCTGTACCTGGTGGTAATACACATCATCACGTACGCGTCGCTGCGAGTGGCGCTGTGGCGGTGGGCAGGTACCGTTACGGGTGGGGTACGGATGGGGGTGCTTTATTGCGGGGTTGGTGGCTGCTTGGGTGAAGCCTTCATTGGGAGTGAAGCCATCTTGTTGCATCAATTATGTAACTATGGACATGCGTGTTTGCAGAGGAATGCAGCTGGTGCTGTGGCTTTGTAACAGGAGTTCAGGACGCAAGGACGTGCGGTGGCTTGGGACTGGGGGGGGGGGGGGGGGGGGGGGGGGGGGGGGCGGGGTCGGGGGCGGGGGCGGGGGGGCGGGGGGGAGGACGGGGGTTCAGTGTGTGGTGCACGCCGGTGGGGGCGCGGG
>VFQN01001936.1_pt1 | contig 33237 bp, 28 predicted proteins | sample 3512371 | NCBI WGS metagenome assembly VFQN01 (sample SAMN10412370, study PRJNA504923) | tailings metagenome | isolation source: Replicate 2 from Balatoc abandoned mine | place: Philippines: Itogon, Benguet | collected 2017-08-28 | reverse complement strand
GGCTGATCGCGGCGAAAGGGGAGGATTGGTTTCGGGAAAAGTTTTTACCCTTCCTGACGCCGATCACGATTGTCGCATTGCTGGTCACGCTGGTCTTGCTGTTTTCCTTCAAGGGGGAAGTCATCGCGTCGAACCCGCTGACGATCGTATGGATAGCTATCCCTTTACTTGTCCAAACGGTGTTGATCTTTGCCTTGGGATACCTTTTCGCAAAGGCATTGGGGCTGACCTACGAGAACGCGGCGCCCAGCGCGATGATCGGGGCGTCGAACCACTTCGAGGTTGCCATTGCCACGGCAGTCATGCTCTTCGGGCTGTCCTCGGGAGCTGCGCTCGCTACCGTCGTCGGTGTGCTCATCGAAGTTCCGGTCATGCTGATGCTGGTTCGGTTTTGCGTGAAAACGCGGGACTGGTTTCCCCACGACGGCGACGTGCAGCCAAGTAGCGCATCAACCACTCATGCGACAGCCACCCCAATAGCTTCAAAGACGGAGACGATCGACGTATGAAACGAGTTCTGATTCTTTGCACCGGAAACTCTTGCCGGTCGCAGATGGCTGAGTACCTATGGAATGACTTGGGCCGTGGCCAGTGGCAGGCCGTTTCCGCCGGTTCGAATCCGGCCGGTTACGTCCACCCGCTCGCGGTGACGGCGATGCAAGAACTCGGCATCAATCTCGCGGGTGCCGAGAGTAAGCATCTGGACCGGTTCGTCAAAGAGCCGTTTGACCTTGTCGTCACCGTTTGTGATAACGCCCGCGAATCCTGCCCCGTCTTCCTCGGTGCTACAAGAACGCTGCACTGGCCCTTCCGTGACCCGGCACACGCGAGCGGCACAGACGACGAGAAGATGGCCGTCTTCCGTTCCGTCCGCGACGAGATCCGGAAGCGGATTGCAGCGTTTCTCAAGACGGACGAGTGATGGCGGGGAGAAACGGCGATGGACGAGCGGAAGCAGATCGTACTCTTTCTCTGCACGCATAACGCCGCGCGCAGCCAGATGGCAGAGGCGCTGCTGCGTCACAGGGCGGGCGACCGCTTCGACGCCTACAGCGCAGGGTTGGAGCCGACGGCGGTCCATCCCTTCGCGGAGCAGGTAATGAACGAGATAGGACTGAGCCTCGACGGACACCTGTCGAAGAACGTTTCCGAGTACCTCGGAAAACTGCCGGTCGATTATGCGGTCACTCTCTGTCATGACGTGGAAGCGCGTTGCCCGCGGCTGTGGCCCTTCGTCCTGCGCGGCGTGCTCCCATGGCCGTTTGAAGACCCATCTGCGGCAACGGGGAGCGTGGAAGGCCGATTAGAAGTTTTCCGCCGCGTACGGGACGCAATCGACGCTCGGATCAAGCAGTGGGTCGCGGAAATCATCTGATGCCCAGGTCGCACGAGACATATAAGGCGAAACGGCGGAGCGAACGCCGTTGGGCCATCGTCCGAATTATGCTCGGCACTGCCCAAATCATGGCAGCGACGTTCGCGGCGGTCATCTTGATGTCGCACGAGAATGACGCTCTCGCGATCGCGGCGGGCGTCGTCACCGTATGTTTGCTCGTTTCGAGCAGGGTACTCTTCCGGAGCGACAGGATCGGCAGATGAGTCGTTCACGCCGCGTGTGTGCCGAAACACAGCCATCGGAACGAATACGTTACCTGACATGAACTACCCTTCGCTCTTTTCCCTCGGATTCGAACCGCGAGAACAAAAACGGCTCGACAGGGAACGACGGCCGATCGCCACCCGCCATCTCAGCCAGGAGAAGGCCCGTGAGTGGGGCCGTCAGAATGCCCGTCCTGAAATGCCCGCAGGCGTTCAGATACCCTTCCACTCCGGAGACAGGGCCGAGAATCGGCAACTCATCAGGGCTGCCCGGCCTCAGTCCCGACCAAACACGCTTTACACGAACATCTTTTAAGAAGGGCATGGCACGCACGGCCCCCACGGCAAGGGTCTTCATCGCTTCTGCCTTGATACCGACATCGAACCCGACTTCTTCGGTGGTGCTCCCAACGATGATTTCCCCATGCCCTTTCTGCGCTAGGTAACAGTCCGTCGTGGACAAGCAGGCAGAGAGCACCTTGGGCAGCGCCTCAGTGCCGATAATCTGTCCTCGCACTGGCCGCACCGGAACCTCTATGCCAGCCATTCGCCCGATCTCCGCAGCCCACGATCCGGCTGCATTGACCGCCACCTCGCACGGAATCAAGCCCGATGCAGTTTCAACGCCGGTAACACGCCCGGAGGCGACGCGAAGCCCAGTGACCTCAGTATGTGTGACGATAGTTGCGCCAAGGTTTCGGGCGGCGGCACGAAACGCATCAGCAAGCCGGTACGGATTGACTTGATCATCGCCGTGGAACCGCAGCGCTCCGCGCACTTCTCGTGTCACCGCAGGCTCCGATCTGGCCAGCTCTTCTGGAGTCAGCCATTCGGTTAGATCCTGACCACATGGGCAACGCTCCCAGAGGGGCCTCGCAAACGTTTCGTCCCCTTCGTCATACATCAGGAAGAGGAGTGACGTTCGCTCAAATTCAATATCCATGCCGGACGTTTCTCGCAGTTCCTCGGCAAGTTCCGGGAACATGGCATTGGAGCGGAGCGCGAAATCGAGAAAGCTCCGGGGAAGTTGTCCAGGACCATGCACCCCATCCGGGAGTGCGCCCAGCCCGGCGAGCGATTTGTAAAAGATGACACCGCAGCCCAGACCGACCGATTCACCGAGCGGCCAGAGTCCACCTGCGGAGGCTGAAGTGGCCCGCCCTCGTTTCGGTTGATCAACGAGCGTCACGGTGAGTCCCCGCTTACTCATGTAATAGGCCACCGCACAGCCAATGACCCCTCCTCCCATCACGACAACATCCGGGGAACGGCTCATGAAGCACCTCCGCCGACTGCATCGAGGGGATCGACCGTGGCTGTCCCTGAAACTCCTTCCATTGCAGCGAGTACGCCAAGCGTGACGGGCCTCAACGGAGGGCGCGGATTGATCCGCCCAACCTCTTTGGCAGTTCGTCCCATCGCCAAGCAGAGTTGCATGCCTATGTGTGGAGCGCAGTTTCGTCCCTGGCACGGTCCCATCCCGAGTCGGGTAAGTAGCTTTACGGCCTGAAGGCTTCTTGCTCCTTGATCCATAGCTGTTCGTACATCGGCAAACCGAACCTCTTCGCAGCGGCACGCGAGCGTTTCAGGGGCTGCCAAGTCAAGAAGCCCCGGCCGGATTTGAGAGACTTCATTGAGAACCGTACCGAGTTCCGCTAGCGATCTAAGACGTTCGAGCGGTTCGGAACGGCGACGTGCAGCTTCTTCTGAGTCAATTGCCCCTGCCTGTTCTGCGACAGTGATGCCGGCGACACGGCCTTCCTCAAGTGCAACCAAGACACCACCGATACCGGCACCATCGCCGACGGCGAAGACACCGGGCATAGTCGTCTGCATCTGGCTATCCCGAAGCGGCACCCAGCCGCCGAAACCGGGAACATAATGGTGCTCGCAACCGGCCAGTTCCGTTAACTCCGTATTTGGCACAAAGCCGAAGCCGGTGACAACGAGGTCAACGTCGATTCTGTGCCGATGCTCCTTTAGCGGTTGCCACGTTGCGGGCTGAACCGCCCCGAAGGAGGCCGCTCGCACCTGATCGGAGCCATGCGCCTCAAACACCGTATGGCTGGAAAGCAGCGGGATGCTCGCATCCCTCAGACACTCTAAATGATCTCGTGCGTCCTTGATGAAACTCCACTCGCTCCACTCCTCTAGAAATCCTTCATTCGTCCAAGGCGACTCTCCAGCATCAAGGACTGCGGCGACTTCGACCCCTGCTTCATGGAGACGACGGGCAACCGCGAGAATGAGCAGACCCGTACCGGCAACAAGCGCACGCCTGCCAGGGCGAATGTGCATCGTCTTAAGGAGCGCCTGGACTCCACCCGCCGCCATCACTCCCGGAAGTGTCCATCCAGGAAATGGCAGCGGACGATCATATGCCCCGCTGGCGATTATCAGCCGCTCGGCTTGGATCACTCCGGAACGTTCATCCGTGGCCCAGAGGATCTCGCGGTTCGGCCACAGGGCAAGAACTCTGGTGTTCGAGAGAACTTCCACTCGATCAGCGACTGCGGCGAACTCTTCACGAAGCTGCTCACCCCGCACAAAGTCACGCCCAAGCTCCTGAGCATTACCGACATGGAACGCTTCAGGAAGCTGCCGATAAACCTGGCCGCCGAGCGCGGATGCTTCGTCGATGAGCGTTGGATTCAGCCCCGCGCGGGCGGCTTCGATGGCTGCCGTCATGCCCGCTGGCCCGCCGCCGACGATCACAAGAGAGTGTGAGGCACTCATGATTCGAATCTCCATTTTCCATCGCCCCGCTGCGACTCAATTCGCATCCCCGCACGAACTGGAGCTTGGCACGTCCGGACGTTGAGCCTTCCATCAATCGTCATCACGCAGTCGAAACAGACGCCGATGCCGCAGTACATGCCGCGCGGCTCATCAAGACGGGTGGTCGTTCGGAATGCACGCCGTCCACTCGCTAGGATTGCCGCCGCGACGCTCTCACCCTCAAAGGCTTGGATCGGCTGTCCGTCCACGACGATCTCGACCTCCGGGCCGCGCGTGACTCCACCCGCGATCCGAGCAGCCTCGGGCGTAGCGCTGTTGTCGGAGGTTATGGAAGCCGCAGAAGGTTCCGCCGTGCTTCGCAGGCTGCTCTTGGGCAGCAAGGTGTAGTGAATGGTCTGCGCTCGGATGTACCCGTCTCGGAGAACGTAGGAATCCGCGCCGTCCGAAACAGTATGAGTATCCGAGTCCGCTGACCATTCAAGAAAGCCGACATCCTGCTCTATGACGACGGCTTTGTATGTATACCGAGCATTCGGCAATTCCTGATTCAGTTGCCGGTAGCAGGCGCGAATGCCCTCGATCCCGCGGCGCACACCACTGCGCATGATGAGGAAGGAGTCCTCGCGGTAGCACTCCAAGAAGTCTTGCTCAGATTGAGACCGAGAAAGTTCCAGGTGCTTATTTAGAATCTCTTGAGAAGTGGCGGTATTTTCCATGATATCTCTATTTCCATCACGAGGAATGCGCCCTACGATGTGTCCACCATGCCGCTATCCACAAGGCGGCGGGCACAAGTAGCGTGAGTTGCAGAAAGGGCCACAACCTTATGCCGAGTGCCGGCACGATGGGCATCCGGTCGGTGTATGTCCAGCGTTCGAAAGCGAGCGCCCGCCACTCGATAGAAGCTGCACAAGCAGCGCCAAGCAGGGCGGCGGTGAGGTAGACGTTCCACCTTCTTGTCAATCCCCACCGCAATCGCCCTGCTGCGAGCGCGCCAACGCCGTAGATCCCGAGCGTTATCGCCGCGTCTCCGAGGGTGCATGCAACAAGTAGGCTGTCGCGCCAAGGCCGCCCGGCCGTCTCGACGTAAGCCGGCCTCTGCACCAGTTCCCACAGCCAGTTCAGGCCGAACGCGGCGAGGAACATTGTTGCCGCGAACGGCCACAGGGATGGGGTGCGGTCAGTCATCGGCCGAGTCGAAAGCACACCGTTCGGGGAGTTGTTTCGCACAGCAGGCGGGCTACGCGGCCACGCCGGCCACGGTGCGGCATTCCTCGGCACACCGCCGGCACGCCTGGGCGCAATTGTGGCAGTAGTCGAGGTTTTTGTATTTATCGCACTCGCTCGCACAGGCGTCGCAGATCTCCGCGCACACGCGGCAAAGATCGGGGGCATAGTGCGAGCCACGGCTGAGCAACGTCACGCAGGCCGTGCAGACGGCCGCGCAATCAGTGCAAAGCCGAGTGCAGTCAGCTTTGTCGCCCTGCGAGCAGCAGTTGTTGAGGCAGTCCTCACATGCCTGGACACAATGGTTGCAGGCGTCAACACAGGCTTGGTACTGTTGGGTCATCATTTGAACTCTTCCTTTTGTTTGTTGATTCGACGTACTCTCTGGTGATCTCAGATAAAAACTCAATGCGAACTAGATCATATGCACCTCACTTTCTTCTGATGGCGAGGCAGGAGCCTGTCTCCTCGGTTCCAGGAGACAGGCCAGGTCGTAATTAAGCAGCCATGCTCTGGCACATCTCTGCACAGCGGCGACAGGCTTCCGCGCAGCGCTTACACTCTTCCGAGTCGTGCCTGGAACATTCCTCCGCACAGGCATTGCAGATGCTCGCGCAGAGCCGTCCGAACTCTACCGCGTTCTTTGACTGCCGGCTGCACACGGCTGCGCACTGCCAGCAGATAGATGCACAATCGAGGCAGGCCCGCAGGCAGTCCGCCATTTCCGGTCCCATCTTGGCGCAACACTGCGTAACGCAGACCTCGCACGCTTGGGCGCACGCCACACACTGATCGATGCATTGTTGTCGGTTGTTGTTAGCCATCATCATTTCCTTTTCGTTCACTTGATTAAAAGATGCCTTCGGACAACACCGCCCGGAGACACGGGTCGAAAACCTCAGACAGAACCGAACTTCTTGAGGCGGTCGCGTGACCGCTTCACCACTGAAGCTGAAATCGTCCACGGCTGTCCCATTGCTCAGGCTCCTACCGCGGTGAATCCAGCTTTCTCAACGGCGTCCTTGAGACCTTGCTCCTGTACTTTCGCAGGCTCATAACGCACGGAGACATGTTTTTGGGCGACCTTCGGTTTGACCTCACGCACGCCGGGCAGCGCTGTGAGCGCCGTGCTGATCTTGCTCGCGCAGCCCTCGCAGACCATGTTCGGGATGACAAGCTCCAACTCGGCAAGCGGCTCGGTGTCTTCCACTTCTTCCTCCCGTCCGAGGTCGATGCCACGAATGCGGAGCGTGTTCAGCAGAATCGCGAAGATGCTCACGATCATGAAGGTAATGGCCAAGAGCGGCGTAATGTACCCAAAGGCCGCAAGCCCCATGCCGACGAGGTTGAAGAGCACGGCCACGATCACGTTTCCGGTCAGCGTGCGGTAACTCGCCTTGCCGAGCGTGAGCGCACTGACGACATCGTCGAGCCGGTCGCCAATTAGAATGACGCCTGCGGATTCGATCGCCACATCGGTCCCCGCGCCAATCGCGATACCGACATCCGCTTGTGCAAGCGCGGGAGCATCGTTGATGCCATCCCCGACCATCGCCACATTTCGTCCGGCCTTTTGCAGCTTCTCGATTTCCGCGACTTTGTCCGCCGGTAGGAGTTCGGCCCGGACCTCATCAATGCCAAGCTTCCTCCCGATCGCTTCGGCAACCCTACGAGCATCGCCGGTGAGCATCACCGTCTTCACACCTCGCTCTCGGAGCCGGGCGACAACTCGCTCAGCGCCTCGACGAGGCGTATCTTGAAGTGCTATCGCTCCGATGACTTCATTGCCGCGAGAGACGACCACGACCGTCTTTCCTTGAACGCTCAAGGCTTCGATCTGGCTGCGCACTTGCTCGCTGAACGAAACACCGCGTTCTTCGATGAACGACGGCTTACCAGCAAGAACTTCCGCTCCTTCAAACGTCGCGGAAACGCCCTTGCCCGGAGTGGCGCGAAAACCTTGAACGGTGAGCTTTCTTGCTCCTTCCCGTTCGGCAAAAAAGCCGATTGCTTGGCCGAGCGGATGCTCCGATTGCGCCTCTACCGCTCCGGCAATCCCAAGGACTTCTCCGCGCTCAAGCCCGAACGGCACGACATCAGTCACCGTTGGCCGACCGTAGGTAAGCGTACCCGTCTTATCGAAGACGACGGTGTTCACGATTGAAAGCCCGTGAAAGACCTCGCTCGCTTTCACAAGCAGTCCAATCGAAATACCTTTACCGCCAGCGATAGCAGCCAGCATCGGTGTGGTGATTCCGAGGGCACACGGGTAGCCCATGATGATCGTCGTCAGGAGCACGACCGTGGCCTGGAGAGGATCGCCCGTGAAGACCATCCATCCTGCGAAGGCGAGAAAGGCGGCGATGAAGACAACCGGCCCGTAGTAGTTCATCAGCCAATCGGCCATGAGTTCAATCGAGGGCTTCCGCTCGGCAATCTGGCTCATCAGCCGAACAATTTGGTTCAGGAAGCTGTCCTCGCCGACCTTCGTCACCTTGATATGGAGAGCGCCGTCGAGATTGAGCGTTCCACCGATGACCTTGGAATGGAATTCTTTGGTCACGGGAACCGACTCTCCGGTGAAGCTCGACTCATCCACGCTCGCCGTGCCCTCGATGACTTCGCCATCCAGCGGAATGCGCTCACCCGGACGTACCAGCACGACTTCCCCGACCGCGACATCTTTCGTCAACACGTCAACTGATTGATCGCCACGAAGCACGCGGGCACGGGGCGGTTGCAGCGAGAGGAGCTTCCGGACCGCTTCAGACGCCTTTCTGCGGGTGTCGAGCTTGAAGTAGCCGAAGAACAGATGCAGCGACATGAGCCATGCCGCGACCGGCAAGAAGTTTGGCCAACGGGGATCGTAGAGCGAAAGGCTCCCGACAATAAACGAACCCCATGCGCCTGCCGAGAGGAGTACGTTGGCGTTGATGACCCGCTGCCCAACGGCCATCAAAGTTTTCCGCAGAATCGGATAGCCGACCCAGAAGAGCACGAACGCCGCCACCGCCAAACTGAACAGCGCCCTTGGATAGGCAGGCAGTCCGAAAAGATTCAACGGATCGACAATAAGATCGACGATGGAGAGGCCCATCCCGATCATGCCGCGCTGCTTGATGAGGCCGAAGAGCGCTTCGTCGGTGTTGTACTGCTGGACTTCGGTTGTCGAGACGCTATAGCCGAGTTTTTCGACGGCCTCGGCCAACTCAGCACGGCTCATCTTCGAGGTGTCGGCTTCGACGAGGACGATGCCGTGCACGAGGTTCACCATGACGCTGTTGACGCCAGGGTAGCGTTTGAGCGCTTTCTCGACGCTCATCGTGCAAAATGAGCACATGAGGCCCGAGACCTTCATTTGCACGCTTTCAGTAGCCATGATTTTCTCCCATGTCAAAGCAGGGCGATAAATGCCCTGGCGTAATAAACACTCACAAACAGCAAGGCGAATCCGCTTATCGCCTGAATCGCTCGACGCCAAATCCCAATCCGCGTCAGGCGAATGAGAGCACCGGCAAAGACTCCCACCAGCAGAAAAGGCAATCCACGTCCGAGACCGAAGACGAAGGCGAGAAGCGCCCCGTATCCCGGCTTAGCCTGCGTCGCCGCGACCGTGAGCAGCAAGAGCAGGGGAGCGGCTGAGGTTCCGAGACTAAAGATGAAACCGTAACCGAAAGATCCAGTGAGTCCCGGCTTCCGCAAGGACGCCAGACGATCCACTTGTAACCGAGGCCCTCGAAACGCGAAGAGTGCGGCGGCAAAGGAGAGTACGGCCATCGTCAGCGCCCAATACATGCCGAATGACTCGGTGAGGATCGCGCCCAACCGTCCGGCAACCGCTCCCAAAAGCGTGAGGTTGACGACAATCCCTAAGAAAAACGCCAATGCGATGAGGAAGCCTGTCCGGCGCGACTGATTCTCTGACGTGCCGACCACACCCGCCATACCGAGTCCCACCGGGAGCGTGCAGGGACACACGGCACTCGCGAGGACGCCCGCGGCGAGAGCGACTCCGAACGCCAAGACCGATCCCTCAGAGAGGGCCGAACCGAAGGTCCGCAGGAACTCGTCGAGCGTCATTACTCCCCCTTGCCGGTTGGCGTTCCGGCCTTGAAGCCTTGGGCGTTGATCTCTTCGACAAGGCGATCGGGCGTCGCCAATCCCTCGACGTACTGCACCCGTGCCGTTTTCTCCTTGAGGCGGATTCCGACATCTTTCACGCCGTCGATACCCGTGAGTCTCTCCTTGACCGATTGTGCGCAGTATTCGCACGCCATCCCGTCGATGGGGATCGTCACGGTCCGTATCTGCAACTTACCGGCACTCGTCTCCGTAGGTGTTTCGACGTGTGGCTCTTCCGCAGCGGGTTGGACGGGTACCGTCGCTTTGTAACCAAGCTCATTGATCGCTGCGGCCAGATGCTCCGGAGTCACTTTCTCCTCCGCATAGCGCACACGAACGTTACGCTCCGCCAAGCTGACCTCGACATCCGCCACGCCGTCTATGTCATTGAGCGTTCCCTTAACGCGGGCGGCACACGCTCCGCAGGACATGCCTTCGACCGAGAGAATCGAACTCCTCACATTAGGCGCCGCCAAGCCTGATTGCAGGTCCGGCGAATCCATCCCCTCATGAGGTGCTTCGACGTGTGGCGCGTCCGCAACGGGTTGGACGGGTACCGTCGCTTTGTAACCAAGCTCATTGATCGCTACGGCCAAATGCTCCGGAGTCACCTTCTCCTCCGCATAGCGCACACGAACGTTACGCTCCGCCAAGCTGACTTCGACCTCCGCCACGCCGTCTATGTCATTGAGCGTTCCTTTAATGCGGGCGGCACACGCTCCGCAGGTCATGCCTTCGACAGAGATAATCGAACTCCTCACATCAGGCGCCGCCAAGCCTGATTGCAGGTCCTGCGAATCCATCCCCTCATTGGTGCTATTGTCGCAGCCGGTAACCAAAAAGATCGCAGTGATGAACAGCACAACTGTCACCCCTGGCACTACAAAGTAACTGTTTCGGAAGAACCTCATGCGATTTCCCTCGTTTGTGGAGCGTCACTTTGGAACAAAGACGCCAAAGCGCACCTCTGCCACATGGAAGCATTATCCGCTCCGTACCACGGTACGGAGTCAAGGGCGAAGACGCGAAAATTTCTACGGTTCAGAGCGGTTGGCCGTTTCTTCGCCACGTCTCGAGCCATTTTCATATTCGTAGCCTTCCGATTGTTGTCTGAAACGCTGTGGTTTGCTGGTTTCCGAAGCCGGGGTCCGGTAATGGAAATTACCTACATAAGTAGCACACGACGTGCCATGGCCTGGCTCATGAACTGCCGAGACCAAGCCAAGGACTCAAAGGTGCCGTGAGCTGAAAACTTGTGAAAGTAGGCGAAAGCCCTAGGCCAATGCCGGGATTGTGCGGCAGGAGCGCGGCGAGCACGCGCCGCGGCAACAAAAAATGGCATGTCAAATTTCCGACTCGTCGCAAGCGGTTCCGCCGACGCGAGGCAGCACCACGGTGGCTGCGGCACGCGTTCTGTAGAGGACGCAACACGCCGCCGAGAAACGGTTTGCAGCGAACGATCGCGCAGATGCAGTTTGTTTGCAGTGGCGGTTCGTCAGGTCGTCAGGGGTCGTATCGCGTTCCCCGCCCTCAATTTCCGCGGTAGAGGACGCTGACGCAAATTCTCGTACACGTTCTGGCGTATGGCGGCGAGACACGCGGGCTGCCGTCTTAAGTGCGCACCATCTCAGGGAGGGCCTCGGCGGGCGGAGTCCAAATGCTCTTTCAGCAGGGCCTCGTTGATGGCGAAAGCCGCCTTAGCCCCTTCCGACGCGGCCACCACCGACAGCTGCACGTCACGAGAGGCGTCGCCGATGACGTACACCCCCGGCACGTTCGTGGACTCGTGTTTGCCCGTGCGGATGCTGCCCTTGGAGGTCACCTCACAGCCAAGCTTCCCGGGGATAGATGATCGCTGGTATTGGCCGGTGTTGAAGAACAAGCCGCGGCGCGCCAACGGCGGACCGGAGACGAAGACGATCCGCTCCAGTAGTCCGTCGTTCGTCCCCTCCACCCGCACGATTCGCTCCTCCCGGACCGGAACCGCGAGATCGCCAAGGCGGGCGCTATCCTTAGCCGTCAGGCCCGCCGGCCCGTCTGTAAGGAGCACGATGTCGTGGGTCCAGAGCGTGAGCTTCAGCGCCAGCCCCACCCCCCGCCGACCGCGGCCGTAGACGGCGAGGGGCGTGTCACGCATCTCCCACCCGTCGCAATAAGGGCAGTGAAAGACGCTCCGTCCGTAGAGCCTGCGGATGCCCTCGATGTCGGGCAGTTCGTCGAGCACGCCGGTCGCCAGCACAATCTTTCGACTGCGGACGCGCGTGCCATCCGCGAGCGTGGCCTCGAACCCGCCGACCGGGATCCGCGCGGCGTCGGTCACTTGCACATCCCGCATTTCGACGGTCCCGTAGGGCCGAAGTTGCTCGCGCGCGATTCGGCGTAACTCATAGGGCAAGACGCCGTCCCGCGTCAGGAACCCGTGCAGGCCCCCTGACGCGGCGTTCCGCGGGGCGCCGGCGTCGCACACGAGCACGGAGCGTCGGCAGCGCCCCAGCACCAGCGCGGCACTCAACCCCGCAGGGCCGGCGCCGACGATGAGACAATCAACCTCCCTCATGCTGCGCCACCAGTTCTCTCCGACCGAAACAGCGGGAACGCCGCCAGCGTGATCAGCAACTGCACCGCCGTGAAGATCGCCAGGGCCGTCGCGAACTCGAGTCGCAACGCTTCGCCGAAGAGGAAGCTGCCGAGCCCGAAGCCGGTGAAGAGCATGAACACGTTGAGCCCCATCGCCTGCCCGGCGCGCTTGCCGCCCAATTGGGTCACGATCCCCGCCAGGAGCGGCTGCGTCATGTCGTAGCCGAGCGAGAGGAGCGTCACAGCGAGTGCCGCGCCGAGAAGCGGAAGGTCCGCAATTAACAGCGCGGTCGAGACCGCGCCAATGCCCAGGCCAACGGGTATCAACCACCGCCGCCCCCAGCGGTCCGCTGCCCGGCCGATCACGGGGCCGAGCAGGAAGCCGGGTACGCCGTAACCGAGGATCGCAAGGCCGATGCCCACCTCGCCCAGACCGTAGCGGCGGGAGAAGTAGACCCCCAGCCACGTGAAGACGCCCGAATGGAAGATGCTGTTCACCAGCACGTAGCCGTAAGTCCGCAGCCCGCGGCCGGTCGAGAGCAGGCCGCGGTAGCCGGCGAACACGTCGGCGACGGAGAGAGAGACCTGAGGCGTTCCCGCAGCGAGCAGGTGCCGGTACGGGAGCAGCAGCAGCGAAACGGCCGCCGCGAGACCGGCGACGCCGACGAATAGCATCCGCCAGCCGATGAACGGCTCCAGCACGGCCCCGGCCGTAGACCCGAACGCGGCTCCGCCAGCCATCGCGCCGAAGAGCCAGCCGAGTGGCCGGCCGCGCTGCTCGTACGGAAACAGGGCACCCATGAGCGCGAGAGCGAGCGGGACGACGCCGCTGGCACCCAAGCCGGTCAGCAACCGCCAGTAGATCATCCAGGAGACGGAGTCCGCCGTCGCCGTGAGGCCCGTGAGCACGATGAACGCGAGGAGCGACGCGAACAGGATCGGGCGGCGGCCGATCCGATCCGACAGCAGTCCGAGAAAGAGTGTGGCCACCCCATAAGGGATGAGATAGGCGGGGACCAGCAGTCCGATCCGCTGCGTCGACACGCCGAACACCTCCGAGAGCCGGGGGATGAGCGGCGCGATCATGTACGCCTGGAAGAAGATCAAGAAAGTCAGTGCCGAGAGCACCCACAGCAGGTGCTCACGCCGCCGTATTTGGTCGTCGTCAGTTAAGTTTGCCATCTCGCCTACTCTCATATGCCCTCGCCGCTGCTACGTCACTGTATTTCCCTCAGATGAACACTACCGTCTTATTCCCGTAGACCAGAACCCGGCTCTCCAAGTGAAACCGCACCGCCCGGGCGAGGACCACCCGCTCCAGGTCGCGCCCTTTGCGGACCAGATCTGCGACCGTGTCACGATGGCTCACGCGCATCACGTCTTGTTCGATGATCGGTCCCTCGTCAAGCTCAGGCGTGGCGTAGTGAGCTGTGGCGCCGATAATCTTCACACCTCGCTCGTGCGCTCGCTGATAAGGGTTGGCTCCAGGGAACGACGGCAGGAAGGCGTGGTGGATGTTGATGATCCGGCCGGAGAAACGTTCGATGAATCGCGGACTCATAACCTGCATGTATCTGGCCAGCACCACCAAATCGATGCGATAGTCTTCCAGCAATCGAAGTTGCTTCTCTTCCTGCTCCTGCTTGTTCTCCGCCGACACTGGAAGGTGGTGGTAGTCGATTCCGAACTGGCTCGCTACCGGCTCCAGGTCTCGGCGGTTACTAATGATGAGCGGGACAGCAGCATTCAGCTCTCCCGCGCGCTGTCTCCAGACGAGGTCAACGAGACAGTGGTCCAATCGCGTGACGAAGATCGCCACTCGGGCGACGGTGTCGGAGTACCAAATCTGCCAGGACGCATGGATGCAAGTGCCGATGGTCCGGAAGGCGGGGACGATCTCTTTCCGCGCTAGATCAAAGCCGCTCAGATCCCACTCGATTCGCGTGAAGGAAAGGCCCGCCGCCGCGTCAACCGAATGCTCGGTGTGAACGATGTTGCCACCGTGGCTATAGATGAAGTTGGCCAACCTTGCCATCAAGCCTTTCTGGTTCGGACAGGATACCAAGAGCACTGCCCGCGGCGATGGCGCGTTGACGGGCTGTGGGGAGCGCTCGACGGCCTGTTGAAGATCGACGGGTACAGGCGACGGCGGCATTGCTGCAGCACCGTAACCCCCGACGTCCTCCTTCGCGCGATAAGGTTGTTCCTTCATGTGTTTCCTCAACCGGTTAACGGGCGGGTCGGGAGCCGATCGCCTGATCGGACGCGGCCTCAAGGTCCCGCTCCACGATCAGCCCGGCCAAGCGACTGACCTCTTTGCCACCGAGCAAGACCACGACCGTCGGCAGGCTGTCGATGCCGTAGCGCGCGGCCAGGTCGAAGTCGCGATCGATGTCGATCCGGGTAGACCGCGACCCGGCCGGCGTACCCCGTCGCGACGCTCTCAATGCGTGGCTCCAGCGCCCGGCAGGGCGCGACGTCGCTTGATAAAAATCCAGCGCCACGGGGCGGGGCGCCAGCGACACCTTCTCTTCAAGCTGCTCAGTCGTGATCGTCTCGATGGCCATGACGTGCTCCGTTCAGCGGGGGAGGTGGACTTGTCCGTTTTCCCCGGCGGGACTTGCCGCGGGTGACGGCTGGTGGACCTGCCGCCTGGAGAGGTCGCGGACGGTCGAAAATACCAGCGACCACCTGCCCCACATCGAGTTGGCCAGGACCGCCGTCACGCTGACGATCATCACGACCATCGCCCAGATGGGGTAGAGCAGCCCGGTCGCCGCGATCGGCACGCCGACGGCGTTGAACAGGAACGCGAACACCACGTTCCACTGCGTCCGCCGGTAGCTGCGCCGGCCGATGTCGCGCGCCAGGAGCACGGCGTCGAGCCTGTTGCCGACGATGACGACGTCGGCCGACTCGATCGCGACGTCCGTGCCGCTCCCCATGGCGATTCCGACGTCGGCCTGCGTGAGCGCGGGCGCGTCGTTCACCCCGTCGCCGACCATCGCCACTCGTCCGTGGCGCTGCAGGTCGCGGATGGTCTCGGCTTTGTCCTTCGGCAACACTTCGGCGCGGACGTCCTCGATGCCGAGCTCGCGCCCGACGCGCTGCGCGGCGCGGCGGTTGTCGCCGGTCAGCAACACGGGCGTGATGCCCTGACGTTTCATCTCCTCCACGGCCCCACGCGCCTCGGGCCGGATCTGGTCACCCAGTGCGATGACTCCCAACGGCTCGCCGTCACGGCTGACCGCCACCACGGTACGGCCGGCTTCTTCGAGCTCGGCCACGCGCTCGGCGAACTTCCCAAGCGGGCCGCCGTGCTCTGCAACGAACGCGGGCCGCCCGACGAGCACTGCCGCGCCATCAACCGTCGCGCGCAGGCCGTGGCCGCTCATCGCCTCGAACTCCTCGACCTTGCCGATCGTCAGACCCTTCTCACGGGCGGCGGCGACGATGGCCGCGCCGATGGGATGCTCCGATGATGCCTCCGCCGCCGCGGCGACTGCGAGCAACTCATCCCGGTCACCCAGCGCCTCCACCTCGCGCACCTTGAACTTGCCCTCGGTGAGCGTGCCGGTCTTGTCGAATACGATGCGGGTGATCGCTTGGAAGGCCTGAAAGGCTTCCCCCGTGCGCAGGATAATGCCGTGCTCCGCCGCCTCGCCGGCGCCGCGGACGAGCGCGAGCGGCGCCGCGAGCCCCATCGCGCAGGGGTAGGCCATGATCAGCACGCCCAGCGTCGCGATCACCGCGCGGTTCAGGTCCGACCCCTGGCCCCACACCGCCGGCACCACCATCCAGTACACCGCCGCCAGCACCGCCACCACCAGCACGGCCGGCATGTAGACCTTCAGGACGCGCTCGACCAGGTCCAGCACCCCGGGTTTCAGCGCCCGGGCGTCCTCGATGTTGCGGATGACCTGCTGCAGAAAGGTATCCTCGCCAGTGCGGGTGACCTCGACCAGCAGCGTGCCCGAGCCGTTGATGGAGCCGCCGATGACCTCGTCGCCTTCGGCCTTTTCCACGGGCATCGACTCGCCCGTCACCAGGGACTCATCCACGCCGGAGCGCCCGGAGGCCACCCGCCCGTCGATGGGCACCCGCTCGCCGGGCCGAACCCGGACCAAGTCGCCTACGCCCGCCATCCCCAGCGGCACCTCGCGCTCCTCGCCGTCACGCACCACGCGGGCCGTTGCGGGCTGCAACTCCAGCAGCTTTCTGACCGACTGCGAACTGCCCGTGCGCACCAGCAGCGCGAACCACCGCGAGAACGCGTAGTAGGCCACCACGAGGACCGTGACGGCGAAGAAGCCGCCGGTCGGGTAGCCCTCGGGGTCGGCCACCAGGCCGATCACGCCGCCGGCGAACCCGCCGAACGCCGACGCCTGCACCACGAGCGGCTGGCCGACCAGCCCGCGGTGCCGCGCCTGGCCCAACATCACCAGCAGCTTCGGAGCCACCACGAACACGGCGACGGCCAACGCGCCGAGCACCCAGCCCACCCAGTGACCGACCCGCCCCCACATTTCGAGCAGCATCAGCGGGACGGTCACGGCGCTGAGGGCGGTAAGGGCCAGGACCCGCCGGCCCTCCCGCGCAAGCTCAGACGTGTCCTCCGCCGCGCTCAGCGCCATGCGAGGGTTCCTGGAGCTGAAGCCGCCCACGACATCCCCTAATCTCGGTCCCTGCGTTCCGTGACTCATCATGGCCTCCGTAGACTTCAACACCTCTTCGTTACGAACCGAAGATCGCCGAAGCCGTGCGCACGCCCGAAGACACGCATTGTAGGGCCCGTACTATGGTACTGAGTCAAGGGCGAATACCGGCGTCCGGAAGGGCCCGTCGTTCGTTACCCGTCATGAGGCTCCGTCGAAACCGTCGGGCTACTGAATATTCTGGACTGATCGAACGCCTACTCGACTCGGCGGTCGTTTGACTGCCCGGGCACCTGGATGCCGTACGACGGGGCGCCGACGGCCATCCCCTGCAGGAGCGTCTGGCGGCCCGAGGCGTCAAGCTGATCTGCGCGCACCCGGAAGGCCGCACGAACACAGCGACGCAGGACGACCGCGAGCTCTGGCGGGGGCGGCACCGCCGCGGGGCGAACGCGAACGCCTGGCTGCACAGCTACGACCGGATCCTCATCCGCAAGCACCGGCTCGGGTCGATCTTCCTCGGCCGGCTTTAACTCGCTTGCCTGTTCACTGTTCTTGAACGGTTTTGACTCTGAGCGTTCCGACAAAACCCTGCGGCGGCTGGGGAGTTCCGGTTCTGTCGGAGGTTTGACTGGTGGCTATTAGCCGGTTTTGACGGAGCCTCGTGCAACTCATCTGCCCTGTCGGCCAACGCGAGACCCTATCCTCCCGGTCCGCGGTCAGGCGGGCCACCCGGGTCCATCCCGCAGGTCATGCGGGGCCAGGGTGACCCAGACCGACGGCCGTACGGTCTTCGTCCGAAAATCCTTAACGCACCGCGGGGTCTCCCGTCGGTGCGGGAGGAGGCGAGGAAGACATCGGCTCGGGGGCATCCAACGCCGTCTCCTGGCTCATAAGCGTCCGAGCCGGATGCCCCAATGCGCGGTAGAGACGAAATTGCGCGCGGTTGTAATCCGCCGAGGCCCCGAAGTAATTGTTGTACGCCTGGGAGAGCGCCTGCACTGCGGCGACCGCTTCCTGCGGTCGAATCACCAGCACCAACAAGTTCCCGGCACGCCGGACCTGCTTCAGACCTTCGAAGTTCTTTTCCACCGAGTCGAGCGCTTGCTTCAATTCTATTTCCGCCTCCTCGACCCTCTCGGCGGCTGACTGGGCTTGTGCGTACGCCTGAACAACGTCCGAGGTAACGCGATCCTGAACTCGCATCATCTCCAGCACCGACGCCCGCTGTTCTGCCCGACGCTCATCGACGCGAGCACCGTTCCCGAACCCGAGGTTCTGCAACTCCCAAACCACCTGGACGTCCAAGTCGAACCGGGCGTCGAAGTCTCCTAAATGACCGTTCCGGCCTCCTCCGAAGGCACCGCCCGCCAAAGTTCCGGGCACGGGCGTGGAGCCCCCGCGGACCATGACACTTGGTACGAGAGGGCGATAGCGCTCTTGGCGGAGCCGCTCACTACTGGCCTGGACAAAGGCCCGGTTCGCGGTAAGTTCTGGACGATTGGACAAAGCCAAGGGGATCAAATCGTCCAACGCCTGGTCGAGCGATAGCAGCGTCACCCTGAGATGAGGCGGCTCGATCGGCTCCACCAAAACGTGTGGGTCGATGCGCAAGAGCCGCACCAAGTCGGCGCTTGCCATGCGCCAGCGCTCGCGTGCGCTTGAGACGGCCTGGCGACGCCGAGCCTGTTCCGTTTCCGTCCGTGCTATTTCTACTGGGAGCACGAGACCTTCCGCGAGGCCTGTGGTCTGCCGGACTAGCTCACTGGTCCGCTGGCGGGCGTCCTCGGCGCCAGCTAATTCCCCCCTAGCCTGCTGGACGTTGAAGTAAGCTTCCGCCACGGCTAAAAAAGTGTCGTTGGTGGCAGTTTGCACCCCGGCTCGCCGCGCGCGCACGACTTGACGCTCCGCTAGGGGGGAAAAAATGGCGTCGGTGATGGCAAAGACCGCAGAGGGACCGGCGCCAATCGTCATCGAACTGCGGCTAGAGCTGACCATCTCGCCCGTGAGCGCCTGCTGTTGCCCGTCGTGCCGAAAGTAATCTACGCCTGTATAAATCGTCGGAAGCCAAAGGACGTTTGCCCGCTTCAATTGCGCCGCAGACACCCGCAGCCGCTGGCCGGCCAGCGCAATGTCGATGGCTTGTGCATCGGCCAACCGAAAGGCGGTCGGCAAGTCGATGGGGAACGGCGTGTCACCTGGACTAGCTGCCACCGGTTTGACCGGAAGCGGAGCCGAAGCACGCTGCGACTGACTCAGTGCCGGGAAGGGCAGCTCTTCAGCGGCAGCCGGGGATCGGCGGGCATCCCTACCAGGATTTGTCGGTTCGTGCATCGACAACGTCGAAGGCGGCGGTTCGGCAGATTGGCAGACGGCCGGGCCAGAGTAAAGGGTCAATGCGATAAGTAACCACAGACACTTCAAGCCGCTTTTGTGGTGATGAATACGCATGTTTGTCCTTCCTCCGTGATAGTGACCGGACGGGCGTTGCCCCGGCAGAGCTGTGCCGGGCGAGACTAAAGCCGCCGTCAGTTTGTTCCGTGACCGAGTCACTCGCATGCCTGTGGAGGTCCGACATCACTTGTGCAGAGACTTGCGAACCATCTGACCGTCGCTTAGGCCCTGTAAGTTATTATCGACAATCTCCTCTTCGCCGGTGAACTCTTCCCAACCGTCAGCACCGGTCTTTGTTCGTTTTTGCAAGACTTCGAGCCGCTCGCCGCTTGTGAAGCCTACCTTGATTGGCATGCGAACGGCTTTGCCACCCTCGACCCGATAGCAAAACGTCTGGTCACCCTGCTTTACCACGGCCGTGGCCGGCAGGGTAAGACGATCGGCGTACTCCAGCGTGATGACCGCGTAAGCGTACATCCCCGGCCGAAGTCTTCCCTCCGAGTTGGGAAGGTTGATTTCGACGCGGAGTGTCCGTTCTCTGGCCTCTAGAGACCACGAGGAGCGGGTCACCTGAGCAGGGATCTCCAAACCTGCGATTCCCTGTACGTGAATGACCGCAGGCGTACCGACTTTTACTGCAACCGCGTCCGCTTCGGGCACGTCCACGAGGATCCGCACCGTGTCAATTCGCTCCACGATAAAGAGCGGTTCTGTCTTGCCGCCGGAGCCGGCGGGCTGGAGGAAATGTCCGGTGTCGATATTGCGTGCGGACACCACGCCGTCGAAGGGAGCTCGTAGGGTGGCATATTCCAGCCACGCGGCCATACGGCGGTGGTTCGCTTCGGTCACTGCAAGCCGGGCCGCGGCCGTTTGAACATCCGCCTTCGCCTTGTCGCGACGCGTAATGCTCTCCTTCAGAGCGGCTTCGGCCGCCTTGACCTTAGCCTCTGTTTCATCACGGGCTGCCTCCGAAGACTTGAATTGGTTTAGAGTTTCATCCCGAATCTGGCTGTCGATGACCTGGCGCTGGACCAACTCTTGCACGCGCTTGTACTCTCCCTCCCAGCGCTCATAGTCCGATTTCGTGCGGGCTCGACCGGCTTCTGCCACCTGGATAAGGGCTTTAGCTGTATCGATGGCAGCCTCGGCCGTCGCCAATCCCTGCCGGGCCTGTTCTACCTCGGCAATGGCTTGTGTGACGAGCGCTTCCTTTTCATTAACCTCTTCCTCTAACTCTGGGACCTGCTGTTTAGCCAGCGCGTCACCCTGGCGCACTCGGTCCCCGATGTCGACGTAAACTTTCTCAACGTAGCCAGCGACGCGGGCATGCACGGGCGTTCGCTCAAATGCCTCAATGGTTCCCGGCTGGCGGATGGCGCGATGTATCGTTTGCCGTTGGGGTTGTACGGTGACTACCACCGGTGGATCAGAAAGCGGTTCTGCCGAGCTAATAATTGGTGCTATAACCGGCGGGGCCGAAGGCCCTCCAGTTGAGACCATTCTTGCAGGCGGCCACATGGGGCCAAGCCTCAGGGCCAGCCCCGCTCCGACCAAGAGTGCCGCGACTGCCATGCCGACGAGAATGCGGAACCGCCAACGACGCACAGGTGGCGCCGGTGTCAAACTGTTTGAGGACATTGTTCATCTCCCGTTCTATATGCTCTGGCGGTGTTCATCTTTCCGTCCTTGTCAGCCCGCCTGCGGCTCTGTTCGGTTTCCAAGACCATGTGGCGGCGGGCTGAAATGGCTGCTGTCTGGGTCGGATGGGTCAAGAGATGCGGATCGGACGCTCGCCCTGCCGAGCACAACCGCAAAAACGGACGGCAGCACGAGAAGCGTGGCGACCGTGGCCGCGGCCAAACCACCGATGACGGCGCGGGCGAGTGGCGCGGTTTGCTCGCCCCCTTCCCCCATGGCCAGAGCCATCGGCACCATCCCGGCGAGCATCGCGCAGCTCGTCATCAGGATCGGCCGGAGCCGGCCTTGCGCGCCCTCCACCGCCGCCTCAGCGGCAGAAGCACCAGCTCGGCGGCTCCGCTCGGCGAAGGTGACCAGCAGGATGGCGTTCGCAACCGCCACGCCAATCGCCATGATTGCTCCCATGAATGACTGGATGTTAAGCGTCGTGCCGGTGACGAATAGGAACACCGCAACGCCAGCGACCACTGCGGGCAGCGCCGCGACCGCCACCAACGCGAGCCGCACTGACTGAAAATAGGCCGTCAGCAATAGAAACACGACGGCCGTTGCCAATACGAGGCCCAACGTCAGCCCTCGAAACATCTGTCGCATCGGCACCACCTGTCCCCGGAGATCCACCGTTACACCCCGGGGCGGTTCGCCCGCCGCCCTGATCGCTTGGGCAATCCGTTCAGCCGCACGGCCCAAATCCTCCCCATGGACATTGGCCTTCAGGCTTACCATTCGCATCATGCCCTGGCGATCCACTTGCTCCGGCATCGTGCCACGCTGGATCTGGCCCACGTCGCGGACAAGCAGTTGCCCCTCAGCGGTCTGCTTGATGGGGACCATGCCCACCTCCTCGGCCGAATTCATGCGGGCGGGCGGGATCTCGACCTGGACCAGATAACCGATGCCGCTTTTAGGATCGATCCAGAAGTTTGGCATGATGTACCGGCTGGACGATGTGGCGGCCACGAGCGATCGGGCCACCTCATTGGCTGTCACACCGCTCAAGCCCGCGCGCTCGCGATCCACCTTCACATCGATCGTCGGATAATCCGCCGACTGCACTATTTGCAAGTCGCGTAACGAAGGGATCTGTGCCAGTTCCCGTTGTACTTTCTCGGCGAATGCCCGGTTCTGGGCGAGCAGCGGGCCACGCACAACGACCTCGATCGGAGTTGGGGAGCCGAAACTCATCACCTGGTTCACTGGGTCGGCTGGTTCAAAGGAGAGTTTCAATCCTTGGAGACGCTGGGCCAATTGATCCGGGGAGAGCCCTTCCGCGAGGAGCTTCGGCTTGAACCACTCGCCCAGCCGCTTCGGCAATTCATCTCGTAACCGTTCTTTGAGTTCCTCTACTGAGATGCCACTTTCGTGCTTGAGCGCCACTCGCAGCACCGCCTCTCCAGGACCGCTGGTCCACAGGTAAACTGCGTTGAGAGGGTAGTTCAGGCTAGTGACACCGACATACGACACCGTGATGTCCACGTTCTCGGGACCGACGGTTTCTTCAATAATCTCCAAAGCCCGGACGGTCATTTCTTCGGTCCACTCAAGGCGAGTTCCAGTCGGTGCCCGCAGTCGAAGTTGGAGTTGTCCGGAATCGACTGTCGGGGCGATTTCCGTACCGAGTCGGCTCCCGACCATCCAGATGAGGAGCACCGCAACGCCCAGATAGGCGGGCACCAAAATCCAGCGTAAAGGCAGGACGGTCCGCAGGAGCCAGCCATACGCGGCTCCGACCCGGGCAAAAGCCCCCCGTGGAACGGACGCGGGATGATGGTGGCGGAGGAGCCAGACGGACATTACTGGGACAAAGGTGCTGGAGAGGATGTAAGAGGTCAGCATGGAAAAGCCGACGGCCAAAGACAGGGGCACGAACAGGGCCCGGGCCGTGCCTTCCATCAGAAATGACGGGAGGAATACCGCTAGGATGCACAGCATAGCTAGCAGTCGCGGCACGGCGGTCTCGGCGTTGCCTAACCGCACCGCCCAGGCCACCGAGTTGGTATTGGCCAGTTGAGTGTGAATGTTCTCGACCTCGACCGTTGCCTCATCCACGAGGATGCCGACGGCTAAGGCCAAGCCGCCCAGCGTCATCATGTTGATGGTCTGGCCCGTCAGCCATAAGGCGATCACCGAACCCAGCAACGCCAAAGGAATGTTAAGGACCACCACTATCACGCTCCGCCAGTCCCGCAAAAACAGCAGCACCATGAGCCCGGTCAGCACTGCGCCCAGCAGCGCCTCCATCCCAACGCCCCACATCGCCGCAGTCACATATCCCGACTGGTCGAACTCGAAGCTGATTTTCACATCCTCCGGTAAGGCCGCCTGCATTGTCGGCAAGCTGTTCTTTACGGCATTGACGACCGACAGCGTCGAAGCATTAGCCCGTTTTGTGACCAGCATATAGATTGACCGGCGACCGTTGACCAACGCCCAGCCAGTGGGAATGTCCATGGCGTCCTCGACGTAGCCAACATCGCGCAAGTAGATGCTGCCACCAGGCTTGATCGGTATACTTCCCAATTCCTCGGGGGCCACCACCATCGAGTTCACCGTCACAATGGGCATCTGGTCCTTGACCAGGGCGTTGCCCGACGGCCAGACGGCATTACCCTTACTCAGGGCTGCCATCACGTCATCGGGTGACAGGTGGTACGAGCGCAGCTTCTCCGGGTCCAGACGCACGACGACGGTCCGTTGATTGCCGCCGAATGGAGCCGCCGAGGAAACGCCTGGCAGGCGGGCATAAATGGGCCGAACGCGGAATAAAGCAAGATCTTGAATCTCTGCGATGCTCTTGCTCTCGCTTGACAGCACAAGATAGCCGGCGGGGACGCTGCCCGTATCCAAACGCATCACAAAGGGGGGCTGCGTGCCGGTGGGCATGAAAGCCCGCGCTCGGTTGGCGTAATTGATCGTCTCGGCCATCGCCTGGGCCATGTCAGTGCCCGGGTGGAAATGGAGCTTGATCAAGGACATGCCTTGAATGTTTTGGGACTCGATGCGGTCGATGCCCTCGATGAAGAAGAACAGCAGCTCGTAGTAGTTGGTGATTAGGCCCGCCATTTGGGCCGAGTCCATGCCCGCGTAAGGCTGGGCCACGTAGATAACCGGCAGGTTCATGTTGGGAAAGGTTTCGACCTGGGTCCGTTGCAGAGCCAGCGCGCCACCCAAGAAAATGCCAACGACCGCCACCATTACGGAGAGCGGATGCCGGAGCGCAAAATTTATGGGATTCATGGCCGAGTAACCCTGTGACCTAAAAAACACCGACAGACTTTTCTGGACTTATCCCGAATTTCCACGTTGGCTTGTGGCGAATTTTCGGAATGTGTGGATTATCGGCTCCGGACTGCGGTACGGAGTCAAGAGAAAACGGCAATCCACCCGGACCTTACGCCCGAACACCCGACACGGTAACCCTTTAGGCGAAAAGCCGCTGGCGATTGCGGCGCGGACCAATCGCCGCTGAGGGTTTGCGATTGCACCGAATTCGCGAACGTAAGCCAAGACTTTAGAGAGAATTTAGCAATGTTCCCACGAGATGCTCGCAGAAGGACTCTCTGGACTCGGCTGTCGATCCGTTCCCGTTCTCAGCGCTTTCGATCGCCCACATCCGTACAGTCGGGACAGCCGCTCAAGGAGGCAATGATTGGGCAGGATGACCCGCCACTCTTCTCCTCACAGGCGCAGAGCAACTCACCGAGTGCCCGCCTCATGGCTTCCAGATCCCGAATCTTATGCTCAATCTCGTCGATCTTCGTCTTGACCAGGCGGGGCACCTTTCCGGGCGCTCGCCGAGGAGTCTGACGAAGGTCAAGCAGTCCCTGAACCTCCTTCAAAGAAAATCCAAGCTCCTGGGCACGCTTGACGAATCGAATCAAATCCACCGTCTCCGGCGGATATTCGCGGTATCCAGAGATCCGACGAGGCGGCTCGGGAAGAATCCCCTCCCGCTCGTAGTACCGCAGCGTTTCGACGTTGACGCCTGCTCGCCGAGCGACTTCGCCCGTACGCAATGACTCCATGACTGGCTCCTTTTTCAAAGCGTGTTCCAGCACGATTATACACTCAGTACCATGGTACGGAGTCAAGCGGATCGCGTATGGCACATGCGGCGGAAGAGACGCAATGACTAAAGCGACGAGGCCCCTCGGGAATCGAACAACAAAGCCTCTGGGGACTGCTTGCGGGCGGTGGTTGGCGGTGTGCGAGGGGGAAGCAACGGAAAACGCTCCTGGCGGCTTCTCTGTCCATCATCCGTCGGGGCCAAGGGCCTTCGGCCTCAGCGGGGCGAGCCCCGACGGATGACGGACGACGAAGCCTCTGGCGACAGAAAAGCCAGAAGAGTTGCCATGAGGGGGCGGCAGGACGTAACCGGAGTCGCGCTGACACATTCGTCGAATGCGATTCTCTCTCAGATCACGATCCGCTCGATTTCATCCAGACTCACGGCATCGCTGGTACGGTCGTAGAGCTTCGTCGTCCGGGCCGATTCATGGGCGGCGATCCGCTGCGCGTGTTCCAGGGAACCACCGCATTCAAGATAGGCCGTTATCCCGGTCGCACGGAAAGTGTGGCAACAAGTGGAGGCCGGAAGATTTGCAGCGCACGCCCGGCGTTTAATCATCCGCAACACGTCAGTCCGGTGCATACGGTCGGCAGTCAGGGCACGACGGCGATCTAGCGTGCGGAAGAGAGGCAGTTTCGTTTGCTCCGTCACACCGGCAGCACCCAGGTAGGCATCCAGGTACTCGACCGCATTGTGATGCGCCGGAACCTCATGGTACTTGCCTCCCTTTTCATGCAGCCGAAACCACATGCGGCGGCCTTGGCTGTAATAGTCACCAGTGTTCATGCAGATGGCAGCAGAGACGCGAGCGAAGCTGTAGACCAGCAAGCCGATGAGCGCCCGATCCCGTAGACCGATGATGGTGCGAACGTCGATGGCATCCAGAAGTTGGCGAGCTTCAGACGCTGAAAGAACCGGCGTTTTTCCCTTCTTCACCACATGCTTCGGGCCGCGCACGGAGGATGCCGGGTTTCCTTCAAGCACATGTCCTGTCACCAGGTAATCGAAGAGCATGCGAATCGCCGCCATTGTGCTCGCGGCCAAATGTATCGTGTTCAAATCATTTGACCGCTGGCTTGCCGCCGGATTCGCAGCCATCACGGCCGTCAGCGTGGCCATCTCGCTTGGTGCAAGGACGCAAGTGTGGGATCAGGTCGCAACCTTCCTCCTGCAGCTATGAGCACCACCACAGTCAATACGACCGACACAAACAGTCAACACCCGGAAGCGCATACCATCTGCATTGACCGGAGTCGATGACACTTCGCGATCCATGATTGACGCAAGCCGTTTTTTGAATGGAACTTACGAAATCCACGCCGGCGTTCATAATGACCCCGGTCAGTCGGGGCGACAGGACACCGTTAGAACTTTTTCAGCGTGGCGTGTTCGAGTTGCAAACGTCCCATCCTGTGACTTTCGCTTTAGTTAAGGCGATAATTTAGAAAAATGTAAACAGCCATGGCTGCGTGAAGCGTTTATGGAAGAGTTTCCCGGCTGACTAAAGGCCACAGCTGTCGAGTGCGTGTTAGCGACACTACTTCGCCGATTCATTCAATGACTCGACGACGTGGCATTTGTTTGTCCTCTTGTCTTGCTGGCATTTGGCGAGCGACGATTTCAGCACACTCCGGACGTGCCGCAAGTCCTTTAGTCGCTGATCGACTTCTGAAAGACGTTCCTCAATAACTGTCTGAACCATTCGGCAGGAGCCCGCTGTGTTGCTCGGCGTGGCGAGCAGCGTTTTCACGTCGGAAAGAGTGAATCCGACAGCCTGAGCAGCACGAATGAATTTCAGCTTGCGAAGTGATTCGTCGCTGTAAAGTCGATAGTTGCCAGCGCTCCTGTTCTCCGGTTTGACCAGTCCGACTCGCTCGTAATAACGAACCGTCGTCACCGGTAAAGCGGAGGCTTTCGCCACCTGGCTGATCGTATATTGCTTCGCCATCGATCCTCCATAACCCCTTGGGATGACGCACGTTTTGGCCAAAACCAGAGTCCGCAAGAAAAAGACCACAAAAGGACTTGACCTTACACCTGGGTACAAGGTCGATAATAGAAGCAACAGGACAATGTGGCAAGGTTTGTCATCTCGAAAGGTGCGTCGATGAGTACGGAAGTGAAAAAATCCAGCAGACTTCAGTGTCCTCACTGCGGCAAAAAAGCGAAGCGGGTTTCGCCAGAAACTTTGTGTTCTCTACTCAGTGTTCCGTTCGTCAAAGGCGATGGGAGTGACGAGCAAAGTTGTTGCGGAGTAAGCGGCGAAGGCTGCACGCCAATTACGAAAGACACGGGCTGGAGATTCTGTGATTCAGCCGATTGTGAAGTGGTGTATTTCTCCGAGGAAGGCGACACCCGTTTTACCAAATCTCAACTCAGGGTGTCCGTTGGCGTAAAGGAAACCCATGGCGAACGCCCGCTTTGCTACTGCTTTGGCCATTCTGTCGCCAGCATCAAAAACGAACTTCAGGCAAAGGGACATTCGGATGCGTTGGACGATATTCGGGCGAAGATGAAAGATCCTGGATGCCATTGCGAGACTTCGAATCCGAGCGGTTCTTGCTGCCTGGGCAGCGTAGCGAAAGGCATAAAAGCAGCAGAGAAAGAATTGAGAATGCACGAACCGAAACTAACACCTTACCCGTCGGCTACGTCATCGTCGCGTCGTGGAGAGAGTATCGCCAAGATCGGCACGGTCATCTCGGCGATGCTGGCTTCAGCTTGCTGCTGGCTCCCGCTGCTTTTGCTTGCCGTGGGCGTCTCGGGTGCCGGGATCGCAGCCACGCTGGAAACGTATCGCCCGTTATTCGTGGTAGTCACTTTCGGATTCCTAGTCGCGGCGTTTTACTTCACTTACCGCCCAAGGAAAGCTACTAACTCACAGGGGGCTGACTGCTGCAACGCGGAGGAAGTGAGTTGCTGCCCTCCGACTGGAAATCGCCGGTTTAGCGTGGTGGCGTTAAACAAGGCGATGTTGTGGGGCGTGACCATATTGGCGGTCGCATTCCTTTTGTTCCCGAGCTACGTCGGCATGCTGTTTGCGACAGGGGGGAATGAGACGGTTGGGACGGAGGAGTTGAATCAGGCCGTGTTCCAGATCGATGGCATGACGTGCGATGGTTGTGCCACAATCGTCGCGCAGGCAATTCGCCGGATTCCCGGTGTTGAGGCTGTTGAAGTCAGCTACGAGCAGAAGCAAGCGACTGTAAGTGTCGCACGCGGTCAGTCGCCCCCCGTTCAGGCGATTATTTCTGCCCTGGATAAAGCCGGGTATCGAGGTGGACTTCGGTCGGAAACGCAAACCCAGCAATCGAATGGCTCGGCCGCAACAGGTGCCGGTGAATGAAACGAACGCATCGCAAGAATGGCGGCGGTAGCTTAAAAAAGCACTATGATCTGGTGATTCTCCGTTCCGGTTCCACCGCTTTTGTTACAGCGTCCTTAGGCGTGAACCGAATACCCAGGGGCATTTTCGTGATCGGAGACTCTCAGGCGTAACCAAGCTTCTTTAGGCTATCACGCAAGTCGTCTTCCGTCGTTTGATTCGGATCGTACAGGACATGCACGCGTTTGGCCTTTACGTCCGGCAATACTTTCTGGACGCCTTCAAGTGCCATCAGGCCCTGAGTGATCTTTTGCGAACAGCCTTCACAGACCATTCCGGGGGCGTTGAGTTCTGTTTCGATAACAGCGACGTTCTCAACGTCGTACTCCTCGCCCAGATCCACGCGCGTCAGCGACAAGGTATTGAGCAAGATGGCGAAGATTGAAAAGATCATCACACCAATAGCAATCGCCGGTGTAATCATTCCGGCCACTGCAAGTCCCATGCCAACGAAGTTAAATAGAATCGCAACCGCGATATTCTGCGTCATTTTTCGATGTGATGCGCGGCCCAGCAGGACAGCAGACAGCACTTTGCCGATCTGATCGCTGACGAGCACCACTCCAGCTGACTCCATCGCAACATCGGTCCCCGCCCCTAACGCGATGCCAACATTCGATTGGACCAGCGCCGGAGCGTCATTCACTCCGTCACCCACCATCGCCACTTTGTGGCCCGACGTTTGCAGTTCTTCGATGACCTTGACCTTTTCGGCGGGCAGGAGTTCCGCGTAAACCTTGTCGATCCCAAGTTGGCGCGCAACCGATTCAGCGACTGCTTTGCTGTCTCCGGTCAACATAGCGGTTTGTAACCCAAGCTCGTCAAAACGTCGCATCACTTGTTGCGCACCACGACGCGGCCCGTCCTGAAGTGCAACAGCACCTACAAGGACCCCATCCACCGACATGTAGATGACGGTCTTATCGGCTTCGAGATCTGCCGCCTCCGATGCAGCGCTTACATCAACATTGTGCTCACTTAAAAACGCCTTTTTGCCGACCAATACGTGCTTGCCATCGACCTGGCAGATGACTCCCTGGCCAGGAATGGCCTTAAAGTCTTCGGCTTGGTGCGCATCACTCACGCCTTGTAAATCTGCATACTTGACGATGGCTTTTGCCAGCGGATGTTCCGAAGGTTGCTCAGCGGCGCGCAGCAAGGATAGAAAGTCGTCCTTGGTTAATTCCCATGCTCGAACATCGTGGACAGTTGGACGCCCGTACGTCAATGTTCCCGTTTTATCAAACACGACTGTATCGACATCAGAAAGTTCCTGGAAGAACTCACCGGCTTTCACCAGTAGTCCACGAGCGACTCCTCGGTTTCCACCAATCGCCAGGGCCATCGGTGTGGTGATTCCCAATGCGCAGGGATAGCCCATGATGACGGTGGTGAGCGTGACATAGATCCCCAGTGGCAGAGCCGACGCGATTCCCGCTCCAGTTGCCATCAACACGGTAAACCAACCAACGCCCGCCAAAGCGGCCACAATGAAGACGACAGGGCCGTAGTAGTTCATCAACCGATCCATCAGCAGCATCACTGGTGGCTTGCGTTCCTCGATTTGACGCATGAGGCGGACAACTTGATTAAGGAACGTTTCCTCGCCCACGCGGGTTGCTTTGACTTTCAGAAATCCATCTAAATTTGTCGTGCCGCCTACAACCTCTTTTCCCGGTTCAACATACACAGGCGCGCTTTCTCCAGTCACGGTAGACATGTCCAGGCTGGATGTGCCTTCCACGACTTCGCCGTCGACAGGAACTCGTTCGCCTGGTCGGAGGACAACGATTTCTCCGCTGGTAACTTGATCCGAAGAGACTTCAATCTCCTTTCCACCTCGTATCACGCGAGCGTTTTGAGCCTGAAGCGAAAGCAACGTTCGGACAGCGTCAGCCGCAGTTTTGCGAGTTGACAGTTTGAAGTAGCCGAAAAACAGGTGCAGAGCCATTAACAGCCCCGCAATGGGAAAGAAGTTTGGCCAAGCCGAAGCGGCGACGGCATTTCCCTGCCATAACGCCAATAGATGGACGATTCCAATCGCAAAGGCTCCCCAGGCGGAGGCCGACAGCAGGACGTTCGCATTGATGACACGATTGTTCATCGCCATCAAAGTCTTTCGCATGATCGGATAACCAATCCACAGCAAGATCACCAGTGAGACCGCCAAACTGGCGAGCGGATAGAATAGAACCGGCAGCGACAGGTGGAGCAGATTCGATGTGACAAGCGGATGAAGCAGCAGATTGAGAATCGCCAGTGCTAGTCCGAGAAAGCCACGACGCTTGATGGTCGCGAAGATGGCCTGATCGGTTTCGTACTGCTGGGATTCGCTGCTGGCAACAGTGTAGCCAAGGCTCTCAACGGCAGATTCCAGGCGTTCGATGCTGATCTTCGCGGGTTCCCGGTCAATAAGAATGACACCATGAACCAGATTGACCTGCACATTGTGCACCCCCTCGATTCTGCCCAGCGCCTTCTCTACGGACATGGTGCAGAACGAGCACATCATGCCGCTGGCCTTGATCTGTACGAGCTTGCCGTTGCTCTCGGGAGTCCCTGTGCGTTTTGACTCGGTCGGATTCGATATGATCGTTGACATTGTTTTTTCCTGTATTTTAATTCGTAAATCGCTGCGCGATAAATATGAAACCGAGGATGAGCAAGACGATGCCTGATGCTTTCTCCATACGCGGTTGCCAGCGCGCAATGCCCTTCAGTTCTTTCAACCATCCCGTGAATGTCCCTGCCAGCAGCAACGGCAACCCACGAATGAATGCAAAGACAAACAAGAGAGCGGCACCAAACCAGGGGCTGCCTACACTTCCCGCGTAGAGCAACATGGCAAGCACAACAGGGATCGAACACGGACACGCGGAACCGACCAATCCAAAAGGCAAACCCAGAAGGTACGCACCTAGAAAACTGCTCACGCGCCTTTCGGGTACAGCGACGTCTGGAGCTTTGAATCGGACTTTGCCCAACATCGCCAGCCCCAACACAATCAAAACGACACCGGCGACCAGATATCCGTTTCGTCCAAACATCGGAGCAACCCAAGCACCGGCCCAACCAAACACCAATCCGTAAGCGCCAAAGGTGGTTGCCGTTCCCAGCACGAACGCCAGGCTTCTTCTCCCAGCTTTCCAGCGACTGATTTCCGGTTCTCGCGCAACATAGCTCATCAAGGCGGGTGCCAACGCCAGCACCGTTGGTGTCATTGCCAACAGCAATCCCGCCAGTGCCGCCAGTGCGAATGCTAATGGCGAGAATGTTTCGAGTTTCGACAACTCATCGTAAATGCGATCCAGAGTCATCATTGTGACCCCAATTCTTTGTCCTGTGGTGCGTCCTGCTGAGACGGAATAAACTCGACCTGTTGCGCATTGATCGTCAGGTCAGAGCCGCGTTTGGCGACCTCTCCAGTGATTCGCACCTGTTGGCCGACGCGATTCTGCGATAGGCGCACTGGCGAAGAATTCAAATCGACGAAGGTCTCTCGATCTCCAACTTGGAGCTTGAGCCAACAGCCACTTGATGGGCACTGTTGGATCACTTCGCCGGTGATATTGACCGTCTGCCCGAGCATATCCTCCGACAGCAAATCTACGGCGATGGGCAAATCATCCCACGTCTTAGCAGTTTCGTCCGCACTGGAAACAGGTCCGGTGTTGGCCTGCTCGGTTGAATCGCAGCCAGCCAAGGACATAACTACCGAGAATGCTGCGATAATGCACGTGAACGCCATCAATCGCGATGCAGTGTTCTTCTTTGAGTTGACTGCCATCTTCTATCTCCCCATGACACTTGTGGTTGGCTGAGCGCCTCCGCTCACGAATCACCACAGTTTACAGCCCGTACCACAGTACGGAGTCAAGGGAAAATTCAGATTAATGCCAGGACGCTAATTCAACGTCGCTGTGCAGCGTCATTCACGCGACTCATCACACACCGGACATCCACTGAGGGTCTCGATGATGGGGCAGGAAGCAGAGGCTTCGCTTTGCTGGCAAGCGCATTGCAAATCGTCCAGCGCTTTCCGTATTGCCGTGAGGTCACGAATTTTAAGGTCGATCTCAGCGATCTTGATTTCAACCAGGCGGTTGGCTTTCTTGGAAGCTCGACGAGGAACGTTTCGCAACGAAAGCATCTCCTTGACCTCTCGCAACGAGAATCCCAATTCCTGGGCTCGCTTGATGAAGCGGATCAGATCGACCGTATCATCTGGATATTCGCGATAGCCGGATACGCGGCGCGGTGGTTCGGGCAGGATGCCCTCGCGCTCGTAAAAGCGTAAAGTTTCAACATTGACTCCCGCTCGCTTGGCAACCTGTCCGGTTCGCATCCCCATGATCTACCTCTACATAACTCAGTTCAGCATATTATTCACCATGTACCATAGTACGGAGTCAAGCCGTGAGGCAATTCGATTTGCGTTCTTAAGCGGCGAAGGCCACCCCATTTACTTGGGAGCAACAACTCGAAACCAACTTATGACGCATTCTCTGAGTCTTCATCGCATCGTGGAGGGAGCATCGGCACAGTTGTTTTTCCGGTGATAGCCCGGATCAAGTGGCTCTATCGAAAAAGCAATTAGCTGAGCGTTGTTGAAGTGATTCAGCTGTTCTGCTGCACAAAACACCTTGTCGAAGGTCTAACCACCTGGTTCAAATCCTGTCGCGCATTTCGCAAAATGGGGGAAATAGGCAATCTGCAAGTCGGGGCGACAGGATACGGTTAGAACTTTTTCTAGCTGGCGTCGGGGCTTGGGG
>VFQN01001935.1_pt1 | contig 33275 bp, 32 predicted proteins | sample 3512371 | NCBI WGS metagenome assembly VFQN01 (sample SAMN10412370, study PRJNA504923) | tailings metagenome | isolation source: Replicate 2 from Balatoc abandoned mine | place: Philippines: Itogon, Benguet | collected 2017-08-28 | reverse complement strand
GTGGTGTCCTTGTTTTTTGGTATTTGGGGGGGTTTATTGCATTTGGCAGGTACCCCTTGCGGTGTACTCAGTGCCTGGGCCAAGTGGTACCCGCTTGCGTGTGCTGCCTTCTGCCCACACCCACAACGACCGCTTCAACCAACAGGGCGGACGACGCGCTGTGCCACTGCTTAGGCACTCCTGATTGCCAGCTTAGCTTAGCTTGCGTTACAGGGACTTCCGGTCGAGGGGTCTTCCCACACCAACCCACCCACCCCTTCAGTTGGTCTAGAAAGCAACGATTTTCAAAAGATGGCCACCCCAGTTCGCATAAATTGGAAAAATTTGAGATGTGTAACCTACATGCTGTATAGACGGCCCCGAGACGGCAACGGCAACGCGACGAGACGGCAACGCGTCTCAGCGCAGTTCACAGCATTACCAGCAGCTACGTACGGCCAGGACCACGTCACAGGCGTGGGACCACACCGAAACGCCCCTAGCACATGCAGAGACCGCAGGGATCTCCCTTGAACGCCCTGAGTGACCTACCAAGGCCAGACACAATGCAGAGCGACACTGTGGCAGCCCGCCGGAGAGCAGAAGGTGCCACAAAGGGCATACACTCAATGCTGCTACACGTGGTACCTGATAACCACGCCAGGCGCCACAATTCTGCCACACATTTACACACGTGTGTTACAGCACATGCGCAGAGCAGGCACGGTAAATAGCTCCACAAGAGTGGCAAGACGAGTCAGTGCGCGTGAGCTAGCTAAAGGCTCAAGCGTGCTGCTCAAGCACACGCCTGCTGTACCGGACTCTGCCAAAGAACGGATGGTCAGCCAATGTGCTTGATACCCTGCCCGTAGCATCCGGGATGCAAGCCACTCAATCACATGTTGGCACATGCGGCGCAAGCACGGCCATGGCAAGCCGCTCCGGCACGCAGACGCGCCGCCACAGCGCTTTGGCATGCCTAATACCACACCAGCTGTTGCACCACGTGGTTCCACCACATCACAAACCAAGGTCTAGCACGCTACCACGTGGTGCTGCCACCGTGCAAGCTGGGAGCCTGGCATGGTACCGGCAGATCCCCAGACACTCGCACCGCTCCTATACATGCCACGTGCATACAGTACTAGCACACACGTGCCGAAACTAAGCATGGCGCACAACCCCTCCGCTTGCCAACCTTCCCACGCCAACGTTTTGGTGTACCGATAATGTACAGTCAACACATGCGCCTAACGACACCCAGCAGCCAGCACCTCCCTTTCCTTCCACAAACGGCTGCTCACAAAAGATACTTACGCGGCGGCCGCCTGCAAGGTGCGGTTCTGTGACCACTCCCCACACACTGCCACCGCCATCCCCTGATCAACCGCTTGGCAACCCAGGCAGGCTCTGTGCTTACCCCCATAGCACGTTGCTCCAACACACGACTTGGTCAGCCCCCTCCACCAACCGCCCCCGGCCGCTCCCCGGCCCTCCTCCTCCCCGTGCACTCCTCCCTGTGCCCTGCCGCCCAGTGCGCCCTCTGGCACGCCGTGCAGCAGTAGGCCGCCGCCCCGCCGCACGCCCCGCCGCACCGCCTCAGCACCACGCCCGCCTCGCTGTCCCCCGCCAGCTCCGCACAGCGCGGGTTGCTGCAGCAGCGCAGAATCCCACCCGCGTCGCACGGCGTCAACAGCAGCCGTAGCAGCGGCCAGTCCTCCTCCCAACCCTCCTCCCACTCCGCCAACTTCGCCTCCTGATCCGTACATTCCCCCTGCCGTACACCCAAGCCCAGGGCCCCTAGCATACCCTCCATGTACTCCACCTTACCCAACAGCTTCTCACCAAGCGACACATCCCTGTCATCCTCCTTTCCATACTCCTGACCTTCTTCATCACCAGCAGCCCCCGATCCCACGGCCCCCTCTCGCTCCAGCACCCCTCGGCAGCCCGTAAGCAGTCCCTGCACCCCTGCCCCGCTGCTCAGCACCTTCCTCCACCTCTCCGCCGCCCTGGCATCCCCCCGCTGCAGCGCCAGGAGGCGGAGGTGCAGCCCGTAGCTCAGCGCGCGCAGCATGGGTTCAAGCTGGGACAGCTGCATGTCCTGCCAGCACCCCGTGTGCGTAGGCAGCTCCAGGTAGACGTTAAGCCACAGGGGCAGGCCAAAGGACAGCAGCCGTAGCAACCGCTGTGCTGGCGACAGCCGGTCGGGGGCGGCGGCGGCCAGTGGTGGACAGTCGCCTGAAGGTGATGCGGCGGAGGTAAGGGGAGGTGCTGCGCCGCCGCGGGCGGTACCGTCGATGCTGCTGCCGTTGCTGCTGCTGCTGCTGCTGCTACCTCCGGCACCGCTGGCGATGGTGCTGGTGCGGAGGCTGCCTTCGTCGTACCTTGCACCGCCATCCCCTGGGCCGGAGGGGTAGACACTCTGCACGCCATCCTCCCCTGGACCACCCTCCCCTGCCGCCGCTGCTCTGGCGACCGCCTCTGCTATGGTCCACAGGCCCTCCAGGATGTTTCCAGACCACGCCGCGCCGAGCTTAACCACCAGCGGGTCAGCGTCACGGTACCAGGAATCCTGCATCCCTCGCACTAAGCGCCCCGCCACCTTCGCCGCGGTCTTCAGGAACGCGGTCGCCTCCCTTTCATGGCCGTAAGCCAACCGAAGGGGCCAACTAGTGGACATCCATCCGGCAATCAGCTCGCCACATGCGGCCAGTAGCTCGCTCGTTTTGGCGCAGGAGCGGAAGCAGGTGCGCAGTGTGCGCTCCAGGCAGGGCAGGTAGCCGGCGTCCAGGACGGCGGAGAGGGCGGCGGGAGGGGCGGGTGGAAGGACAGGGCCTGCAGGCGGAGCGAAAGCAGAAAGCATTTGGGTTTGGCTACAAGTAAAGTGGGAAGTCCTGGGACGCTGGACGCTGGGCAGGGCCTACGGGCCTGCCACAGACTGATGGAAGGACCGGGACTGGGGACAAAAGGAAAGAGAGTCACGTCTTAGCAACTGTCGTTGGGTAGCAGATGGCGTTGGGTAGCAACTGCAGCGTGTAGTGTTGTCGGGAGTTAGAGCGAACCCTGCACGACACCATCACACGGGCAACACGCATAGCCAGATGGTAGCGGATCGGGTGAAGGCACGTGGGTCTCACAACGCCTGAGGGCCGCAGCCCCCAAGGGGAACAGGGCACATCACCACACATGCACGCACACGCTTTGCCCACCTTCAGTGAGGGCCTCGCAAAGACTCGTGTCCAGCACCTGGTCAAAACGAAGCAGCGACGACGCAAATTCGCTCGTGTGCCGCACACCGTTGGCACCTATCTGATCCAGGCCGCAGTGCACCGCCGCCACCGCCGCCCGCCACCAGCGCCGCGCCAGCGGGCCGCCGTCGCACAGCCACGCCCACCGGGCCTCTGCCGTGTCCCATCGGCCTACGCTGCCCCCGCCGCCGCTGTTGCTGCAGCTGCCGCCGCCGCCAGTTGTGTTGCCACAATCACCTGGAGCCCCGACGCCCTGCTGTTGCGCCTCCTGTGCAGCACCCACCACCACCAACTTGCTCAGCTTCATAGCACCCAGGGCCAACGGAGGGCACAGGCTCGGGTTCAGCGACGCATTGGGGGTGTTATGACCCACCCTTGGGGCCGCCTCCACCGCCTCCACCATCCCCACCTTCGTTCCCACCGCCCCCACCACCGTTCCCACCGCCCTCACCATCCCGACCGTCCCTTCTACCCCACCCGCTTCAGCCACCTCCTCTGCCACCGCCGCCCCTCGCGGCACTGGTGCCCCGTCACGTGCAGCCCTGCTCCCCGCGCCACTTGCTCCGCGCCCACCGCCTCCCCCGCTCCCGCCGCCATCCCGATTTGTAACCTCCAGTTGTCTTGCAGCCGGCGTCGGGTCCGCTGCATGACCGCTCCGTCTGGCATCGCTGGGGCTAGCGGCGCCCACGCTTCTGCTGCTGCTGGCTGCCGCCGACCCGGCTGCCGCCGCGGGCAGGCCGTTGCGCCGCCGCCAGCAGTCCGCTGCCGCCTCAGCCTTCCGCAGGCACAGCTCGAACATGCCGCGGGGAGGCAGTGGGGGTAACGGTGGGGGGCTGTCGCGTGACTGGTACGCCCTCAACCACCAATACACCGCGAGGAGTAGCATGGGGCAGTATAGCGCAGTAGCCCCCTCCTCCCGTACGGGAGGCAACATGCTGTCGTACGGCAGGCCGTACGTCGTACCGCCGTCCACGGCGTGTAGCTGTGACAAGGAGTGGGCGGCCAGGGCGTACTGCAGGGAGGGCGGGGCAGAGGTGTGCAGGCCGGACGTAGGAGTGGATCAGGACACTGTGCTATACTCCAGTAATAAGCAGGACACTTCCAGACAGCAGGCCCCACGCGTTCGGCTCCCAAGGCGCCCTCCCAGCATCACCCGTGGCCAGATGGCCACGATCCTTGTAGCCGCAAGTGCGCCTTAAAGCATACGCACGACAGCGCCTTTGCCGCGGTCAGGGGGCTAAACATACCTGCACGCATGGGCCTCCAAGGATGCTGTTGAAGACGCACGGCCGTATCCGCATGCCGCCCTCGCCCCCGTCGCACTCGTCTGCTGCCTGCAGCAGCCGCTTAAGCACGTCCAGCACCTCCGTCAGCAGCTGCGTGCGCCCCCCCTGCGGCTGCCCCCTGCCCGCCAGCGGCACCGCCACCCGGCACGCCGCCTCCACCACACCGTGCCGAGCCAGGGCGGTGAGCACAGCAGGCCGAAGCTTCCGGGGCTGTGTGGTGTGGGCTGAGGTGCGTGGGTTTGGAGCACTTTGCCGGGGCTTTGGCGTAGGCAAAGCGATGCTTGACCCGCCCAAGCCCCTGGGCGGGGAGCCCCTTGCAGGAGTAGTAGGAGCGTGGGGGGAAGCACCATTGGTGCGCGTTAACGGTGCGGCGGCGGACGGTGCACCACCAGGCGCGCGGCGCAGCGCCTGCTCGCGCTCGGGTGCCCTGCCTTGGTGGCTTAACGAGTGCCCCGTCCTCGACCTGGTGGTGTGGTGCGCGGGTAGGATTGCATTGGGCAACTGGACAGCCCCGCGTACGAGGACGATGAGGGGCTGGAGGCACGTGGCCAGCTGGCGGGGGTTGAGGAGTGCCCGGGCGGGGCCGCGCTGCGCCTCGGCGGAGAGCAGGCGGCTGAGGGCCGGCAGAGCGTCGGAGTGCAGCAGGGCGGAGACTGCGGCCATGGTGAGGTTGTACTTGCCGCTGAGCAGCGCATCCAGGTCAGCGGGGTTGACGAAATGTGGGCTGAGCAGGCGTCTGGCTGAGGGCAGCTCCGGGGATTGGTCTGCACCTTCGGTGCCTGAAGGCCTGTTGGTGTAGCCAAGGTACAAGGCGTTTGCAAGGAGCGACGAGCTGTGCACCAGGAGTTGCACCCAGTCGTCAGAGGACCGACCGCCTTGGTTGGCTGCTGCTGCTGCATCTGCTGTAGCGGGGTGCTGGGAACCCCCGCCGCCGACGCTGCTGCCGCTGAGTTGGCCGCTGGCCCCTGCGGTACGGGCTTCAGGTGCTGCGGCTTCACCAGTACTACCCTCACTGCAACGCTCCTCGCCGTTCCGTGCATCGCTGCCCGTTGCAGCGGCGAGTCCTGCGACCTCCCGAAGGGAGACCGAATAGACCTCGACCATCGCGGACAGCGCGTCGCACAGCTCTCTGGGCGTCGCGACGGCGCCCATTAAGCTGCAATTTTCTACATCTAACAAATTGTCGAGTCGTTCCAAAGCGTGGCCCGCTGCCGCCCGACTCTCCGGAGGCAAAGTCCCACTGTTTGCCACGTCCGCGGAAGCCACAGCGCGGACAAGCTGCTGGCAAGCCTCGCCGCACGCATCTCGTAGTGCTTCTATGTCAGCATTGCATGTGTACTCCATCCTCGCAGGCCGCGCGTGTCTTTGCGTCGTCACATAGGACCGCAGGCTGCTTTTAGCCCGATGAGACCCGTGTGACTGAAGGAAAGAGAATTGCGAATAACATTGAAATCCTATCAATATTGCTTAGGTTGTCTTACTGCTCAGGGGACGGGGTGTCGTACACCAACCACCCCGACAGCCCTTGTCACGGCCGTGGGACCAAACCGGCACGCCCCTCGCACACGCAGTGACCTTTCAAGGCCAGACACAATGCGCGCGACACTGTGGCAGCCGGAGAGCAGTAGGCGCCACCAAGGCCATTCGAGCATTGAATGCAGCCCTGCTACGTAGCGTACACGTGGGACCTGCTTGTCTATGCAACCCCTCCTGGTAACTGCCCACTACCACCTGCTCTGCCCTCTCCTAACACCCGCTGTACGATAAGCCTTGTCACCCCGCAACGGCACCGCTACACATGGTACCTGCTAATAACCACCCCAGGCGTCGCAACTCTGCCACACCCTTGAAGTCCTCCATGTCAGCAAGTGCGCAAGGCAGGCACGGTACGTAGCTGCAAAGCAGCTGTAATATGAGTCAGTACGCGCCAGCTTAAGGCTAAAGCGTGCTGCTCAGTCATAGGCCCGTGTACCACCGGAGACTGTCGTTTTGCATGCAAAGGAACGGATGGTCAGCCAGTGCCTACTACCGTACCCAGCCCGAGGGATGCAAGCCACTCAAGCACAGGTGGGCACCTGCGGCGTATTCCAGCCAAGGGCGGCCAAGGCAAGCCGTCCCGAAACGCAGACCTGCCGCCACTATGCCATGACATGCCTGTACTGCGCCAGCCATCGCGCCACGTGGTTCAGCACAGGCTGTGGCTCTTGTCCACAGGACCACAGCACAAACGGTGGTCTAACACGCTGCCACATGATGCCGACACGGTGGGAGTTGGTAGCTTAGCAGGGTACCGGCAGATCCCAAGACACGCACACCGCTCCTAAAACGTCCCTTGCATACTAGTACGCGCATACCAATACCGGTAGTGCCAATAAGCGTCGCGCACAACCCCTTCGCTACATACGCTCCCAAGCCAACTCCTTTGGTGTACTGGTACTACCAACACATGCGCCTACCAGCACCCATCGCAGCCAGCACCTCCCTTTGCTTCCACAAATGGCTGCACAAGTACTCACAAGGCGATTAAGTTCGCAGCCCTGTCACCACTACCCATGCACCGCCACCGCCGTCCTCTGACCGACCGCTTGGCTACCCAGGCTCTGTGCTTACCCACAGCACGTTGCCCCAACACACTACTTGGTCAACCCCGTCCGCTAACCGCCCCCGGACGCTCCCCGGCCCTCCTCCTCCCCTTGCACACCTCCCTGTGCCCCGCCGCCCAGTGCGCCCTCTGGCACGCCGCGCAGCAGTACCCCACCGCCCCGCCGCACGCCCCGCCGCACCGCCTCAGCACCACGCCCGCCTCGCTGTCCCCCGCCAGCTCCACGCAGCGTGGGTTGCTGCAGCAGGGCAGCACCTGCCGCGCGTCGCAGGGCGGCGATAGCAGACTCGGCAGCTGCGGGCGCCACCCAGAGTCCGCATCCTCCTGAGCCGGCTCGCCGTGCGTGCCCTGAGCATCCCTATCCAAAGCATACAGCACCAGTTGCACATCATTAATTGCCGCAATCCCCGTAAGGAGAGTCGACTCGTCTTCCCCGCCAGGAGCACCCAGGATGCCCTCCAGGACATCGTTCTCCAACCTCTCCCGCCAGCTGGCAAGCAGGCGCCCCAACTCAGGCCCGCTCCCCAGCAGCCCCCTCCAGCTCTCCGCCGCCCTCGTGTCCCCCCGCTGTAACGCCAGCTGCGTGGCCCGCAGCCCCAGTCTCAGCAGGTCGAGGGCCATCGCCACCTGGCACGCCCAGACAATCACGTCCGTGCCCACACGGTCGCACAGGGCGGGCAGCTCCAGGAACAGCGGCAGCCACGAGGCCAGTCCGTACGACAGCAGCCGTGCCAGCTGCTGAGCGGGAGGGGGCAAGCCGCCAGCAGCGGCAGCGTCAGCGGACGCATGGCCGGAGGAGTCCGATCCGCCATCGGCAGCTCCCACTTTGCTGCTGCTGCTGCTGCTGCTGCTGCTGCTGCAGGTTGCACTACACGCAGCACTCCATGTAGCGCCCTCCTTCTCGCCATGCTCCCTCCCCGCCTTGGCTGCCGCCTTTGCCACGTCCTCCCCAGCGCGAAACAGCTCCAGTTTCCTGGCGTTGAACCAGAAGATGAAGCGGGGCCACGCCTCTTGATCAGCACTGCACCTCACACGCATCATTGCTCGCCGCACGCCCTTTGCTGCAGTGGCCAGGAGTGCCGCCGCCGCCCGCTCCTCTCCGAACGCCAGCAGCTGGGCCCAATTGAAGTGGATCTTCCCTCCAAAGATAGTTCCATACACGTTGAGTAGGTCACTGAGTGTGGCGCAGGAGCGCAAGGAGGTGCGCAGCGTGCGCTCCAGGCAGGGCAGGTAGCCGGCGTCCAGGGCGGCGGAGAGGGCCGGGGGCAAGGCGGCGGGCAGCGCCGGACCCGCAGCCGCTGCGGGTTTTGGGGCACATACGACAATCCCATCAGCTTGTTGCGCTATGGACAAAACTGCACTTGGTGCAACGCCCCGGTCATTGAGAGTGCATACGGCGCAACAAGGTGCAACGCGCCGTGGTAATGCTATCTAAGCCACCGCCCGCGTTTCAGTCTCACAGAGCTCCAGGCCACCCCGTAGAACTGTCCCTGGCTTCTAACCACAGTCGCTCCGCGGCTCAGGACCAGAACTTACCCTGGTCAGGCATGGGTGCGGACAGTATGGCTCCTGCATGTTCGGCCAGATAGCACACGTGGCGTGGGTCATCCTGGTCCAATGCGCAATGCACCGCGGCCACCGCCGCCCGCCACCAGCGCCGCGCCAGCGGACCGCCGTCATGCAGCCACGCCGCCGCGCTCTCAGATGCCGCCTCAGATACTGCGCTGCCTGCGTCCCCTGGCGGGCCGTCCTTTGCGACTGTTGCGCCCTTGCTGCACCCCGCCCCATCGCCTCTACCCTCCCTGCTCCCCATTCCCCCGCTTTCACCATCCCTGATCCCGCCTCGACTGCTTTCACCCACCCCGCCACTGCCACTCCCGCCCCCGCAGCTGCCATCCCCATCGTCATCGCTGCTGGCCCCGCCCTCGTCGCTGGCCTCCTGGGATGCACCTTCACTGCAGCAGCTTTTTAATATGCAACGGCTGCAGTCTAGCGCTAGGATGGCCAGAGCGGGACAGTAAAAGACATCCAGGGAAGCGAGGCGCGAAACCCCAGTGCTGCAGGTTGCCTTCACCGCCCTGGGCCCCTGCTCCTTGCTGCTGGTGCCTCTGCTGCTGTTCATGCCGCCGCCGCCGCCGCAGCGGCTTCTGGCGCCGCTGGCCCCACCCGCCCCGCCTGCTGCTGCCGCCGCCGCCGCCTCCACCGCAGCGGGCAGCCCGTTGCGCCGCCGCCAGCAGTCTGCCGCCACCTCCGCCTCCCGCAGGCACAGCTCGAACAGCCTGCGGGGCCCCAGCGGCTGCAACGGGGAAAGGCCACCACCTCGGCAGATGTTAGCCCACCACGTGACACCACCTATCAACCAATCGCACGACAGCGCAGTCTCCCCCTCCTCCCGTACGGGCGGCAGCAGGCAGTCGCGCGGCAGGCCGTACGTCGTACCGCCGTCCACGGCGTGCAGCTGGGACACAGCGTGGGCGGCCAGGGCGTACTGCGGTCAGGGGCAAGGCACCAGGGATCGGGAGAGTTGCTGTCATACTCAGCGTATGGCAAGGTACGGAGTGTCGGCTTCGCCGGACGGCCGCAATTGAACCCTTCTGAAAAGGTGGGGCCAATGGTGGACCTTGCTGCTAGCCGTGACAGCCGTTGGTAGACCTTGCTGCTAGCAGTGACAAGTCCATGGCAGGCACGCCCAATAAAGACGCAGGGAGGTAGGCAGGGAGGAAGGTGCTGTGGCCGTCAGCTACACCTCAGTCAGAGCCCAACATGATGCTGTGACTAGTAATCACCCTAGAGCCAAAGAATCAATAATTAATGAAACGTGGAGAGGATTTATAAATTGTAATTTAACCAATTATAAGGCGGGAGGTGGCCGTCAGCCTCCCCGCATTGCGCCCATGGCACACCTGCGCGCATGGCCCTGTGAGGATGGTCCGCAGCGGTCCGCCCTGCACTTGCTTGTCCCTGTCTGCCGAGGAACACTTCCTGGTGTCGTGTACTTGGAAGAGCACCAACAGGAGCTCGCGCAGTAACGCACTGTGGTCGTCGCCTGGCGAGCGGGCACGCTGCTGCTGCTGCTGCCGCTCGCCTCCGCCCTGCTCTGCCAATCCCACGGCCGCCCTGCACGCCGCCTCCACCACACCGCTCTCCACCAAGGCACACAGCATCGCGGGGCCCAGGGTCTGGGGAGTGGGGGGCTGGGTCGTGGCGGTGGGACACGCGGCAGGCGAAGCTGCTGTGCCAGGTGTGCGGTCAGGCGTTGGTAGCACGCACGAGGGGGCTGGGGTGGTGCTGGTGGTGGCGGTTTGGCTGCTGGGCGCTGGGGGGCAGCGCTCACGCAGCGATGGCGGGTCGGCGGGCAGGAGCACATCTGGTGACGTGTGAGCTGCCATGAGGAGCGCACTGAGCGGCTTGAGGCAGGTAGTCAGCTGGCGGGGGGTCAGCAGCGCCCGGGCGGGGCCGCGCTGTGCCTCGGCGGAGAGCAGGCGGCTGAGGGCGGGCAGGGCGTCGGAGTGCAGCAGGGCGGAGGCCAGGGACACGGCGCAGCTGCGGAAATGCCCCTTGCGCGTGTCCCCAGAGGTGGCGGCGCGGGTTCGCGTTGCAGACGAGCTGCCTGCGTAGAAGTGTCGCATGTCGCTGCCTGCGGTGTTGGTGCTGACCACCGCCCACAGCGAGTTCGCCACCACCGCTGAGCTGTCCGCCAGCAGCGGCACCCAGTCCTCCGAGGAAGGCAGTGCGCCGTGGCCTTCTGATGATGATACCGCTGCTGCTGCGCCGCGGCTGTCGCTGCAACTGCTGCTGGAGGCTCGGCCGCCGCCCCGGACCCCATTCGCGTCGGGCAGTCCTGTACCGCAGCTGCTGTCGTCCTGCTCACGCTGTCCTTGACCATGCGCTGAGGCAAGCGCAACAAGCTCCCGCAACGAGACCGAGTAGACTTCAACAAAAGTTGCAGCAGCCTCGCGGAGCCCTTGGGCCGTATCATAAAACTCCACCACCGACACCTGATTGCTTTCTTCCAGCTCGTGCAGATCAGCGAGGGCGCGGGCCGCTTCTGCCCTTTGGACAGGCGGCAGAGTCCCGGTGCGCGCCAAGTCCGCGGAAGCCACGGCGCGCATGAGCTGCGCTACGGCCTTTCGGCCGGCCTTGAGCTTGTACTTTGGGATACTATCAGCCATGTTGTGCTAGGCGGCTGACCGGAATGGAGTTAGCCTAACGTCCCAGGCGCTGTCCTCGGGCCCATGGGTCCAAAACCGCAGAACTGCAGCGCTATCTCACATAAGAGCATTTAAGATTGGAAGTGTACATGTTAGCAGGAAGAGGGAGGAAGATTTCGGCACCTGATTGCGTTTTCCCATCTCCGCAGTTTCGGACCATGGTGGAGGACACATCCAACCGGTGGGGATCCCCTGCACCAAACGACCTGCCTGCTCCACCGCTTTTGCACGTGCGCCTGCCGGCCCCTGCCTGCCGCGCTCTTGTACGGCATAACAGCACGCGCTGCCCACCGTACTTTTGGCGTGCGTGTGGTCTAGGGCGCACACACAGCCCATGTGCGGGGTGGCTCCTCCTCCGGTGGACTGGGGCTAGGGTGGTGCAGGCCAGTGGAACTCGCTCCACACCGTACGGCCTTCGCGGTAAGCCACTCCCCTGTGGGTCAGAAGGGATTAACTGTGGCTGCAGGGGCAAGGGCGGCAAGGCCAAGGTGGGTTTGCAACACCGATCAGCGAGCTGCTATGTCCCTAAAGTGGCTTGGCCGTACCACGCAGTCACACCCATGCGCTTGCCCGTAACCACCTGTGCCGCAAATTTGCTCAGCGAGCAAATTAGCACTGACCAACATGGCCCCCACTGGCCCCAAACACCGGGTGCATGCCCTGCGTGTGGAGAGGGTCTGACAGCACCCCTTTGGCAGCTCGGTGTAATACACAGCATGCCGTGCCAGCGTGCCCTGCTCTTTTTATTACCCACAACAGAAAAGCACACGAGTACAAATGTTGTAATATGCAACGAAGCACACCGAGTGCAGTGACTCGCCAGGGCTACCCACACTAGCCACTCCCCCTGACACGATTATCCCGCCAGGGGAGAGTTCTTCCCTGATCCCCGCCACCAGCGGCGGCGCATGCCCGCAAACGTACAACTCGTCAGCGACAAGCACCACACTGCACCACAGAGCGTGCTGCTGTTGTACACGATGCATGTTCTGCGATGCAAGGTACTACCCGTGCTTCTCGCGAACGTTGCAGGTCCCCAACACATGCACAGTCAGGCTCTACGGCGAACGGTCACGGCCTTGTCCTGTGTCCCACCTCTGCTGCTTCCTCACCTGCTGCGAGCTTCCCTCCTTCCGTGCAAGGAGCTAGAAACGCTATCATCTGCTGGCTGCGGCCCCTCCCAGCCACCTAAGGCTGGCCTTGTCATGCAGGGCCAGCCAGCAGCGCACCCCCGGGTGCTCCGGGCAACTCCTCCCTCAAGGTGTCTGGCGTTGACCACTGCGCGAGGCGCGACTACAACGCCAGACACACGCAGGGCAAATCACGAAGCACCATACGTGTGCATTTGGCGTAGCGTGTCGTGCTACTGCGGAGCATCGCGACCACTTTTGTCATCTCACAGTGGGCCCATTTCTATGGGGTTGGACGAGCATCGGGGCCCAGGAATTTGCTAGCGGCGCCCCTTGCGACCCACGCTAGGAACCTCCTAGGAACAGAAACATGGTCGTTGACACCGTTGACTCAGTGTCTATGTATTAAATTGATTGCAAACGATGTTCAGCGCGTTGGAAAAGCTCTTGCGCATATTTGAAAGCTGTTTTGCGGCACTAGCGCGACGCTGGTGTCGACGCTGGCCTTGACATCTCGTCGCATACTCAATATGCATTGGAATACGCCCAAATCCATACTGCAGTGCAGAGCATGCCAAGCAGATGCATTTGGGGGCCCGAAAGCCGCAACGTAGTCCCGCTCAAGGGGCAATTCATATGCGGTGTTCGCATATGCGCTTATAACTATATTTATTTGTAGCTAGACGCGACATGTGTGCGTACGACCCCGGCTTCAACGACCCTTCAACCACTTTTACATGTCTAGGCGCCCAGAGGGCGCCTAGGTCTTTGCGGTACGGCAAGCGGGACGAGCATGAGAACCTAGCACCTTTTCGATGCCAGGTTCCTCGCGCTCGTCCCATAGAAATAGGCCCAATGATATGCACAAGATACATGTACAGCGCGTAGAGTATCGAGATTACCGTTGGACAGGGACGTTCAGCAAGGTGCAACTCCATACCCGCGGTGTCAGGGGAGTCCCCGGGACTGCCCGGGAAGGCTTGCAGCTGCGCTTGACGCTCTGGCTAGTGGCCGCAAAGGCGCACGTCGGGCACACGTAGCGCGTCACATCAGCGAGCATTACGGCTCACCAGTGCAGTCGCTGAGGGATCCACCTTTTGGGAAGGGCACGTCAGGGCACGTGCTCGGGAACCCGTGGCACTCACCACTCAACCACTCACAGTGTCACATAGGATTGGCCTCTCAGGGCCTTGCAACGTCACGCATTGAAATTGCACTTGGTGGCTGGGGCAATGGAGGCTATTGCCTGGCTTGCATGCAAAAGCCATGCTGGCCCAACCAGGCGAGAGCTCCACTGTCCCCTGGGCCCAACCGCCTCCGGGACGCCCACGTGCCACGTAAAATACAAGTAGCGCATGCCAAAATCCCCGCCGCCTCCGCCACCTATAGGGTGCTGATCAACCAGGGAGGTCGCAACAACTGACAGCCTTCCGTGCTCGCCGCCATCCACTCCGGCTCGCAGGTACAGGAGAACAAGACAACGCAAAGACAGGCATGGCAAGTATCTCCACAGCAATGTCAACGCGTAACTGAGCCAAGGACGGCCATGCTAGCCGTCCCGACACGCCGACGTGCCGCCACAGTGCCATGACATGCCTATACCATGCCAGCCGTCACACCATGTGGTTTCACCACAGGCTGTGGCTGTGGTCCTCCGCACACACCAAGATGTAGCACACTACCATATGATGCCGACACGGCGCGGGTTGGTAAACTGGCACGGCACAGCCAGATCCCAAGACACTCACGCCGCTCCTAACAACCCCCTTGCATACTAGTACACACGTGCCAAACTAAGCGTTATGCACAACCCCTCCGATTGCCAACCTGCCCACGCCAATGCCCTTGCGTACCGATACTGTGCATGCGCCCAACACATGCGCCTGACAACACCCAGCAGCCAGCACCTCCCTCAGTTTCCACAAACGGCTGCTCACAAATGTATGCACAGGGCGGCCGCCTTCACAGCCCTGTCACCACCACCCATGCACCGCCACCGCCGTCCTCTGACCGACCGCTTGGCGACCCAGGCTCGGTGGTTACCCAAAGCACGTTGCCACAACATACGACTAAGTCAACCGCCTCCACCAAACGCCCCCGCCCGCTGTCCTCCCCTCCTCCTCCTCCCCGTGCACTCGTCCCTGTGCCCCGCCGCCCAGTGCGCCCTCTGGCACGCCGCGCAGCAGTAGGCCGCCGCCCCGCCGCACGCCCCGCCGCACCGCCTCAGCACCACGCCCGCCTCGCTGTCCCCCGCCAGCTCCGCACAGCGCGGGTTGCTGCAGCAGTGCAGCACCTGCCGCGCGTCGCAGGGCGGCGATAGCAGTCTCGGCAGCTGCGGGCGCCACCCAGAGTCCGCATCCTCCTGAGCCGGCTCGCCCTGCGTGCCCTGAGCATCCGTATCCAACACGCACAACATCTGCTGCACATCCTTGAGCTTCGCAAGGACAGGAAGCGCGCCTTCACCACCATCAGCGTCGCGCTTGCCCTTCTCCTCCAGCCTCTCCCGCCAGCTGGCAAGCAGCCCCCCCAACTCAGGGCTGCTCCCTAGCAGCCCCCTCCAGCTCTCCGCCGCCCTGATGTTCCCCCGCTGTAACGCTAGCTGTGTGGCCCGCAGCCCAAGTCCCAGCAGGTCAAGGGCGAGCTCCACCTGCCACGCCCACACCATCGAACCGATGCCCATGCGGTCGCACAAGGCGGGCAGCTCCAAGTACAGCGGCAGCCACAAGGCCAGTCCGTACGACAGAAGCCGTACCAGCTGCTGAACGGGAGGGGGCAGGCCGCCAGCAGCGTCAGCGTCAGCGGACGCATGGCGGGCGGAGTCCGATCCGCCATCAGCAGGTCCCGCGTTTCTGCTGCTGCTGCTGCTGCTGCCTGTTGCACTGCGCGCAGCACTGAATGGGGCGCCCTCCTCCTCCTCCTCCTCGCCATGCTCCCTCCCCGCCGTCGCGATGTACTCCCCAGTGTGTACGAGCTCCAAAGTCCTGGCGTTGAACCAGACCATGCAGCGGGACCACACCTGTCGGTCAGCACCGAACCTCGCGTGCACTATTGCGTGCCGCACACCCTTTGCCGCAGTGGCTAGGAGTGCTGCCGCCGCCCGCTCCTCTCCGAACGCTAGTAGCTGGGCCCAATTGAAGTGGATCTTCCCACCAAAGACATCTGCATACACGTCGGCTAGGTCACTGGATGTGGTGAAGGTGTGGAAGCAGGTGCGCAGTGTGCGCTCCAGGCAGGGCAGGTAGCCAGCGTCCAGGGCGGCGGAGAGGGCAGCGGGAGGGGCGGCGGGCAGCGCCGGACTGGCAGCTGCTGCAGGTATTGGGGCGCAAACGACAGTCTTGTCAGCTTGTCGCGTTGTAGGCACAACTTTGGTAAATACCACATTCGTGTCTATAAGTAGTGTGCATACAGTGCAGCAAGGTGCAACGCACCAGGACCATAGGGCGAGCCGTGGTTGTTTGGTGATAATGCTGAGGTCAGCCAACCTCAGTCAACCGTGCTCTGCAGCTACACAGAGCGTCAGGCCGCCCTGTACAAATTGTCCCTGGCCTTCACCCCACAGTAGCAACCCAACTGAGCTCCAAAACTCACCCTGGCCGGGCGCAGGCACGGGCGCGCACAGTATCCGTCCTGCATGCGCGGCCAGGTCGTGGAAGTGGCGGGGATCGTGCTGGTCCAGCCCGCAATGCACCGCCGCCACCGCCGCCCGCCACCAGCGCCGAGCCAGCGGCCCGCCGTCACCCAGCCACGTGGCCGGGCTCTCAGAAGCAGCCTCAGGTACTGCGCCACCTGCGTTCTCCATCGGACCGTCCCCTGCGTCTGTTGCACCCTCCCTGTTCCCGGCCCCGCCGCTTTCACCCGCCCTGGCCCCGTTTCCGCCGCGTTCACCAGCCCCGCCGCTGCCACCCCCGCCCTCGCCGTTGCCAACCCCGTCGCCGCTGACGGCCAAGTCGCCCGTGCCGGCCCCGCCGCCGCTGCCGGCCCTGCCGCCGCTGGCCCCCTTGGATGCTCCTGCACTGCAGCAGCTCAGCACTATGCAACGGCTGCAGTCCAGCGCTAGGGAGGCGAGCATAGGACAGAAAATGACATCCAGAGAAGTGAGGCGCGGGTTAACCCCAGTGCTGCAGGTCGCCTTCACCGCCCGGGAGGCCTGCTCCTTGCTGCTGCTGCTGCTGCTCCTGCAGCTGTTTGTGTCCCTGCCGCCGTCGCGGCTTCTGCTGCCGCTGGCCCCACCCGCCCCACCTGCCGCCGCCGCCGCCGCGGGCAGCCCGTTGCGCCCCCGCCAGCAGTCCGCCGCCACCTCCGCCTCCCGCAAGCACAGCTCGAACAGGCCGCGGGGGGACAGCGGCTGCAGTGGGGGAAGGCCACCACCTCGGCAGATATTAGCCCACCACGTGACACCAGCCATTAGCCATTTGCACGACAGCGCAGTCTCCCCCTCCTCCCGTAAGAGCGGCAACAAGCTGTCGTACGGCAGGCCGTACGTCGTACCGCCGTCCACGGCGTGCAGCTGTGACACAGCGTGGGCGGCCAGGGCGTACTGCCGGATGGGCAAGGCACCAGGGATCGGAGCGCGTGACGTGGCAAATGACTGTGGTAAGAGATGGTGTATGGGATTGCGTCGGACCTGCGTTGGACCCTAGCCCTCCTACCCGGTGGGACCTTTGGAGGGCCTCGCTGCTAGCAGTGACATGTGCATGGCGAGCCACTCCGACAAACAGGCAGGGAGGCAGGCAGGCAGGTTCCGTGGCCACAAGATACCGGCCGGCCATCTACTCAGCAAAAAGACTTCCAGCGCCCCCTTGTCACACCTGCGCACATGGTCCTGTGAGGATACTCCGCACAGGTCCAGCACCTGCTCGTCCCTGTCTACAGCGCACGCCCTGGCGTCGTGCACTTGGAGCAGCACCGTCAGAAGCTCGCGCAGTAGAGTGCTGCGGTCGCCGCCTGGCGAGCGGGCGCCTTGCTGCTGATAATGATGCTGTCCGCCGCCACCCTGCAGCACCACCGCCCCCACCGCCGCCCTGCACGCCGCCTCCACCACACCGCTCTCCGCCGCGGCGGTAAGCACCGCGGGGGCCAGGGTCTGGGGCTGGTGGGGCTGGGAATTGGACGGCGCAGGGGAAGCGATGCTTGAGATGGGGCTATGGCCTTGGGCCGAATGCATGGCGGCAGAGCTTTCGTGCTCGCCGGCTGCAGCATGGGGCGTGGGGCAGCTCCCGAGCGCCTGGATCGGGCTGGCGGCTGCAGGGGTGGTGGCGGAGGGACACGCGGCAGGCGGAGCTGTTGTGCCGGGTGTGGGGTTAGGTGTACGATCAGGCGTTGGAGATGGGGTGGTGGGTGTGGGGGAGGCGGTGGCTGGGCTGTTGAGTGATGGGAGACGGGGCTGATGACGCGATGGCGGGTCGGCGGGCAGGAGCACATCTGGTAACGTGTGAGCTGCCATGAGGAGCGCACTGAGCGGCTTGAGGCAGGTAGTCAGCTGGCGGGGGGTCAGCAGCGCCCGGGCGGGGCCGCGCTGCGCCTCGGCGGAGAGCAGGCGGCTGAGGGCCGGCAGGGCGTCGGAGCGGAGCAGGGCGGACACCATAGCAACCCCGCAGCTGTGCACATGCCCCTTGCGCGTTTCCCCACAGGTGGCGGCGCGATCCTGGCTCGCATATAAGCTGCCCTGGAGGACTTGTCGCACGTTGCTGTCCGCGGTGTTGGTGCTGACCACCGCCCACAGCGAGTTCGCCACGACCGCCGAGCTGTCCACCAGCAGCAGCACTGGGTCCTCCAGGAAGGGGCCAGCTGCTGCTGCTGCTGATGATACCACAGCTGCTGTGCCGCGGATGTCGCTGCTGCTGCTGAAGGCTTGGCCGCCGCACCGGACCCCATTCGCGTCGAGCAGTCCTGTGCCGCAGCTGCTGTCGTCCTGCTCATTCTGTCCTTGACCATGCGCTGAGGCAAGCGCAACAAGCTCCCGTATCGAGACCGAGTAGACTTCAACAAAAGTTGCAGCAGCCTCGCGGAGCTCTCGGGCCGTGTCATAAAACTCCACCACCGACACCTGATTGCTCTTTTCCAGCTCGTGCAGGTCGGCAAGAGCGCGGGCCGCTTCTTCCCTGTGGACAGGCGGCAGAGCTCCGGTGCGCGTCAAGTCCGCGGAAGCCACGGCACGCACAAGCTGCGCTACGGCCTTTCGGCCAGCCTTGAGCTTGTATTTTGGGACACTATTGGTCATGTTGTGCTAGGCCGCTAACCGGAATGGAGTCAACCTAACGTCCCAGACGCTTCCCTCGGGCCCATGGGTCCGAAACCGCAGACTTGCAGCGCAACCTCACGTTAAATATCATAAGACGGAAATTGTATCTCTCCACAGCAACATGGTAAAGGAGAACGGGTTGGGCATTAGTCGCGTGTGCTTCTCTTCACAGGTTAGGACCATGGTGGAGGTACGCATCCAACCGGTGGGGACCAGGGGAGAACCTGGTGGGGGACCCCTGCATCAGACGACCTGCCTGCTCCTCGCTTTTGCACGTGCGCCTGCCGGCCCCTGCCTGCCGCACTCTTGTACGGCATTCCAGCACGCGCTGCCCACCATGCTGAAGGCGTGCGTGTGGTCTGACGGGCGCACACACGGCCCATGTGCGGAGTGGTTCCTCCTCCGGTGGACTTGGGCTAGGGTGATGCAAGCCAGTGGAACTCGCTCCATACCGTGCGGCCTTCGCGGTAAGCAACTCCCCTGTAGGTCAGAAGGGATTAACTGTGGCTGCAGGGGCAAGGGCGGCAAGGCCGAGGTGGGTGCAACACCGATCAGCGACCTGCTATGTCCCTAAAGTGGCTTGGCCGTACCACGCAGTCACACCCATGCGCTTGCCCGTAACCACCTGTGCCGCAAATTTGCTCAGCGAGCACGGTAGCACTGACACAATCTACCCCCACCGGCCCCAAACACCAAATGCAGGCCCTGGTGAGGCAGGCGGCCAGTGCCCCACTGACAGCCCCTGCTGACAGCACTTCATTTGTCGCTCGGTGTTATACCCGGCGTAGTGCCAGCACGTCCTGCTATGTTAATTACCCATAACAGCGAATCACCCAAGTGCACATGTTGTGACCTAAAACGGCTACCCACGCTAGCCACTTCCTCCGGCACAACCGTGCACAGTCATGCTCTCCGGCGCACAGTGATGGCCTTACCCCACCCAACCCTGTGTCCCACCTCTGCTGCTTCCTCACCTGCTGCGAGCTTCCCTCCTTCCGTGCGTGGAGCTAGAAACGCTATCATCTGCGGGTTGTGACCCCTCCCAACCACCCAAGGCTGACGTTGCGGGGCCAGCCAGCAGCGCATCCCCGGCTGCTCCCGGCTGCTCCTCCTACTACAAGGTGTCGGACGTTGACCTCGGCGCGAAGCACCATCACAACGCCAGACAGACGCAGGACAAACCAATAAGCACCATACGTGTACATTTGGCGTCGCGTGTCGTGCTACTGCGGAGCATCGCGAACTCGTTTGGCACTATATACTGTGCGGCCAACGCTCTAAGCTGTAGACAGCGTCTATGGCTCTACATCGCTACGATGTTCAAGTAGCTTTGTAACTTGCAAACTCTTGGATGCTCGTTGCTCGTTAGGCAAAGCGTCGTCGTAGGCAAACGTGTCTTGCAACAGCTTCCTTTCCTTGAATGCGCTAAGCGGTATGCGCAACATACATGGAGAGCACATAAAATAGCTTGAGTACTGTTGGACAAGGACCCTCAGTGAGGTGCAGCTCCAGACCCGCGGTGTCAGGGGAGTCCCCGGGAAGGCTTGAAGCTGCACTTGACGCTCTGGCTAATGGCCGCGAAGGCGCACGTTGGGCACACCCAGCACGTCATATAAGCGAGCATTACGGCTCATGCCGGTATGCATCACCTGTTCTCTGCAATCTACCCCGGCTACAGTGCAGCTGCTGCAGGGATCCACCTTTGCCGTTTTGGAATGGGCACGTGCTTGGGAACCCGTGGCAATGCGTGAATGCACCATCTGATTTGGCAGCACTCAGCCACTTTGAGTGTCACGTACGGTAGGACTGTGGCATGGCCTCTCAAGGCCTTGCAACATTACCGTAGGAATTCAAACTGCACATGGTGGCTGAGGCAGTGGAGGACGTTGCATTGGCTTGCACGAACGGAACGCCGTACCGTACTGGCCCAACCGCATAGACTTACCAGTACGCCCATGTGCCATACAAGATACAACGTAACGGTAGCGCATGTCAAGGTCTGCGCCTCCTGTGGTCATAGCAATTTGACATCTAACAATCTTCCGTGCTCTCGGCCACCCAGTTCGTCTAGCAGGTACAACTGTACAACCAGGGGTCCCCTGTGTACAACTGTAAATCCATACATACAGGTACAAGAGAACACATAGACGCAGGCACATGGGTGATATGATTATCCACCCGTGCTGAGCATGGAATCTGCAAATCATCAACAGCGCTCCGCATTTGGCCGCATTCGCAGGTGGTTCGTGCAGATGCATTAGTGACAACAAGTGGCGCACAAGCCAGCCTGCCTTGCTTTTGCATGGTTCCGCACTGGCACAGCTAACCAGCTTGTAGCCGGTAAAATAGCTTGTAGCCAGTATCCTCTCAAGCGCAGCTGGCCCACGCGGAAGGACGTGCACCAAGCCAGCAGTACCCGCTCACCCTCTCCGACCCACACCCACGCCCTGTCCCCGCCCTGTCCGCCTTCTTTGTCCGCACTAGCCCTTCACCTGCCCAACCATACGTCATGTCAAGCAAGGTACCGCAGCCAACGACGCACCCAGTGCGCTGAAGACTGCCCTCCGCAGCCGCACACGGGTGTGCCCTCTGCTGGTTGGCACCCCTGACGCCCTTACCACCTTGCCTTGCACAGCCGTCGCATCCTAACCTTCCTTTCCACTACCAGCCACCCCCGCCTTTTTCCCCGCCCCTCCTCCCGCACTCCTCCCTGTGCCCCGCCGCCCAGTGCGCCCTCTGGCACGCCGCGCAGCAGTAGGCCGCCGCCCCACCGCACGCCCCGCCGCACCGCCTCAGCACCACGCCCGCCTCGCTGTCTCCCGCCAGCTCCACACAGCGCGGGTTGCTGCAGCAGGGCAGCACCTGCCGCGCGTCGCACGGGGCAGTCAGCAGGCCCATGCCAACCAGGGGCCACGCCCCCTCCCACCCGCCCTCCACCTCCCTGCGCGCAATCATGGCCTTCTGCGAATCGACGTCTACTATGAATCCTGCCTCCCGCACCTCATCCATCATCTTGTATAGCTCCTCTGCAGTCGCCCCGTCCTCCTCTCGCGTCTGGGCGCCCCTCCCTTCCGACGATAGCAGCTCAGCAGCTGCCGCCTCCCGCTCCAGCATCCTGCGGCAGCTGTCCAGCATCGCCTCCACCTCGTCCCCGCTTCTGCCGACGATGCTGCGCCAGCTCTCCGCAGCCCGCAAGTCCTTCTTGCCAAGCGCAGCTACCCACAGGTGCTGCACAAGCCCCAGCATAAAGATGGCCCAGTGCACCTCCCAGCGCCACGACCGGATCAGCCGCCCATCCGCAACCATTGCCGCCGCCAGGTCCAGCCATAGCGGCAGCCACAGCGGCAGGGCGAAGGACAGCAGCCGCATCAGCTGCTGCTCCGGAGGCGACAGGTTGCCGGCTGTGGGGGTTGTGGCAGCGGTTGAGGTAGCAGCAACGGCAGCGGCGGCGGCGGCGGTGCCACAGCCACCACAGGTGCCCGAGGTTGGCGGGGCTGCACTGTCGTCCGTGCTCCTGCCACCGCTGCGGCTGCTGCCGCCCCCGCCAAGTCCGTCACCGCAGCCGTTGCTGTCACTGTCTCTATCGCCGCCGCCGCCGCCGTCACTGCTGCCGCCACCACTGGTACGGGTACTGCTGCGGACACCGCCGTCATTGTCACAGGCCCCCACTCCGGTGTCGCTCTCTCCAGCGCTGCCACGGACACGGCCCCCGTCACCGGTGCTGCCGCCGCCACCCCCACCGCTGCCGCTGCCACCACCACCGCTGCAGACGAAGCCGCCTCCACCAGTGGCCGCTGTTTCTTCCCTCCCTTGCTCCTGCACCAGTACGGACGGCTCACCCTCCCGGAACCCCCGCTCAACCGCTACCCGCAGTGCGACATGGTCTGCAGCCCCCCGCAAGTACGAAGACATTGCACCCAGCCAAGCCATGACTGCAGCGCATGCCTTGCGGTCGCCGCCCGGCCTGGCCCGCTCCTCGCACGTCCGCCGCGCCACCTTTGCCGCTGTGGCCAGGAACGCCGCCGCCTCCCTCTCATCACCGAACGCCAGGAGGAGAGGCCAACTCGTATCAGTGTCATCGGTAAACAGTCCTCCGCACACATCCAGTGCCTCGTTGGGCGTGTTGCAGGAGCGGAAGCAGGTGCGCAGTGTGCGCTCCAGGCAGGGCAGGCAGCCCGCGTTCAGGGCGGCGGAGAGGGCCGGGGGCGGGGCGGGGGGCAGCGCAGGGCCTGCAGGTAGCAAAAAGACGCAGACGGCGAGCCCTGTCAATGGATGGTAGTACTGTCGTATTGGCATCTTTACGTTGGCGGCACTATGCTGATATATCGTAAGCGCAGGGCTGTGCATGCCCACCGACGAGAAACCGTTGCCCGGTCGCTGTGGCTGGACGGCCTAGCGGTATCCGTTTTCACAGCACGTTGTGCGCAACTTGTGCGGCATACGTCCATATTCGGCAATGCAGTACCGGTATGCAATGCATCGCACTCCATTTCGTACATGGCATGCGCCGTGCGGAGTGCACACCACGTATGGTCACGAGCTGCGCCGGATGGTTTATAGGGTGCTGTGACCCACCGGTGTGCATTGCAACACCATGCAGTGCATACTACCGCCGTTTTAATTATCCTGGTAGTCCATGGAAGGCCTGCACTGCACGATGAGTGCACACCGTGTTTGGTCACAAGCGGCGTAGGGGCGGTCCTAGGGTGCTGGGTCCCACCTGTGTCGGACACGGGCATGGCCAGCGACAGGTCCAGCACCCGATCCACACAGCTGGTTACTGCCTGTGAACCCACGGCCTCACGCTCGTCCATTGCGCAGTGCACCGCCGCCACCGCCGCACGCCACCAGCGCTGCGCCAGCGGACCGCCTTTAGCCAACCACGCCACAGGGCGCTTGTTACCGCCACCACTGCCGCTACCGTACGTCTCCTCCGCTGCATCACCGCACCCTCCGCTGCTGGTTCCCGCGCCTGCACCACCGCCCTGGCCTGCCCTGCCATCGCCATGGCCACTGACTCCCACGCCCCCATTCCCGTCCGCCTCCTCGTGCGCTGCTGCTTCCTGCATGCCGTCCCCACTCCCGCCACCGCAGGCCCCCTGCCCGTCGATGCCACCGCCACCAGCCTCCCCGGCTCCCTCGCCCATATCGGCGTTGCCGCTGGGGCTGGCCATGCGGTCGGTCCCGCCGCTGCCGCCTGTTCCGCTGCCGGTCCCCTTCGACACACCAGCACATGCCTCCCCTGCCCCAGCCCCACAGCTGCTCTCCATGAGCGCCAAGCTGCAGGTCATAGCCCGCATGGCGAGGGTGGGGCACTGGCTGGGGTCAAGCGTAGCCGTAGGCGGGTTGGTCGCAGCAGGACTGCCGCCGCCAACGTCGCTGGCTGTGCTAGGAGCGGCGCCGCCACCCGTGCGGCACAAGCCTGCCTGACGCAACGTGTCCGCCTCGTGATCCCGAAATGCCGCCTTGCCCTGTCCATGCTGCCTTCCGCTGCTAGCGGCCTTGTCCCTGCTGTGACTGCTAGTGCCCTGACCGCCGCTGCCGCTCGCCCCCACACCATCTGCTGTTGCCGCCGCCGCCCCGCTGCTCCAGTCGCCGCTGCCGCTGTGCGCCGCCGCCCCGCCTGCTGCCGCCGCCTCCGCCGCCGCGGGCAGCCCGTTGCGCCACCGCCAGCAGTCCGCCGCCACCTCCGCCTCCCGCAGGCACAGCTCGAACAGGCCGCGGGGGGACAGAGGGCGGTGTGCCGGCTGGAAGCCACCCACTCTGCACATGAGCAGCCACCAGTGCAAGGCATCCACGGCTCCAACGCACGACATCTCTGCCTTTCCTTCCTCCCGCACGGCGGGCAACAGGCTGTCGTACGGCAGACCGTACGTGGTACCGCCGTCCACGGCGTGCATCTGGGACACGGAATGGGCGGCCAGGACGAACTGCGGAGGAAGGCGGGGCAGGCGCCGAGGGGAGGGCAAGGGGGATTGTGAAATCGCAGCTGGAGCGGTGGAGGCCAGGGCCGCTGGTTTTTTCGTGCAGTAACTGAGACACCATCTCGTACCAAGACCGTCATAGTACCTCAAGCTGGCGAGCGCTGACGAGCAGCGACTCCACATAGCAAGGATCCCTCCCCAGGCGAGTGTGAATACCTCACCATGTAGGAGAATAGGTTACGGCATGCATGACCGGTACATCAATCCTTCCTCATTACTGTAACTACAAGTTGACCCGGCACCCCGCACCTGCACGCATGGCCCCGTCAGGACGGTCCGCAGAGGCCCCTCAGGCAGCAACTCGGCACTGGCAAGTTCTACTGACGTGACCAAGTGCTGCAGCAGCTCCAGCAGCTGCCTGACGAGCGCCTTACGGTCGCCGCCAGCCGAACAGGCCGCCTCCTGCTGCGTTTGCCGCCCGCTGCACCCCTGCTCCAGTGCCCCCACGGCCACCCTGCACGCCGCCTCCACCACACCGCTCTCCGCCGTGGCGGTAAGAACCGCGGGGCCCAGGCGCTTGGGTGTCTGGGGTGTAGGGGTAGCTGGGGCAGAGCTGCTTGCAGTGGGGTCACGGCCATGGGGCACAGGCACGGCGGCTGAGCCTCGGGGCTCGCTGGCAGCAGCGTGGGTTATGGAGCTGCTTGTTTGGGCCTGGCCTGAGTTGGCAGCTGCAGGGGTGGCGGCGGAGGGGCCCGCGGCGGGCGGAGTGCTGGTGCCGGGTGTGGGGCCAGGCATTGATGGCACGGGTGAGGGAGCCGAGCTAGTGCTGGTGGTGGCGGTGGCTGAGCTGTTCGCCGCTGGGGGGTCGGGCTGACGCAGCCCTTGTGGGCTGACCGGCAGGAGCTCGTCATGGAACTTGGCAGCTGCGGCCATCAGGAGCTGTGTGAGCGGCTGGAGGCACGTGGCTAGCTGGCGGGGGGACAGCAGCGCTCGGGAGGGGCCGCGCCGAGCCTCGGCGGAGAGCAGGCGGCTGAGGGCGTGCAGGGCGTCGGAGTGCAGCAGCGCGGACGCCAGGGACACGGCGCAGCTGCGGAAATGCCCATTGCGCGTGTCCCCAGAGGTGGCGGCGCGGGTTTGCGTTGCAGACGAGCTGCCTGCGTAGAAGTGTCGCATGTCGCTGTCTGCGCTGATTGTGCTGACCACCACCCACAGCGAGTCCGCCACGAGCGCTGAGCTGTCCACCAGCAGCGGCACCCAGTCCTCCGAGGAAGGCAGTGCGCCGTGGCCAGCTGCTGCCCCGCCGCTCGGTGTGCTGCATCCGCTCCCGGCGCCACGGCAATCAATGCTGCTGCCGGGGTGTTGCTGATCGTACACTGCGGCATGGGGTTCGGGAGTTGCCGCGGCCGAAACGCCCTTGCCCTCCTTGAGCGCGGCCTGTTCCTCGACAGCCCCGCTTGCTCCCACCTTCGGGGTCTGCCTCACGACCTCCCGAAGCGATACCGAGTAGACCTCGACCAGCGCCGAAACGGCAGCGCAGACCTCATCGAAAGGCTCTATTTCCGCTATGATGGCGTAACCATCCTTCAGCAACATGTCATGGAGTCGCGCCAGAGCAGAGCCTGCGGCAGCCTTCCGGAAGGGCACTGCTGGGGTCGCGGAGGACACTGCGCGGACGAGCTGCGCGCAGGCCCCTCTGCCAGCGTCCCTTGCACGCTTGTCTAACGGCTGTGGACTCATGTCTTTCTTGTGCAGCTAGCGGCGAGCAGGGCTAACGCGCCATTCGCGTCGTGTCCGGTTTCGCAACTTTTCGCTGCAGGCGCTTGGGTCATAAAGCACTGAAAGAGATAGAGCACATAATGTGTTGCATGTAGAGAGCCAACAAGCTGGACATCAGGAAACGGTGCGATAGAATTTCTGCCGGCCTGCTCGCCGTACAGGCAATGGTCTGACACCTGTGCGGTGCATACAAGCGTCTGGATCAGACGCGGGCAAGCCATGGCAAGCATGTCATACCAATCGTACTGCTCCCTCCAGCTCCCTCATTAATGCCCGTACCCGAAAGCCCACGTGCCCAGACGTTCCATTGCTGGTTGATGAGTGCCCTCTGGTGCCCTGCTCCCAAGGAACGCATGAGATACCGGCACTGCCTTGCTACTGTACGCCACATACACGCACGCCAACAAGCTTTGTATCCCGTCAGGCTTCATCATCCGACTCCTCCCTCGGTATTACACAGCCGCGCGTAGAGCCCGTCGCAAGTGGTGTACAGCCTACCAGGTCTTGTCCTGGGCACAGGTGATCAAGGGCAACGGTTCAGACTGCTACCGGTACTGGACTGCTGAGGACACGTGCGCCACCCAGCTTTACAGACGGTTATGCAAGTGAGCCCTACCACCCACATCGCCCACTGGCTGCCCACATGTGCGCAACAGCCGCCTGCCTGCGCCGCCGCCAACGAGCACCCTCTGTGTGCATAGGACGCATTGGATGCCGGCGCTCATTCAAAGCAGACCTACGGTAGCCACAACCAGGTTGCATCGTGCCCGTTCCAAGGGGTGTCCGTCAAACATAAGCCACACCTGAATTCTACTACTCGGTGTCCCATGCTTCACATGGCCTATTTTACTGTTGCTTCCACAAAAATAGCTGTAAGCGAGAGTAAGGAGCATGGACACGGCGTGGCACGTTGCCAAGGGCACCAACAGGCTTATGCTCCATAAGCCCACGCCAAAGAAAGTCAGCAAGTGGCCCACTGCGCACGCACGTGCACCAACCCCGGCATACCTACTAACCTCCCCCGACCCACATCCACGTCCCGTCCCTGTCCGCCCGAGCCCTACACTTGCCCAACCGCTTGACCCCGGTCGTGGTACCACTCCCGCTGCGCTGACGACTGCCCTCCGCAGCCGCATACCGGTACAGTTGACCCCCCTCTCCCGCACGACTCTGCTTATTGGCATCCCTGACCGTCTTGCCTTGCACAGCCGTTGCATCTAACCTCCCTTTCCAGTACCAGCCACCCCCACCACCTCCCCTGCGCTCCTGTTCCCCTTGCACTCCTCCCTGTGCCCCGCCGCCCAGTGCGCCCACTGGCATGCCGCGCAGCAGTAGGCCACCGCCCCGCCGCACGCCCCGCCGCACCGCCTCAGCACCACGCCCGCCTCGCTGTCCCCCGCCAGCTCTGCACAGCGCGGGTTGCTGCAGCAGGCCAGCAGCTGCTGCGCATCGCACGGGGCAGTCAGCAGCAGGCCCAGGCCAACCAGGGGCCACGGCCCTTTCCACCCGCCCTCCACCTCCCCGCGCGCAACAATGGCTTTCTGCGAATCGACATCTAGTACAAATCCCGTCTCCCGCACCTCGGCCATTATCTCGTACAGCTCCTCCGCAGTCGCCCCTTCCTCCTCTCGCACACGGGCCACCTTCCCTCCCAACGACAGCAGCCCAGCCGCCGCCTGCTCCCGCTCCAGCATCCTACGGCAGCCGTCCAGCATCCCCTCCACCTCGGCCCCCCTCTTGGCGACGATGCTGCGCCAGCTCTCAGCGGCCCGCGTATCCTTCTTCTCAAACGCGTCAATGCACAGGCGCTGCACAAACCCCAGCAGGTCGAAGGCTCGGTACACCTCCCCACGCCACGACCGGATCAGCCGCCCATCCGAGACCAATGCAGACGCTAGGTCCAGCCATAGCGGCAGCCACAGCGGCAGGGCGAACGACAGGAGCCGCATCAGCTGCTGCTCCGGAGGCGACAGGCTGCCGGGGGCGGCGGTAGTGGCAGCGTTAGTGACAACGGCAGCGGCGGCGGTGGCGGTGCCACAGCCACCAGAACCGGAGGTTGGCGGGGCCGCACTGCCGTCCGTGCTGCCGCCACCACCGCCGCTGCTGCCGCCTCCACCAAGTCCGTCACCATGGGCCTCGTTCCCGCTGCCTCGGTCGCGGCCACCTCCACCGTCACTGCTACCGCCGCCGCTGGTACAGGCACCGCTGCAGACGCTGTGCTGCCCGCTACAGGCTCCCGCCCCGGTGTCACTGCGGCCGTCACCGCTGCTATCGGCGCCGCCGGCGCCGCCGCTGCCGCTGTGGTCCCTACTGCTGCCGTTGCTCTCACCGCCACCGTCGCCACCAAGCCGGCTGGGGCCGCCGCCATCGCCACCACCGCCGCCGTCGTCGCCGCCGCCGCCGCCGCCATTGCTGCTGCAGGTGCTGCCGCCGCCTTCGCAACCAACAGTGGCCTCTGCCTCCTCCCTCCCTTGCTCCCGCACCGGTTCAGCCGGCTCACCCTCCCACAAACCCTGCTCAACCGCTACCCGCCGTGTGACATGGTCTGCAGCCCGCCACAAGCACGTAGACATTGCATTTAGCCAACCTATGACTGATGCGCATGCTTGGCGGTCGCCTCCCGGCCTGGCCCGCTCCTGGCACGCCCGCCGCGCCACCTTTGCCGCCGTGGCTAGGAACGCCGCCGCCTCCCTCTGGTCACCGAACGCCAGGAGGAGAGGCCAAACCGCGACAGCGTCAACACCAAATAGGTTATCGCAAACATCCATCGCCTCGTTGGGCGTGTTGCAGGAGCGCAGGCAGGTGCGCAGTGTGCGCTCCAGGCAGGGCAGGTAGCCGGCGTCCAGGACGGCGGAGAGGGAGGCGGGAGGGGCAGCGGGCAGCGCAGGGCCTGCGGGCGAAGCGGAGGCAAAATTCACCCGGTATACCGGTGTCACACACTGAATGTCACTGATATTGGCGCTAGTACGCTAAAGGAAATCTAGCAACCCGCAGTGCTTGGTCACTGACGTGTTGATCGTGACCGGCCTGACGACACCCGTGGGACAGCACGGAAACGAACGCTGTGCGCAACTCTTGCGGCTCGGGCGGGGGCATCGCCGCAAGAGCGTGATCGCGTACACGTACGCAGCGTTGCACTGGGATCGTGAAACACGATGGGGATGGGCTGCACAGTGCGCTGGGTCCCACCTGGGTCGGTCTCGGGCATGGCCAGCGACAGGTCCAGCACCTGACCCACACAGCTGGCGTCGCCTCGTAAACCCACGGCCTCAAGCTCGTCCATCCCGCAGTGCACCGCCGCCACCGCCGCCCGCCACCAGCGCCGCGCCAGCGGACCGCCATCGCGCACCCACGTCCCTGAGTCCTTGCTACCGCTGTCGCTACCACTACCGCTGCCGCTCCTGCCGCCACATGCCTCCTTCGCTGCATCGCCGCACCCGCCGCTGCTGATTCCCATGTCTGCACTGACACCCTGGCCTCCACTGCCGGCCCCCACGCTCGCACTCCCGCCCGCCTCCTCGCCTGGACTGCTGCTTCCCTGCATACCGTCCCCATTCCCACCGCCCCGGGCCCCGTCGAGGCTGCCGCCACCGGCCCCCCGGTCTCCCTCGCCCACACCAGCGTTGCCGCTGGAACTGGCCATGCGGTCGGTCCCACCGCTGCCGCCTGCACCGCTGCCGGTCCCATTTAACACACGTGCCTCCGCCTCCCCAGTACCTGCCCCAGCCCCAGCCCCGCAGCTGCTCTCCATGAGCGCCAAGCTGCAGCTCATAGCCCGCACGGCTAATTTAGGGCACTGGCTGGGGTAAAGCGTAGCTCGCGGAAGGTCTGCAGCACAGCCCGTGCGGCACAGGCCTGCCTGACGCCCCATCTCCATCTCATCAGCACTGAGTGCCACCTTGTCTTGCCGGGGCTGTCTCCCGCTGCTAGCGGCCTTGCCGCTGCTGCTGCGAGTGCCCTGACCGCTGCTGCCGCTGACCCCGCCCACCCCGCCTGCCGCCGCTGCCGCCGCCGCAGCGGGCAGCCCGTTGCGCCGCCGCCAGCTGTCAGCCGCCACCTCCGCCTTCCGCAGGCACAGCTCGAACAGGCTGCGGGGCGTAAGGCCCCGGGGGGGCAGCTCATAGCCCCCGCAGGCGCACGTGCGCATCCACCAGGACACTGCATTTATGGCTCCATAGCACGCGAGTGTGTCCTTGGCCTTCTCCCGTACCGGCGGTATCAGGCTGTCATACGGCAGGCCGTACGTCGTACCGCCGTCCACGGCGTGCAGTTGGGACACGGAGTGGGCGGCCAGGGCGTACTGTGGAGGAGGGCGGGTGCCAGCGGCTGGTCGTTTGTTTTTGGGGCAGGTGAGACTGCAGCAGCAGCGAAACGACACGGAGTATTTGTTTCTTGTTTGCGGCAGCTGCAGAACAGCATGTCTCCTACGGGAACACAGCAAGCACGCACGAAAGAAACTCAAGGAACATCGGTGTGATATGCAGGGGCAAACCTGTGTTTCCGTGCATGATCTGTTACCCGCATACTGTCGTGCAACCCGCACCTGCACACAGGGGCCTGCGAGGATGGCCTGCAGAGTCTCCTCGGGCAGCGAGCCAGCCTCTCCACACCACAACAACGTGAGCAACTGTCTCGGCAGCTCCAGCAACTGAGCGACGAGCTGCTCACGGTCGCCGCCGGCCACACAGGCGGTCCCCTCCTGCCGCTGCTGCTGCTGCTGCTTGCTTCCCCCCTGCTCCAACGCCCCGACCGCCGCCCTGCACGCCGCCTCCACCACGCCGCTCTTCGCTGCGGCCCTCAACACCGCGGGGCCCAGGGTCTGGGGAATGAGAGGCGCTGGGGACGTGGAGCGTGTGGTGAGTTCATGCCCCTGGGGCACAGGAGCAGAGGCAGAGCCTTCGGGGTCACCATTGGCCGCAGCAGGGGCCTTGGAGCAGCTCTCGGTACCCTGGGATAGCTTGGCAGCTGCAGGAGCGGCGGCGGAGGGACCAGCGGCTGTCGGGATGCTGGTGCTGGATGTAGGGGCAGGCGTTGGTGGCGAGGGAGCTCGGGTGGTGGTGACGGTGGTTGCGGTGGTTGGGCTGTTGGGTGCTGAAGGGTGAGGCTGACGCAGCCGTTGTGGGCTGATGGGCAGGAGCTCGTCATGGAACTTGTAGGTTGCGGCAATGAGCTCGCTGAGGGGTTTAAGGCACGTGGCCAGCTGGCGGGGGGTGAGCAGCGCCCGGGCGGGGCCGCGCTGCGCCTCGGCGGAGAGCAGGCAGCTGAGGGCCGGCAGGGCGTCGGAGAGCAGCAGGGCGGAGGCCAGGGTCGGGCTGCCGCTGGCATACACTTCCGTATGCTGGAGGTCGGCGATGGTTCCCGACGCTGCTGCTGTGGAAGTGATGGTGAAGACGCCCCTGCTCAGGCAGTTGGCCACGAGCGCTGAGCTGTCCACCAGCAGCGGCACCCAGTCCTCCGGGAAGGGCCCTGCGCCGTGGCCAGCTGCTGTCCCACCGCCCGCACTGCCGCACCTGCTCTCAGCGTCGCGTGTGGTGCTGCCGCTGCCGGGGCGTTGCTGGCCATACTCTGCGGCGTGGGGTTCGGGCGTCTCAGCGCCCGGAATGCCCTTGCGCTTGCTGTGATGAGCTTCATCCTCGCCAGCAGCGCTTGGTCCCGGCGTTGCAGTTAAAGTGGCGACCTCCCGAAGCGAGACCAAGTAGACCTTGACCAGCGCCGAAACGGTTGCGCGGACATCGTCAATAGGCTGCAAAGCTGCTATCATTACGCGACCATTCTTTATCAACAGTTCATGAAGCCGCGCCAGGGCAGAGCCCGCGGCAGCCCTCCGGAGGGGCGCCGAGGTCTCGGCGGACACCGCGCGAACAAGCTGCGCGCAGGCCCTCCTGCCGGCGTCCAGTGTCCCTTTGTCTAATCCTTGGGGAATCTTAACGTCCTTTATGTACGGCATTGCGGAGTGCGAGCAAAGCTACTGCACTATAATATTGCGTCGTGTCAGGTTTCGTTCGCAGTTTCTGTCGCAGGCCCGTGGGTCGCTAAGCTCAAAAACTATTGATTGAATCCTGTTTAACATAGAAAAAAGAAAGCGGGAGCGGGCCTGGAACGAATGTCGCAAAGGCGATCTAACAACCTGCACGCCGTACAGCAGCCACTGGCTCCCTCCTGCCGGGGGAAACATCACGCTCGGAAAGCCGGGAAGTGGGACGTGGGCCACCCACGCAGGGCAAGCATGGTACCGTATATCTTCTGCGCCCTCGCTGGCCCGTTCGTCAAGCCACCTGCCGAACGTGACTATATTACAGCCTTGCGAGTGGGCCCCATGCACCCGAAAGCTTTGCACCCCTTCAGCGAGGCTTCAGCATACAGCCTGTGCCATGTGGTGTACGGTACAGCCACGCGCCATGTGGTGTACCTCCGCACACCAGGTCTTTTCCAGAGTACTGTTTGACAAGGTAACTGTAGCCAAACCAAGGGTTTCAGACAGCTACTGGTACGTACTGTTCTGCAAGCGGCCAACTGCGTGCGCCGCCCAGCGTTACGGACTGCACGCAAGCATTCCCACCTGCCCGACTCTCCTAGACCTGTGCGCAGGGGGCACGTGGCCCAGATGCCGTTGTGCCGCCCATGGGCGCAAGCAATATTACCACGCATGCACCGCCACCACCGCCCCATTCGGCATAGGGGCTGCCTGGGGCAGCCTGCGCAGCCAGCTCTTGCTCAATCAGCCAGCAGGCCAGGACAGCTCATACAGCAGCAGGCAGCAGGTGTCTACCAGGACAAGGGAACTCCATAGCCTGAATCCCTTTGCAGGAATGTCATATGCGTGTCGCGACCCAGCGTGGCTGTGTGGCACACTTCCGCCGGAGCATGGCTGAAGA